>Ga0255764_10002368_pt1 | contig 15308 bp, 19 predicted proteins | sample 071ome_30_FD_179964 | JGI IMG/M metagenome (GOLD analysis project Ga0255764, IMG submission 179964) | Coastal salt marsh microbial communities from the Groves Creek Marsh, Skidaway Island, Georgia - 071406AT metaG (version 2) | ecosystem: Environmental > Aquatic > Marine > Intertidal zone >... | reverse complement strand
TCACCAGGGCTGAGCGCTCGCGGGTAGCAATCATCCAGAGCCATTTGGTCAGCAACGTCAACCGACTTTCATTGGCGGGCATGAAGGCCAGGTGCGCGAGGCCCCAGAGGACCCAGCCCAGGGGACCGCTGAGTTTGAGGCCCCGCAGGTTGGCGACCGCAAAGAGTGGTCCGACCACCGCCATGCTGCCGAAGTCGGTGAACGCAAAGGCGGGATTGGGCTGGCTTTGGCACTGGGCCAGGATGTCCTTGGCCACCCAGCCCCCCATCTGCACCGCCGGGCCGGCCATCCCAGGCAGGGGTTTGCCATCGCGGGTATGGCTGTAGCTGCAGAGATCTCCGATCACGCGGATCTCGCCATGCCCTTTGATCGAAAAGTCCGGCTCCACCACGACTCGGCCGCCACGGTCGAGTTCGCAGCCGGTGCGCTCAGCCAGCAGCTTCCCGAGGGGGGAGGCGGCGACACCGGCCGTCCAGCAGATGGTGTTGGCCTCCAGGGTGACTTCGCCATCTTTGGTGGTGATGACGACCTTGCCCTCGCTGATGTCCTTGACACGCCCCCCCAGCAGGAGCTCGACCCCCTTGGCTTTGAGGTGATCGCCAGCCGAGGCTGAGAGCTGCGGATCCATGGCCCGCAGGACTCGATCGCCTGGGTCCACCAGCGTGACCTTGCAGTGGGTGGGATCGATCTGCATGAAATCCCGCTCCAGGGTGTGCCGCATCAGATCGTTGAGGGATGCGGCCAGTTCGCAGCCGGTTGGACCTCCTCCGATCACCACCACGGATTGCAGCCACTTGCGGCGTTCTGGGTCGGGGGTTTGCTCGGCCTCCTCGAGGGAGTTCAAGACTTTGCGGCGGATGGCGTAGGCATCCTCCAGGGTCTTCATCGGAATGGCCTCGCTGCGCCATTCGTCATGGCCGAAGTAGCTGCTGGTCGCTCCTGCGGCCAGAACGAGATGGTCGTAGCGGTAGCGGCGGTTGTTGAAGACCACCTCCTTGTCCTTGGTATTGATGTCATCCACTTCCCCCATCAGGATCTGGATGTTTTCGGATTCCCCCAACATCACCCGCAGGGGGGAGGCCACATCGGTTTGGGAGACCAGGCCAGAAGCCACCTGATAAAGCAGGGGCTGGAACAGGTTGAAGTTGCGCCTGTCGATCAGGGTGACGCGAACGGTCTTCCCCGCCAGGACATGGGCCGCCCGCAGCCCGGCAAACCCACCGCCAACGATCACCACATGGGGCGCGGATCTGAGCAATTCAGACGGAGGGGTCAGCTCGAGAAAAAAGCGTTCGGGAGCCATCGGCCAGCGGGTGCTGACTTCAAACTATCCACGGTTTTCAAAGCTGGCTTTAGCGCCTAGAGACCCAGCCGGACTTTCACTGACCCTTCGGGTTGAACTTGAACCTCCATCGGTTTCTCTTCTCCCACGCGGACCTGCATGGGCTTTTTCTCGCTGATCTCGACGTTGATCGGTTTGGGATGGCTCATCCTGAGCTGAATCGGCACTGCTTCCCTCATGCGGACCAGCACCGGCTTCTCCATGACGAGGTCATGTTGCAAGGTCCCCCCGACGGTCACCGGCTTGCTGAAGCTCACCTCCAAGCGGAGTTGAATCGGGTGCCGGCTGCTTCGTGCCAGCAGCACAAAACCCATGGCCCCAAGTAGGAGCACGGTGACCGGCCAACGGAGATCGAGCCAACGCTTATCCATGGCTTGAGTTAAGCCTGATTGGACGATTGGCGCTCAACGTTGTCCCAATAAGTCATCCCAGCTCGGAGGGCAGCTTGGCCTGGGGCTGGCCTGTGGCCGCTGCTGATGACGGCTGGTGTCGACGCTTTTGTTTGGCTGCTTTGTCTGGCTTGCGGTTGTGTTCTCTGGCCGCAGCTTGGAATGTGTGTGTGGCATGAACTGAATCTGGAATGGGATATGAACGCACGCAGCTTTTGCTGTGACCTCAAGATAGTCCTGATGACTTGGAGTAACCACTGGCTGATGGCAATCCAGCCCGTTCTCATCCTTGCGGGTGGTTAGTCCTTCAATACATCGACTGCAGTCTCAATCTCCACACAGTTGCCATCAATGCGAATGCTTCTCCAGGTATTCGAAAACTGCTTGGTAGTGGGCTGTCGTCCAGGACTTGCGACCTTGCATCGCTTCTGCAAATTCGGTCGCCTCGATCTGCCGCTCACGCTCGCGTCTTGATCGTTCGTCCAGTTTTCGCCAGGTTGACTCTCTCATCAGATCTTGGCCGCGGCGGGTTGGATTGGATCCACCGACGATGTCCTCCGCTTCAGCAAACTCCCCTTCCTTGAGCGCAGCGGCCATGCCCAGCACCACTGCATCAGCCCTCAGCGCAACCGTTGCAGCGAAACCCTGCCCTCACACCTGGCTCACTGATCACTGGGAGCTTGCGTTTCCAAGAGCAGACTCTTTTATCTGCAACGGTTTTTTCTTGGTTGCGACGGGGCACCCCCAAGTCGTTTTGGAGCGCTGCTGGAAGGGTTGATCCAGCTGGATCAGTTCATAGGACCAGTGACAACTCAGGGCGGCCAAGAGGCTTTGGCGATCTCCAAAGATCCGGAGCATGTTGTTTGTGTCGATCCGCCAAGGCTGGCCCCAGCTGAGGACGGTGCTGCGGCAAAGGATGCGACGGGGTGCGCCAAAAAGCACAGCCGGCGGTAGCGGCCGGCGGCCTGATTGCGTCAACCTGGGGAGACCTTGCTCGATCCCAGCCATGCACCGTCGCGCGCTGCTGCTGCTCATGGCTGGAGCGGCCACGGCCACCGTTGCTGCTGGACACAGTTGGGCCCAGGTGGCGAGTCCACCCCCCCTGAGCACCACCCGCTTTTTAGCGGTGGGCGATGTCGGCAGCGGCAATGTCCATCAGCGGGCCGTTGGGACCCAAATGGCTGCGGTGCATCGCCGGAAGCCCGTGGACTTGGTGCTGCTGGCTGGGGACAACATCTACCCCTCAGGCGACATTCGCAAGGTTCAGTCGACGTTCCTTGGTCCCTACGCCGAGTTGCTGGCCGCCAAGGTCCCCTTCCACGCAGTCCTGGGCAACCACGACATCCGCACGGCCAACGGCGATCCCCAGGTGGCCTACAAGCCCTATGGCATGAAGGGGCGCTTCTACAGCGTCCGCCGCGGCGAGGTCGAATTTTTCATGCTGGACACCAACGGCAATGCGCCCTGGACGTCCCAGTTGTCCTGGCTGCGCTCCGCCTTGGCCAAGAGCCAGGCCCCCTGGAAAGTGGTGGTGGGCCATCACCCGATCTACTCCTCCGGTCTCTACGGCAACAACCCCGGCCTACGGGGCAAGTTGAGCTCCTTGATGCAGCGCCATGGGGTGCAGCTCTACATCAATGGCCATGAACACCACTACGAGCGCAGCAAGCCGATCGACGGCATCACCTACCTGATCGTTGGAGGCGGAGGGGCCTATCTCCGCCCCGTGATCGCCAAGCCGCAATCGGCGAAGGCCGTGAGCGTTTACAGCTTTGCGGAACTGGAGGCTGGGCCCAACAGCCTGACCGTGCGGGCTTGGGATCGTGACGGAAAGCTGATCGATCAGGGCGTGGTCGCTCGCCGCTAGCGCTGCTCCAGTCGATCCAGGCTCGGGATCAAGGCGGCGGCGGCGATCAGGCCCATGCTCAAGATCAGCAGGGCTGGGATCAGGGCCGCCCCGACTCGCTCATCGCTGGCGTACTGATAGACGCGAACGGCCAGGGTGTCGAAGTCAAAGGGCCTGAGCGCAAAGGTCAGCGGCAGTTCCTTCACTGTGTCGACAAAGACCAGCAGGCTCCCCATCAGCAGCGGTCCCCGCAGCAGGGGGAGATGGATGCGCTGCAGCACGCCCCCCCAGCTCTGGCCCAGGGAGGTGGCGGCCTCATCGATGCTCGGGGGAATGCGCTCCAGGGCCGCGTCGAGGCCGCCTTTGGAGACGGCTAGGAAGCGATCGACGTAGCCCCAGACCAGCAGCAGCAGAGGGGCCAGGGCCAAGGGGCCACCAATCAGCATCAGGGCGAGGGCCAGAACGGTGCCCGGAATGGCGTAGCCCAGGCCAGCGGCAAAGCTCAGGCGCCGAATGCCGGCATTGGGAATCCAGCGTTTGGCAATGGAGAGCACCAGGCTGACGAGCACCGTTAGGACGGCGGCCGCCAGGGCAAGACCAAAGGAACGCAGACCTAGCTCGAGCAATTCCGCGCTGTCTTCGCTCTGGAGTTGGTCCCAACTCAGCAGGGCCCAAACCAAGGGCAGGCCGAGGCTCAGCAGGGGAGGGGCCAGGCAAAACAATTGACTGAGCCAGCGCTGATGCCCCTGAAGCCGCCAGCGCTGTTCGGGCTCGCCGCCGCCGCTGATGGTCCAGCAGCGGCTACGGCGCCGCAGGGTGCGCTCCGCTCCAACCAGGAGGCCCACGATCACCAGGGCCATCAGGGCCAGAGCGACAGCGGCTTGGGGATCCCCCTCTTGCTGCCAGCGCATCAGGATCCCGGAGGAGAGGGTCGGGACCCCGAGCAGTTGCACGGCTCCCAGCTCGTTCACCACCTCCATGCCGGTGAGCGCCACCCCGGCTCCAATCGAGGGCAGGGCCATGGGCAGGGCCACGCGCCAAAAGCTGCCCCAGGGGCCGACTCCGAGGCTGCGGCAGGCCTCTAGCTGCCGCTTGCCACTGACCGAGAAGCTCTCGGTCGAGAGCAGGAAGACATAGCTGTAGGTGCTCAGCACCATCACCGCCAGGGTGGGGTTGAAGCCATAGATGCGCTGGCCAAAGCGACTGCCCAGGTCGATCAAGGTGGCCGCCAGTAGATAGCTGGGCGTGGCCAGGGGCAGAAGCTGCGCCACCCGCAGCCAGCGGCGTCCGGGGAACTCACAGCGGGCCGTCAGCCAGCCCGTTCCGGTGCCCAGTGCGGCGGCCAGCGCCCCGACCAGGAGCACCAGGGCCAGGGTGTTGCGCACCTGAACCGGACCTTCATCGCCAAGGCCCCAACTCTCGATGCCGCCGCCGCTGAGGGCAAACCAGGTCAGACCCAGAACCGGGGCGAGGGCCGCTGCACAAACCAGCAGGACCCCGACGCCCAGCAGGCTTCGCTGTGGCAGTTGTCCCCGTGCCAATGCTTTGCCTGAGGCTGCGGCGCAAAGCCTACGGGGAAGGGATGTGATGAATGTCACAGATGCGGGTGGCCAATGATCAACCCCGCGGCAGAGGGGATCGGGCCTGGGCATAGTTCCGCCAGTGCTCTTTGATTCGGTCTTGGCGTTTCAGCGTCTTCGTTCCTTCATCGCACCTGAGCGCCTGGCAGCGGCTGCTCTGCTCGGCGTCACCGCCGGTGCGGCTGTCCTGACCTCCCTGGCGAAGGCCAACAGTCAGGAAATCGGCGTCTATTCCGGCCGTCACTACAACACCGATAAAGCCCTCTACAAGCAATTCACCCAGAAGACGGGGATCAAGGTCCGCTTGCTTGAGGCGAAGGATGACGCCTTGATCGAGCGGATTAAACGCGAAGGATCCAACAGCCCAGCCGATGTTCTGGTGTTGGCCGATGCGGCGCGCCTGGACAAGGCTGCAGGCGCGGGTCTGTTTCGCCCCAGTCGCTCGGTCTCGCTCAGCCGCGACGTGCCTGCGAACCTGCGGGACTCCAAGGGGCTCTGGTTTGGCCTGACGCGTCGGGTTCGCGTGGTGGTGGTGAACCCCAAGGCGGTGAACCCTGGCAGCATCCGCACCTACGCCGACCTGGCCAATCCGGCCTTGAAAGGCAAGCTGTGCCTGCGCAATCGCAAGAGCGTCTACAACCAATCGCTGGTCGCTGACCAGATGATCCTGCGCGGCGATCAACAGGCTGCGGCATGGGTGAAGGGCATGACTGCCAACGTCACGCAGCCCTACTTCAGTTCCGATACCCCCCTGATTCGCGCCGTCGCCAATGGCCAGTGCGGCGTTGGTCTGGTCAACTCCTATTACGTCGCCCGGATGCTGGCTGGCGCTAACGGCTCGTCTGACCAGCAGTTGGCTAACCGGGTGAAGGTTCTCTTCCCCAATCCCGCCCACGTGAACATCACCGGTGCCGGGGTGGTCAAAACCGCGAAGAACCCCGAGGCGGCGCTGAAGCTGATCGAGTTCTTGGCGTCACCCAGTGGCGGTCGCGGTTATGCGGAAGCCAACAACGAATATCCGCTGCGGGGCTTTGGCAATAACGCGGTGCTCAAGCGCTTGGGCACGTTTAAGGCCGACGGGGTCTCGGCCCAGCAGATGGGTGCCAAGAACAAGGCCGCGGTGGCCTTGATGCAGTCCAGCGGTTGGCGCTGACGCCCTGGCGCAAGCGCGCAAGGACCCCGGCCAGCCGCCCTGCGCGGCTGGCTTTTTTGTTGGGCCGCACCACGCGCCATTTGCAGCTAGAAACTGCTATTGAGAATCGCTTGCAAAAGGCGGGGTTTCTTGTTTATCTTGCGACGCATTCGCAACTAGCCCGTTTTCGGGGGTCATGTCCTTCCGCTTTCTCCCTGACGCCCCTGCCAGTGCCGTGCGGATGCCGGTCGGCCAAACCGTCTTGCTCGATCCTGCTTTGCATGCCGGTGGCAGCTGCATCGAGGTGCTCGAGGGCATGGCTCGCGTCTATTGCCCCTGTGAGGAGACCGAGGGGATGACCCTGGCCTTCCTCCAGCCCGGCGATCAGCTCCGCACCGATCGGCTCTGCAGTGAGGGTGTGTGCGTGGAGGCCTTGACTCCGTTGGTCTTCAGCAGCGACGCCAAGGCTGTGGGGGCTGGCGGCTTTGACCCGGTCAATGAGTGGACCCTGCAGCTGCTGCGCATTCGCCACCTGGGCACGGCTGAGCAGCGGTTGCATGCTCTCTTGAGCCTCTTGGTCCATCGCCTGGGTCGCCGCTGCGGCGATTGGTGCGATCTCCCTTTTCGCCTCACCCATGACCGGATCGGTGAGTTGATCGGTGCGACCCGGGTGACCACCACCCGGATGATCTCGAAGTTCCGTCAGGCCGAGCTGCTGGAGGCGCCATTGGGTGAGGCTGGCTTCCGCCTGGCTCCAGCCCTGGTGGATTCCGCTCCCCTGGCTGGGGGGTTCTGATCGATGCAGTGCCCTTGTGAGGCCAGCGTCTCGGTGGATGCCCTGGGCTGTCTCTGCCGGGAGGCGGAAGGGTTGCGGTCGCGTTTGGTTCGCATCGATGCAGACCAGGCACGCTGTCAAAACCCTGCTCTGTGCCGGCGCTTGCAGCGGGAATCGGAGCAGCTGTTTTTGCGCCTGGCTGAGCTCAGGCGACTGGGCCAGTGGCTGCAGTCCGCGCCCGTGGCGGTTGATCGCCTGACACTGTCGTTGTTTCAGGAGCTCTGCAGGCGGCCCCTGCCCAGTTCTTAGGCGACGGAGGCCGGTGCGCTTTGGCCGGCGGTCAGTTCTCCGTCGATCACCAGCAGGGCGGCTGGGTCGGAATGGGAGAAGCTGATGCGATCCAGCAGATGTGCGGCTTGGTTTTCTGAGTCGATCTGGCTCTGCACGAGGGGATCGAGGAAGACGGTCGTGCGCACATCGCCGCTGCGCTCGGCCATGGCATAGAGCTGATGCAGGGAGGTGGTGACCTCGGCCTCCATCTGGAAGATGCCTTGGAAGACCTCTTCGACGCTGGTCCAGCTCTGGCGCGGTGCGGCGAGGGGCTCTAGGGCGACGGCTTGGCCCCGGGCAATCAGGTAATCCGCGAACAGGCCGGCGTGGTGCTGCTCCTCGCTGGACTCCTGTTTCAAGAAGCTGCTGAAGCCCCGCAGCCCGCGTTCGGCGAACCAGATGGCCAGGGCCCAGTAGGCCGCGCTGGCCTGGCGCTCCATGGTCAGGTGTTCCTGCAGCGCCCCGAGTAGATCGGGGGCCATTGGTTGGGCCACGGCCCGCCCGGCGGGACCGCGGGCGATCGATTGAGTCATGGCCTGCCGTGTGGAGTTGGCCGCAAGCTACGGGCTCCGCTGGGCCGGCGCAAATCAATGCTGACAATCAACTCGCTTGCGCAAAAGAGAATCGATTGCAATAAGATGACTGCATTGCGATCCTGCCCGGTTCGACCCTGATGGCCCCATCCACTGGCCCCTCCTCGGATCTGCCTGTCCAGCCTGAGGGCAGGCTCCAGGCCTGCGCCAAAAAGAAGGGCTGCAAGCAGAAGAAGTGCTCGAAGTGGAAGGGCGGTAAGTGTCGCTGCGGCCGGGACTAGGTCCCTGGACGGATCAGGTCGGCCCGAGGGGATACGGATACAGCGGGTGCCTGACGTTTCCAGGCCTCTGCGCCGGTCAGGACGGCTGAGGCAATCAGTAATAAGGAGAAGCCCCGCCGTAGATGGCGATCGCTGAGGTGAGGAGCCAGCCATTGGCCGGCTACCGCGCCCGCGGCTCCGCCAGCTAGCAGCGGAAGAAGAAGAGGAAGGCTGGCCTGCGGCCAGTGGCCCAGGGCAGCCAAGGCCACCAACGCATTGACGGCGATCAGCAGCAAGCTGGTACCGCTGGCGAGGGCCATCGGTAGACCGGCCAACAGCACCAGGGCCGGAACGATGGCGAACCCTCCACCGACGCCGGCGATGCCCGTCAGTAGACCCACCAGCAGACCCTGCGGCAGCAGCAGTGCTTCGGCCGCCGCGCGGCGGCCTGCCGGGGCTGGGCGTAGGAGCAGCCAGGAGGCCAGGACGGCGGCGGCGGCAAAGACGCTGAGTTGAACCGCCTCAGGGATCAGTCCGGCCTTGACCCAGCTCCCGCCGATCCAGCTGCCGGCGAGGGCCGGGAGTCCCAGCAGTAGGGCGGGTCTGGGGGCGAACTGGCCGCGGCGGAGATAGGGCCCCAGGTTGGCCAGGGCCAGGATCATCACGACGATCAAGGACAGCGGCACGGCCTCCTTGGTCGGCAGGGCGGCGCCGCTGACCAAGAGCGGCAGCAGCAGGATGGAGCCCCCAGCTCCGAGGACGGAGAGCAGAAAACCGATCAGGCCGCCCCCCAGTCCCAGCAGGATCAGGCTGATCACAGGGAGACCCGGTTCCAGGGCATGACGGCCAGCAGGCGGGCCATGCCACAGAAGCCGCTGACGCCGGCAAAGGTCAGGCCAGCGCCCACGAACCAGGTCAGCGCAATCCAGCCGGGGGCGACGGTGTTGCTCAGGATGAGACCCAGCAGCACCAGTGACCCGGCGGCAATTTGCACCTGACGCATCAGGGGCAGGGGTGCGTTTTTGAGTTTGCGCACCGGGAAGCCGGCCCCCTGCCAGGTGGGGAGTCCACCCTGCAGCTCACTGAGCGGGTGGGGGTGCCCCTGGGCCATGAGTTGTCCGAGGGCGCGCTTGCTGCGGTTGCCGCTTTGGCAGACCAGCACCAGGGGGCCCTGGGGAAGATCCGCCTGCATCAGGCGGTTGAGTGGCACGTTCAGGCTGCCGGCGATGTGACCGCTGGCGAACTCCATCGGTTCACGCACATCAATCACGCTGATGCGCTTGGCGGCGAGTTGATCGGCCAGGTCGTGGGCGCTGATCGGTTGGGTGTGGGTCATGGGAGTGGGTGGGGTGATTAGTGGTGGATGGAGCCCACGAGTGGGTAGCCCTCATCGCTCCAGCGCAGGAGCCCGCCGCGCAGATTCGCGACGCGATCGAAGCCGGCCTTCAGGAGCTGTTGGGTGGCCAAGGCGGATCTGCTCCCCGCATGGCAGACCACAACGAGGGGACGGTCGCTGGGCAGCTCTGCTTGGCGCTGCTCCAGGTCCTGCAGGGGAATGTGCAGGCTGGTTTCGATCCGGCCATCGGGGCCCTCGACTTCGTCCTCCGTGCGGACATCCAGCACGGTCACAGCGTTGCGATGTTCCGCCAGCCAGCTGGGGGGGAGCTCGGGGAGCCCTGCGAAGCTGCGCTGAACGGGGGCCCAGTGCTGAGCGGGTTGCTCGTCGCGGGGCTGGCCCGAGCGCATGTTCCCGGGAAGGGCGATGGCGATCTTCCCCGGGTGGGGCAACTTCATGTGGGTCATGTGACCCACGAAGTCCCGTTCATTGGCGCCCCCGCCAAGGCGCGCGTTGAAGGCTTTCTCCTCGGCCACTGAGGTGAGGGTTCGGCCGGTGTAGTCGTGGCCTGGGTAGAGCAGGCAGCTGTTGGGCAGGCTGAAGATCTGCTCGGTGATGGAGCGCCAGAGGGTGTGGGGGTCACCCTGCTGGAAATCGCAACGGCCGCAGCCTCGAACCAAGAGGGCGTCGCCGGTGAAGGCGGCGGATTGGTCGTCCAGGACGTAGGTGACACAGCCGTCGGTGTGCCCCGGGGTGCTGCGCACCTGCAGGTGCCGGCTGCCGAAGCTCACGTGATCCCCGTGCTGGAGGGGCAGGGTGACGTTTTGGGCGCGGGCGGACTGGGCCAGGCCAATGGCGCAGCCGGTGGCTTGCTGCATCAGCCAGCTGCCGGTCACGTGGTCCGCGTGGGCGTGGGTGTCGAGGCTGGCGACCAGCTGGATTCCCAGCTCGCGAATCAAGGAGAGATCCCGGTCGTGTTGTTCAAACACCGGGTCGATGATCACGCCCTCGCCGGAGGTGACATCGGCCAGCAGATAGGTGTAGGTCCCCGTTGTCGCGTCGAAGAGTTGGCGATGCAGCAGGGGTTGCCCACCGGCTGCATCAGAGAGCGCGACCGGGGAGGGCGCGATGGAGGCCATGGACTCCGCTTCAGGCTTGTATGACTATACACGCATAAAGCCTTTGTGATCACGCGCCCCGTTTTTGGCCAAAGGCCTGAACCACGGCGCTCTGCCCCTGGTGGAGCGGGCCTTCCTCGATCCAGCGTTCGGTTTCCTGGAGCTCGAGCCAGGTCAGTCCTTGGAGTTCCGCTTCCAGCTGCGCCGCTGTGATCAGCAGCTCCGGGTTGGGCGGCCCGCCGGTTCCTCGGTTGAGTTGCGCCGGGTTGTAGGCCTCAAGGATCAGGTGCCCTCCAGGTTTGAGCGCTGCAACGGCGCGCCGGTGCACCAGGGCCCGGAGTTCGGGTTCGAGGTGCATCCAGATGGCGACGATCAGGTCGACGCTCTCGGGCTCGGGGCTGAAGTCGCGCAGGTCCCCGCAGCGGCAGTGCAGCGTCACTCCCTGGGTCTCGGCGAGCTGTTGGGCCATTTCCAGGCCGACGGGGCTGAGGTCTTGGGCGGTGACGCGGTGCCCCTGTTTGGCCAGGTGGACGGCGTTTCGCCCTCCCCCTTCCGCCAGGCAGAGGGCGTCTCCAGGGGAGAGGGAGGCCGCCTTGGCTCTCAGGAAGTCGTTGGGCTCGGTGCCGTAGGCGTAGTGGCTCTCGCGGAAGCGCTGATCCCAGAACTCCTGATTCATTGGCGAGGCCAGGCATAATGCGTTTATCGTCATACAGCATTGCAATGGGCGCCGCAGGTGCAATGCCCTCCCAGGAGTTGCTGGAGGAGTACAGCCAGTTCTTTCGGCTGCTGAGTGAGCCGGCGCGGCTTCAGCTGCTCTGCCATCTCAAGCAGGGGCCCATTGATGTCGCGGCCTTGATTGAGGCCACCGGTTTTTCCCAGTCCCACATCAGCCGGCAGCTCGGTCAGTTGCAGCGCGCGGGTCTGGTCCGCTGTGAGCGTGAGGGGACTCGAACGATCTGGCAGGCGGAGGGCGATTTGGTCGATGACCTGTGCGCCTTGGTTCAAAACCGTCTCAAGCAACGACTTCAGGCCCAGCTGGATCAGCTCCAGTCGGCCTGAGAGTTGCGTTTTCTGTTCTCAATGCTTAAGCGCCCCTTGATTTCTGTTTGATCAGCGGTAATCGGCGTAGGTTGGTTTTCTTCGGTTAAAGGGGCGATGCAGGTCACGCACCGGTCTGAGGACAACGTCCAGATCACGATGAGCCGCGAAGAAGTGGCGATGCTTGTCGATCTCTGCCACGCGGCAGCCTTCTCAGACTTGCTGCCGCAGCGGCGTGAGTCCCAGGTTCGGGTTCAGCGTTTCGTCTGGGATGTGCAGAACACCCTGTTTGATGCCGCCCAGTCGGTCTGGCAGGCCAAGCGTCACCTGACCATGCCGGTGAGCTCCGCGCGCCGCCGCTCGTCCGTCGCGGCCTAAGCCCTAGAGCTGCTTCATCAGTTGTGTGGCCAGGTCTTCGGCACTCAATAGAGCGCCCTCGATCCGGCCAAAGCCGTCCCCAGCGAGGCTGTCCCCGCAGAAGCCGATGGCACTTTCCGGGCAGCAGCTGTGGCCGGGGTCCAGTCCTGGAGCCAGCGGGAAGGCGGCTCCCCAACGCATCAGTTGCCTTGGTGCGTCACCCAGGGTTTGTCCGCTGAGATCCGTCAGGGCCTGGGTCAGGGCATCCAGCACCCGCTTCTCATCCGAGGGATCCGGCTTGGCGCCGAGCAGTTGAGCGGCCGATGAGCGCGATCCGTAGACATGGAGATGGGCCGCGGCGAAGGCGGGACTGGATTCAGCGACCACGGCACAGCGCCCGCCGGCCAGGGGTTGGATGCTGATGCGTCGCAGTCCCCAACGCTCCTGGGCCGAGGGGGTGCATTGCAGAAGTTGCCAGGGCAGTGCCAACCAGGCGCTGGCCTGCTCCGGCGGAAGGGTTAGCAACAGATTGCAGCTGGCCTGGCCCTCGATCGAAGCCAGCTGGGCCTGCGCAGCGTTGAGCTGGGGATCAGCCAGGCTTTCGGCTGCTTGCTCTAGCGGAATACCGTCCCAGCCAAAGACCTGCTGACAGCGGGGATGGGCCAGCAGTGTTCCGCTGAGGACCAGCCAGCGGGCCTCGACCAAGGCTTCCCCGCTGCTGTTTTCCAAAGTCCAGCGCAGACCGGTTTTGGAGCGTTCGGGCCTCAGGTGGCGCACAAGGGTTCCAAAGCGCCTGCTCAGGACTCCGCCCTCTGCCTCGGCCAGCTCCAGCAGTCCAGCGGCGAGGGCATCCATTCCTCCGCGGCCCTGCCAGAGCTGCCCGTCGCTGAAGCCATCGTCAATGGCAGGGCCCAGTGACCGTTGCCCATCGAGGCTCTGAATGGATCCGCGGAAGGGGCTGATGACCTCCCGTTGCTCGAGTGCCTGAAGCAGCTCTGGCGGCGTCTGGGCTCGGATGTTGAAGAGCGGGGCCCCATGGTTGATCCGTAGGTCCGGGTCTTGGCGCGAGTAGCGGGTGGCCGCTCGGCCCCCGGGACCGCGCCCGATTTCCAGGAGTTCGATGGATCCGCGCCAGCCGCGCCGGCGCAGCGAGGCCGCCAGCGCACAGCCCGAGACTCCTGCGCCGACGATGGCGAGATCAGTGCGCGGGAGCGAGGAGGGCAACGGAATCGACCAGAGCCTGACCATGCTGGGTCTTTGCTTGGGCTGTCGTGGCGGAAGGGATTGATCAATCCATCACGGCCGAGTCGTTGCTTGCCCTCGAGGGGCGAGCCCGATCGGAGGGAACGGGCCTTCAGGCCGCTGATCTGGTCGGTTGCTGGCAGTTGGAGCAGGTCTGGCCGAAGGGGCGACTCCAGGCGTCCCAGTTCTCAGGGGTGCTGTTGCGGGGACTGGCGGCTCAGCTGGAGATCCGTGAGGAGGCCGGCGCGTTGCAGCTACGCAACAGCGTGCGGCTGGGCGCCATTGAACTGTTTTTTGAAGGTCCTGGAGCCCTCAAGGGGCGCCGTCCTCTGCTGCAGTTCCAATTTCTGCGGATGGGTTTGAGGGTCGCTGGGCGGCAGTGGTGGGAGCGTGCCTTGCCGGCTCCGGCTCCCCAGCGGACGCCGTTCTTTGCCTTGATTGGCCGCGATGCCTCCGGTTGGCTAGCGGCCCGAGGGCGTGGGGGTGGCCTGGCCCAGTGGCGGCTTCCTGGTCAACATGGGCTGAGTTGAACGGTCCTTGGCTCGATGGGGTGCCCCCGCTGCGGCAGTTGGTCGGTGAAATCCGACCGAAGCTTGGGAGGCCGGATGGTCTGCGGGAGGTGTGGCACGCCCCTCGATGGCGTCGCCCAGCGGGGACGGGGGCCAATGCCCAGGCTCTCGGGCATGTCCCGTCAACCCTGGCGCGTTGGCTTGATCGCCCTGGTTGCCTTGGCGGCGTTCTTCGCCGCCTGGAATCCCCGCGCTCCGATCCAGCAGCAACGCACTCCGGCTTCCCAGGGGTTCCTCTGACCGGGCAGGGTGGAGGCGCTGTCGCTTCTGCTTCTCATGGCTGATGCCCCCTATTTGATCGTTCTGGCTTTGCTGGAGCAGGGCGGGCAGAGAGCGATGCCTCTGCAGGGCAAGTCGCTGCGCGAGGCCCTGCCCGCTGGGGCTGATCCCGGCGAGGTCGGACGTGAGCAGGCGCTGGATCTCTTGGTTCGGGTCTGGCAGCGCAGTGACCAGGGCGAGTTGCGTCGCGCCGCGGGAGAACAGAGTTTGCTGTTGGTCACGGTTCCGATTGAGTCCCTGCAGGATCAGCTCCCGGCGTTGAAGGCTCAATGGCTCAACGACGGAGACACGGCGGCCCTGCTCGCCGCACTGCAGGATCTCGGCAGTGGTCTTTGGTCGCTGACTATGGAGCACCGTCAGCCTTTGGCCTACCAGGCGCTGGCCTGAACAAAAGCCTGAGTTGACGCAAGAGAAAGCCCCCAGGCCGCGTAGCGGCTGGGGGCTTTTGTGTGGGTTGGCTTTTAGAGGCCGAGCCCGCCGAGCGGTTGGATGCGCTGGAGGGGGATGGTCCTGTTGACCTTGAGGTTGGAGGACTGGCCGAGGCCCTTGATGGTGCGGTTTTTGATGGTGGAGAGACCGCGGAGGCGATCACCGCTGATGGAGGGAGATTGCTTGCCGGGGAGGTTTGGGATGCCGGGCAGTTTGGGGTAGACGGTGGATTTGGGGAGGTTGGGGAGTTTGACGCCGGGACGTGTACCGACGTTTCCAGGACGTTTGCCGGGGCGCTTGCCACCGGGGCGCTTACCGGGGTGCTTGCCACCTGGGCGCCAGCCCGGACCGTCCTCATAACCATGGCCGGGGTTCATGGCCCCTTCAATGACGCCACCGAGGATGCCGCCGAGGACGCCACCGAGGAAGGCCTCACCGGAGGAGGAGGTTTGGGCTGGAGCGGGTTGTGTGGTGTAGACGACGTTGAGGTTGGGGTTTTGTTGTCCTTGGACCATGGCCTCAGCACTGGCGAGGCAGGCGAGATCAAGGCTGGTCATGTCGATGGCTGACTTGACGAGCAGCTCACCGGTTTGGCGTGAGAAGCAGTCGTAGTCGAGGGAAGCGGCTTGGGCGTTGGAGGTGATGGCCAGGAGAGAGGAGCCGGCAAGGGCAGCGGCGGTGATGCCAGTGAAGCCTTGACGGAAGAAGGAGAGGGAAGTCATGGGAGGAGCGTGTGAGGAGTGAGGAGAGGGG
>Ga0255764_10002361_pt1 | contig 15328 bp, 19 predicted proteins | sample 071ome_30_FD_179964 | JGI IMG/M metagenome (GOLD analysis project Ga0255764, IMG submission 179964) | Coastal salt marsh microbial communities from the Groves Creek Marsh, Skidaway Island, Georgia - 071406AT metaG (version 2) | ecosystem: Environmental > Aquatic > Marine > Intertidal zone >... | reverse complement strand
CCCTTTTAGGCTAAGCAAGCCTATTCAAATAAATCTCCGAGAAATGGACATAATTTTGATGAGGCAGGACCCACCATTCGATATGTCTTACCTAACCGCCACCTACTTATTAGAACATGTCTCACCTGAAGTCCTTGTCTTAAATGATCCTGTAAATGTACGAAATTCGCCAGAGAAACTCCTCGTTACTCATTTTTCAGGGGTAGCGCCACCCACTCTTATCTCCGCCAATAGAGAACAAATTTCAAATTTTAGGGAAAAACACAAGGATATAATCATTAAACCCCTTTATGGAAATGGCGGAGCGGAAGTGTTCCATCTAAAACCCGAAGATGAAAATTTAGGCTCCCTACTCGACATGTTTTTTGCGAAATATCGCGAACCAATAATTACCCAAAAATACCTACCAGAGATCAGAAACGGGGACAAAAGGATAATACTGGTTGATGGAGAACCAGTAGGAGGAGTAATGAGAGTCCCAGTTGAAGGTGACTCTCGTGCAAACTTTCATGCAGGGGGTGGGGCCCAAAAGACCACATTGACCGATAGAGAAAGAGAGATTTGCTCCATGATCGGGCCAACATTATCAAAATTAGGTCTTTTATTTGTTGGAATCGACGTTATCGGGGATTATCTAACTGAAATTAATGTGACCAGCCCAACCGGCATTCAGGAAATAAATCGGCTGGACGACATCCATATTGAAAAGCTTTTATGGGACGCCATTGAGGCTCAATTAGATGCGCGACAATTAGCATATTGACCAAACTTTTGAGTGTAAAACCAGTCTTCTTTGAAGCGCACGTAAAACATCCTAATTATCTATCTAAAATCTTACTTATTACATTTAGGTTTGATTAATTTCGATCGCAAGCACCGCAGCGCCCATTCAAGATGGGGCCAAGCGGTCCTCCACCGAGAATATGTACATGAAAATGGGGCACCTCTTGGTGAGCATCATCACCACAATTACTCACGATTCTAAACCCCCGCTCCATCAACGAGCCAAGCCTAGCTGCTTCTCCAACGGCTGCCCAAAACCCCTCTATCTCCGAAGCAGAGGCATCCTCGATGAAATCTTTGATAGAGATATACGGGCCTTTCGGAATAACTAGAATATGCACGGGAGCTTGAGGATTAATATCTAAAAAGGCTAACGCATAATCATTCTCGCAGACAGTCTCACAAGCGATTTCACCACGTAAAATACGAGCGAATATGTTCTGTTCATCATATCCTACCATGGAAATTACTACTTAACCTCCGCCCGCCCCGCTTTTTCGAGGATCCCGGAGACCCCCTCTCTGCGAGCGAGCTCATTCCATACCTGATTGGGAGAAATTTCATTTGCGGTCCACAAAACCAATAAATGATAGAGTAAATCCGCGCTTTCACTTACAAGTTCTTTTTTATCCTGCGAGAATGACGAGACCACGCATTCGATAGCCTCCTCACCAACTTTTCTGGCTATTCGCGAGGGACCGTCATTAAGAAGTTTTGCCGTATAAGATGTTTGAGGGTCTGCGTTTTTCCGACCATTAATCACATCGGCTAATTGATCCAATATAACAGCCTTAGATTCTTGATGATTATGCATTCACTCCCCCTTACCCCCGGGCTTTTACTAATTATAAAACTAAACACTCCAATCAATCATTTTTAGATGCACGGCCGAATGTCAATTCCTTTGTCAGCAAGGTAGGCTTTAGCCTCGCCAATCGTAAACTCCCCAAAATGAAAAATACTGGCCGCAAGTACGGCTGAAGCGTGTCCTTCTCGAATACCAGCAACAAGATGATCGAGATCCCCAACACCACCAGACGCAATAACCGGGATCCCCACATTATCCGCCATACCCCTTGTGAGATCCAAATCAAACCCAGAGCGTGTCCCATCTTTATCCATGGAGGTAATCAAGAGCTCCCCAGCTCCATTTTTTTCCATCAAGACCCCCCAGTCTAATGCATCAATGCCGGTAGGCTCTCGACCACCATGGGTGAAAATCTCCCATTTCCCAGGTGCCACCATTTTTGCATCAATAGCGACGACTATGCATTGCGAACCAAACTTATTAGATGCCTCTCTAACAAATTCTGGGTTATAAACCGCGGCGGTATTTATAGAGACTTTATCGGCGCCAGCCAGAAGTAGTCTTCGAATATCATCGACAGTACGAATACCCCCCCCAACAGTCAAAGGCATAAAACACTTTTCAGCAGTCCGTGCCACCACATCTAGGAGGGTATCGCGGTTATCCGATGAAGCTGTGATATCCAAGAAACACAATTCATCAGCTCCCGCCCGATCATAAAAACTCGCCTGGGCGACCGGATCCCCTGCGTCGATTAAATCGATAAAGTTTACGCCTTTTACTGTGCGGCCATCTTTAACATCCAAACAAGGAATTATTCTCTTTTTTAACAACAGGTTAACCCCTTAAAACCGATAAAGCTTGAGTGGGGTCAAGGCGACCATCGTATAACGCTCTACCGCAAATCACGCCCTCAACACCGGAGGACTCACTAGCCTTAAGAAAAATCAAATCATCTATGGAGGAGACTCCCCCTGAAGCTATTACAGGAGTGGTAAGCGCGAAAGCCAGGTCAACTGTCGATTCTACATTTACTCCCGCCATGGCTCCGTCTCGATTAATGTCTGTATAGAGGATTGCAGCAGCTCCACTGTCTTCAAATCTGAGAGCTAAATCGAGGGCGCGGACTCCGGAGTCTTTGGTCCACCCTTCAATCGAAACATTGCCGTCTCGAGAGTCAATAGCGACGACAATCTGGCCGGGATAATCCGCACATGCCTGGTGCACAAAATCAGGGTCAGCAAGAGCCGCTGTTCCAAGAACAGCCCGTTGAACCCCAGCCTCCAACCATCGGTCAAGCGCCTCTCTTGTTCGTATCCCACCGCCCAACTGCACCGGCATTTCGGTAGCTTTGATCACTTCGGTTACGGCCTCAACATTCACAGACCGTCCCTCGACTGCGCCGTTTAAGTCCACAAGATGAAGCCAATCAAACCCTTGCTTTTGAAACTCCCGTGCCTGGTCCGCTGGGTTAATATTGAAGATTGTGGCTTGGTTGAGATTTCCTCTCAATAATCTAACACAGACCCCGTCCTTGAGATCAATAGCTGGGAACAATATCATTTTAATTTCTCTCGACTCCTGAGCCGGTTGGTTTTCCTTTTTGGGTGCACCTTGAGCCGCTTAGTATAATAGAATCCCACAACCGGTTCTCCGCCCACTATTGCATAGTTTTGGTTCTCACCCCAGCGAGTGTAGTCAAGCGACTCATAAAGGCTTACAGCTGCCGTTTGCGTCGCCCGAACATCTAGATTTATAAAAATAATACCTTGTTTTCTTGCAAAAAGTTCACACGCCCGCACCAAACCGCGAGCCAGGCCGCGGCCACGCGCCCATGGCGCCACAAAAATATTTGAGATATTACCAGTGTGTCGCTGCGCCTCATTATTTCTTGGAAATCGCGAGAGAATTGCGGATCCCGCCAACCTAGCATCCACCCGAGCCACAAACAGGGTTTTATCGGGAACCAACAAAACGCCTTTCCAGAAGGCCTCAAGGGTCTTTCTCGGGGGCGGCTTCAACCAACCAAAGCCACCACCATCTATTATTGCGGTCTCAGCAGCCTCACAAAGATCAGCTAATTCTATCTCGCTCAAAGCATCTGGTTGCTCTATACTAGTGGGTGGCGCAGGTTTAGCCATAATTATCAATTACGGCTGCCAGCAAATAAAGTTGGCTAAAACTCTCAGACCCTCATCCTGGCTCTTATCGGGATGAAATTGAACTCCGATCAAATTATCTCTCCCAACTGCAGCCGAGACCAAACCACCGTAATCAACGTGAGCGATTACCTCATTTTGATCAACGGGAGTATAGGCGAAAGAGTGCACAAAATACATGTGAGGAACTTCTGGGAGCCCTGCAAACACCGGGTGTTTTTGATGAAAAGTCAAATTATTCCAGCCCATATGAGGTATCTTGAAATTAGTATCTGATGGCTGCAATCGTTTAACTGATCCCGGAAACCAGCCGAGCCCCGACCGCTCGCCATGCTCCAGGCCTCTGGCCGCCATTAACTGCATGCCGACGCAGATCCCCATAAAAGGGATCGCCCTGTGGATTACGGCAGCTTCGAGACATTCCAACATCCCATCGAGAGCCGCCAGACCCTCCATGCAATCTCCAAAAGCCCCCTGACCGGGCAAGATAATCCTATCAGCCCCTCTCAGATCGACCCCTACAGAGCTCACTTTTACTTCAGCGTTTCTGTTAACCGCATTCGCAGCAGTTTCGACCGCCTTGGCTGCAGACCGCAAATTTCCAGAACCATAATCAATAACAATTATCTTCATCGAGCTGATACTTTTTTAACGATTTCCTTTTGGGATCCTCCAAAAATAGTTTGGTCTCTCCATCTCAGCAATGCGGCCTCTATGGAAACGCCTGAAACTATTGCTTCTATTTTCAATCCACGCGCTTCCAGAGCAGCGCGGCGGAAATCTTGACCAGTAAATCCTATAAAAAGCGAAAGAAAAAACTGACTAATCAAAGAAAATTCCATAGGCCATTGAAAATAACTCTGAGAGCACCATAGAATAATTTCTAAAAGAATTATTCCTAATGATGCGATCCAACACCGATGATAAATGGTCCAAAAAAAAAGTCCAAAGAATGCACCGAAAGAGAAAGTCTCAGGCACGAGTTCGGGATGTCCATTCAGTTCCGATGCTTCTCTTAGATGGACAGTAAAAGTTTTCATGCTTAATTTTTTAAATCGTCACTTAGGCGTCGCCAAGTAAGCCCTTGGTCGACGGGATTTCCTCGAACATTCTTGGATCTATGGTCAGCGCGGCCCTCAACGACCTGGCCAGACCTTTATAACAAGACTCCACAATATGGTGATTATTCTGACCATACAGAGTCTCCACATGAAGAGTAATGCCGGAAGCCTGGGCAAACGCCTGAAACCACTCTTTAAAAAGTTCAGTATCCATATCTCCTAATTTTGGGCGGCTAAAATTGACATGCCAAATTAGGTAAGGGCGACCCGAGACATCTAAAGCGACCCTTGTCAGAGTTTCGTCCATCGGCACATAAGCGGTCCCATAACGGCAAATGCCCCGTTTATCGCCGGTCGCTTGAGCGATGGCCTGACCCAAAACTATCCCCGTGTCCTCAACGGTATGATGAAAATCAACATGCAAATCACCCGAGGCTCTGAGGAACAAGTCAATAAGACTATGTCGCGCCAATTGCTCCAGCATGTGATCGAGAAATCCTATTCCAGTTTGAATATCAAAAACACCTGTCCCATCAAGCTTTACCCCGACCTCAATTTTGGTCTCTCGCGTTTCACGCGTTATTTCTGCCTCACGCATGGTGATACCCCTTTTTTTATGGGGGCTTTTTAACTTATTTCATCGGTACTTTGAAGCATATTTCAGCTAAGCTTAACTTAAAGACCTCAAAACCTCTCAAAAAGAAAGCCCAACTGCTATGTGGAACATATGCGTTGAGTATGTTCAGACAAATTTGTTCCACCCTGTTGGAGAAGGTGGAGACTACATGCTAAAAAGCGATTGATTTCTTCTGTAATTTGCTTGGACGCGAGCACCTTGAAAAAAATAAGCATGTAGCCCGGAGGTACTTTGAACAATACAGATAACAATACCTGGCATGGAACCACTATCCTGTCGGTTCGAAAAGCGAACAAAGTTGTCTTAGCAGGGGACGGGCAAGTTACCCTCGGAGCCACGGTTATAAAAGGAACAGCTCGAAAAGTCCGAAAGATCGGGGACGGGTCTATCGTAGCCGGATTTGCGGGGGCTACGGCAGATGCTTTCACTCTTTTTGAGCGATTAGAAGGCAAGTTGGAAGAACATCCTGGCCAATTACGACGCGCTTGCGTCGAATTGGCGAAAGATTGGAGAACTGACCGTTACCTCCGACGTCTTGAAGCGATGATGGCAGTGATCGATAAAGCTGAGTCACTTGTGCTTACCGGAACGGGCGATGTGCTAGAACCAGACGATGGAATTATCGGTATCGGATCAGGTGGTTCTTATGCTCTTGCCGCCGCAAGAGCCATAATTGATGTTGAAGCATTTGACGCAGAAGCCATTGCTCGAAAGGCTATGGGAATAGCGGCCGAGATATGCGTATATACCAATACCAACTTAACAATCGAGAGTATCGACACAAGTGTCTAGTTTTAGCCCTAGAGAGATTGTTTCTGAACTTAACAGATATATCGTCGGACAAGATGACGCCAAAAGAGCAGTAGCTGTTGCCCTAAGAAACCGATGGCGACGGCAACAATTAGAAGATGATTTAAGGGAGGAGGTTCTCCCAAAAAATATCTTAATGATTGGCCCAACAGGGGTTGGCAAAACCGAAATCGCGCGGCGCCTTGCTAGGTTAGCCCAAGCGCCATTTATTAAAGTAGAAGCGACCAAATTTACTGAGGTTGGATATGTGGGCCGCGATGTTGAACAAATTATTCGAGACCTTTTAGAAAACGCAATACATGAAACCAGAGAACGACAACGCAAAGCAGTTGTAGCGAAGGCAGAATTAGCCGCAGAAGAACGAGTTATAACCGCACTTGTAGGAGAAAATGCAAGTTCCGAAACCCGGCAAAAATTCAGAAAAATGCTACGTGAAGGTGCCCTAGATGACCGGGAAATAGAGATTGAGACTTCCGCACCCGCAGGATCATCAATGCCTACTTTTGAAATTCCAGGGATGCCAGGGGCCCAAATGGGAATGCTGGATCTCAGCGACATGTTAGGAAAAGCATTCGGGGGGCAAAAAACTAAAAGGAAAATGACAGTTGGCGAGTCATACGAGGTTTTAATCGCGGATGAGAGCGATAATTTACTCGAAGAGGAAAACATTGTCAGAAACGCTATCGAGGCAGTGGAGCAAAATGGAATTGTATTTCTCGATGAAATCGACAAAATCTGTGCAAGATCAGATCGCCATGGAGCTGATGTTAGTCGCGAGGGAGTGCAGAGGGATCTACTGCCTTTAATAGAAGGAACAACCGTTTCAACCAAACATGGGCCCGTAAAAACCGACCACGTCCTTTTCCTGGCATCTGGCGCATTTCATCTATCCAAACCATCCGATCTTCTGCCTGAGCTGCAGGGTCGTCTCCCGATTAGGGTAGAATTAAAGGCCCTTAGCGTGGATGATTTACAATCTATTTTAACCGAGCCCGAGGCCAGTCTAGTCAGACAATACAAAGCTTTGCTCGCAACCGAAGATGTTACTCTGGAATTTAGTGACTCCGCTATCCGGGAAATAGCCAGTGTCGCAGCTGAAATTAATCAGTCGGTGGAAAATATCGGCGCTCGGCGCCTTCAAACTATCTTAGAGAAACTACTGGAAGACATAAGCTTTACAGCTACAGATAGAGCTGGTGAGGTCGTTACTATTAGCCCTGAAGAAGTAAGAAATACAGTAGGAAATCTCGCTAAAAATGCTGATCTCAACAAGTTCATTCTCTAGGGTCTTTTTCGGCGAATGAGAATATAAAAAGCTCCCCCGCCACCGTCCCTTGGTTGAGCCTCAGAAAAGCCCAAAATATATGGTCGCAACTCCTGACAATTTAACCAATTAGAAAATTGCTTGCGCAAAACGCCACCGCCCTGTTTCACATTCCCCTTGCCTGTGATTGCGAGGATGCAACGAAACCCCCGCGTATGCGCCTCGGTTACGAAGTGCACCAGAGCAATAAAAGCTTCGGATTGCGACATTCCATGTAAATCTAATCGGCTCTCTGGCCTTAAGTGACCCCGCTTCAAACGCAACATAGTTTTTCTATCAACGTCTACAGGAAAACCAGCTGAAAGATAAGAATGAGAACGCTCACCTTGTTTTTCTATCAACGGCTTATTGATGTCTCGGGGCCGGCTCTGCGGCAGGACGCCGGCGATATGAACATGCTTAGCATTCCGCGACGGTTTTTTTTCTACATTTTCCATCGCAGATTCAAAAAGTTTTTCTTCCTCGACAGTTAACTTTTTGGAGTAGAATTTATTCATTGGGGACACCATTAAGACCCTGTTTGAAAATTAAAATTGCCCTTCGGAAGTAATATAAATAGATCACCTGTTTGTTTCATTCTTCCGGCAATATCAGCCGCCGGGCTACCCGTACCAAAAAATATATCTGCCCGAATTGGCCCTGTAATAGCTGCCCCGGTGTCTTGAGCTATCATGAGTCTTTGCAACGGTTTTTTGGTTTCTGGTGCTGACGTACTGATCCACACTGGAGCGCCAAGGGGGATAAAGTTTGGGTCAATCGCTATGCTGGATCTAGGGGTTAATTTGACACCTAACGCCCCCACAACCCCGGACCCAGGCAATTCTCTGAAGAAAATATACCGTGCGTTGTGATTTAATAATTTTCTAACCTTGCTCGGATTAGCAGCCAACCAACTCCTAATTGACTGCATGGAAAGATTTTCTTTTTCGATGAGGCCTTTTTTAATTAGTACTTGCCCTATCGCGGTATAGGGGTGCCCATTATTGGCAGCATAGCCAATTTGCATGGTTTGACTATGTGGCAGTAATACCCTCCCAGACCCCTGTATTTGGAGAAAAAAAATGTCGGTAAGATTATCACCCCACGCTAAAACTTCCGTACTCTTTAGCAATTCATGATTTTCGATTTGTTCGCGAGTTAAGTAAGGTCTTAATGACCCATTCTTTTCTCTCCCAAATATTTTTCGTCTTGGTAAACGACGGTCAAAATGCTTGAGAGACACGCCAATCAAGTCTTTTGGACGAGCATAAATTGGATATTTAAATTTATCAGTCCTTATCCGCGATCCTTTGAGTTCTATTTCATAATATCCCGTGAATAACCCCGTATGAGCTGTTGAGCTCACTTTCCAGGGCACAAAATTTTTCATGAAAAAATCTCGGGCGTCCTCGTCAGTCCGCAACTCTATCTTTGAGGATCTATGGCACAACTGGTCCCACTCTTTTTGATCAAAACTTTCTAGCTTCTGAACATTATTAAAAGTACGACCCGATACTAAGCCACAACTCGCCGAAAAAGACTTTAGCGCTATTCGCAACTCCTTTTTCGACCAACCGGGTATTTCTTGATATCCAACAGCAGTGTAGGAAACAGTACTGCTCGGAGGAAGAGAACCGCAGGATGTGAGAAGTAGCCCCGCCCCCACGGAAACCAATCTATACCAGCGTAGAAACTTATGATCCCTCAGGAGTCCGTGTCTCCACAAGTGTCCAATTGGGATCCCTAGCTTGTGTATTTCTTGCAAAAATCCAAATGTCACTGATCTTTTCTATCTGATTAGGGTCTCCAGATACAATATTATCATCTTTATCACGGGTGATGTTCACTTGCTCAGAGTCAAATCGCATCGTGATAAAAGCCATCCGACCGTCGACTCGAGCGTCGATCACTTCAGCGGCCTTTATACCAATAAGCGTAAAGTCTAGTTTCTCGCCTGCTTCATCGCGTTGTTTTATGGCAGCCGAGAAATCATCGAATACTTCATCGTTTAATAGGGTGCGGAGGGATTCTTCATTACCTTCAGCATAGGCTTGGACGACCAACTCAAACGCTCCCCTCGCCCCTTCTTCAAATTCGCTCGAATCAAAGTTTGGATCCGCAATCTTAACTTCTGTCAGAGCCGCAGCAAGCGGATTATCAGGGGTTACCTCCGAATGGACACCCGCAGGGTGAGAAGCTTCGTTTTTTGAATTAGGGAATTCCACCAGGTTATCATCAGACGCTGGCTTCTCTTCATTTCGGGAAGAATATTCTTCCGTCGGCGGTCTCTGATGGCCTGTTTTTTTACCCAAAACACTCCTAAGTCGCAAAACCAAAAAGGCCGCGATCATTGCAAAAAGAATGATATCGAGCGCTTGAAATCCGTCGCCCATGCTCTCTCCAAATCCGAAATTCTATCCCAAAAATATTCTTTGCGTTATAAATCAATCAGCTGTCTAGTCGCTCTTTCTACACTAAAAGGTAAGGTTTCAATAGGTAAATCTCAAGTATGAAGCATCTAATTTATACGATTTTGGTAATAATCCCCCTCATGGAGATAGCTGTTTTCATTGAGTTTTCAGAAGCCTTTGGGACCTGGACCACGATTATATTAATACTTGTAACTGCACTGATCGGCGGCAAGTTATTCCGATCCCAAGGTCTGCAAACTTTACAAAGTGCCATAGCGAGTACAGAAAAAAATGTGTTTCCTGCACAAGAGCTCTATTCTGGTGCTTGTATTCTGTTAGCAGGTCTTTTGCTCATTACACCAGGAATTCTTACTGACCTCCTCGGTTTAGCACTATTTTTCCCCCCTTGCCGTCGCCATATAGGACTGAAAATTTTGCGGTTTTTAAACGGGCGTTTCAATTTTCAACGCCACGCAGACGTAAACAATAATACAGAGGACAAGTACCAGTCCGGTCAAACAATAGAAACTAATTATCGAGAGGTTATCGAGGAGGACCCTCCACATAAGCCCTAGAAACCATCTAAAAAAAGAGTATCAAACAGTCACTTGTTTGCTTTTTCGATACGTGTTAGCGACCAAGTGCCCAGATAATCAAAGGATTTTTAATGGCAGACGAACAAGCAAATGGAAGCCTAACCACGTCCGAAAACGAAGATGATGCTTCTCTAGCACCAGAAATAACCATAGAAGCTCAATACACCAAGGACCTATCTTTCGAGAACCCTTCGGCGCCAGGAACCAACACTGAGGTTCCTGACATTGGTGTCGACGTGACTACAGGTGTCCGACCGATAGGGGATGATTACCATGAGACTACATTGCAATTTAAAGCTGAGGCGAAAACTGGGGAAGAAGTAATATTTATTGTAGAACTTACCTACGGAGCCGTTATGAAAGTCACGGGCGTTCCGCAAGAAGCAATAGGCGCAGTCCTGCTCACAGAAGGGGCCCGGCTCATTTTTCCTTTCGCCCGTAATATCATTGCAGATGTCACGCGGGATGGGGGCTTCCCCCCACTATTCTTGCAGCCAATTGATTTTATTGAACTATACAACAGACAACATCATCCAGAGGGGTAGTTTGGGGTCCCTCAGCCCTACCGGTCCCACAGAGGGTTTTGAAGTTTTTTAACGAGTGCGGAGTGAGCGATAAGTTCTTCTTCAGTAGGAGAATGCGCTCTAGGAGGTCTCTTGACAGAGTGGAACTCGATCTCCGGCTTAGAATTAATCGTCGTTCTCTGTGTTAACCCCAATCCTGGCTGTTTTCCACCTCGCAATTCAAGATAAACCTCCGCCAAGAGTTCTGCATCTAGCAATGCGCCGTGTTTGCTTCGGCGAGAGTTATCGATGGAAAATCTTCGACAAAGCGCATCTAAACTGGCAGGAGCGCCAGGGTATCTTGATCTGGCCAGGCTCACGGTATCAATAGCCTGACTATTAGGTATGTTACACTCTCCCAAAGCTTCTAATTCATTATTAATGAAACCAAGGTCGAAAGCGGAATTATGAATTACCAAGGGCGAGGAACCGACAAATTCTAAAAATGACGACGCCACCTCCGAAAATACCGGTTTATCTGCCAAAAACTCCGCGGTTAATCCATGAACTGCTTCCGCCTCGGCCGGCATATCTCTCTCGGGGTTGATGTAACAATGGAAAACTTCACCGGTTGCCACATGATTTTCTAACTCCACACAACCAATTTCGACAAGTCTATCGCCATTTTTCGGCGATAAACCGGTCGTTTCCGTGTCCAGCACCACTTCACGCATTTTCTATTAGCCGCGTAGCTCCAGCCATCCCGGTCTCCAAATTTTAGGTTTCGATTGGTTTAAGAAAAAAACAATTGTTGATAATGCATTAAAAGTATGGCGTCTTCCAATACCGGTATTGATAATAAAATCAGCCTTATTCCGTTTGAGCTGATCACTCATTTGGTTTGATCTTATATTATTATATCGTTCTTCCGTCATCCCAGACCGGGTCATTACCCGCTGTTTTTGAAGAAACCCCGGGGCTGTCACGACAGCAATTACGTCGCACCGTTTATCGGCACCGTTTTCAAACAGAAGTGGTATATCAAGCGCGGCTATAGAATAGCGATTCCTAGAACAATCTCGCAAAAATTTCTCCTGCGCTTCCCATACCATAGGATGGATTATTTCCTCTAATTTACGTAACAAGCTCGTGTCTTTTAAAACTAATTTGCCAAGAATTTGCCGATCTATTTTTCCGCACTTAATCGTATCAGGGAAAATTTTCTTTATCTGGCCTGTAGCCGCACCGTTTGGAGCCATAAATTGATGCGTTAGGGCGTCGGCGTCGCACACGGGCACCCCGAGCCGCGAAAGCATATTACTAGCGGTGCTCTTGCCCATACCAATCGATCCTGTTAACCCTAAAATAATCATTTTAAGTCCCCAACCAATGCAGCATTAATGGTTTTTCTGAGGTCGTTGGTTATCTTTGGTTCAATATCAAACCAAGCTTTAAAACCGGGGCGTGCCTGATGCAAAAGCATTTCCAGACCATTTATAATTGGGTTACCGCGAGCTTTAGCTCGTTTTAGCAAATTCGTCATCAGCGGTGTATAGACAATGTCATTTACCACTGCTGACTTCGGTAGAAGATCTAGATCAAGCTCTAACGGAGGTTGTCCTACCATCCCACAACTGGTTGTATTTACCAGCAGCGATACATCAGCGAGAGCTTTATTGCGGTCGCTCCATCGCCAAAATTTGCAGCCAGAGCCCAACTCTAGAGCTAATTTTTCCGCTCGGCTATCGGTGCGGTTGGTTATTCTAATTTCTTGCGCACCCCAAATTTTTAAAGCATGCAAAACTGCCTTGGAAGCCCCACCGGATCCAATTACTACCGCGTTTTTACCAAATAGGTTCCATCCTGCGTTTGTATTAGTTTCGATAGCCGCTCTAAATCCAAAACTATCGGTATTGTATCCAACCGTTTTGCCCTCCGTTCGGAAGACTATCGTATTTACAGCTCCTATTTCTCGAGCGGTTTCATCAATTTTATCCAGGATAGGAAGACATGCTTCCTTGTGGGGTATAGTCAAATTTACACCGGTTAAACCTAACTTTTTACACGCGTCTATCGACTCTGTTAAATCGCCCGGGGAAATTTCAAGTGGAATATAAGAGCCCCGCTTATTATATTTTTTTATCCAAAAGTTATGGATTAGCGGAGACAGAGAGTGTGATACAGGCCATCCTAAAATTCCCGTTAATTTATAGTCGTTCCTATCGGTCACAAGGTTATCAATCCACGGGTCCTGAAATACTTTAATAGTAGAATTATTGGCAATCCCAACACGGTAAAAAAGTCGCCCTCTATTCGATCTATAAGGTGAATACCATATCCCTCCACCTTATAGCCTCCTGGACCATTAAATAATTCCTTTTCAGATCTAACTAAGTAGTGTTCAAGAAACTGATCGGTAAAATCACTTAATTGAATTGATGCCTTATCCGTTTGGTGCCAGACCCTTTGGCCACCCTCAGCTACGCACACTGAGCTTATTAGATTATGAGAACTATTGCGTAGATTAAGAAGTTGTTCTCGAGCTTGGTCCTTAGTCTTAGGTTTACTTAAAATAGTACCGTTCAGTTCTAAAACTTGGTCTCCACCAATCACAATACATTCCGGATGTTTTTGACTTATTTTACAAGCCTTCCTCTCTGCTAAAAAGGTTGCCACCTCTTGCGGCTGCGCTTTAGCCGCAACGAGCGACCTTTTAATCTCTTCTTCGTCGATGTGAGCCGGAAGAGATTCAAAAAATAACCCCGCGTTTTCCAGCAATTTTCTGCGGGTAACACTCTCTGAGGCTAAGATAAGTTTCACTTTTTTCATGCCATTTCTGCCCTCTGTCGAATCTAAAACACGGAAATATGAAAACGAAAACCTTATCCGTTCTCTCTATGAGAACCGAACATTTACTGTCGGGCTTAATCAAATTTTGACTAACAATTTTATATTGGTTAGCTATCTCAAAAATCTGGATTACTTTTATTAATAGTGGAAAACCCTAAGTCCCTCAAAGAATTTAAAAATTTAACGGCGTGATTAAATTATCATCTCTAAATCTTCCAGATGTGCAAAAAAGGAATCCCTCTGGGGATAAAAATTTATTAACGCAATTGATAGCCTGTGGAAAAAATTGATCACATATTTAATCATTGTTTCTTAGTTATAAACTCTAAGAATTGTTAATTTTTTCTTATGAAGAATATCCACTAAAGACATCTTATTTTATTAATTGTTGTTAATCCTCAGTTTTCACAGGTCCAACAACTAAAACAATTTATTATAATATATATTTTTTATTGAACGTTTTAATTAAGAAGACTCGCTATGAAGGACCCACTAAGCTCGAAAAAAAGATTTCTCAACGCTTTGAATAGGATTGGTGTTGATAGGCCTCCTATTTGGCTCATGCGACAAGCTGGCCGTTATCTCCCTGAATATCGAAAAATTCGTGGAGAGGTAACCGGGTTCCTAGACCTTTGCTATAATCCAAATTTAGCGGCAGAAGTTACCATGCAGCCAATTCGGAAATTTCAATTGGACGCTGCTATTATATTTTCTGATATACTCGTGATTCCCCATGCAGCAGGAAGTGAACTAACATTTGTAGAAAACCAAGGCCCAATATTAACACCCTTAAAAAATCAAAATGATATTTCAGCATTAGATTTCACGAATATCACTGAACGGTTAATCCCTGTTTATGAAGCAATAAAAATTACCCGCAGTCAGCTCGGAGAAAAAACTGCCCTTATAGGGTTCAGCGGCGCACCATGGACACTTTCTTCCTATATGATTGAGGGAGGAAGCAGTAGAGAGTTCCTAAAGCTTAGGAAGTTGGCTACAGAGCAACCTGAGATATTACAGAGCCTGTTTGACGGCTTAGAAACAGCAATTGCCGCGCATCTAATTGCCCAGATAGAATTTGGTGCAGACGCGGTTCAAATTTTTGATAGCTGGGCTGGTATTTTAAATACTCTTGATTTTGATCGCTGGTGTTTAGACCCAGTATTAAGAATTTGTGAAAGGATAAAAAACATTTATCCTCAAACGCCCATTATTGTATTCCCGAGGTTAGCAGGTATCAGATATTTAAATTTCCTCAAAAGCCCAGCAGTCGACGCCGTAAGTATAGACCAAACTGTCCCGTTAAATTGGGCAAGAAAATACCTTTCTTCTAGTTTGGCAATTCAAGGCAATCTTGACCCAATGTGTTTATTAGTTGGCGGAGATAGATTGAAATCTGACGTTTAT
>Ga0255764_10002343_pt1 | contig 15379 bp, 6 predicted proteins | sample 071ome_30_FD_179964 | JGI IMG/M metagenome (GOLD analysis project Ga0255764, IMG submission 179964) | Coastal salt marsh microbial communities from the Groves Creek Marsh, Skidaway Island, Georgia - 071406AT metaG (version 2) | ecosystem: Environmental > Aquatic > Marine > Intertidal zone > Salt... | reverse complement strand
GCCCCCGACGGGTGGTTGGTGCTCGGTTCTTCACCGGACCCTGCCCTGGTCTTGCCAGAACGCACCATCGACTGGTTTGTGCACAACAAAGGCGTGCTTGGCGTGCTCTGCGATTTGGTTGAGTCCCAACAACGTAACGAATTGCCCGAAAACGCGGCATTGGCTTCCCTGAAGGAAGCCTTGCTCCCGCTTGGAAAACTACCGGAAGCCATGAATCGCCTGAGCGACGACTCCCAAATCGAGGAAGTCGCCCGGATCAAGGACGAATTGTGGAGCACCGTCAAGGCGCTTGAGACCACCGTCAACGAGGAGGTTGAACGGGCGATGAACGACGCAAAGATGGCGCTCTCTGGGGCTGAATTGCTGGAGGCCCTCGCTGACGGGACGGCCTTTCAGCGGAAACTGCGAGAAGCCACCGGCCACGTCATCCAAGAAGCCATGCAAGCGGCACGGGAGGAACTCGCCTCCTTTCTCCAACCGGCTTCGCTTCGCTGTCCGTTCGATATTTTCACCACCTCTTGGCCGGCCAAGGTTGACCGGCAAACCATCGACGGCATTGATGCCGCTTTGGATTCCAAACTCAAAGCGGAAACAACCGGACATTTGGTGGAGATGGCTCGCCTTCTCGGCCCGATGAAAACGCCGTGTGAACGGGCGGTGGCTCGCCTTGTCGAAACCGACCAGTGGCTCGCTGTGGCTCGCTGGGCACACACCCATGGCTGTGTCATGCCCGAACTCGTCAAGCACGGTGTTTGGTTGGAAGGCGGCCGCCACCTCCTCCTGGGCGTTGACCCCGACCCCGTGACGTACGGTCTTGGTGCGGCGGCCGTCGAGGGCGACCGGCAATCCCTTGCGTTGCTCACCGGAGCAAACTCGGGAGGCAAAACCACCCTGTTGGAGTGCATCGCTTACGCCACCATTCTCGCCCACATGGGGTTGCCCGTCCCCGCTCAATCCGCTCGCATCGGGCACGTTGAGGCATTGCACATTCTCGCGAAAGCCGGCGGTACACAAAGCGCTGGGGCGCTTGAACAAACGTTGGTTGAACTGGCGACGGTGGTCAGCGACCCCACACCAAAACTCATCCTCGCCGACGAACTTGAGGCCATCACCGAGCCCGGTGCAGGTGCTCGCATCATTGCCGGCATGCTTCTGGCGGCGGAATCCCAACCCGAGACGACGATGATGCTCGTGACCCACCTCGCCCCCGCCATACTCGAAGCCACGGGACGGGACGACCTGCGCGTGGACGGCATTGAGGCTCGGGGTTTGGGAGAGGACTTGGAACTCCTCGTCGACCGGACGCCCCGGCGAAACCACCTTGCTCGCTCAACGCCTGAACTCATCGTCAAGCGTCTGGTGGAGAAGAGCAACGGCCACGCCAAGGCCCTGTTTGCTGATATTTTGGAGATGTTCCATCAGCGTGACTGATCATGCTGGGAGTTCCAATTCCACGGCGAACAACGGGTCGGGGTCGGTTGAATCGTGGTAGGCGACCACCACGCCGCCGTCGGGAAGAATGCCCAAGGAGGCGAAATCGAAACGGATGTCGTTGCCTGCACCCGAGGTGGAATCCAAGTCGCCCAGGCCGATGTAGGTCAGGGTGTCGGGCGTCATGTCCTCGGAATAGGCTCGCACATGGTAGACCGTATCGACATCGGGCCCCTCGGTGGATTGGTAGCGAACGTTGAGGACAAAGAGGTCCAGCTCACCGTTGCCTTGGAATTCCCACTCCTCAATTGACGAGGCTTTTTCGCCCAAATCGTAGGTGTGGTTCGTCCACGTCAGAGCACCGTCCATGGACATGTAGTGCGTGAAGGAGGTTCCTGAATTGCTCACGCAGTGAAGGGTTCCGGCACGGTCAATGTGGCAGTATTCCGAGGGGAATTGAACGCTCAATTCGTTCCACGAAAGGGTGGTGTCCATGTAGGCAGCGTTGCCGTTATCGTAGTAGGCTGGGAAGAGCAGGCCGCCGGAGGGAAGCGGGAAAGCCCGCATTTCTTTGTGCGGTTTATTGACGTCCCAGTAGGCGGGTAATTCCGCTCCGGTGAAGTTGAGGTCGAGTTCAATGGCAGGGTCGCCTCCGTCCCGTCCGGGGAATTGGAAGGGGTAGTAGTTGAGGCCGTCCACGCTGATTTGGCCGCCTGCGTTTTGGGTTTGGTGCCAGAAATTGGAGACCACGATGCTTGCCCAGTCTCCCGTTCCGAGGGTTGAATCGATCGGGCCGACCACTTCGACCTGCCACGAACGGTCGTAGAAGGGTTCGGTAATGCGGTTGTAACACCACGTCCAGTCCCCTTCGGATTCGTCGTAGAGAATGGCGTAGAATTTGTCCAGTTTCAGGTCAGCGCCCGGATACGGGAACCACGACATGGAGATGATGTCACCGTTGGTGGCCTGCACGATGCTGCCTTCGCCCAGCCCTTCTTGTCCGGGATTGGTGGGCACGAAGGTTCGGCATTGCGTGTCGGGCAGCACGCCGGGGATGTAGGTGTCCCAAGCGTGGCCTCGATCAGCCGAAAAAACCGGGTATTCGCCGCCGATGTTCAATAGTTGACCGTCGATGGAGGTGGCGAGGTAATGTTCACAACAGTTGCCGCCGTAGGTGGCGTCAAACACCGCCCAGGTCGTGTTCGTGGTTTGGTTGGTCCGCAAATCGACCGTCACAAACGTCCGCTCGTCCTCGTGGCCAGCGGGGTCAATTCGGTCGTAGGCGTCCCAAATGGGGGTCAAGGTTTCTTCCTCAACCGTCGTGCTCCCGTCGCCGAAACATCCCGCCAGCAGCATGGACAACGCCATCGCCACCCCGAGCAGTCGCTTTCCCATGGAGGTGCCTGCCTTCGGCGTGATTTGAAGCCGTCGCTGACGTTGGTTGGCCGGGAAGACCGAACGCCTTCACGTCCTTGCTCGCCCATCACGGAGGCGTGCTTCCATGGTGAGCAGATGTTCCAACCCCTTGGTCGTGTAACTTCCCATCCACGTCAAGGCCTCACCGTCGATGAGGTGAAGAGCGGGGGGTGTTCCTCCGATGGCTTCGATCTGCGCTACCAAGCGTTCGCCTTCCTCCAACGAAAATTCGTGTGGTTCTGAGGAGAGGAAAAGGTCGGTCAACTTCCAAGCCACGATGGATTCGGGCGTCACGACCGGATAACCCGTTCCGTCCGGTTCAATGACGGGGACGTCGTATCCCATGCAGGCCACCATGTTTCCCGCATACGTGGCGCCGTTTGCCGCCATCAAGGGTTCATGCCAAATCAGGGGCAACGCCACTCGCCCGTTGGGTTCGGGCAAAGCGATGAGGGTGGTCTCAAGACGCGTTGCAAGCGCTTCTGCCTCATCCTCTCGCTGCACCGCTCGGCCAAGTGAACGAAGCATATCGGGCACCTCAGCGGGACGGCTAACGTGACAGACGAAGGTTCGGTAGCCTTGCTCGACGCACCAATCGTGGACCGCCTTGGGGTTCTCGTCCCGGTCCATCACCACCACGTCGGGTTTGGCCGCAGAGATTTTTCCGAGATTGGGCGTCTTCGTTCCTCCAACCACGGGGACTTGACTCACCGCATCGGCCGGATGAATGCACCAGGGCGTGCGTCCCACCACGGAGGATGCATCAAGGCCCAAGTCAAACAGGGAAAGGGTCAAACTCGGGACGAGCGAAACGATGCGCACGGTGTCCCCTCATGCGACGGTGAAGTGAACGGTGGTGCCGTCGACTTCGAAGGTTTCGGCGCCTTCCGGCGGGGTGCTGCTCTCGGGGTGGAAGACGCAACCTGCACATCGGGTTTCGGCGGCGACCCATGCTTCGTCCGCTTCTTCCATGGCCGGACCGTTCACCACCCATACTTCGAGGTCGATGGTGGCTTCCAATTCCAAATCCATCGCCTTCCGTTGGGCCTGCACGCGGCGGGTGATGTCACGCGCCATGCCCTTTGAGAGCAGGGCTGGGGAATCGTTCATGTCCAACACGAGGCTCACGTGGAGGGAGGCTCCGTCCGCACCGGGGACGTCAACGGTTTGTGCTGCAAATCCGGGGCGTTCAACCCGCTTGACCTCCACGTCGCTTTCCTCAACCGTGACGCCGAGCACCTCAGCACCGCCTGCCCGAATGGCCTGCAGCAAGGCTTCAGGGTCCTCAGCGGTCCGAATGGCCTGCGCCACCTCGTTCACGCTTGAACGCGCCTTGGGTGCAAGGGCTCGGAAATTGGGGGCGAGTTCGATGCGCTGGAACCGGTCGAGGTCGTTCTCAACGAGGATCGCTTCCACGTTCAGCTCCTCAGCGAGCAGGTCGTGGAATTCGCTGAGTTCCGGCCCAGCGACGATCCAACCTTGAGCGCACGGTAGGCGTTGACGGCGGTTGCCGTCAATGCGAATGCGGCGGCCGGCCTCGGCCAACTCTCGGACCAACGCCATCGTGGCCTCGAGCTCCGGGTCCGTGGGCGGGAGCGTGGCGGTGGCTTTTGCAGCCGCTTCGTCCCACGCATCCGAGGTGGCTCCTTCGAGCGAACCCGGAACGCCTGCGGGCCAAGGTGCGGTGTGGACCGATGCTCCGGTGAGGTTGCGATGGATTTCATCGACCATGAACGGCGCCACGGGGGCGACCAGACGGCAAACGGTGAGCAGCACCTCATGAAGGGTGTGCTGACACGAGCGCTTGTCGTTGCTGTCCGCTTCGTCCCAAAGGCGGCGTCGGCTTCGACGAACGTACCAGTTGGACAGGTCGTTGACGACGAAATCTTCCAAATCCCGACCGGCCTTGTGGAACTGCCAGTTCACGAAGTTCTCGTGGTAGTCGTTGGCCACGGTGGCGAGGCGGGAGAGCACCCAGCGGTCGAGGGCCGGTCGCTGGGCCACGGGAAGGGAGGACGCCTCGGGGTCAAAGCCGTCGAGAGCGGCGTAATCGGCGTGGAACTTGTAGACGTTCCAGAGCGTAAGGAACATCTTCGCATAGGTTTCCCGCACCCCGTTGGGGTCGAACTTCATCGGGTTCCACGGCGCTCCAGCCGTCACCATGTACCAGCGCGTGGCGTCGGCTCCTTCGCGGTTGAAATGGTCCCAGGGGTCGACGATGTTGCCTCGTGATTTTGACATCTTCTTGCCCTCGGCATCGAGGATCAAGCCGAGCGAAAGGCAGCGTTTGTAGGCGGGTTGGTCGAACACGGTGGTTGAAACGGCCAGCAAAGTGTAGAACCAACCGCGTGTTTGGTCGACGCCTTCGCAGATGTAATCGACGGGGAACGAGGCGTTGAACACCTCTTCGTTCTCAAAGGGATGGTGCCATTGCGCAAAAGATGCGCAACCGGAATCAAACCAGCAGTCCATCACGAAGGGCTCCCGGTGCATGACCTCGCCGCTGTCCGACAGGAGCGTGAAGCCGTCCACGATGGGGCGGTGGAGGTCAACATCGTCGGGACAATCGGGGTTGGCGATGCCCGCCGCTACGGCTTTTGCCACCTCCTCTTGGAGTTCTTTGATCGAACCGACGCACTTCATTTCGCCGCTTTCGCTGCGCCAGACGGGCAACGGTGTGCCCCAGTACCGTTCGCGAGAAATGGCCCAATCCTTGACGTTTCGAAGCCATTCACCAAAGCGCCCTTCGCCCACCCAATCGGGCGCCCATTCCACTTGGTCGTTGAATTTGAGCAGGTTTTCTTTGACGGCGGTCATCCGGACGAACCAGGAATCCATGGCGTAGTAGAGCAACGGATGGTCGGTTCGCCAACAGTGCGGGTAGTCGTGCGCATAGGCCTTTTCTCGGTAGAGCAAGCCGCTTTCCGGCCCTTTGCCGTTGGTTCCTCCGGGAGAGGAAAGCAGCGAGATGATGGTCTCGTCGCACGCCTTGACGTAGCGACCGTCGAGTTCGGGATGGGTCCCGGTGACGAAGGAACCGTCCATGTCCACGGTGTGGTGTGCAGGAAGCCCCGCTTCCATGCCGAGGTTGTAATCGTCCTCACCGTACATCACGGCGGTGTGAACCACGCCCGTTCCATCGGTCGTCGTGACCCAATCGGCCTCGAGCACGGTCCATGCCGTCGTGGAATCGCCCTTGGGCACGGCACCGGGGAACAACGGTTCGTAGGACCGCCCGACGAGGTCAGCTCCGGGGAACTCGTCAACGATGTCGACGTGGTGACGCAAGACCTCCTTCATGAGGTCCTTGGCGAGGATGACCTCCTCCCCAACGTCCGCACCGCCTGCGCCTTCCCAATGCTCGCCGGCGGCTTCCTTGACTCGACACCGGACGTAGGTAACCTCCGGTCCAACGGCCAAACCCACGTTGCCCGGAAGCGTCCAAGGCGTGGTCGTCCATGCGAGGATGGAGGCGTTGTCGTCGGTGAGTTTGAATTTGACATACACCGAGGGTTCTTCCACTTCTTTGTAGCCCAACGCCACCTCGTGGCTGGAGTACGACGTCCCGGTTTGCGGACAGAACGGGAGCACTTTGTGGCCTCGGTAGAGCAGCCCTTTGTCGAACATTTGCTTGAGAGCCCACCACGCCGATTCAACGTAATCGTTGTCAAGGGTGACGTACGGGTTGTCGAGGTCGACCCAATACGCCATGCGCTCGGTCATCTCTCGCCAAGCGGCTTCGTAGGTCCACACGGATTCTCGACAGGCTTGGTTGAATTCGGCCATGCCGAAGGCTTCAATCGCTTCGTTGCTCATCAAATCAAGTCGTTTTTGGACTTCGATTTCCACCGGCAAGCCGTGGGTGTCCCAGCCGCCTTTTCGCTCCACGAGAAAGCCTTCCATCGCTTTCCAGCGGCAGACGAGATCCTTGTAGGTTCGAGCGACGACATGGTGGATGCCGGGTTTTCCGTTGGCGGTGGGCGGGCCCTCGAGGAAGATGAACGGGGCTCCGTTTCGTCGGACGTCGATGGAGGCTTGGAAGGTCTTCTCGTCCGTCCATTGCTTCAACAAATCGGTTTCCAACTGAACGGCGTTCAGTTCACCTGCCGCCTTGGGTTGAGCCATGCTTCGGCCACCGGGGGTGCGGTTTTGAATATCACTCCCTTTTTTGTTCATTTCCCGCAGACCTGCGCCCTTGTCGGGTTGGAAACGAAGCGCTGAAGTGCTCTCGTACACCAAACGAGCGATTTTTGCCGGGCGTATGCTTCAAGTCCTTCAACGAGCACCACGGTGCATGGCGGGTGGGCGTGTCCATGCAAAGGCCCTTGTGCTTGTGGCGCTCATGGTCTTTGGAGGGAGTTTCGGAACCTTGTTCACGGTGCCGTCCTCGCCCGCTTCGCTTGAACAAGCAGCACCGGTCATGTCGGTCGGTGAAGGTGACCAGATGGACCTCACCCTTTCGCCCAGTCCGAACACCGTCTTCAAACTCGATTTGCCGGCTGACGAGGCCTTGGTGAGCTCCGAAATCCTGTTCACGCCCAAGGTGCTTCCGCTTCAATCCGGCTTCGTATGGGACGACGCTGCAGATTGGAACCACGCCGACGCCGTGAAGAACGGATCAACGGTCTCCAACGGAGCGTTGACGGGTTCCTCGGCTGGCGTTCTTTGGGACTTTAATACGAACAATCAGGGCTGGACCTTTTCGGGGTACGGTGCACGGGTTTCCTCGCCCACCTGCGGCATGAACGGAAGTTCGGGCGGCTCGCTCCGAACGTACGCCGGTTCCTCATACGCCACTTCGCCCGTCATGAACCTCGCCGGAGGCGTCAACATCCCCTTCCACGCTTGGGTTCGTCAAGGCTCGAGCGGTTGCGGCGAGGAGCCGGATTCCAACGAGAACCTGTACTTCCAATACAAAAACTCGGGAGGGTCTTGGGTCAACTTCCGAACCTTTAGCGGCTCGACCACCGGTGGCTCGGTGACCCCCTTTCAGATGACGCTCCCCGCCGCTGCCGTCCACGCATCTTCGCAATTCCGCATCCACCAAAACAGCGGCAGCGGGACGTGTTGCGATTATTGGTTCGTGGACGACGTCCACATCGCAACGCCGCCCGAATCCAATTGGACGAGCCCATCGCTTGGCCACAAGAGCGGAAGCACCCAATTGCTTCCCGATGACACGTATGCCCCGGTTTATCTTGAAGCCGAAATTCCCGAAGGATCCTTCCTGAACTGGTCCGTGCTCAACACGGCCGGAGAAACCCTGCCGGGCATGAACGGAACAAACGACCTTGTCATCCCGCTCAATCTGCTCGACCACGACACCGTCGACCAGTTTCGCATCCACTTTGAATTCAAAGGCGGTGAAGAGGGCATGCCGATGTTGTACGCCGTTGCCGGCGACGGGTCCGTCACCGAATCCTTCGCAAGCGATCCGGTGGACCGCGGCTGGGTGCTCAACGGCAGCCTCTACCAACCTAGCAGCACCGGTCTGCTCGGTGATGCGAACGCCACGGCCACGTCGCCGTGGTTGCTCGCCAGCACCCCGGTTTACGACGCTCGTCTTGGTGGCTCGGTCGCCAACGCCCAGGTTCAAGTTCGCTTCCAAGCCGACGATGCGTGGACCAACGTCACGCTGCCTTACACCCCGGTGGTGACCCAAGACGTCGTCGGGATGCAAGTCCGCTTGGTCGCTCTTCCCCCCTCCGACGGGAACATGAGCAACTTCACCTCTTGGACCGCATCAGCATTGTCGCTCGACCTGTACGGAGGGCAGCACCCCACCCGGCCCGGTCTTGATTTCAATCTTGACGACCGCTTTGAGTGGGGTGGCGATGACGAGCGGGTCGGCACGTGGGGGTGGCAGAACCGCTTTGTCAACGGCGAAGAACGCATGGAGGTCGCCTTGAGCAGCGGGGCGCCCTCCGTGGCCAAGTTTTGGGCGCCAAAGGACGACCTTTCCTCCCTCGGCTTCAGTTACACGGCGCAGAGCGGTACGGTGAACGACGTGGCCCTGTTTGTGGGATCAACCTTCATCGCCAATCGCAGCAACACCAACAGCGGCGGCGGCCTCTTCCATCTCAACGGCAGCGAATTTGCTTCGTTGACCGACGCTATGGGCAACGTGACCGCCTCCGTTGACGTTTTGGGAGCCGCCTACACCGAAGTGCGCGTTGAAATCACCGGAACCGGAACAGCCGTTCTCGGTGGATTGCGAGCGACCCACAACGCCTCGCACCGCATCGTGGCCGATGCAAGTTCGGCCTTCGTGATGGGCGTGAACGAAGCGCGAACATCCGTCACTCCCGTGGGCGGCATGCAGGCCGTACCCCTTCCCTTCGAAGCCGATGAGCGGGGCGGCCTCACCGTTTCCGTGATTGACCTTCAGACCTCGGACGACGTCGTGCTTCAATCCGGAACGATGGTTGACGCCGAGCAGGTGTTGACTTCAAGCCAACGCTGGCAGACGGTCTCAACGTCGTACGCCGTGAACAGTGGCAGCCTCACGCATCACCGCCTCGACGTGTTCAGCAAAACCAACCACGCCACCTGGCTCTTCCCCTCCTCGGGCGATGCACCGGCTGGCTTGGGCGATTCGGCGTTGGTTGAATTGCACCCCACCGACGCCATCACGATGAGCGAAGACGGCTCCACCGTTCACGCCAACATCACCTTCCGATTGCGCCCCGATTGGGACGATGAGATGCAGTTGACGGCCACCTCTCGGGCCGTGATGCAAAACGGTGTCATCTCGATTCCGTTTTCTCATACGTGGGGCACCTCCTCCGTTCAAGGTTACGAAAACGATCTCGAACTCAAGGGCGTCGTCTTTTCCGAAGACGGCGTCGCCATGACCTCTACTCGGCAATACCTCCGTGGTGGTGAATCGATGAACATCTCCGTTAACGTCGGCTTTGAAGATCAGAATTCCCTTCATGGCTTTGTTGAAGGCGATGCACGCCTCACCCTCTATCGCGACGGGGTCCAAATCCGAAACACGACCGAACTCGACGGGACGTATTGGAACATCACCGAACCCATCCCGTTCACCTACGGAGACGTGACCTGGACGGTTCACCTCGAATCGCTCAACGGCTCCACGGTCATTGACCCAGCCGAGTTCGATCGCACCTTCACGGTGGACTCGGTGAAGCCCCGAGTCATCGGCACCTCGATGGAGGCCTACGACCATCGCGAACCGAGTCCCACGCAAGTGATGCAGGTCACCATCTTGGACCAACCTGTCCTTCCAAGTGCGATGTCGGCGATGGTGTGGAAGGAATGGGTGGACGATACCAACCTCAACGGGTGGCCCGATGAAGGCGAGTACCAATCGACGACGATGCTTCTGCCCAGCGATTTGACGGCCTTAACCGGCGTCTACACCTTGATGATCGACGATACGGCGGGCAGCCTTGGGCAAAAGGTCGCCGTGTATTTGGAAGGAACCGACCCTTCGGGTTATGCGATTCAAGACGGCGGCAGCGCAGACGAAGACGACCAGTTGTTCATCTATCAGTTGGCGATTGACGGTGCTCCCGAGTTGATGCCCGATGCCTTTGGATGGGTGGGGGGTCGACAGTCGTGGATTCACCCCGGTCAGCCCTACGAACTCAACGTGAAGATCACCGAGCCCAACGGGGGCTCGGACCTCGCCACGGTCGACGTGATGCTCGCAAGCAATCAGGGCAGCGACCCGATGACCATCGAGTGGGCCTTCGCCTCCAACAACTGCTCAACCGAGTCCATCCACATCGTCATCGAATCCTGCACCATGCTGGGAGCCAACGGCCTTGCAGGTCCGTTTGAGAAGGACATGACCCTCAACATTCAGTTGTCGTTCGGTTGGAACACCCCCGACTTGGGCGATAACCGAAGGGAACCGGCGATTTTGGTGGTTGACCGAGCGGGTCAGGAGGAGCTCCGAGCCTTCCCCGAACACCGGTGGCGCTTCTCAGCAGGGCTGAGCATCCCCGAAGAAAGCGTTGACCTCCACTTGACTCGGGGTGCGTTCCTCGGTGACGGTGCTCGCGTGACACCGCTGACACCGATGGAAATCTCGGGTGGTTTGGTGTTCAGCGAAACCTCCACCGTTCCCGCCTTTGATTGCGATGTGAACGTGTTCTTTGCCGGCCAAAGTTACGTCGCCACGGCGGTTGACGGCATATGGTCCGCTCCTGTTCAAGCCCCCGCCTCTTCCGGTTCGTTGCCGATGACGTGGGAAGTCGGCTGCCTGCGCGGACAGGGCGTTGACCTTACGGACGAGGAAACCTCGGTGAAATGGATCGTCGTTGACGGCACCGGACCTTCGCCCGTTGAGGTGCTCTCCCCACGGCCCTTGGCCATCCTCGGCGGAGAAAACCACGAGGTGCGCGTGGTGGTCAACGAACTTGGTGGTTTGGACCTCCAGTCCTTGGAACTGGTGTGGACCGTTGAAGACTTCAACACCGGGGATACGATTCGCTCGGGACGCGAAGCCCTCTCGCTCGAGGGAGAGGCCCTGGATGGCCTGCGTTTGGAACTGTTCGCCGACATGAACCTCACCGAAATCACCGATGAAATGCTGATTGACCGGATGATCGTCAAAATCGCCATTGAAGGACGGGATTTGGCAGGCAACCCCGTTACTGGTCTTGACGGTGACCTCACAAACCCGGTCTTGTCAACCTGGAACATGGAATGGCTTCAGCCGAAGTTCGCTGTTTCACCAACCTCGATGACGTACTCGCGACTGCTCATGGACGTGGGCGATGCCACCTCCATCCAGTTGGAAGTCGAGAACATCGGCACCCGTGGAGGCAGCACCGAAGTCACCTTTGAGGCCGTGAACATGGACGGCGAACGAACCCTCATCCAGCGCCTCAGCGTCACCGCAGAAGCCGGCGCCGTGGGCGTGGTTTCGGTGGACTGGCAGCCAACTGAACCGGGAATGCAATGGGTTGAGGCGACGTTGGAGAACGGCCAAACATCCAGCGGTCCCACCGTGGACGTTCGGGTGGCTGAAGAACCGTCCTTCACTCAGAAGGTGTTTGGCGACGTCAATCCCCTTATCGGTACCGTCACGGCACTGCTGCTCATCGCCGTCGTGCTCTCCTTGTTGATTTGGATGAAGCGGATGACGGTGAATCAAGGCTCAAAAATCGCCTACGACTGGGACGAGTATTCTTCTGAACTCGAAGAGGAGGAGGAGACGTTTTCCGCTGCTGCCGTCGCCGCCACAACCTCCTCTGCCTCGGCTGAGGAAAAGGGCGGAGATGGTTCAAACGCTGAGGAAGAAACGGACTGGGTGATGGGCTCCGACGGATACTGGTGGTACCATGACAAGGCGACCAACGAATGGTGGTACAAAGATGCCAACGGTGAGATCGTCAAGCATCCGTGACCCGATTCGAGGCGAGAACATGACGATGATTGCCTTGTTGCAAGTTGACCCGACGGTGGGGGATTTGGCGCACAACGCCGCTCGCCTCGAGGGCTTGGCGCAACTCGCCGCTGAACACGGGGCGGAAGTCGGCGTGTCCACCGAGTTGGCCGTTTGCGGCTATCCTCCACGAGACCTCCTGCTGGAACACGATTTCATTCAACGTTCCCTTGCAGCTGCATTGGGCATCACGAGCACGATTCCGCTGCTGGTGGGCACGCCGTTGCCCGCTGAAGACCAACGCTCCTTGCCCACCAACGGTGTGGTGCGTTGCGGACCCGAATTCACCTCCTTAACGGGAAATGCTCAGGCGCGTGTGGTGGCCGAAAAACAACTTCTCCCCACCTACGACGTGTTTGATGAAGCCCGGTATTTCTCGGCCAAAAACCGCTCGGGGTTGGCTCGCTCCGTGGGGCGATTGAACCTCGGTGTGACGGTTTGCGAAGATGCCTGGCAAGCGGCCGGAAGCACACCATCGGCCTACGCCCAAGACCCGATTGAACACCTTGCCGAATGGTGCCGTCAGGGCGTGAGCATCGATGCGACCGTCAACCTCTCGGCTTCGCCCTTCCACACGGAGAAATTCACGACCCGTCTGCACGTGGCTCGTCACGCTGCTTCGGTGCTCAACCATCCTTTTCTCCTCGCCAACCAAGTTGGCGGGAACGACGATTTGCTGTTTGACGGTCGAAGTTTGGTGGCATGGCCCGACGGCCGAGCCGTCGTCGCCCCATCCTGGTGCGAGGGCGTGCTGATGGTCGATTTGAACGGGCCCGAGGGGTGCCGCTGGGTGCCGAGCACCGCCGAGGATGCGTTGACGATCGGTGAAGGGACGACGGTCACGCTCTCCGCCTCCCAAACCGGAGTTGAAACGGTGGATGCCGTGGATGAACTGACCGATGCGGTGGTGACGGGTCTGGCGGATTATTGCCGGAAATCCAACATCGGCTCCATCGTTCTCGGCCTCTCGGGAGGCATCGATTCAGCGGTGGCGGCCTGCGTTGCCGTTGCAGCCTTGGGTCCAGACAACGTCACGGGTCTGGCGATGCCAAGTCGCTATTCATCCCAACACTCCATTGACGATGCGCTCTCCACCGCCAAAGCCCTCGGAATGGCATGCGAGGTGCATCGCATCGATGAGATGCACACGAGCGTTGAAGCCAGCCTTGCCTCCGTCCTCGAAAACGGACATCCCGTGGCCGCAGAAAACCTGCAAGCTCGCCTCCGAGCCATCCTCGTGATGGGGTATGCGAACGCTCGCTCCAGCATGGCGATTTCAACGGGCAACAAATCCGAAATCGCCCAAGGGTACTGCACGCTGTACGGCGACATGGCGGGGGGGTATGCTCCTTTGGGCGACGTCTACAAAATGGACGTCTACGCCATGGCTCACCGCTTCAATCAACGTGCAGAAGCCCTCGGTCGCCCCGCACCGGTCTCTTCCTCCACCCTCACCAAGCCGCCCTCCGCCGAATTGGCGTTTGACCAAGTCGATGCCGACTCCTTGCCGCCCTACGAGGTGCTCGATGCGGTGCTCCAAGCCCACATTGAATCGGGAATGAACGCCGACGAGATGATGAAAGCGGGCTTTGATGAAGCGCTGGTGATGGACGTCCTGCACCGGCTTGAGCGGACCGAGCACAAACGGCGACAGATGGCCCCCTCGCCTCGGGTTTCCTCTCGGGCTTTTGGCCAAGGTTGGCGACGCCCGCTGGCGTCGAACCACGATTGGCGAGGCGCTCCCCGCTAAGCGGTGGTCTCAAAAACGCACGGGGAAACCAAACGCCGTGTCAGGGTCCATCACCAACATCGCGGGGTATCGGTTCGTCGACCTGGACGACCGAGAATCACTGCAGTCGGTGTTGCGAAGCGTCTGTTCGGATTTGGGCCTCAAAGGAACCGTTTTGTTGGCGCCGGAGGGCATCAATTTCTTTCTCGCCGGCGTGCAAACCTCCATCACGGCCTTTGTAAGCCATCTTGACCTTGACGAACGCTTCCAAGACATTCCCCTCAAGGTCTCGTACACCGATTATCAACCGTTCAACCGCATGAACGTGCGCCTCAAGAACGAAATCATCTCCGTTGGGCTCGACCACATTCGTCCTCACGATTTCACGGGTGAGGACATTGCCCCTGAGACGTTCAAGGACATGCTCGACCGCGGCGAGTTCGTCCACGTTCTCGACACGCGGAACGATTACGAGTTGAGGGTGGGCACCTTCGAGAACGCCATCGATTTGGACATTCGGACGTTTCGGGCGTTTCCCGACGCCGTGGCGGCGTTGCCCGACGAGATGAAAGACGAGCCCATCGTCATGTTCTGCACGGGCGGCATCCGTTGTGAGAAGGCGAGTGCCATCATGCTCAAAGCCGGTTTTACCAACGTCAAGCAGCTCAAAGGCGGCGTGCTCGGCTACTTTGAGGCGGTTGGCGGTGCACATTGGAACGGGGATTGCTTCGTGTTTGACCAGCGCGTGGCGGTGAACCCCGACTTGCTGGAAACCGATGTCGTCGTGTGCTTCGCTTGCAGAGAACCGCTTTCCGTCGCGGAGCAGGCTTCGCCCGATTACGTCGTGGGAGCGTCGTGCCCCTATTGCGTGGACCGAAGCGATGTCGTGCCCGTCAACGCTGAATGACGATCCAATCGTCGGACAACTCGCCGTGACTCCATCGGTGCCACTCGTGACCGGTTGAACCGTCGTGGGCGATGAAAAAGACCTGCGAATCGCTCACCACCATCGACCCGTAGGTGAGTGCAGCTGAGGAATTCCCGCTCCCCGGCCATGGGTTGTACACCGGACGGAGCGCATCGCCCTCAACGGCCCAAAGCATCACGCCAACGTCGTTTCCTTCGATGCGGCCGTCGCTCAACACCAACCAACCCTCTCCGACGGCGACGACACCCTTCAGGTCGGAGGACAGGACACCGGGCGTGAGGTCATGCAGGACTTGAGTGCCGAGCGGTGTTGCGTCCGTGACGCAGAGTTCGGTGCCGAGCGTGGCCGTGACGCAATCGAAGAGCAAGCGTTCTCCCGTTGAGGCGACGCCCATTTGAGCGCCCGGGGCGAGCAGGTTGGTGCTCAATTGAACGGTGATGCCGTTGGCGATGTT
>Ga0255764_10002331_pt1 | contig 15425 bp, 9 predicted proteins | sample 071ome_30_FD_179964 | JGI IMG/M metagenome (GOLD analysis project Ga0255764, IMG submission 179964) | Coastal salt marsh microbial communities from the Groves Creek Marsh, Skidaway Island, Georgia - 071406AT metaG (version 2) | ecosystem: Environmental > Aquatic > Marine > Intertidal zone > Salt... | reverse complement strand
GACTCGTCAAAACGTAAGGGACTCGACTCTTTTCTTCCATGGACGCGACAGAACCGAACCGCACGTCGCGACGCTCGACGACGACGACGACGACGACGACGACGACGATACGTCGATGGCGCGGGCGGTGAAAACACCGACGATGGCGCGCGCGTCCGCGCGTCGAACGACGGCGACGGATGCCGACGATGCCGACGATGATGCCGCGGGAAAGAGCTTTTCAGCGGCGGCGGCGGCGGCGCCCGCGGCGACGCGGATCGGCGGTGGGGCGCTCGCGAGCGCGCGCTCGGGAACGTTCGCGTGTCGAGACAGAGCGCTCGTCGCGGCGTCGCGCGCGACGGTTCGGACGTACGACGTGGCGAGCGGACGGGCGAGAGGGTTCGGTGGATCGACGACGACGACGACGGACGCGGACGCGGAGCAGACGTGCGCGTGCGCGAGTCCGTACTCGTCCGACGTCGTGCTCACCGGTGGAGCGGACGGAACGCTGAGCGTGTGGAACGTGGAAACGCGGAAACTGATGCGGAGGTACGCCTTCGGTGGGGTGAGCGGGATTTACGACGTGGTGTACCCGGGCGGGGAGTCGGGGAAGGATTTCGCGTACGTCAGCGCGCGCGCGCGGGAGGACGGGGGCGGGCGGGTGTACCGGGTGAGCCTATCGAAAGGGAAGATCGTGGATAAGCTCGGGAAGACGAACGCGCCGTGTGCGCTCGTGGCGAGCGCGAGCGGGGCGTTCGTGGCGTGCGCGGAACGAAGGACGATTTACGTGTGGGGCGTGGGGAAGGATCGAAACGCCGGTGGAGCGGCTTCGGCGCGCGCGTTGCGGATGCATCACACAAAGGCGGTCACGGCGTTGGCGTTGTCGCACGATGATGAGATGCTCGCGGCGGGAGATTCGACGGGAAGGATCGTCACCTGGCACGGGTTCGCGCAGGCGGTGAATAAATTGCAAAAGGAGGCGCAAGGCGAGGAGACCGAGGTGAGGGGCGACGCGTTGCCGTGCACGACGTCGCACTGGCACTCTCGCGCGGTGGGTTGTTTGCACTTTTCTGCCGACGGTGCGCACATGTTTTCGGGTGGTGAAGAGGCGGTGTTAGTGATATGGTCGCTGAGGGATGGGAAGAAGACGTATTTGCCGCGTTTGGGGGCGCCGTTGACTAGAATCGTGGCGCAACGCGACGATCCGTCTCGTTTAGCGCTCTTTGGTTCCGATAACGCCGTGCGTCTCGTCAACGTGGCGTCCATCAGCGTCGAGGGGACCATTCAAGGCGTGCGTCCTTGCGTTTTAGACACCAAGCAATCCGACGCGTACGCGCGGGCGGTGGCGTACGATCCTCGGGCGGACGTCGTGGCGTTTTCCGCCGCCGGGGCGGCGCTGCAATTTTACGACTACGCCAGGGACGATCACATTGCCGATCTCGCCGTCGCGCCGAGAAACTACGTCAACACGAGCGGTGAACTAGACGCACCGATGGAATCGCACGTCGCGCACGCCTCCTTCTCCAGAGATGGTCGCGTGCTCGTGACGGTGGATCGCAGAAGCGACATGCCCCTCTCCGTTCCTCGCGCCGTCGAGGAGACGCTCAAGATTTGGGAGCGCATCGCCGCCATGGATGTCGACGAAGAGATGGAGGACGAACACGCCCCATCCCCGGTACCGGGAGGCGCCTTCACGTGCGTCGCCCAGTGCGAGGTCCCCCACAAGGGGTTGATCACCTGCGTCGGCGTTCGGCCGAGCGCGCACAGATTGGAGGACGCCATGGCGTTCACCGCCGGCGCCGAGGGCGAGGTGAAGATTTGGGTACCAAACGGTCGCGTATCTCGCGGTGGTGAGCACGCCGGGTGGCGTTGCCGATCGAGCGCGTCGCATCCGAGCGGTTCCGCCATCACGGCGGGCGCATTTAGCCCTGACGGTTCGATTCTCGCCACCGCGGGGAGCGAAATCGTGCTCTGGGATCCAAAGACGAACGCCAAGTTGGCGACGTTATCCATGCCGAAAACTTCGTCGACGGCGTCCGAAACGACGTCAACCATAACATCCGTAGCATTCATCGCGGGCGAGCCTTTGTTCGCCGTCGCCAACGGTCGGTCGCTCGTGGTTTGGAATTTGCAGACGCTGCAGCCGACGCGCGTGTACTCGATGCCGTGCGTCGCGCTTTACGCGCATCCGACGTTGCCGACTTTTGCCGCCGTGTTTTCCTACGCCGATGACGACGAAAGGAGCGCCGCGAAATCCATACTCGTTCGTTTTGTCGGAAGCGACGTCGTGTCGGCGGGTGCCTACGCGTGCGCAGACGGAGCGCCCGAGGCGGTGCTCTTCGTTCCCGGCGATCGAACGTCTGAGCGCGCCAACGCGCCCGAGTCGACGCCGATGCTCGTCATCACGCGCGACAGGCAAATCATCCGTGCAGGGGCGGAAACCAACCGCGAAGCTCGAGCGAGAGACGACATGGACGTCGAACCCGTCTCTGTCGCCAAGAGGTTCCCGGGCGGCGCGGTGGTGTCCGCGGGCAAGGTGGATCCGGCTTTGAAGGAATTCCTCGCGTCGACGAGAAACGGCGTCAAGGCGCTCAGTCTCAACGAAGACGAGGGAGATGTTCCCGATCGCGAACGCATCATCGGTAGCGGACCCTCATCGGCTGGTAAAATGCCGTGGGGTACGCTCTTTGACTCTCCCTCGCACGAGCTTCCGACGCTCACCACGCTCTGTCCGCGCTTCATGGACGCGATGCTCGCGCGACATCACAACGCCGACGCCGAGTGAACAGCGCGCGCACAGAGAGACCCGCGCGCCGCGCGCGCGATGTAATTGAACGCCATTCAAATTTTAGCTAGAAACATCTCGCGATTGATGATTAAAAACATACTCGTACTACTTTTTGGAGCGCGCTCCGACGCCTCAAACGCAAACCGTTCGCGCCTCCTCTTCCTCATCCTCCTCCTCCGACGCCGTCTCACTTTGGATTTCTCAAAACCAAAATCACCGAATCCCCGCGCAAAAACATCTTAGAGATGAACCTATCCTTATTCACCGGTTTCGCCTTGGCCGCGCCCTTTCCCGTCTTCGGAACCTCGGTCCAAATCTCCTTTACGTTTTCCAGCACCATGTTACAGTGTCTATCGAACGCCTTGACCCGCGCCAAGAGTTTCCGGTTGTTCCTGCAGTTGATCAACACCTGCGTGTTCGCCTTAACGCTCGCCGTGAGCACGCTCAGCGGTCCCGTCACGAATTCGTTCTCCTCCTTTTCCTCCTCCATCTCGCTCGTCTCCACGCGCCGCGTCCCAAACCTAAAATTCAATCAACGAACGTTCTCCGACCCCGTTCCCGTTCGTCCGTTTCGATTCCTCGCCACGAAAACGAATCACGACGACGACGACGAATCACGAACGAGTCCCTCGACCGCGCGAGAATCCCACGACGCGCGCGACTGACTCGCGACTCGCGACTCTGCGCACCACATCCCGTCCGTTCGACCCCGTGGTCGTCATCCTCCGAACCCGTTCGCGGCCGAAGAACCAAAACCAAAACCACGTACACGGGTGTATGGCCGTTACTATATGTCTATACATTACGTATATAAATGTAATTCAGTACCAAGTAGTAGTATAGTACTTCCGAAACAACCGAACGCGGTTCGGTTCGGTTCGGATCGGATCGGATGACGCCCGTCGTGGTGGGAGTACGTAGTGATGACGTGGCCGCGATCGGATCCGCGGTTTTGTCCTTTTTCGGTGCGAGTCGACGCTTTCGCGGGAGATCTGATGGAGAACGCGTGTGTGGGTAAACAGTCGTGAGTGTACCGCTGTAGGTACTTTTTCAACCCGTCGACCGACCGAGGGAGGGAGGGACCGAGGGAGGGAGGGAGCGACTCGGACACCGCTCGGGTGTCATGCGCGCGCTCGGGCGTCAGAGCTCGGTGGCGATGGGTTCGCGCGGTGTGGTGCGTGCGCGCGCGTCTCGCGTGCGTCGTGTTCGTTGATTTTTTTTCTGTATGGTTGTTTCGTACGCTCGCGTTTCGTACACTCGCGTTGGACGACGGGCGTCGATTGTCGCGAATTGCGCGGCGCGGCGCGGCGGGCGACCGCGTTCGTTCTGGACGCGGTGACGGCGACGGCGACGGCGGCGACGACGACGGCGATGACGCGAGGTTTTAGCGACGAGGACGACGACGAGTTTTAAGGGACGGGGACTGACGAGACGAAACGCGATCGGCCGCACGGACGAACCGCCGAAACGCGACGACGGATGGATGGATGGATGGATGGATGGATGGATGAACGACGCGAAAGACGCGCGATCGATCTCGCGTTGAATTTTCCATTCCATCCGCGTCCGCGTCGCGTTTCGGTTGGTTTCGACGTGCGCGTTCGAACGTGACGCGCGAACGAACGAACAGAGAAAATCAATCGCGCGATCGAGCGAAGACGGTAAAGATACCGGCGGTGAGAACGGCGGTGAGAACGGCGGCGGCGGCGACGCCGTCGTCAAGGATGAACCGCGGGAGGAGGATGTCGATGCCGATGCGGACGACGCCGAGGGTGTGGTGAACGTGCCGAGACGCGCGAGGACTGGTGCGTGGTCGCGACGAGTCGCGTTTTTTTCTTTCGATTCGCGTCGCGTGATTTTTTTCCAATCAGCGCGCGCGGTACGCGCCGTCGTTCGCGCGTCGATGGGTTCCCGGGTGCGCGCGGATGGATGGTTGGACTGTTTCATCAGCCGAACCAGAACCGAGTCGAGTCATCATGTCATCCTCATCATCCTTCGCGAAGTTGGAATTTGGATCGTTTCGATTCGCGTCGGTCGACGGGGAGACGATGAGAGCGCCCATCGCGCGCGGAGATTGATTGGAAGGTTACGATCGCAATCGCACCGGGGCTCGATCGGTCGGTTTCGCGTCGCCACTGCGTCCGTCGTCCGACTTTTTCGAAACCGGTCGCGCCCGAGCCGCGCGGCGAAAAAGCGCTTTCGTCGGACGAACGAAACGAAACGAAACAGTTTCACGGACGCAAAGCGATGCGCGCGCGCGCGCGAAAACTAGAGTACACGAAACTGACGACGGCGGTACTTCTTCCTTGACGCACACAGCGACGAAACGACGACCGGCGATGACCAAGGGTTCGACTGAACGCGACGCCGACGAGCCGACGCGCGAAGACAAGGACGCCGGTCCTTCGGCGCGCGCGTCCACGGGCAAGCGCGCATCCATCGCATCGACAAAGGTACGTTTTCACGACGACTACGAGTGCGGTTCTTCGTTTTTTTTCCCGCGCGTCGACGGGCGCACCCGAACGCACGAGCCGTCGGTTCAATCGGCGCGTTTAGTCGTCCTCGGCGGTGCTTTCGCTTCGCTTCGCGCCGCGTCAGATATCGTCGTCATCGACGTCATCGATAGATGGATCGATCGATCGATCGTCATTCGTCGATCGAGGGAGATTTTTTTTGCGCATTGAGATTTTTTCTTTTTCACGCGCGCCCTGTGTGATGCGTGGGAAAATCAAGTGTAAATTTAAATCCAATGTGGTCGACATGGATGGTGATTTATCGGTTCGTAAACCGTGAAATCATACAGTGGGTACGCCCCGTGAATACCGACTGACTTTATGGTGGCGTCACTTTGTGTTCGCGTCGCGACCGCGTAGGAGCCGACGACGAAGGCTGGTGGGAAGACGAACCGAGGGAAAACGACGACGAGCCGCGGGAAAAAGTCGACGGCGAACGAACGCGAGGTGGCGGAGGCGTTGTTTGATTTGGCGACGTTGGCGGCGGATGTGGATCGAGAGGGTGCCGGGGCGGAGATTGGGCCGAAGAAGAAGAGAGCCAAGGCGGCGAGCAAACGCGGAGGCAAGGAAAACGCGGCGAGCGGGCGCGGCGGGGGGACGAACGCGAGCGCGGCGGCGGTACCGATGCCTATGCCTCCGACAGGATACGTCGGTGGTGTTGGTGCGAGAGAGATGGGGTACGCGATGCCGCCGGCGGGACTCGCGAGTGCGAGGAGGCCATTTAACAATAACGCGTTGCACGTGTACATCGCGCACTTTATCGATTTCACGCAGCAAGTGTCCAAGCAGCAGCAGCAGCGCGTCACGGCGCAGTTTAGCAGAAGTGCTGATGGTGGAGAGCACGCGCAGCAGGGAGGCGCATCGATGGGTGGGCTCGGTCCGTTTGCGGGCATGCCGCCGCAGTTTGGCATGCCGCCGATGTTCAATCCGCAGCTGCTCGCCGCCATCATGTCTGGGCAAATGCCGGGAGCTCAAGCGCAGCAGCAGCAACAAGGGCAGCAGGGGCAACAACAGACGACGACGACGGCGCAGAGAGATCAGCAGCACGGGTCGCCAACGCCTGAGGCGCAGCAAGCGCAGATGAACCAGATGATGAATATGATGATGCAAAATCTTGCCGCATTTCCATCCATGTTTGGTCCGGGTTTCATGCCGGGATTGAATCCGATGATGATGCCGCCGCAGCAATTTATGCCGCCAGGGTTCAACCCGGGGCAATTTATGGACCCAAACAACCCCATGGCGTTCATGGTGGGCGGTGGAGCCGGAGGCGCCGGGGGTGTTCCATCTCAGCTCGTCGACGCGATGAACGCGGCGCAGCAACGCGAAGAGCAAGACCAAAAGCCGCCGCAAGTGCAGCAAGGTGCGGCGGGCGTCAAGGAGGCGCCCGCGCCGTTTGCGGCGGCTTAGCGAAGAATGATGATACTTTCCGCACGACACCATACAGTGCGTCTATTTCTAATTACATACGCGCTAGGATTATTTTGCGACCGATCGGTCGCAAAAGAAAAAATGTACCGGTAGAATTGTTAATGTCTCACAGAGAAAAGTGTTAGTTAGTGTGTCAATCAGTGACCCTCGCTGGCGAGCAACTCTAAGAGCGCGCGGACGATTGGTGTCGACGCTAACGTTGCGCTCGGGTGATTGATGCGATCCAAAAGTAACTTGTCGACCCGAGCTCGAAGTTCCTTTACGAGCACGCCAATGCGAGCCGGCGCTTGAAAGGTGGCCCAGTCGTCGACGCGTACGACACCCTTGTCGTGCAGCACAGTGATCTCGCCGCCGAAGAGAAGAAGCGCGTACGCACCAACCATGGTGTTGTCTCGAATGTACACCTTGGCAGTCTCGACGCGCTCGCTGTACACGATCCATCGACTCTCGTACTTGCCGCAGTGAAAGTTGACAGAGGCTGGGTGCAGAAACACGCGTCCGAGATCTTTCGAGTAATACTTGAGCTCTCGACTGTTTGCAATCTTTGCCACAGCACCGGATGTGGTTTGCGTGTACTTTGTCTCTGGGTGCTTGACTCGCACGACGTGCGGGTAGAATCCGGCGACGAGCGCCGCCTTGATGACGCGCGCGATTTCTGCATTTGAGTCCGCCTCGGTGCCGCCTTTACCGCTGCGACGCATATTGTTGAGATATTCGCGACGAACAAAACCCAAATCAGCCAAAATTGAGGCGTAGTCTTGGCGACTCGCGCGTACGGCTTCGAGCGCTTGTTGGCTCAAAAAGTATTCGTCGCAAAAGCGTCGTTCGAAAGGCTTGCCCTGGGAGCGCGCCTTAACCCAGCCGTTGTACGCAGCCACCATGGTAAGATGGTCGCTCTTAGTGGAGGACAGACTACGCTTGGCGCGATCGGCGGCGTCTCGGTTATCCTTCGGAGAGTAGAACAGCGGTCGTCCGCTCATGGCGCCGGCAATGGTGAGAATAGGATCGAGACAACCGAGCACGGCACCGAAGAGCAACATTTTGCCTATTCGCGCATCGACGGGCATTTGCGCCAAGTGCTGACCGAGCGGCGTGAGCTTTTCATCCGCATCGAAAGCTCGAAGCGCCTTCAACTCCTCCAGCGCAGCCATAACGGCGCTGTTGTCCGGCGGTGTGAGCGCCGCACCGAGTGTTTGCGCGACGGGCTCGTCGCTCATCGCCTTGATGGATAAGCACAGCTGCTGCAGCGGCGTTCGCAGCATCTCAGGCGGTTGCTGGGGAGACATGTTTGCAAACTGCGCGCGAGAAAACATGGCGAATCGTGCACCCGGAGCGGTACGCCCGGAACGTCCCCGACGCTGTTTCGCCGCGGCTTGAGATACCCACGTGTCGGCGAGGACGGAAAGTCCTCTCAGGCTGTCGTACTGCATCTCTTTGGCCCGACCGGTGTCGATGACGTATCGCACGTCGTCAATGGTGACAGAGGTTTCCGCAATGTTCGTCGCCACGACAATCTTTCGCACGCCCTCAGGCGGGCGCTCGAATATCCTACGTTGGTCCTTGCTTGAGAGCGAACCGTAGAGAGGCAATATACGCAACTCACCGACGTCCTCGACGTCCAAAAGATGTGACTGCTCGAGCTTGCGAATGAGCCTCAAAATCTCGAACTGACCGGGCATAAAGACGAGAATCGCTCCGAGACCAACCTCCTTGGGTTTCGTACCCGCGATTGGAGGCGGTACGAGTGCTGCTGGTCCATCTTGCAGCTCGGTTCGGATGATGGCGCCGACAAGTTGCTCGATGGCGTCGTAATTGATAATCGTTTCATCGACGTTTTGAATGCTTCGCTGCGTTTGCTGAGAATACCCATCGAGCGCGCGCGATGCTTCGGAGAGTAGATCCGCGCGTCGACGTTCTTCTTCGATTTGCGTCTTCGTCTTTTGCGACTGCGTGGCGCCTTGGGGTTCAGGTATCGCTTCTGGAGCGCGCTTCACCTCGTAAGTGCTGTTTTCGTCGACGAGATCCCAGTCATCTGGAACGTCATCCGCACCGTCGTCGTCGTCATCATCATCATCATCATCATCATCATTGTCGTCGTCCTCGCCGTTATCGCCTTTACGTTCACTCTCAGCTTGTTCTAGGCCGAGCGCAACTCGCTCCGCCTTACGCTGCGCAGCCTTTTCGGCGAGTAAAGCTTCGGCGTCAGCATTCGATTTTACGCGCTTGACTTGTTTGCGCTTGGCGTAAGGGCCACCCTTGCCGACGTTGTGTCCAGTCATCTCGAAGACGTCTTCCAAAAAGTACTCTCGGACGGGATGCGTGAATCCAGCAATGTGTACCTGCGTCGTGGAGACGCCCTTGACGGCAGAAATCGCGGATGGATGCTTGAAGTATTCGTCAAACAAATCTGCGTCGGCGGTGGCTGACATGAGCACGATGCGAAGCTTGGGATTCTTCGCCAACACCCGTCTCAAGAGCAACAATAACAAATCAGAGTCGACAGAACGCTCGTGCACCTCATCCAAAACGACGTGTGTCGTGTTGGCGAGCGTCGGATCTGAGAGTAGCCGCCTGAGCAACACACCAGTCGTGCAGAAGAGCAAGCGCGTCTTTGCAGATTGTTTCGATTCGAGTCGCACAGAGTAACCGACGACGTCACCGCACTTCTCACAGCGTTCCGCGGCGACGCGCTCAGCTAAACCGATCGCAGAAATTCGTCGCGGCTGCGTCACGATGATGTTGGTCGCACCACCGCGACCAGCGGCGATTTCGGACTCAAGAATAAACTGCGGCACTTGCGTGGATTTACCGCAACCCGTCTCGCCGCTAAGCACGACGACGGATGCGCCGTTCACGGCACGAGTCACCTCCTCACGGCTTCCGCTCGCCGGCAAGTTTGAGCGCACTTGGATCATCGAGAATGCCTCACCCTTACCCGTCCGGGCGGCGCCGTTGTATTCGTTGAGCGCCTCTAGCAGTCGAGCGTTTTCGGCGGCGATTTCCGTGGCGGATAAGCCGCGGCGCTCGCATTTCGACGATGACTTTCTCTGTTTCGAAGCATCCGAGCCCCCTCCTTTGGGTTGTTTCGGCGGTGGAGCCAATGCACGCGGCGGTGGGACGCTCTTCGTCGTCGAAACCGTCGCCGCCGCCGCCGTGACATTTGCCGCTGCGCGTTCATCCATTTGGACAAGTCCCGGCGCCGCTTCAATCAAAGTGTACACGCACGGCGCCCCGACGCTCTCGACGGCGAGCTTGATGAGCTCGCGCGTCGCCAATTGAAAGGCTTCACGGTTTTTACCGTCAGCGTGGAACGCGATGACCGGTGGCTCGATCGACGGGTACCCGCCGCCGCTCGGTCGGTACACTTCCAATCGCCCGAGCTCGCATGAATCCGTCTCCAAGTCAATGCTCATTCCAGACTCACCAACCTTCCTCACACGGCCTTCGCCGCAAATCGCATCTATCGCCATCGCCTCTTCCTCCCAATCTTCGAAACTCGCCCCAGTGTCGCCAACGGGCCATCCAGCGTGCTCTGGCGCCACTTCGGCGACGAGCGATGCATAGAGCCGTTCGAGCGCGGCGACGCGGTTGCCCGAGCCGACAGCCGCCATAGCTTGTTCGCACGCCGTCGTCGAGTATCCTCTATCCCACAACCACGCGAGGGTTGCATCTTTTGGTCGAATTTCGGGTGCGTTTGCATGCTTTTTTGCCTTGCTGAGCAAGACGACGCCTCCATCGTTGGCCAATTTCGGCGCGTATGTTGTCGGCAATCGCGACTCGGGCACGTGGACGCACAACCAACTGATGGCGGGATCTAAACCCGAGACATCGGTCGATTTCGTCGCCTTGGACGCGGCGCGTGAGTCCTCCCGCGTGAACCCCAGGCTCTCGAGCCGGTCGGCGAGCGCGTTCACCTCGACCAAAAAGTCTTCTTCTTCGACGAGCTCCTCGTCGTCCTCTTCGTCTGAAGACACCCTCGCGTAATCCTCCTTCAATATCGCCTCCACGAACGACCGTTTCTCCTCACTCATCGTCAATACCTGCGCTGCCTCTCGCTTAGACATTTGCTTCATCCGCTCCAACCGTTGTTCCTCGCGCTCCGCCCGTTTCTTCTCGGCATCCAACCGTTTCCGCTCCGTCTCTTCCCACTTTGTAAACGTTTCCTTGTACTCGCTCGGAAGCAATCTCTGCAACGGCAACGTGTTCGCAATCTTCGCCAACGCCAACACCGACACTCGATGTTCTGCCTCCGCTTTCGTCGCGCACCCTTCCCTCCACACGAACTGCTCATCTTTATCCGGTTTATGTTTATCGCGAAGTATCAGCCGACACGTCCACGCTCCGTCGGCGTTTTCCTTCGCCTTGAACACGGGTGATTTAAAATCCGACTTCTTCTGCACGAACTCTCTCAAGATCGTTACTGGAAGTTTACAACTCATCCTCGCAAACGGCGTTTGTCCACCTCGCGCGTCTCCAGACGCTGCTCGAGCTTTCGCGGCGTCTTCCTTGGCGCGTTCGCGTTGTTCGATGATGAGCGCCGCCTTGGCGCTCACCTTTGTCGTCGCACTCTTCGACGTTGATTCCGACCCACCAGACGCTTCTTCCGCCGCCGCGACGACATCCGCGTGTTGACGAGCGATGTGTTGCTTGAGCCGATCCGGTTGCTTGAAGATGCGGTCGCAGTGCGGGCACGGGAGCTCTTTTGGTTTGAGCTGTGCTGGGTCGAAACCAGACTTGGATGACATTGCGCCCGAGCTCACGATGCCGCGTTTCGCCTTGGCCAGCGCTTTTTTCTGCGCGTTGGACGGCGCCATGACTGCGGGGGTTCCAGTCTCGTCCTATACCGCGTCGACGCTCGACGGTGGCGTTCGCGGCCCGGTCGGCTGCGCGAGTGGGCGTGTGTGGAGTGCAGGCAGTGTAAAAGCGAAGCAAAGCAAAGTTGAATCGAGTGCGAACGTACGCAGTGCTCGAGTTATCGGTAGTGTGTGTGAATATGAATATTAATACATGACGTGTGCATGTTTGTGCTTATCGAGCGCGAACGCTGCCGACGCGATGAAGGAACGGAATGAAACGCATACGTACTAATATCGCGCGCCCGTCTCTGTTTCGGCTAGATGTCAAACCTCACCTCCTCTCTTCCAATCCCCGCTCTTCCCACCGTACTTTGCCTCGAGCCGAACGTCCCCGATGACGATGTCCTTACTCACCGCCTTACACATGTCGTAAATCGTCAATCCACTCACCGTCACCGCCGTGAGCGCCTCCATCTCCACACCCGTCTTACCGCTACACGTCGCCGTGGCGAACACGTCCACCGCCTTGGCCTCCTCGTTCATCCTCAAATCAATCTTCACCGAATCCAGCGCCAAGGCGTGACACAGCGGAATCAAATCGTGCGTTTTCTTCGCCCCGATGATCCCGGCGAGTCGCGCCGCGGCGAGCACGTCGCCCTTTTTCACCTTATTCTCTCGCACCAACGCGAACGCTTCGTCGCCGAGCGTCACCCTCGCCGACGCCGTCGCCGTTCTCCGCGTCGGTGTTTTCAAGCCGACATCCACCATCGTCGCCGCCCCTGTCGTCGCGTCCACGTGCGTCAACCTTCGCGACTCCGCCGCCGCCGACGACGACGACGACCCGGCGGCGGCGTCAGCCACTCGTCCATCGCTGAAAAAGACATCGTCCAACGCCGCGTTCGCCTCTCGCACCGCATCCTCGCCGTCACCGCTCGTCGCGAACCACCGCATCTTCGCCGTCGAGCCGATTGGAAATATTTCCTCCCTTTTACCGAGCGCGCGCGCCGTCGTCCACGCGCGTCGCCCGAGCATCGCGTCGCGTCGGTCGTCGCGGAGTGTCGACCCGCCCGCGCGTCGTCAGCGTTGACCGAAAACGAACGCGCGAGCGATCATCGACCGCAGTCGACGACGCGAACGCGCGCGAGAGGAAACGCGCGCGAGAGGACGTGATAATTAATATTTTGTCATGGATGCGGAATCGAATGGGGGCGTCGCGCGGGCGTGCGAGGCGCTCGAACGCGCGATGCGACGCTTGACGCACGAGATTGCGACGGTTCGTAAACCACCAGCGCGTGCACGCGATGACGACGCGCGACGCGCGTGTTCGACGAGCGGTGAAGCCGAAGACGCCGAGGACGACGAAGACGACGTGGATTCCATCGATGCGTTGACGGCAACGCTCGTGGCGCGCACTGCATGGGGGATCGGGGTGGATGATGCGCCCGCGTCGTCGTCGGCGGCTGTTCGGTTGGACGAAGCGAGTCGACTGGGGAGACGACGACGGCGACAACCTTCTCGAAGGAAACCCGGCGAGGAGGGCGACGTCGGGAAGGATAAGGATGGCGTCATACGCTCGCTAAAAATTCGGTGTGAGAGGTTGGAGTCGACGGTGTGGACGCTGAAGGACGCGTTGGAGGCGACGCGTCGCGACGTCGGTTCGTCGTCGGCGGACGAAGTGGCGAGAGAGGTGCTCGCGAAGGAGGTGACGACGTTGCGACGGCGGTTGACGGCGGTGAATGCGGACAGGGAGAGATTGATTGAGTTGAGTAATGAGCTTCGGGCGGCGCTCGTGCGACGAACGCAGAGCGAGACGACGACGTCGTCTTCATCGAGCGATGAAGCGCGACGGACGGCTTCAATGGGAGCGGCTCCGCGCGTCGTCGTAGAGGCGACTCCGGTTGTCGTCGTGACGCGGCGCGATGGAGACGCTGGTGCGACGACGATGGCGCCGTTGTCGAGTGAGAGGGAGACTGAGAGCCAGAAAATTAGATTGAAGCGAGCCATCATGCGCGCCAAGGAGCGTCGCGCGGCGCCGAGGGTGAGAAATTGGAACGACGTCTCGCGAACCAAGTGGTAAAACGAATACGGCTCTTCTGAATAACAACTGAATCCGTGCGAAGAAACTAAAAACACTTATATCATATCCCTATACATCATTAACGTCTTTGTCGACTCACTCACGCGGTGGCAGCCTTGCCATCCGTGAAGGTCCACATCGCGCCTCGGCCTTCGCCGCGCTTTTCGACGGCGACGCACTTGGACGCGACGCGAACGAGCGCCTTCCAAATCGGGGTCGGGTCATACAAGTAGTAATCCGGGTACTTGGTCTTCAACGCCTCCGTCGCCTTGAGCGCCTTGTAGTGCGGAATGGCGCACTCGACGTGGTGGGCGACGTGGGTGGAGCCGATGCGGTGGTGCAAAAAGTCAAACACCGGACCGTACGGGCGATCAATGGTGAGAAACGCGCCCTTGATGTACGACCACTCGTCCGCAGCCAAGTGTTGGACGTCAACGTCAGTGTGCTGCAACCAGGTGTAAAGAACGAGCCAGAAGTTGACGAAGAGGTACGGGCCGAGGTAGAGGGCAACGAACGGGGCCCAGCCGCACTTGGCGATCCACGCGGCGAGAACGCCGACGAAGGCGAAGACGCCGATGTCGGACAAGTACACCTTCTTCTTCCAGCTACCCGGGAAGAGCTCCAAGGAGCCAGTGTTGACGTTCGGCAAGAAGTGGTTCGTCACGCCGCGCGCGCTCCCACCGGTGGCGCCGGTGAGCAAGTACGCCGGCCAGCCGAAGATCAAGTGCGTCACGAGCTGCAAAATCACAAACGGACCCTCGCCCATGGTTTCCTTAGCCTTCAAGTTCAAGTCACCCTTGATCTCGCCCTTGACGTACGGCACGTGCGTCTCACCCTCCGTGAGATGGTTCGTGCGAGAGTGGTGCACCGCGTGCGATCGCTGCCAAGAAAAGTACGGCACGAGCAACACAGAGTGCAACGCGTACCCCACGGCGTCTTGAATAAACCTGTTGTCGCTAAACGCGTTGTGTCCGCACTCGTGCGCGATGACCCAGCACCCAGTCGCGATCGTTCCGTTCACCGCCGCGTACGCCAACCACGCCGGCCAATACGACCAGCTCAGCGGCAACGTCGCCGCCGCGATCAACCCGCACCCGACGGTCATGGCCGTGGACACCGCCGCGTACGCCAGCGATCGCCCGGTGTCCTTGACGAAGCACTCCTCCGGGATGGATGACAGCACGCTCGCGCGCGTCGGAAACTCATCCTTGTGCGGGAACGCCAGCGCCTTTCCGTCCATGCCGCTTCTCGGCAAGTCTTCGAACGACGACGCGCCGTCGACGGCGATCGCGCGGTTCATCCCGCACGCCCGCTCGCCCCGCCGAGTCGTCATCGAGGACGTCACCAAACGATGCGGCGCCATCTTGTCGTTGTTGTTGGTGTTGTTGATTCGCGCCTTTCGCGGTGCGTTCGTCGCGCACCGCGCAGACATCGTCGTCGTCGTCGTCATCGTCATCATCATCGTCGTCAACGTCGTTTAGGGTTCGCTCTTCCGCGCGAGACCGAAACCGTCGTCCACCGCGATCCCGGCGCGTCCAACACTCCCGCGCGGCGCCGATCGTTCATCCTCGTCCGTCCGTCCGTCCGAATGATGATGATGATGATGATGATGATGATGGCGGTTTCTTGAGTAATGACCCGTCAAACCGGTACCGACCATCGATCGGACCGATCGGACCGATCCATCCGATCCGATCGATCCTATATCGATCCGGTCACCCCCGTCGTCGTACTCGCGTCTCGTTTCCCGCATGTATGTTTTCGTCGTCTTCGTCGTCTTTCGTCGTCTCGGCGGTCAGGGATTCGGGTTAACTCGTACTAATCAGTTACTAAACACTGGT
>Ga0255764_10002329_pt1 | contig 15435 bp, 14 predicted proteins | sample 071ome_30_FD_179964 | JGI IMG/M metagenome (GOLD analysis project Ga0255764, IMG submission 179964) | Coastal salt marsh microbial communities from the Groves Creek Marsh, Skidaway Island, Georgia - 071406AT metaG (version 2) | ecosystem: Environmental > Aquatic > Marine > Intertidal zone >... | reverse complement strand
GCGTCGACCCATCCGACCCCAGCCGCGGAACACACCGCCGACATCTCACGGGCGACATCTGCTGATGCGGTGGTGTGATCGATGAGGATTGCACCTGAGGTCATCGACGTGAGGACGCCGCGGTCTCCGGTGACGACTTCTCGCACATCGTCATCGGCCCCGACGCACACACAGACCACATCGGCACCAGCGGCAGCCTCGGCTGGTGTGGGTGCCACACGTCCTCCATGCGTGCCATGCCACGCGTGCGCACGCTCCTCGGTGCGGTTGAAGACGGTCACATCGTGACCGGCCCGCACGAGGTGGCCCGCCATTGGCGCGCCCATGACACCGAGGCCGATGAAGGCAACCCTGCGGCTCTGAGGGAGCGGCTCGTCGCTCACAACACGACCGCAATCACTTCTTGGCGGCTGTCTTCTTTGCCGTCGCCTTCTTTGCAGCGGCCTTCTTTGCTGGCTTCGCCGCGGCTGCCTTCTTGGCTGTGGACTTCTTCGCGGCTGTCTTCTTGGCTGGCTTCTCCGCGGCAGCCTTCTTCGCCGGAGGCTTCTTTGCTGGTTCCTTCTTGGCCGCCGCCGACGACGATGAATCGGCATCCCCGGCTGATGCTTTCGATGAACCGCCGGCCGAGAGAACTCCCTTGGCGAGCGCATCGTCGAGATAATCCTCCGCCGCTTCAGCAGATACTTTGAGCGCCGGGGCGATCTCGGAGATCAAGTTGACGCGGGCACGCTCGTACATGGTGCGCTCCGCCGCCGACAGAGCGGCATCACGATTACGTGCTGCGAGGTTCCTCACCACCTCGGCAACCTGGTAGACGTCACCGGACTTCAACTTCTCCTGGTGGTTCTTGAACCGGCGACTCCAGTTCGACGGCACGCGCGGATCGGGCTTGGCGAGCACCGACACGAGGTCCTCGAGTTCATCGGGTGATACCGGCGGTCGCACGCCGACCTCATCGGCCTTGTCGACGGGCACTTTGAGAACCATCTCGTTGATCACGGTCTCCAAGATGAGGTACTCGCGCTTCTCGCCGAAGGCCTCCATCTTCTTCGTCCCCTTCACCACACATGCGCCGTGCTGGGGGTAAATGACCGTCTCGCCCTTGGTGAATTTCACTCGCTGAACTCCCGTTCTCCAGGGCAGACCGCCCCGCTGTGCCGACCCACAGGGTACCGGCGCCACCCACGTAGCACCGCTGTTGGCGCCCCCGGCAGGATTCGAACCTGCGCGCTACGGATTAGAAGGCCGTTGCTCTATCCGGACTGAGCTACGGGGGCTCGCGCCGCAGGCTAGCCGTGCGCCAGCAGATCGCGCCGAAGAAAGTCGAGGGCCGAGATCACCGAGAGCTGACGCATCATGTCGCGGTCACCGGGCATCCGGAGACGAACGCTGCGCACACGACGACCCCCAGCATCGGGCAGAGCAATCCCAACGAACAATGTGCCTGGTCCTTCCCCGTCTTGAGGGTCGGGTCCTGCAACGCCGGTGAGGGCCACCCCCACATCCGACCCGAGTCGTTCACAGACTCCGACCGCCATCGCCTCTGCCGCGTCTGCGGTGACCACGGGCCCAGGCGCTACCCCGAGTAGTTCGAACTTAACCTCGCTCGCGTACGACACCAATCCGCCCCGAAACACGCGGCTCGCACCCGGCACAGCGGTCAGTCGACCGGCGACGAGACCTCCGGTCACCGACTCAGCGACCGCAAGACTCCACCCACGGTCCGTGAGCAGATCCAGCACCACGGATTCCATCGTCTGATCATCTATGCCGAAAATCTGATCGCCGAGGATGTCGCGAATCCGCTGCTCCCAAGGGGCTAGCACTGCGGATGCGTGGTCCACATCGTCACCGGCTGCGGTCAGCCGCACTTTCAGCCCTTCCCAACCGCTTGCCAGGAACGCCAGTGTGGGGTTGCCGACATCATCGAGTGCGGTGATCACACCCCGAAGTCGCTCATCAAGTCCGCTCTCGGACTCACCCCAGGTGCGTAGCGTCCGGCTGACGATCGTGGCTGACCGCCCGGCACGCCGCAACAGATCAGGGGCGATCGCACGGTGGAACATGTCGCGCATCTCATGCGGCACCCCAGGCACTGCATACAGCACCCCGGTGAGCCCGTCGGGCCGATCGACCGGGCAGATCAAGCCTGGTGCAGTACCACGGGTCTGCTCAATGATCGTGGCGCCCTCGGGCACCATTGCCTGACGAAGATTGTTCTCGGGCATGGAGCGCCCACGCGACGAGAACAGATGGCGAATCACATCGGCGACATCGGTGTCGAGATGCAGTTCTACTCCCATGACGCGCGCAATCGCCTCACGGGTCAGATCGTCATGCGTCGGACCGAGTCCACCGCAGACGATCACCGCATCGGCCTCACCCAGCATCCGCTCCATATGCCCGACGATCCGATCGATGTTGTCGCCAACTTTGACCTGGCTCAGCGAATGCACTCCGTGCAACGCGAGGTGCTCTCCCAGCCAGGACGAGTTCGTGTCGATGATCTGGCCGAGCAACAGTTCCGTACCAACGGCGAGAACATCCACCCTCATGGCGACACCACCGATCGATCGCGCCCAGAACGCCCTGCCAGCAGGTACGTCCACCCACTGATCAGCGCGAGCGCCACTGCGATCCACAAGAGGCTGTTCCACAACCACCGATGATCAACGGCGAACCACGGCCACAACGCAAAACCAACCGCGAGCTGCTGGAAGACGGTCTTGTACTTGGCGATTTTCGATGCGGGAACGCTCACCCCGCGCGAACCCGCCAGGATTCGATACACGCTGATGACCACTTCGCGTCCGGCGATCAATGCCACTGGTAACAGCCAGAACACATCACGGGCGACCAGCGTGAACATCGCACCGAGGACCAGCACCTTGTCAGCCAAGGGGTCAAGAAATGCCCCTGATGTGGTGGTGCCGTGCCGGCGCGCAATCCACCCGTCCACCCCATCGCTGACACACAGCACGAACCACAGTCCGTAGGCAAGCCACGACCCACCCGGATCATCGGGGATGACGAGGAACATCACCGGTGAGAACACGAGTCGTCCCGCGGTGATCGCGTTCGCCCATGTGGCGAGTGCGCCTGGATCGACGCTCATGTGTCGACCTCGGCGTTGGCGCCGTCGGCGACCAAGTCGGGGCCGAGGGCATCGACCACGTGAACATCAACGAATTCACCGACAGCAAGGGCTGGATCCACGTGAATGACCCCGTCGATTTCAGGAGCTTCACGATGACTTCGGGCGATGCCAACACTGTCGACGAGGACATGCTGTGTGGTGCCGATCAGGTCATCGCGACGCGAGGCGGTGATGTCGTCCTGCAGCGATCGAAGTTCACCAATGCGTTCGGCAATGAGTTCCGGCGGGACGTGCCCATCGAGGTCGATCGCCGCCGTGCCTTCCTCGGGGCTGAACTCGAAGAAACCGCACCAGTCCAGTTGCATATCCTCAACAAACGACAGCAGGTCATCGTGATGCTGTTCGGTCTCACCCGGGTAGCCGACAATGAAATTCGACCGCAGTGCGGCCTCTGGCGCGATCTCGCGTATGCGTTCAATGCGGTCGCGGAACCTCGTGTCATCGCCCCATCGCCGCATTCGCCGCAGCAAATCACGGTTGACATGCTGTAGCGAGAGATCGAAGTACGGCACCCCTGTTGCAACGATGGCCTCCAGCAGTTCCTCATTCAGGTCGCTCGGATAGAGATACAGCAGCCGAACCCAATCAGCGACGTCTGATACGGCCTCGACCAGCCCAACGATCGAACCCGAGCCCAACTCATCTGGCCGATCTCGCCCGTATGCGGCGAGGTCTTGGGCCACGAGGACAATCTCGCGTGCACCGGTTGCGCGCGCTTCATCGACGATGGATGCGATGTCGCGGCTGCGTTGCGGTCCGCGGAACGACGGGATGGCGCAAAAACCGCAGGAACGATCGCAGCCCTCGGCGATTTTCACATATGCCCACGGCCGCGACGAGCGAGGACGTGGAAGATTCAGCAGATCAAACGCGGGAACCGGTGCTGCAGACACTGGGATCGTGCGACGCGACGGGGCCGCTACCGGCTCCGAGAAGCCGATCACCGCATCAACCTCTGGGAGAGCCGCGGCGAGTTCATCGCCATACCGCTCCGCCATACAACCGGTGACCACCAAGCGCGCACCATCTCGACGACGGTCACCAAGGGCAAGAACCGTATCGATCGACTCACGACGGGCCGGCTCAATGAAGGCACAGGTATTGACAACGATCAGGTCGGCATCGCTCGGATCGGCCGTGGGCTCCATTCCATCGGCGAGCAATTGCCCGATGATCTTGTCGGAGTCAACGTCATTCTTCGGGCACCCAAGAGTCTCCACATGAAATCGCTGAGGACCGACGGAGGACACGACTCGGGAGGTTAGCCGTGTGCGACGATGCACACGTGAGCAGCGCGAACTCCCCCGCAGAGCATCCCGGTGTCGTCGAATTCTGGGTGGACCCGGTGTGCCCCTGGTGCTGGGTCACCGCGCGTTGGATGCTGGAGCGGGTGCAGCCAGCGACCGGGGTGTCGGTCATTTGGCAGCCGATCAGTCTCCTTTTCAAAAACCAGCCCGCTCCCGACAGCGACTACTACCCGCCGGTGGCGGCAACGCACCGGATGCTGCGAGTCATGGAGCATGTGCGCTCCACCGATGGCGACGACGCAACCGCGCGCCTGTACCACCGACTCGGCAGCCGAATCCATCATGACCGCATCCTCGACGCCGATTCCACCGCCGTAAATCTCGGCGCCGAACTGGCAGCGGTTGGGTTGGATGCCGCCTACGCGGCATCAGCCGATGACGACACCCTCGATGTGGTGATCTGCGAACGCATGCAGAAGGGCCTCGATCTGGTGGGAACCGATGTCGGCACCCCGATCATCGCATTGGACGGACCTGACGGTTCCCGTGTCGGTGTCTTTGGGCCGGTGATCACCCGCGTTCCCGATATCGAGGCATCCGTCGAACTGTGGCGGGCAATGGTCACACTGGCGCGCACCGACGGGTTCTGGGAGTTGAAACGCACCCGCACCCAACGGCCTGATTTCGGTGAACGACCGGACTGGTAGAGATTCAGATTTGGCCGCGTTCGCGTAACAATTCGAATTCTTCGACGCTCATCAGCACCTCGCGCGCTTTCGAGCCCTCCGACGGACCAACCACGCCACGTTGTTCGAGCAGATCCATGATGCGACCGGCTCGGGCGAATCCCACTTTCAACTTTCGTTGCAGCATCGATGTTGAACCGAGTTGGCTGCGAACGACCAACTCGATCGCCTGACGCATGATCTGGGTGTCCTCATCGTCGTCACCGGCGCTGAATGCGTTGGCATCTGATGTGACGTCAAGCGACGCGTCGATACCGGTGAAGCTTCGCTGCTCGGGTTCTGCGCCCTCCACCTCATTGGACACGATCGGCTCGGGAGCTTGGGCGCGCCAGTGCTCAACCACGCTATGCACCTCATCCTCGCTCACCCAGGAGCCCTGAATGCGATTGGCAACCGAGGACCCAGAGAGCAACAACATGTCACCTTTGCCCACCAGTTTCTCGGCCCCTGGCTGGTCGAGAATGACCCGTGAGTCGGTCAGGCTGGAAACCGCAAAGGCCATGCGCGCCGGCACATTTGCTTTGATCACGCCGGTGATCACGTTCACCGATGGCCGCTGCGTGGCGACGATCAGGTGGATGCCGACGGCTCGGGCCTTCTGCGCAATTCGGGTGATGGATTCCTCGACGTCACGCGCCGCGACCATCATCAAGTCGTTCAACTCGTCGACCACCACCACGATGAAGGGCATGTGCTCGAACTCATCGGCATCACGGCCCGCAGGTGGCTCGAAACCGGGTGCGGTGACGCGCTTGTTGTACCCACCGATGTCACGAGTGCCGAGTGCCGAGAGCAAGTCGTAGCGGCGCTCCATCTCCTTGACCGCCCAACCCAGTGCATTCGCCGCCTTGCGCGGGTCGGTCACCGGTTGGGTGAGCAGATGCGGGAGGCGCTGATACTGGCCCATCTCGACCTGCTTCGGGTCGATGAGGATCAGGCGTACCTGGTCAGGCGTGGTCCGCATAAGCAAGGAGGTGATGATGCAGTTGATGCCACTCGATTTGCCGGCACCGGTGGCACCCGCGATGAGGAGATGTGGTGTGGTGGCGAGGTTCAAGAACACCGCACGGCCGGCGATGTCCTTCCCGATGGCAACTTCGAGTGGATGCTGCGCCGATGCCGCCTCGGGTGAGGCAAGAAGGTCCCCGAGAGCGACCAACTGGCGTCGCGAATTCGGCACCTCGACACCGATGGCGGACCTCCCCGGAATCGGGGCCAGAATCCGGACATCGGTTGCTGCCATTGCGTAAGCGATGTCCTTTTGCAAGCTGGTGACCCGCGCCACCTTCACCCCGGGCCCGAGTTCGAGCTCGTATCGGGTGACCGTGGGACCAACCGTGGAACCCACCAACTGGGTTTCTACACCATGCTGAGCGAGCGCCTCCTGCAGGGTCTCTCCACGCTCGGTCACCGAGCGCATATCCACGGCCTGCGCACCGACCTGTTCCAGCAGCGCGAGCGGTGGCAAACTCCACGATCCTGGTGCAACAGGTGCCGCATCGGGCGCCGGGGTCGCGCGAGCTGGCTTGGACCGTCGCGCCGGCTTCTTCGATGCCGAAGCCGGAGGCGGATCATCATCGGCAGCGAAGTCGTAGAGCTGCGGGGCGACGAGCGGCTCGCCACCGACCGAGCGTTCAGCCGGCGTCGCTGTTGTGGTATCGGTATCAATGACGCGGTCGTCCCCGTCATGCTCGTCACGTTCCGAACGCAGCGTCGCGAGGTCACTGACGGCTCGACGACCCCACCGACCAATCGGGCGGGCAACGATGACCGAGCCACGCACACCAGCGCGCACCATGGTGCGCAACGGCATGTCAATCGCTAACGATGTCGCTACCACACCCGCGGCGAGGAGAATGAGAACAGCGCCTGCCACACCGGCGAGCGATGCCAACGGTTCACCAACGAGCGCACCGATGGCCCCACCAGAATCAACAAGCGCCGACGGCGACGTGGGCTCAGCTGGACGCCAGATGAGGTCGACCAGGGCAAGAAGAACGACCACGACGACACCTGCACCAATGTCGTTTCGCGGCCGCCGCTGGCCAGATTGCCGCCACAGCAGCACGCCTGCTGCGATCAGCACGACGGGGAGAGCGAATCTCCCGCGACCAACAAACCACCCGAGGAACGTACCGAGCCCGCGTCCCAGTGGGCCGGCCAGATCAAACCACAGGGCAAGGGCGATGAGAACGCCCACGACGACGCTGGCAATCGCCACCACTTCCCGGTCGCGGCCACCGGCGCGATCACGGGTCGTTGCAGCGCGGTCGCGCGATGATGCACGTGATGATCCACGCGGCGATGACCCCCGCGAGGAGGCACCAGAGGAGGACTTCTTCGAGCTAGATCGCTGCGACATGACCCCTCCACGGTACCAATCATGCGCAACGCCCACCGGCGATGCTCGTGGGCGTCGACCTCAGTCAGCCTGCACGCCGAGAACCGTCCCATCCGGGCGTACAAGGACCAAGATACGACCGCCCATGTCACTGATCACTGTGAGATCAATCGCGACCGCGCCATCGGGTGCACCCGAAAGAGCAAGATCGACAATTGTGGGATCGTCGAGTGCATCCCGCACACCGCTGGCCACTGCCGCATCGAGCGAGGGCACTGCAGATGCGGCAAACACTGCGCCTTCGGCCCGAACCGGCTTCGTCGGCTCGGCTAATTCGCCCCCCTCGAAACGGTACGAACGAGCAAAACGGCCGGTGACGTCACCTGAGTCCGTATCGATCTCGGTTTCGGCGACCGTCACCGTGACACCCTCACGGTCCGCCAACACTTCGAACAGGGCGGGATCCCCACCTGTATCTGCCACGACCGCAGCGACGGCCTCGCCGATCAGGTCGAGTCGTGGCAGGCTATCGTCCGCTCCCCCACATGATGCCGCCACGAGCAGGGCCACAACACCCCACCGGTGCATCAGGTTTCCATGACGACGGGCACGATCATCGGCCGGCGACGCGTCCGCTCATTAACGAATTTGCCCGCGGCACGACGGACTTCGCGCTCGAGGGCCTCCACATCTCGCACCCCATCGAGCAGAGCTCGACGCAACGACGCCTCGACGGTCTCACATGCCTCATCAAGAAGATCCTCGGCTTCGGGCGCATAGACCCATCCGCGGGTGATGATTTCCGGCCCGGTGATGACGTCGCCGCTGTGCACATCGACGGTTGCCACCACCACGACCACACCCTCTTCGGCCAGCACACGACGGTCACGGATCACACCGCTTCCGACATCACCGATGATGCCGTCGACGAACACATATCCCGCGGGGACACGCTCGCCCCATCGAAGGCCATCGTCGTCGAGCACCAGCACGTCGCCGTCTTCGCACACCAGCACGCGTTCATCGGGTACACCCATTCGCCGTCCCAGAGCTGCGTTTGCCACAAGATGACGGAACTCGCCGTGAATTGGGACGTACCAGTGGGGCTCGATGATGGAAAGGTACGTCTTGATGTCATCGGCTTGGGCGTGACCTGTGGCATGCACATCGGCGATACCCGAGTGCACAACCTGTGCTCCACGGCGCAACAGGCCGTCGATCACCCGATTGACGTTCGACTCATTGCCTGGAATCGCATGGCTCGACAACACGACAGTGTCGTCAGAACCCACCTTCACGAATCGGTTCTCACCCCGGGCGAGAAGTGCCAGCGCCGACATTGGTTCACCTTGGCTGCCCGTGGAAATGACACAGACCTCACCCGGGGCATAGTGATCGATCTCGGAGATATCGATCAGATGGGAGGGCTCGATGTTGATGACCCCAAGGTCACGCGCTAGGCGGACGTTCTTCCCCATCGACATACCAAGGGTGGCAACCCGACGCCCGGATGCAACCGCAGCGTCCATGATCTGCTGGATGCGATGTAGATGGCTGGCAAAACTGGCGGTGATGATGCGCCGCCCGGCCTGTTGAACAAACAACGCGCGCAGCACTTCCCCTACCGATGACTCACTGGGAGCGTGGCCGGCTTCCTCGGCATTGGTGGAATCGGCGAGTAGAACACGAACCCCGCGTTCGGTAGCGATCTGGCCCAGGCGCGCGAGATCGCAGCGCCGATCGTCGACCGGTGTGAGGTCGATCTTGTAGTCACCCGAGTGGAGCACGACCCCTTGTGCGGTCTCTACACATATTGCATGCGCATGCGGCACCGAGTGTGTGACCGCGATGAACTCAATGGTGAACGGGCCGACCTCCACTCGGTCGCCATCGGCGACAGCGCGAAACTCGACGCGATCACGCAGACCTGCCTCGTCGATGCGATTCGCAGCGATACCAAGGGTGAGCCGCGACCCCAATATGGGAAGGGGCCCGGCTCGGCGATCGCCGATGCCGTGCTCATCGCGCAGGAGGTACGAGATGGCACCGATGTGGTCCTCGTGACCGTGGGTGGTGACCAGGGCCTCGATACGTTCGGCGTTGTCGCGCAGGTAGGTGAAGTCGGGCAGCACCAGATCGATGCCATGCATATCGGCCGACGGGAACATCAAGCCGCAGTCGATGAGGACGATGCGTCGGTCTGGCCCGTCGCCCTGTTCGATGGCCATGCAGTTACGGCCGATCTCGCCGAGACCACCGAGGAGGACGATTCGAACGGGATCAGCCACGCGCGGCCACCAACTCGGCCCACACGCGACGAGCATCATCGGCCACCCACTCCGGTGCCACCCCGATGGGCAGTCGGCACTCGCCGACGTCGACTCCCAATGTTCGCAACATGGCCTTTGCAGGGATCGGGTTGGGCGCGAGTTCGCCAGTCTCGAAAGCGAAACTGGGCAACATTCGCATATTCACTGCGCGCGCACCAACTAGGTCACCAGCAGCGACGCAGTCGAACATCTCCACATGATCAGGAGCCGTCCAGTGGGTTGCCACCCCGACCGTGCCCACTGCTCCCACGCTCAGCAGAGGCAACGTGAGCGCGTCGTCGCCGCTGTACACCTCGAACGACTCTGGGGCAGCGGCGATGAGACGGGCTGTCTCAGCAGGGTTCCCAGCGGCATCTTTGAGCGCCACCACATTGGGCACCTCGTGAGCGAGGCGTAACAGCACCGCCGTGTCGATCTTCCGACCAGTTCGCACCGGGATGTCGTAGATGATCAACGGCAGGTCGGTGGCTGCGGCAACCGCCCGCAGATGCGCCTCGATTCCCGCCTGTGACGGACGCGAGTAGTACGGACACAGCGCGAGAACGCCATGCACGCCGACATCGGCGGCACGGCGGGTGAGGTCCACCGAATGCGCCGTGTCGGAGCCCACCGTGCCCGCGATGACCGGCACGTTTACCGCATCGACTACAGCTGCGAACAGATCCAGTTTTTCCGCATCGCTCAGGGTCGGTGATTCACCTGTGGTGCCTGCAATCACCAGACCGTCGTTGCCCTCGTCCACCAGCCGCCGTGCAATTTGTGCGGCCATGTCCAAGTTGAGTGATCCATCCGATGCGAAGGGAGTCACCATGGCGGTGAGCACGCGACCGAATCGTGGTTGTGCTGCCATCGGCGTTGAGGCTAGCCGTGACCGGGCCCCGGTGCGGGCCCCGTGATCACGCGTCGGCGCCGAGTTCGAACTTCAGGTACTCGGTTCCGGTGTCCTCCCAGTCCTCGAACTGGATCACGCCCATCTCCTCGAACCGGTGACGCAGCCAGGCGTCGTTGCGATCGAGCAGGCCGAGCTTCTTGCAGTTCGGGACGATCTTGGAGAACAGCATCTGCTGGAACACTTCACGGGTCGGGTCGCGCAGCACCAGCGGCACCACGTCCTTGGGGTTCACACCGTGCTTTTCCCATACCTCTTGGGACAAGAAGCGGTCACGCATGCGCACCGCGGCCTCGAAGGCGAACTCTTGACGGTCGCGCATCTCCGCATCGGTCATCTCGGAATAGACCTCCTTCAGCGAGAGCACGCCGAAGGCCACGTGACGGGCCTCATCGCTCATCACGTAGCGCAGCAATTGCTTGAGTAACGGCTCCTCCGTCATCTGATGCATGAAGCCGAATGCCGCGAGAGCGAGACCCTCGACCATGACCTGCATACCGAGGTACGTCATGTCCCAACGCGAGTCTTCGATGATGTCGTCGAGGAGCATTCGAAGGTGCGCATTTACTTGGAAGCCACCGTCGAGTTTCTCATCGAGGTACCGCGCGAACACCTCGACATGGCGCGCCTCATCCACCACCTGGGTGGCCGCGTACAACTTGGCGTCGTACCAGGGAACGGTCTCGGTGATCTTTGCCGTGCATAGCAGGGCTCCCTGTTCGCCGTGAAGGAACTGCGACAGGGTCCAGCGGCGTTGGTCGATACCGAATTCGAGCCATTCCTTGTCGCCCCACTTCTCGACAACGGTGCCCGCGTAATGGTCGGGGCTGAGACCAGCGGCGAATGCGGCCTGATCGGCGGTCACAACCTCGTCGAGCTCGACTTGGGTATCCCACGGAAGGTCCGTGGTGCCGTTCCACTGACCCACCTTGGCCTTCTCGTACAGCTTCCGCAACTGCGGCCGCGCCAGCGAATAATCCCAGGTAAAGATCGCGTCGGCGTTGTCGCGCACGATATGAGTCACCTCATCGACGTCAACATTGCTGACCGAGAGGATCGCTTCGATGTCGTCGACCTCATTGCGACCGATCATCTCATGTGTGGACTGGTGTTCGGTGGTGCTCATGATGCTCCAGTTGTGTTGGCGGTCGCAGCCGCGATGAATGGGGTTAGGTGATCGCGCACCGAGTCGGCATCGGTCATATCGACGATGTCGCTCGGCGCAAGGAAGTGAGACAGAGTCAGGCGCGCCAGCACATCAACAAGTGACAGCGCGGCATGCGAATCGAGATGCGGCGCGAGTAGCGGCGCGAACACGCGCGACGCCATCGCAACTGCCCGAGGAAGCCCGTCAACGGTCAGTCGACCGAGGGTGGCTCCGGGCTCAGCTGCCAGCAAATCGGCCAACGCCTCGTCGTTGCGCAGAGCTGCGCTGGCTGCGACGACGGCCCCGACCACCAGATCGGCGAGATCGTCAATGTGTGCAACCTCGGCATGGACATCATCGAGGAGTCGGCTGGTCTCACGGACTCGCAACGCCTCGAACAACACATCGCGTCCGCCCGGGAACAGCCGGTACACCGTGGCACGTGACACACCAGCGCCGCTGGCGATGTCGTCGATGGTGACGGCGTCAAAGCCACGACCCACAGCACTCGCCGCCGCGGCATCGAGCACCCGATCATCGAGCGATGCCAACGAATTCGGCTCGCGTGTCGAAGTGTCTGATGTCACACGTGAGACATTAGCCCGTGAATTGTCTCAGATCAAGGGGCGCGTGCCCCTGCCAGTCGACAGGCAAGATTTCGATTGATGCATTGACGGGTCTCGCGCTCCAACTTCTGCTGATCCCATGCATTCCAGAAATCGGCGTGGCCACCGAAGATTGACCCTGACGACAGCGCCAATCCCTCGGGGTCGACTGCCGGATGGTCAAAGGCGAGCGCGACCTGCGTGATGTACACCGGATGCGATGCGGGGCACTCCCCCGCCGTGCTGTACACCACGTGACGGCCGATCGGCAGCGGCACCACGTTGAGCCCATCCCAACAATCAGGGAAGACCACGCTGAGACGGAGGTCACCGATGTCGCGGCAGTCAGGAGGATGGACCTGGCGCGCCGCACCATCGCCACACGACCACGAGACGACCGTCTGGGGTTGGGGGTCGTCGATGGTTGCGTCGGCGCGCCCAGCGACGACTTGCAGCCCGGCCGGTGGCGCGACGACCCGCTCAGGATCCACACCCGGACCTGCCCGGTAGTACGCCACCATGCGCGCTGCCGAGACCACATCCCCGTTCGCGGTCACCAGAAGTGGCGCCCAGTACGAGGCGGTATCCAATTTCTGGTCGCATGTCGTCTCTGCGGCGAGAAGTTCGCTGAGCCGGCTTGATGCCGTGACGCCGACAGCACCAAAGAATTGGTGAAGGTGGCTATGGCCGGCCATTCCCGGGTGCAGTATCGGGTCATCGGCCTCAATATGGGAGAGTTCGCACTCCACCACAAACTGCCCGCGGCCCCCTTGTGGCCCAGCGATGATCCGATCAGGTGCCGTCGCGCCCACCGGGTCCGTATCGCCGTCGAGGAGAACCGTCGCCGTCGCGATCGCCGCTGATGCAACAGCAGCAGTGACCGCGACAGCAACCCAGGCTCTCATCTCTGGCGTGCCGACTCAGCTGCGTGGATCCGCCGGTAGTCCGACTGCATCCGCATCCATCGCGGGCATCGATGCGGTCATCGGATCGGTGGGAGCAGTTGCCGCATCGGGCATGTCGGGCTGGGGCACCAGGTCGGGCAGCGGAGCTGTCTGCCAATCGACAGACGGTGGCGCCGACTCGACTTCGGTCAGCCAGGCGATGACATTCAACGCCTCGACGGACCAATCACCCGAGGCGGCAGCACCGCAGGCACCGATGGTCTGCAGGTCCGCGGGACGTGTCGTCGCCGCATCGTTACCGGTAAAACAGTTTCCTAGGGTTGAGGTGTCGGTCAGCACCGAGGCAACCGCGAGGTCGCCCGAGCCGCTGTCGGAGACGACATTGTCGCGAATAGCGTTCTCGTAGGAGTCCCACAGGATGGCGCCGTCGGGAATGGTGATGTCGAGCGTGCGCGAGGTTGCACAGTCGAGTTCCCACTCGTCACGGGTGGGCAGATCATCGCTCGGGTCTCCTCGAGATACGGCACCGTGCCGATACCGGTGCGGTCATGGCCAAACACCAGGTTGCGCTCGATGACATTGCCGATGCCACCAGCCACCAGAATGCCATTGCCCATGGCGAGAAGCGCCACATCGATCGCGGGAGTATCGGCCTGGTTGTTGTCGTGGACGAGGTTGCCGATGATGGTTGTCTCCCGCTGCGGGTAACACAACTCATAGCTGCCGGAGTTCGGCACGATGCCGACACGGTTGTTCCGGAACACCGAGTTCACGATATACAACTCGCCACCGGAGTTGGTTCCTGAGTAGCCAAGACCGTTGTGCTCGCTGATGATGTTGTCGACCACCGCATCACAGGGGTAGCACTGGCCGATGTACACACCGGCGTCCTTCGACCCCGCGGTGTAGGAATGCTCGATCACGCCGTCGACGGAGTCGAAGGCATAAATGCCGTAGTCACCGGTGCGATAGGTGTTGATGTACGACGCGCGGTAGCCGGTACTTCCAATCCAGAACACCGCGTTGTTCGTGTAGTTCATCCCCGTGAGATTCTCGACGGCCACATTTGACGCACCAAGGACACGGATGCCGTTGTCGAGCTCCATCCCACCGTCGAGCACCACCTCGTTACGACTTTCTCCACGAATGGTGATGCCATCGGTTTCCACATCAACTGATTCGTTATACACCCCTGGCGCGATCAGCACGAGATCGCCATATGACGCGGCGTCGACCGCCGCCTGAATGGTGTCGAACTCCGCCGGGACGGACAACACGCCGTCGCCTGCGGGATCTGGGGCCTCGGTTGTAGTGGTCTCCGCCGCCGTCGTCGCTGGCGCGTCGGTCGTGGCCGGTTCCTCAGCCGGTTCCAGCGCCGCAGTGCTCTGCGGCGCAGGTGCCGCAGTCGTCGCCTCTGATGCGGCATCGTCGCCACCATCGGAACCACAGGCTGCCATCACCATGGCGACACAGGTCACCGCTGCAATACGTTTCATTTTCCCCCCTAAGTGAAACCGCCGGCGCTAGCTGGCGGCGCTGACGCGCACGATGCCGGGCATCCCGATCCGTTCATTGCCGTGCACAGAACAGTAGTACCGGTACTCCCCGGGTTCCGCGAACCGAACGCGGAGGGTTGCCCCGGGCTGGAAGCCGTTGGCGCTTACCCCCCATTCGACCCCGTCGGCTGTCGTACGCGACCACTGCAGGCCGCCCGAGGCCCCCGCCACCGCCGCTGGCCCGACCACCGACACGATGTCGTGCTCATTCATTCCGCGGTTCTCCCACACGACGTCATCACCGACATTGACCTCGATCACCTCTGGCCGGAACAGGTTGTCGATCGCGATCACCCGTACCTCGACACCGGTTGGCTCGACTGTGATCGGAGCCGCGTCGTCATCAACTGGCGCATCGACATCGGAATCAGTATCGACTCTCGCGTCGGCTGCACCCGTTGACTCGTCGTGTGCAGATGCGCCGCTGCTACCCCCCACCGCGGCAACATCAGCACTGCCCGCCTCGATCTGCACGCGTTCTCCCGCGGCAACCCATCCGTCATTGCCGTCGT
>Ga0255764_10002326_pt1 | contig 15442 bp, 8 predicted proteins | sample 071ome_30_FD_179964 | JGI IMG/M metagenome (GOLD analysis project Ga0255764, IMG submission 179964) | Coastal salt marsh microbial communities from the Groves Creek Marsh, Skidaway Island, Georgia - 071406AT metaG (version 2) | ecosystem: Environmental > Aquatic > Marine > Intertidal zone > Salt... | reverse complement strand
AAAAAGCTATTGAACAGCCTCGCCATATTGAAGTTCAAGTTTTAGGTGATGGAAAAGGCGCTGCAGTACATCTTGGCGAACGCGATTGCACCGTTCAAAGACGCTTTCAAAAGCTCATTGAAGAGGCCCCTTCTCCGGTATTAACACCTGAACAGCGTGCTTACGTCGGTAAGCTTGGTGCTGATCTTGCTGCCTCAATTGACTATCGAGGTGCTGGGACAGTTGAATTTCTGTATGCTGACGGAAATTTCTATTTTATTGAAATGAATGCCAGGTTGCAGGTTGAGCACCCTGTTACAGAGTTAGTTAGCGGAGTAGATATCGTAGAGGCGCAACTCCGTATTGCCTCTGGTGGCGGCATTGGTTTCAAACAAGATGAGATTCGCTTCAATGGCCATGCTATCGAGGCCCGCATAAATGCGGAGGATCCGGATACGTTTACTCCATCACCCGGTCGTATCACGCTATATCACCCGCCAGGTGGCCCTGGAGTTCGGGTAGATAGCCATATGTTTCAGGGAGCCACCGTGCCGCCATTTTACGACAGTTTAATTGCAAAATTAATTGTTCATGCCGACGATCGACCTGGGGCGATAGCTCGCCTTGATAGAGCGCTGGGTGAGTATGCAATTGATGGAGTGAGCACAAACTTGCCACTGCAGCGCCGCATTTTGGCGTCTGAAGATTTTATTCAGAGTGAAATAGATGTGGTTTGGTTAGAGCGCTGGCTAAAAACTCAGTAGCCAGCGCTCTACTTTATTATTTTCATCTCATTCAACGAGCTAATCTTATTTTAGGCTCGAAGGTTTTTCTATCAAAGAGTTTGACCAGATTTACAGATTTTCTTCTATCCAAGCCTTCAGTGCAGGCTTTGGTGCAGCACCAACTTTAGTTGCAGCGAGTTGACCACCTTTAAAAATCATTAATGTGGGGATGCCGCGAATTCCATGAGAGCTTGGGGTGGCTGGGTTTTCGTCAATATTTAACTTTACCACATCCACTTGACCGGTAAGCTCTTCAGAAATTTCTTCCAATGCGGGCCCAATTGCTTTGCAAGGACCACACCACTCAGCCCAAAAGTCTACTACAACGGGTTTTTCAGCCTTTATTACATCAGCTTCAAAAGCTGCGTCGGTTGTGGCGCGCGTAGCCATGACGAATCTCCAATCCAAATCTCAACAACATGTCTTTTAGCTATGCTTATGGGCTGTATCCGTCAATCCACAGCAGTATTTTGAGGTGTAAAAGCGTCAAGCTGATTGTCTTTTAGAACATCAAGCCTTGGAGCCTCCGTCCAAAGAATTCCAGTAAGAATTTCTTTCCCTGAGAAGGCTTGCTTTGCAAGCTCTCGGTAAATTGCCATTTGCTTTAGATATTCTTTGGGGGTTGTTTCAGAATCAAGGGGAGGCGGACGATTGGTCTTGAAGTCGACGATTTGTACTAAGTCTTCTGTCACAATCAGGCGATCTATCACGCCTGCAAAGCGCTTTCCATTAATAAATCCTGCGATTGGAGTTTCTGCCAGAGCATCGGCATGGAAAACACCTCCAAAAGTTGGATCCTCGATAATAGATAGAACACGTCTCAGTATAGTATTAGCTTCGTCATCGTTAAAACGGCCAGAGCGTCGTAGGAATAATTTTCCTGCAGGTTCGCGCTGTGAGAGTGTCAAATTGGGTAGTCGCTCTAGGAGCTTATGTATCAATAGGCCGCGGCCAAATCGAGAATTCTGGCTGGAGCTTCTATCTTGGGTTGCAAGAGGTGAAATACCTGTCCTCGTTTCCTCTTGTTCGTCGACAATGTGGCCTGAAGGTGCGTAAATTATATCTGGATTTATTGCTGTAACTGGCGTTATGGCCCAGTTTGGTAGAGGCAATTGAGTTATTGCTTCTGTCTTTTTTTCAGGTGCATGGATCTCTAATTTTTCTTCTTCGCCCTCTCGATAAATAAGAATTGGTTCATCACTATAGTCCACCCTCCGTTTTTCGAGCTCGGTGAAGTTAGTGGTCATCCCAGTCTTCACAAGCTCATGCCAAGTTTCTGTTGGTGCTGATTTTCTGTTATTCCATCCCATGACGTACAGACGATCTTCAGCACGTGTCATCGCAACATATAAAAGCCGGCGGCGTTCCTCCGCTTGAAGATTAGCTCCTTCGTCTACTAAGGCCTGGATGATAGATGGATTTTTCTTGGCAGACGTTGCACCAAGAATAGGAACTGCTAGTCCTTGGTTTCTCGTCCAATAAAGACGAACTCTGTCCTGCGCAGGCGTCCTAATAGCGTCTGGTAAAAAAACTATTGGTGCCTGTAAGCCTTTCGCTGCGTGTGCTGTCATGATGCGGACGCTATTACCTATTCCCTCCAGCTCACGCTTGATCTCTGTTGCGTCTCTCTCGATCCAAGCAATGAAGCCTGTCAGGTCTGGTCCAATTTCCTCACCGTATTGGATGGCCAAACTAAGAAATTCTTGAATTGGGTCGATGACTCCATCGCCCATCGCTGCAATGAGGCGAGCGCGGCCATTCATTGGTCCAAGCACCCAGTGAAAGAAATCAAACGGAGAGTTGGTATCTGCGCGGGCGAGGGCATTCGCAACAAAGGACCATGCCTTTGAAGCCAGGGTTTCCCCTTTCAAAGCTTCCCGCTTTAATTGTTGCCATAGCGATAGGTGCCCTCGGTTATGCGCTAGCCGAAAGAGGTCCTCCTCAGTAAATCCAACCAATGGGGATTTTAGAATGCAGGCGAGGGCTAGGTCATCTTCAGGAAGCAAAGCGACACGAGCTACGTTTAGAATGTCTTGAACTACTAGCTGATCCGCTAGTCGCATTCTGTCCAGACCTGATGTAGCTACGCCGAGCTCTTTTAATGCCTTAGTGATAGCATCGCCAAATGGCCGCCGCTGCTGCAAAACGATCATTATATCACTAGCTTTTATCCTTGTTTTCTGACCCCTTTGCTCCTGTCCAGGCCGTTCCGGGAGGTGTGTGTTTGGATCGTCAATTAGGCGTTTGATTTCACCTGCAACAACGGCAGCTAATTGTGTTACAGGTGAAGAAACCACCTCGGGGTAGGATTTGAGAGGTATCCAGGGGTCCGTTGTCTCGACCTCTAAGCTCGGAATTGGAGGCCACAATTCCACTTGGCCAGGCAGTGCACCTCGTGCAGCGAAATGTTGGATCGATGAATTATCGAGGGTGACACGAGATGATGTATGGCCTGAAAAAGTAGCATCAACCACCCGGAGAACGGCAGGTACAGAGCGGAAAGACACTGGCATTGGTCTAGATTCGAAGTTTCGACCTGATTCTTTTGCCATAGCTTCATAGTGTTCGCGGACTTCACCAAAAGCTCTTGGATCGGCCCGTTGGAAGCTAAAAATAGACTGCTTAGGGTCGCCCACAGCAAAAAACGTTCTTTCAGGGTTTGTGTCGGCTTGAAAAAATTCATCGGCAAGTGCACGCACTACTTGCCACTGCTCTGGATTGGTGTCCTGGGCTTCGTCGACAAGAATGTGATCAATACCTTGGTCGAGCTTCAATGCCGCCCACTGGGCTCCACCATTTTTTTGCAATAAATCACGAGTGGACAGTATTAAGTCATCAAAATCCAAAGCAGATCTAACTAATTTCATCAAATCGTAACGATCTGCCACTGCGCCTGAGACACGAAGTGCTGCAGCAGTTTCTAGTGCGCGCTCGGCTAGCCTCATACGCTCACGAGCATTGAAAAAAAATTCAGAAGCTTCGCTATAAACATCTGCAAACCAAGGGTGCGCTGAGAGGACATTTTTGGTGGCAGGTTTTGATCTTGGAGATTCTTCCCCAGCACCCGTAAAGAAAGCAGAGAAAATCAATTTTGTTGCTTCGCTGCGCTCTTCTATTGGCAATGATAACCATTCATTTATCTCTGAAGCTCTTGCTTCATCAGTTTTTCCTCCACCGGCTAAGGCTTCACCTATTCGATGAAGATTTCTCTCTATTTGAGGTGGTATCGAACCGAGCGAAGCAGAAGTCACTGCTTCGGCTTCTTCTGCAAAACCAAAGAAGGATAGACTGGCCTTTAAAGCGTTGTCCCAACCTCCTAATTCTCCAATTCGTGCCCTCTCTGATAGGAAGGCTTGCAAGAGATTATCAAGGGTCTCCGCTTCTCCGCGTATTACTAGTTGATCAAGAGCCTGCGCGATTAGGGTTGTTTGGTTACCTGCCATAATACTCCGGAGGGTGTAATCGCGTGCTTCTCGCAATAAATTATTGGCCGTTCGTTCGTCTAGAGTATGAAAGCCAGGTGGAACACCTGCTTCTGCTGGAAACCGTTCTAGTGCCGACTGGCAAAAAGAGTGGACGGTCTGCACTTTCAAACCGCCAGGCGCATCAATGACCCTGGCAAATAGGGTTCGTGCGCGCTTTATCATTTTTTCACTACTGTCAGTCTCACCGATTGCACGCAGTTGTTCTAGGATGGTTTGATCTTCTGCAGTTGACCACCCCGCAAGGCGACTGGTTACTCGATTCGTCATCTCAGCAGATGCCGCTTTTGTGAAAGTTAGGCACAAAATTTTTTCTGGTGCCTGGTGGGCTAGCATTAGTCGGAGTACGCGATCAGTCAGAACTTTTGTTTTTCCTGAGCCTGCGGATGCATCTACCCATGCTGAGATTTTTGGGTTGGCGACACTTTGCTGTGATAGAGTAGCCAAGCTAATAGGGTCGAGCGCGTTATTCACGTCTCGTCTCCAAGGTCAATTCGCCTGCGCGCAAGAACGCGATAATCGGAATATCGAACAGGCCTCCGCGGCTCTGAAAGATAAGGTGTATTTGGATCATCAAAACTAGAAATTAGGCGAGCCACACCCGTCCAGACGGTTTCTAACGCCTCATTCACAGCAGAGCCCTGTATTTCAACAATATTCCCTCCGTCGCGACCACCCAGTCTCCATATGCTCAAGGCCTTTGTTCGTAGAGAGCCTAAGGAGCTAAACTCACCGTAACGGGCGATCGCAGCTTCTAAGGGTAATTGAGCTGCCTTTCCTGTCTGGATTTCTTTTTTAGAGGGCGCTGAACCGGTCTTGATGTCTGCAATCGCAATCTCGCCAGATGCTAGTATATCCACCCGATCTGCGCGGGCATGCATTTGAAACGTTCCAGCAGGTGCCGCTATGGTTGCCTCTCCTCTTAGCTCTGCAAGGGTCCGAACTACTTTGAGGTTAATCCGCCTATTTGTTTCTGCTGTTGCAGCCCATTTGGCGGCACGGGAAAATGCAGACTGCCAAAAGACGGCAACAGTAGGATCTCTATTATAATCGGAAAATACCTCTCTGCTGATTTCTTCTAATGTGGCTTCAATGTTGGGTGGTAAGGTGATAGGCCATTTTGTTAGAAATTCTTCATAAATTGAATGGATAATTGTACCGCGGTCAGCGGGGCTGGGAACTGGATCTAGTGTCTTTAAAACCTTTAGATTCAGGATCTTGTCTGCGTAAACGGCGTAGGGATCATCCCTTAAGCGGATTATGCTAGAGGCAGATAGCTTCCTTGGTCTATTTTTTATCGGGGGTGCAAAATTTGGTGGAGTCATAACCTCATCTGGTAATGAAGGGTCCAGATTGGTGGACCAGTTTAGATATTTCTTTTCTTCTGACCTCAGACTAGTTTTTCCAAATGCTGCGGTTATAGCATCTAAACGAGATAGCCAGCGGGAGGGTTTTGTTGGAGCCCCATCCCGGCGAGTGCTGTGCGTTAGCAGGACATTGGGAAGAGAGGCGAGATTAGCAAAATCATGCGCGGAAAGCCCAATGCGCCGCTCAGGGTCTGACATCCCTATCGCCAAACGCATGCCGCGACTTATCCATGGATTTGCAGTTGGTGGGCGTGGCCAGATGCCTTCTTCTAACCCTCCGATCGCTACCGCAGGCCAACTAAGTAGACGCGCTTCCAACACTCCTAAGATTGCTATTTTTGTTGTCGTTCTTCTTCGTTTTCGAACAACGGCGTTAGATAAAAAGTTACACACAACTTCGGCATAATCTTCGGCAAGTAAATTTGGGCTTGAATGAGAGGCGTCCAGTAATTCACCAATCAACCTTGATGCGACTTCACCGGAATCTCCCTGCCACAGAGTGTTTTCGCCGGGGTTTTGTTCGTTAGAGGCGAGGGTTTCAGCTGTTTGAATATGTGCTTCCACAAACTTAGAGAGTTCGAGGGGTTTTCCTATATTTAGTTGTGTCAGTGGGTGAATTGCATTTGATATTTGCGTTGCAAAATCTGCGAGAAGAATTTCCCCTTCACTTCTTAGAATTTCTATCGTTGCGTCTAAGCTTCTGGCTCGACGTTGTAGTTTGTCGTTTCGCCAAACCTTAATCTCAATTGCACGGGCACGACGTCTGAAACGAGGTCGTGACATTCCTCCCGCAGTCAATGGGTGTTTTAAGAGTGCTAGCAGATCCAGGACACTTGCATCCGGTGCTGCGGCCGCTGCAATTAGACGAAAAAAAGAGCCTACCTGAGTTTCAATTAAAGCTTGTCCCGCAGAATCGTCAGTTTCTATGTTCCACCGCTTAAGTTCTGTAGCTACGCGCCGTGCCAGAGCGCGATCAGGCGTGACGAGTGCAGCTGGACCATTTTCTATTTGCTGTCGTAGCCAAAGAGCGATGACACGTGCTTCTGCTTCTTCATTTGGTGCATCTATGCGATAAATGCCATGGGTGCCCTGCATCAATTCTTCTGATGTCAAATTGCGCCACTGGTGTACTCTTTCCGCAGGACGCATTGCTTCTTGGAGGAAGCGCCTTCTCGATCTATGTCTCTCGCTTTCATTTCCACTCCAGACCTGTACATCTGAAGGCTCAAGCTCCAGGTGTTCCAGAGTTTCCATCATAACGTGTTGTGGGTGAGTGGGTGTGTTAAGGATGGCTTCTATTTCAGCTTTATCAGTCTCTAGCTCAAAGCCTGGCAGTATAATAATTCCTTCTGGAGCAGTAAGCAGTGAAGCCATTAGAGCGCGTGTTGATTTTGTGGAACCTGTTGAGCCTGCAATTACCACAGGGCTTTTTGGGGGTTGCTCCAGCCATAGAGTGGCTTGAGCGTTGAGCAAGGCCTGCCTGCGCGTGGTGGCATCGATTTGACCTCGCTGATCCAAAACACATGGCCACGCATCAATTACAATCTCTAGGAACTGCATTACCTTTTGCCAGTGTTCAGCGAAAAAGTCTGGTTGAAGGTCTTTTATAGCCTTTGGGTCTGTTTGTTCTGTGGTGAGGTCATCAAGAAATTTGCCAAGTGCTTCTGCTAGTCGTAAGGCGCCCGCTAGTGGAAGTTTACTTACGTTTTCATTTGTGTGTTTGGCTTGAATAAGAGGGGCGAGTAGGAAGTTTCGTTCTGTATGAGAGATAGCTGGAGGTAATTGGGTGGCTATTTCAGATTCCACCAAAGCAGGCTCTACCTCGGAAAAGTTGAAATCATCCTCGTCAACGTCGCCAAGAGGGTAAGCCCGGGGTAGCAAACCCGCACCTTTTGTGTGCTTCAAAAAGGCTTCTGTTACATCCCGGCAAGCTCGACGCGTTGGGAGGTAAATACGAGTTTGGGCAAGTTTCTCCTGGGGAAAAGTTTTGATCAGGCCAAATGCCAAATTTTCCAAAAAGCCGTTTCCGGCTTGAATAGTATATACACCCTTCAGAGTAGCTGGTTTCATAATAGAGAAGCTTGACGGTAGTCATCCGCCATTGCGCGTGCTTGAGCCAGGCGAGCAGGTGTTCCAACGTCTTGCCATCGGCCTGAGTGACTGACGCCAAATAGCCGACCAGATGAGGCAGCTCGATCGTAAATTTCATTTAAAGAAAAAGCACCATCCGGCGGATCCTCAAAGGCTCGTGGATGCAAAATTTGAGCGCCAGTGAATAGGAACGGGACAGTTTCTGACTCGTTTTTGCGAGCCAGACGGCCAATTCCATCCATCATAAAATCGCCTCTTCCAACGTATTCTGTTGCCCTCACCGTTGGCAGTACAAGTAAAAGTGCGTCCATTGTTTCTGGACGCCAGGCTTGTTTTAATGCTTCCAGTCCAGATGCGAGTGTTCTTGCCCACCATGTATCAACATTGATTGCAAAGAATGGGGCCCTGTCCAGAAGTGGAAGAGCTTTGAGCACTCCTCCGCCTGTTTCCAATGGCTCTTCCTCCAAAGAGAGCTGCACTGTGGGCGTTTTTATTGTTTTTTTGAGATGCGCCTCAATTTGATTTTTAAGGTGTGATGCATTGATAACGACTTCTTTAACATCAGCTGCAGCAAGTCCGGCCAAAGCTTGATCAACTAGAGCTTCACCACCTACTTCAAGTAAAGCCTTAGGGGTTTGACGACCTAAAGCCCCAAGGCGTGTGCCTCGTCCAGCCGCCAGGATCATCCCAGATTTGATTTGAGAAGAAACCCGAGGAGCAAAATTAGAGAGAGCGACTTCGGTAGATTCATAAATCATTTAATAGTCTCACCAAGCAACTTGGCCCGCTCTCGAGCATCTTTAGGTATATTTCTATCTAAGTAATTACTGACATCTGAAAGGAGTGGATGAGACAGACTTGCTTCCAGAAGCTTCCAAGTGTGCTGCATGTGTTGCAGGTAGTCAGACTTCTTATCTCTCCGGAAGAGGCGCACCCAAAGGGCGGCCACACGCATGTGCCTTTGTCCTCCATGAACAGCTATTGCGGCCGAAATTTCCTCAGAACTTAGATGTGGAAATGCGGCCTGATATCGATCTATGCAACGGGCTCTGATTTCAGGCTCAAGAGGTCTGCGGGCGTCTTCGATTAAGGATGCTAGGTCGTAGGCTAATGGTCCCCAAGCAGCATCCTGAAAATCAAGCACGCCGCATGCCCCATCATGCAGACGCATAAGATTATCCACGTGGAAATCTCTATGAACTAAACCAATTCCAAGATTTGGAGCTTCCTTAAGGGCAGTTCGCCAAAGATCAATAAATTCGTCACGTTGTTCGGGCGATGGTCCGCTTGGGAGTATTTCTGGCCAAAGCCAATCAAATACAATTGAAAGCTGTTCAGCTCTCAAGGAAGGAGAGAAGTCTGGAATTCCCGTTGGTTGGGCGTTAAAGCCTCTCCGTATTTGTATCAAATTATCAATAGCTAAGTCATATAGATCTTCTACATTTGCTCCATGTTTTAGCAGTCGAGTAAAAGTTTGATCGCCAAAATCCTCTAGTAAAACAAAACCGTTTTTATAATCAGCTTTAAGAATTTTTGGGGTTGAAACACCAGCTTCTGAGAGAAGTTGGGCTACTCTTATAAATGCTTCAACATTCTCTTTTTCTAGATGTGCATCCATTAGAACTGCATTTTGCCCAGCCTTGCCTATCCGAGCATATCGTCTGAAGGAAGCATCAGCCGCAAGCCATTTAATTGCCGCTTTGTTCCAGATAGTATCCGCAAGGAACGACCTTCGAGCTATTTCCCACTCTCGCATCAGTAACCCGGTGGCGCTTGGAAAGATTGGTACTCACGCTCCAGCATTTTCGCTAGTTCGATTCCTGTTAGATCCTCAAGGAAGGGTGCAACAATTTGCACGCCGACTGGTAGCCCGGAGCGAGTCAATCCGATGGGAGCGGAGGTTCCTGGCAATCCAGGGAGGCCATTATAGCCTGCCCAGAAAAGCTGATCAGTTTGTGGGACTTCCTTCCCATTGACTATCATAGGACGCTCCCAACGTGGCCCTTTTTCATTTTGTTCAAAGGCGGCAGCTGACGCCACAGGGCAAAGAAGAACATCCCAATTTTTAAAGAATTCCTGCCAAACAGATCGCATTCGTATTCGTTCGTTATTTAGGCCAAGCCAATCTTTATGACGAATAACATTACCCCGAGCCATAGTTGCATAGTAGCTGTTATCATCTTGTTCCAGTTCCGAGACTTCCCTCAGGTTTTTTTCGATAAGTTCTGCAGGCTGTCGAGCGGAAGTTGCGGCGCGTAGCATCGTGACGTAGGTCTGATGAACGTTGACCATATCTAGATCTGGTCTTGCACGATCGTCGACGTGGGCGCCTTTGCGTCCTAACCAGTCAATTAAATTTTGCAATAGCTCTCCATACTCTCCATCCGTCTCACATGTTGGCGAAGAGCTAACGAAGGCCACGCGAAGATCCTTGATTTTGCGTACGCGAGGTTGAGGGGCATTAAAAGTCCAGGCTATTGCCTCTGTTGTTTCAGGGCCAGCCAGAGCTTTGAAAGCAACTTCAAGGTCGCTCGCAGAGCGTGATAGAGGTCCTATCACAGAAATGTCAGTGAAGGCATGAGTGCCCGGCAACGAGTGGCCTCTTGGCGGCAAAACTCCGTAAGTTGGTTTGTGTCCATAAACTCCGCAAAAATGTGCTGGACATCGAATGGATGATCCGATGTCTGAACCAACCTCAAGCCCAGTCATGCCCGATGCTAGCGCTGATGCGGCGCCGCCCGAAGAGCCTCCAGGGGTGACCCCTATTTTCCAAGGATTATGAGTTGTGCCGTAGATAGCATTGAAGCTCTGAAGATCTGCCAGCATCAAGGGCACGTTAGTTTTGCCAAAAATAATGGCCCCTGCAGACTGAAAGCGTTCCACTGCCAATGCATTTTCTTCAGCAATATTATTTTTGAAGGCGGGGTCGCCCCATGTCGTTGGCAGTCCTTTTACGTTGAAGCTTTCTTTGACCGTCATTGGAACCCCATGAAGAGGGCCTAAATTTTCTCCTGAAGCGATTGCTGTATCCGCCTGGAGAGCCTCAGCTTCTGCGGTCGCAAGATTAGTCTGAATAATAGCGTTAAGTCTTGGATTGTGCTTTTCCATCCTAGCAACAAAATATCTTAACGCTTCAACTGCACTAATTTCTTTGTTTTTAATGGCAGACGAAATTTCGAGAGCGGATTTAAAGTGGAATTCAGTCATTTCGCTCCTTTCTGGCAGTGTAGCAGTCTCATTGCCAGGACCGAGTGAATTAGAAGCACAAAGTTAGGACACGTTGGCTGATGCGACATAGAATTAATCCTATGCAGCACCTGAGTTATCTGCGCCCCTCCGTTCAATTGCGATCAGCAAGGTTGTGTTGTTGCAACAATTTTGGCTTTGAAAACATTGATAGGGCTAGAAATCCTAAATTTCTATTAAAATTATGTTCGAGAGGGTTCTCCTCTCCATCTAGTCTAGAGGTGAAAATCCTTCCTCGCGCCTGATATCATTTATTACTTCCTTCACTCTGTTGCGAAGGGGCGCATACTGCAGTCCAAATTCTTCGATAAGTCGGCTGTTATCGATCATGAAGTTTCCAGAAGTCTCTCTGCCGCCTGCTTCAGCTTCGAAGCGGATATCTGCGTTTGGTAGAAATTCCTTAACTATCGCAGCAAGTTGCCCGATACTAACTGGAGTGCCGCCTGAATTATAAGTTTCGTGTTTTGGTTTGTCAGTTAGTAGAACGCGCGCCATCGCTTCGGCCATATCCTCGACATGGATCACACAACGCATTGTATCGGCATGTGGAAACGTAACAGTGTTTCCTCTCGCTGGCTGGCACATGCAGTTTACATGGTCGATAGAGCCAAATTTTTTATCTGGGCCCGTAACGTTAGCAGGACGAATACAGGTGATTGTCATTCCATAGTTGCGACGATAGTCATGGGCTTGCCACTCGTTGATGGTTTTATTCACCGCATACTGAGTGTCCCCATAGCGCTCATCGTCCTCGTCAACCAATCTTTCGCCGAATTTTGATTGTTCGCCAGATACAGCTACCGACGAGGCAAAAACAGTATGTCTGATACCAGTCCGTCGTGCCGCTTCAAAGCAGTTGTCCATCCCTTGGATATCTAGCTTAAATGCAACGTGGGGCTCGAGCTCGCCGATAAAGTAGGAGAGGTTGATAACGCGCTCCGCCTTTGTTTCGATCATGGCGCCAATTACATCATCAAATGCTGTAACGTCACCTCTAATAACTCTGACATTTTCTAGATCATCGAAAGCTTCGGCAGCGCGAGTCGTATCGATGTCCATGACAGTCACCTCATGGCCATCTTTGTTTAAAATTGGTACAAGCCGGCGTCCTATAAAACCTGCGCCACCAATTGCTAAAATGGACATCTTTCTCGCCTCTCTAAACTAAATTTTCCACAACAAGCCTAACACCCTTGGCATCTGTGCAAAATGGGCATTAGCGGCGTTAAAGAGAAAAAAATTTAGGCATACAAATGCAGAAATGAGACAGATTTTGTATCTCTGTGGGGAAAATCTAACAGGGTGTTTGCTAATTGAAATGTCCGACTGCAACAGAAAATCTGAACTTGTTAGACCGGTTTTTACAGCCGGATTCACAAACTTAGGTTGCGGGTCTTACCTTGCATAACAGTGACTTCAGGTTTGTTTGCTCAGATATTGGGCAGCGTTGGGTTTTATCAGTCAGAAAATTCACAGGCCGCCAAGGGTTAAATGGTTGGCGCTCACCCCAACCAATAGGCAAAAAGACAGACGTCTTCCGCACTCCAGCTGTTATCCAAGCTCTAGCTTCCACTGAACCGTGAGCCGTTTCAACATGAACCTTTTGACCGTCACTAATTGAGAGGTCTGCAGCGACTTCTGGGTGTATTTGGCAATATAAATCTGGCCACATTTCTTGCGCCTGCCAAGCATAATGGGTCCAGCTGTGAAAATGAGGTGCTGGGGGTCTGCCTGTGACTAATTCCATGTTGAAGCCTTTGGCGCGAAGCGCAGCTCCAGGTCCCTCGGTATAATTTTCAATTACACGAGCGCGGGGCGCATAAACACGACCTTTATTGAAGGCATTTTCAACGCCAACTTCTGAGTCATCATCTAAAAGTTCTAAGAAGGGTAGATCAATGAGTGCTTCTCGTTCCCCGTAAAATTTTGGTAACGCAGTCATGCCATGAACTTGAAACATTGATTCCTGTTTTTCAGTCCAAAATTCGAGTTTCCCCGACGGAGAGGGGAAGCGATTGCCATCACGGGAGCCAACAGCAGTTGTGCCAGGTAGATAAAGAGTTTCTTTTTCCTCGTCTTCTTCAGAGCAGACTGGAAACCTAACCCAACGATATGGTTTTTCGTGCAGTCGTTTTTGTGTGACGCCACGCATTTGCTCGGAGTCGATCATTGCCTCGTCCCAAAAACAGGCCGGGTCCTTCCATCTTTCTTTCAACACATCCTGATAGCCGAACCGTTTCCCAAGCTCGATCCAAATCCAGCCGTCTGGTTTTGCTTGACCCGGGGGATCAATCATTCGATCAATCCAAACGATCCTTCTGTCTTCGCAAGCTCTTCCTATTTCACCTTTTTCAATTCCTGTAGCAGCAGGAAGTACATAATCTGCCCATGCACTGGTTTCGTTTGCAAAAATATCAATGTGCACAAGCAGTTCTAATGATGCGAGTGCCTTCCGACTTTCAGTCTGATCTGGCCACAAAGCCATTGGATTGTTGCATGTGATCAACGCCTTGAGTGGGTAAGGAAGGCCTTGACTCATCGCCGCCGTCCAACCTGTTGGGCTGGTTCGAATGCGAGGGCGAGATATCGGCATTCGGCGGTCAGTAGGTGCATTAGCTTCTGCTGGCACAGATGCTGACATGTTGAAGTAAGCACCTCCCTTGCGACCCCAGTTTCCAGTGATTGCCGCTACAAACATCAGGGCACGGTTAGACTGCACCGAATTCATGTGTTGATTGATGCCTCGGCTGCCGAAAATTACGCAACCGTCTGCACTGGCGATCTCTTCCGCCAGTTTCTTTATATCAGAAACTTTAATATCGGTTATCGGGGCGGCCCACTCCGGGGTATACCCTTGGGCAAAAATAAAATCGCGCCACTTTTCCCAACCTATGACCCAGTCTCGGCAAAACTTAGTATCATGTAAATCGTTAGCTAGAATATGGTGGGCGATGGCCAGACTGAGAGCCATATCACCCCCTGGTCTGATAGCTAAATGTTTGTCAGCCTTTGATGCTGTTACCGTAAAGCGCGGATCAACAACAACCATCTTGGCGCCTCTTTTTAGGCGCCAATCATTGATCATGCCAAAGTGAACAGGTCGAGTCTCCGCTTGATTGTCGCCGATGTAGACGTAAAGCTCAGCTGATCCTAGATCATCTTCTACGTAACTATTGCCGGAGCCACCAACTCCTTGAACAAGAGTGTAGGCAATGTTTTTACCACTTGAGCAGTAAGGTTCTGTTGTTTCAACGTTTGGCGTCCCCCACATCTGCGAGAAGATCCGGATATAGCCCTTGTTAGTTAATGTTCCTGTTCGTGTTCCTGTAAAAATTCCTAAGGCATCTGGTCCATATTCTTCGCGCATCCCAGCTAGTTTGTTGGCAATTTCATCTAGTGCTTGGTCCCAGGAGATCGGTTCAAAAACATTCTCTCCACGAGCGCCTACTCTTTTTAATGGAGTTTTTAGTCGATCTTTTGAGCCATAAAGCTGCAAAGTAAGTTGAGATTTTGGACAAACGCGGCCATTGAGTTTTGGGTCAGCTGGGTTGCCTGTGACTTTGACTAACTTGTTTCCCTTGAAATGGAAATTTGTCGTGCAAGCATTGAAGCAAATATTGCAACCACCCGGTTCAATCCGATCCGCCTCTCTTTCTTCTCTAGGCAGTCCATACGGGAAAGTGGTCACTTCATCTTTTTGACTCCAGCCAGAGTCGGTGACTGCTGGGTTAGCCTTATCAGTGCTAGAAAAGTCACATGCGTCTTTTATGAGGCGGTCCAAGTATATAGTGGCTGGACCCAATAACCATGGGTCATTGTCTATTGGTTGTCTGCCCTCTGTCTCAAATTCAGAAATCAGATCACCGCGATTGCCAAAACGTATTGCGTTGGTGGGACAGACAGCCTGACAAGCAGTAGTTAGATCCCCATTTGCGCGACGGTCATGGCATAAGTCGCATTTTACTGCGTGGTGTCCCTCAGCATCAAAACCCATGGCGCCATATGGACATGCAGCAACACATTCGCCGCAGCCAACACAATTATTCTCGAGGACACTTACAACGCCGGTGACTGGATCCTTAATAATTGCTTTGGGCTCCACTGGGCAGGCGCGCAGACAGGCTGGTCGTTCACACTGTTGGCAAGCTAATTTTAAAAAATCGAGGGATGCTGATCCATCATTGCTCTCGCCACCGAGCCACAGAACGCGATTTCGGCGCTCACCTGGGCCAAGTCCGTGTTCTGCCTTGCAGGCTACTTCGCAACTTTTGCAGCCTGTGCATCGCTCAAGATCAATTAAAAGTGCAAGTCGGCTCATAGATCAGAAATCCAAAGCCAAAAAGTGGAACCAATAAGGTTCGCCGTCATTTGCTGCGTACTTTGCGAAGAACATGACAATAACCACATGCAGCAATAGGCCAATAATAAACCCCCAAGCAAGCAATCTGTGTGATAGGCGCCAAAAGATTTGGGCGCGCGAGAGTTTTTCCTT
>Ga0255764_10002320_pt1 | contig 15453 bp, 14 predicted proteins | sample 071ome_30_FD_179964 | JGI IMG/M metagenome (GOLD analysis project Ga0255764, IMG submission 179964) | Coastal salt marsh microbial communities from the Groves Creek Marsh, Skidaway Island, Georgia - 071406AT metaG (version 2) | ecosystem: Environmental > Aquatic > Marine > Intertidal zone >... | reverse complement strand
TAGATTTTAGGGGCTGTGGATAACTGGAAGATAACTTCATCTATTCCTTGATCACTTAGAAGAAAAATCTAAACGGAAAGCCTTATTTTTGCGCATATAAACCTTCAAGGAATGGTCGTTTTTTTTGGCGATGTTAACTCTAAAATCACAGCTGTAGAATGTCAAAACACACTCAGTAGTGAAGACAAAGAAAAACTTACCTGGCTACTTAACAATGCCCCTTTAATTGATTCTCACTCAATTCAAGGCGATTTCTTTGGTCCCCGAGCCAGTATGATTTCACCATGGAGCACCAATGCAGTTGAGATTACCGAAAATATGGGGATTTTAGGAATCATAAGAATGGAAGAGTTTTTTGCCAAGCGCTCAGAAACCGCTTTTGATCCTATGTTGTTTACTGCATTTACATTTTTAGATCAATCGCTCTACACGGTATCGCATTTGCCCGAAAAAATGATCCCTGTTCATGATATTTCTACATACAATAAAGACCAAGGGTTGTCTTTAAATGAGGAAGAAATTGACTATTTAGTGACGTTGTCTCACTCTTTAGGACGTCCACTTTCAGATTCTGAAGTATTTGGTTTTTCACAAGTAAACTCAGAACATTGTCGACACAAAATATTTAATGGAACTTTTATTATTGATGGGGAAGAAAAAACGGAAAGTTTATTTCAACTGATCAAGAAAACCTCAAAAGTAAATCCGAATACGATTGTTTCTGCTTATAAAGACAATGTTGCCTTTATCGGAGGACCAGTAGTAGAACAATTTGCTCCTGAGGCAGGAGATCAACCCAGTGTCTATCAAAAAAAGCAAATCAACAGTGTTATTTCCCTAAAGGCAGAAACCCATAACTTTCCAACCACTGTAGAGCCTTTTAATGGGGCGGCTACCGGTTCTGGAGGTGAAATTCGCGATCGGATGGCGGGGGGGCAAGGTTCGCTTCCTTTAGCTGGTACTGCTGTTTACATGACGCCTTTTTCACGATTATCTAAGGCTACCACACCCACTTTTCCAGAACGAAAGTGGTTATATCAAAACCCGAGCGATATTTTAATCAAAGCTTCTAATGGGGCCTCTGATTTTGGGAATAAATTTGGTCAACCTTTAATTGCAGGTTCATTACTAACATTTGAACACTTCGAAGGGGAACATCGTCTTGGCTTTGACAAAGTAATCATGTTGGCTGGAGGCGTTGGATTTGGAAAACAGGAACAGGCCCAAAAACAGTTGCCTAAAAAAGGGGATCAAATAATAATTCTCGGGGGAGATAATTACCGAATTGGAATGGGAGGTGCCGCAGTATCTTCTGCCGATACCGGTGCCTTTGGAAGTGCTATCGAATTAAATGCCGTACAACGCTCGAATCCCGAAATGCAAAAACGTGTGGCCAATGCCATTCGTGCCCTAGTAGAAAGTGCCCATAATCCTATTGTTTCTATCCACGATCACGGGGCTGGTGGTCATTTAAATTGTTTGTCTGAACTTGTGGAATCTACTGGAGGTAAAATTCAAATTGATGCACTTCCCCTAGGTGACCCCACACTATCTTCAAAAGAAATAATTGGAAATGAATCCCAAGAACGCATGGGATTAATACTCTCTCCAAAAGATGCGGTTCAGCTTCAGAAAATTGCCGCTCGTGAACGGGCGCCTTTTTACAATGTGGGTGTAGTTACAGATGATCATCATTTCTCATTTCATTCGGAAAAGAGAAAAGAAACGCCAATTGACTTGGACTTATCTGCTTTTTTTGGAAGTTCTCCAAAAACCATTCTAAAAGACAACACACGCTCAACTCCTTTTAAAGCATTTAGCTATGATGAGGCATTATTCACTCAATATCTAGAGGCTGTTCTTCAATTGGAGGCTGTGGCATGTAAAGACTGGCTAACAAATAAGGTAGATCGATGTGTTACAGGACGTGTAGCCCAACAACAAACTGTTGGAGAATTGCAATTGCCCTTAAGCAATTGTGGCGTTATTGCCTTAGATTACAAAGGCCAAAAGGGCATAGCTACCTCCATAGGCCATGCTCCAGTAAGTGCACTAATTGATCCAAAAAAAGGAAGTGTTAATGCCATTGCAGAAGCGCTTACGAATATAGTTTGGGCACCCCTTGAAAAGGGAATTGAAAGTATTTCCCTTTCTGCAAATTGGATGTGGCCTTGTAACAATCCGGGAGAAGACGCGCGTCTGTATGCAGCAGTGGAAGCGTGTTCTGAATTTGCCATTGCTCTAGGCATCAATATCCCTACAGGTAAAGATTCTCTTTCCATGAAACAAAAATACCCAGAGGGAGATGTCTTATCCCCTGGTACAGTCATAATATCAGCGGCAGGAACTTGTGATGCTATTCAAAATTGCATTCGCCCCGTTGCGCGTTTAAAAGGTGGTGATATCTACTATCTTGACTTTTCACAAGATGCAAATCATTTGGGAGGATCTTCATTTGCTCAAGTCCTTTCCGCCATCGGAAATGAAACACCCACTGTTCAAAATCCGGAATATTTTAAAAGGACCTTTACTACCCTGCAAAAGGCAATAAAAAAAGGCCTGATTTCAGCCGGCCATGATGTGGGTTCCGGAGGGTTTATTACCACACTTTTAGAAATGTGTTTCCCTTCCAAAAATATAGGGATGCAACTTAGCCTTAACGCCCTAGATACAGCAGATTTACTGGCCTTAATGTTCACAGAAAAAGCAGCCGTAGTAGTACAATCAAATCACGATTTAACTTCCTATTTTGAGAACGAAGGAATACATTGCCCTAAAATTGGAACGGTGACTTCCTCTTCTAAAGTTGTTCTATCTGAGTCTATAATATTGGATGTAGATGCTTTACGTGAAAATTGGATGGCTACCTCTAGCCTCTTGGAATCCAAACAAACCCAACCAATACTGGCTGAAAGTCGAGCTAAAAACAGCATTCAACAACCTCTGCATTTTACTTTCCCAAAATCTTTTGACGGAAACCTCCCCAAAACAAAAAACCAGAAAATTAAAGCTGCCGTTATTCGTGAAAAAGGAAGTAACTCTGAACGAGAAATGGCGTATGTAATGGATTTGTGTGGCTTTGAAGTAAGAGATGTCCACATGACCGATTTAATTGAGGGTCGCGAGACACTAGAAGACATTCAGTTTTTGGTGGCTGTTGGTGGATTTTCAAACTCAGATGTACTGGGTTCAGCAAAAGGTTGGGCAGGGGCGTTTAAATATAATGCCAAAGCAAAAAAGGCCCTAGATGCCTTTTTTGATCGAAAAGACACGCTATCGCTTGGGGTTTGTAATGGTTGCCAACTTTTTGTAGAATTGGGTTTATTGACCCCAAAACATGAGTTGCAACCCAAAATGTTGCATAACGATTCAGGTAAATTTGAGTGTATTTTTACAGCAGTTACCTTGCAGTCGAGCAGTTCCATAATGTTAAAGGGACTTGAAGGAAGTACTTTAGGTATTTGGGCAGCACACGGAGAGGGTAAATTTTCATTTCCTTATGAGCAAAACAACTACCAAATTCCGGGTACGTATTTGTACGATCAGTATCCCTCTAATCCAAACGGATCGGATTTTAATGCGGCTATGTTATGCTCAGAAAACGGACGTCATTTGGTTATGATGCCCCATTTAGAAAGATCTACTTTCCCCTGGAATTGGGCTTACTACCCTGAAGAGCGAAAGGATCAAGTCTCTCCCTGGACCATTGCCTTTGAAAACGCATTCAGTTGGTTTCTTTCTCAAGACTAAATTTTGACTTCCATTACTTCAAAATATTTCCTATTTTGCAGTAAAATGACGTTATGACACCCACAAGATTATTTGATTTTATTGCGTATCAGCAAGATAATGCCCCTTTAGAAAAATCGTTTACTACGAAATACAACGGGAAATGGGAAAGTGTTTCCACAACTGAGTTTTGTGAAAAATCTCGAGCACTTAGTCGTGCCTTGGTAGAGTTGGGCATTCAACCTCAAGATAAGATTGCCATGATCTCCTCAAATAACCGAACCGAATGGAGTTTAATTGACGTTGCCGTGTTGACCTTGGGTGCTGTAAACGTTCCCATTTATCCCACGATTTCCTCACAGGATTATGAGTACATTCTCAACCATTCAGAAAGTCAATACGTATTTGTTTCTGATCAAGAGGTATACAATAAAGTAATGGCCATAAAGGACAACGTGAAGTCCTTAAAAAAAATATATAGTTTTGATCCTCTTGAGGGTTGTGCGCACTGGAGCGAATTACTAGAAACAGGGGCTTCTATTGAACACGATGCTAAAGTTGAAGAATATAAAACTAACGTACAACCCGAAGATCTTGCCACCATCATCTATACCTCAGGTACCACAGGAGTCCCCAAAGGGGTCATGCTAAGTCACCACAACGTAGTTTCTAATGTGCTTTCGAGTTCAAAACGACTTCCCGTAACCATTGGAGGGTCTTCTGCGTTGAGTTTTTTACCTGTATGCCATATTTTTGAACGTGTAATTCTCTACATATATATGTACAATAGTGTATCCGTATATTTTGCAGAATCACTTGAAACCATAGCAGACAACCTTAGGGAGATTAAACCCAATGTCATGACCGCGGTTCCTCGATTACTTGAAAAAGTATACGACAAAATTTATGCGAAAGGTGCTGAGCTCAGTGGCATAAAACAGAAGCTTTTTTATTGGGCCGTTAATGTGGGGCTTCAATATGAACCCTATGGTCAAAATGGGGCTTGGTATGAATTCAAGTTAAAAATTGCTCGAAAATTAATTCTTTCCAAATGGCAAGAAGCCTTGGGAGGAAATTTAGAGTTGATTGCTTCGGGTAGTGCAGCTCTTCAACCCCGTTTAGCTAGAATATTTACAGCCGCAGGAATGACTTTAGTTGAGGGGTACGGACTGACAGAAACTTCTCCCGTAATTTCAGTAAACGATATGCGAGAAAATCATTTTAAAATAGGCACTGTCGGGAAAATAATTGACGGGGTTACCATTAAAATTGCAGAAGACGGAGAAATTTTATGCAAAGGACCTAATGTAATGATGGGATATCATAAAGAACCTGAGATGACGCAAAAGGTAATGTCTGGCGATTTTTTCCATACCGGTGATATAGGTGAAATTGATGCTGATGGGTTTTTAAAAATTACTGATCGGAAGAAGGAAATGTTTAAAACTTCAGGAGGAAAGTACATTGCGCCTCAGGTATTGGAAAACCAAATGAAACAATCCTTATTCATCGAACAAATAATGGTTGTTGGAAATGGCCGTAAAATGCCTGCCGCTCTTATACAGCCCAATATTGATTACACAATCAATTGGTTAAAAGGTAAAGGCGTTCACTGCATTTCAATTGCTGAAGCTGCTGCAAACCCCCTATTGATTGAAGCTATAGAAAAAGAAATACAAACCCATAATCAACTCTTTGGTTCTTGGGAACAAATCAAAAAAATTAAACTCACTCCTGAGGAATGGACAATTGATGCCGGCCATTTAACTCCTACCATGAAACTTCGCCGAAAAGTGATCAATGAAAAATACATTGATCTCATTGAGGAAATGTATGTATAGCCTTACTTTTCATCTGAAAAAATAGCGGGTTCTTTTTATTATGCGTGCATAGTTTTTTGTACCTTCACTACATGAAACACGAAACCTTTGATAGTGCCCTGCGCTCAACGTGGCAATTGGTGAGTAAGATGTACAATAAAGAAGCTACAAAATTTGAATCAACCATGGCAACGGGTTTTGCCCTATTGAGTATAGACGCCGAAGGGACACCTTCCACTACTCTGGGTCCAAAGATGGGTATGGAACCCACAAGTTTGTCAAGACTTCTTAATGCTATGGAACAGAGAAACCTTATTACAAGAACCAAACATCCCGAAGATGGACGCAGTGTTTTAATACATTTAACTCCTTTTGGGAAACAAAAAAGAGACGATAGTAAAGAAGTTGTCTTACAATTTAACAATCAAGTGACCTCGCATTTAAACGAAGAAAAAATAGCGCATTTTTTTGAAGTCATACAATGCATTAAAGAAACCGCAAATCAATTTGAATATTTTAATATAACCCCTCAACCCCTTTAGACTTATGAAAACGGAAAAAGAAAAAAACAGTATTGGAGGTAGTTTTATACTTAAAACCACTACTCCGGAAGATGTGTTTACACCTGAAGATTTTAGCGAAGAGCAACGTATGATGAAGGAGGCCGTTCAAGAGTTTATAGACCGAGAAGTATGGCCTAATAAAGCGCGTTTTGAAAAAAAGGATTATGCGTTTACAAAAGAACTCATGGAGAAAATTGGGGCGCTTGGTTTTTTAGGCGTTGCTGTTCCTGAGGCTTATGGTGGATTGGGAATGGACTTTGTTTCTACCATGCTCGTATGCGATTATATCTCTGGGGCTACAGGCTCTTTCTCTACAGCCTTTGGTGCACATACAGGCATTGGTACACTCCCCATTTTGCTCTATGGTACAGAGGAACAAAAACTAAAATATATTCCTAAACTGGCTACTGGTGAATGGTTTGGTTCTTATTGCTTAACTGAACCCGGAGCAGGATCAGATGCCAATTCTGGAAAGACAAAAGCCGTTTTATCCGAAGACGGAACGCACTATAAAATCACAGGTCAAAAAATGTGGATTTCAAACGCGGGTTTTGCAAAACTACTCATTGTTTTTGCTCGTATTGAAGAGGACAAATACATCACAGGATTTATTGTTCCCCTTGATCCTGAAAATGGCATAACCTTGGGAGAAGAAGAAAATAAATTGGGAATACACTCCTCCTCAACACGTCAAGTGTTTTTTAATGAAACCAAAGTGCCCGTAGAAAACATGCTGGCCGGACGTGGCGAAGGGTTTAAAATTGCCATGAATGCACTCAATGTGGGTCGAATTAAATTGGGGGTAGCGTGTTTGGATGCTCAGAGAAGAATAACCTCAGCTTCTGTCCAATACGCTAATGAACGAATTCAATTCAAAACCCCTATTGCGCAATTTGGAGCCATAAAAGAAAAATTAGCCCATATGGCCACCTCTTGTTATGTAGGTGAATCGGCCTGTTATCGAGCTGCTCAAGATATTCAAAATCGGATAACCCAATTAATTTCTGAGGGACTCACCCATCAAGAAGCAGAATTAAAAGGGGTTGAAGAATATGCCATTGAGTGTTCCTTGATTAAAGTAGCTGCTTCAGAAGACATTCAAAATGCAGCCGACCATGGAATTCAAATTTTTGGAGGTATGGGATTTTCGGCTGATACGCCTATGGAATCGGCATGGCGCGATGCGCGTATTGGTCGTATTTATGAGGGGACCAATGAAATCAACAGAATGCTATCTGTGGGTATGCTTCTAAAAAAAGGACTTAAAGGAGAATTGGATTTGATGGCGGCTGTAATGCAAACCGCAGCTTCAATTCATCAAGAAGAACAAGCATTAGATACCCATTCGGTTTTGGCTGAAGAAGAGCGAATTCTAATTCATTGCAAACAACTCTTTATCCTTTTAACAGGAAACGCTGCGCAAAACTATGGTACTGCATTAGAGGAGCATCAGCAATTACTACTCGCCTTAGCAGATATTTTAATTGAAATTTATCTGATGGAATCCGCACAATTAAGAACATTGAAAAATTGTTCTCGTTTTGGGACTGAAACGCAAACCGAACAAATTGCCATGACCCAACATTATACCTACGATGCCATAACACTGATTTCGGGAAAAGCAAAAGATGCTATTCTTTATATGAGTAAGGGTGAAGAACAGGATCAGCTCCTGAAAATTGTGAATAGAAAATTAGCTTATACGCATTGGCCTAATATTATGCAATTGAAAACCGTGATTGCGGATAAATTAATAAAAGAAAATAAATACTGTTTTTAATTAAGGTCAAGAACTTTTACAAAGGAGTTTTTTATCTTTCCCTAAAATTTAAAGATGAAAAAACTCCTTATTGTTTCCTTTTTGTTTTCAATTTCACTGACGTTTGCTCAAACAGACCGTGATTTTTATCAAATTATTGATGCCGTTTCCTCCCAGCGGATAGCAGAAGACATTCAAACCCTAGTTAATTTTGGAACGCGACACACCCTGAGTGACACGCTCTCTGAAACCCGAGGAATTGGAGCGGCAAGGCGATGGATTAAAAACGAATTTGAAACCATATCGAACAATTGTTCTAATTGTTTGGAAGTTTTTTATCAAAAAAATTACTTTACCCCCCAAGACGGAGATCGAATAGTTAAACCCGTATGGATAAATAACGTTGTAGCCATTCAACGCGGTAAAACTCATCCTAATCGATTTATCATTATGAGTGGAGATATTGATTCTCGTATCTCTAACCCTACTGATTATACAGGAGACTCTCCGGGGGCAAATGATAACGCTAGCGGTATGGCCGGAACACTGGAAGCCGCTCGTGTATTGTCTCAGTATTCATTTGAAAGCAGTATCCTCTATGTAGGCCTTGCAGGGGAAGAACAAGGCTTGTTTGGCGGTAAAGGCTTAGCTCAGTATGCCCTGGAGCAAGGGTGGGAAATTATTGGCATTTTAAATAATGACATGATTGGAAACATTAGAGGGGTTGATGGTGTAATTGACAATAGAACTTTCCGAATTTTTTCTGAACCCGTTCCAGCGAATGAAACCGAAAGAGCACGAAATGCCAGACGTTTTTATGGGGGTGAAGTAGATGGAATTTCTCGACAATTGGCACGTTATATTCACACTACGGTTCAAAAATACATGCCCGAAATGAACCCCATGATGGTGTATCGCTTAGATCGGTTTGGAAGAGGGGGACATCATCGTCCTTTTAACGATGTTGGTTTTGCTGGTGTTCGGATTATGGAAGCCCACGAAAATTATATAATGCAACATCAAGACATTCGGGTGGAGAATGGCATTGCATATGGAGATGTTATAGAAGGAGTAGATTTTGAATACGCCAAAAAACTAACCGCAGTAAATGCGATAAACCTAGCGAGTTTAGCTTGGGCACCTCCAGCAGTAAGCAGCCTTTCAATTGGTGGGATTGTAGAGGCTTCAGCAAAATTCAAATGGTCGCCTAGTACAGATTCTAATGTTGCTGGTTATAAAATTTATTGGCGAGACACCACTCATCCCACATGGCAAAGCTCTCGTTTTGTGGGTAATGTGAATCAATTTACACTTGAAGGTATTGTAATTGATAATTTCTTTTTTGGCCTTTCCACAGTTGGTAAAAATGGAAGGGAAAGCCCCGTTGTGTTCCCCAACGGTATTTTTAGAGATTAGTAATAATTATCAATACTAATTCTTCGGTAATCTCCGCGCTTATTTCTAAGGTAGGGACTAAAATCAAAAGCTTGATTTGTTTCAAATTCAATAATTATATCTGAATCTAACGGAGCATTTGAGCAAACTGCAGCATTGTCATTAACGGTTATACTTTTTACACTAATGTCTTGAGAATACAATAGCGAACTCGTTAACACTAGAAATAGTGAAAAGAATGTAGATAGTTTAAAAAAATAGTTTTTTTCCAACCAACTTAATATAGTTAATATATATACAAATTTAGCTATTATTTATTTGAACAGAGCTTAACTAAAATTTAAAATAATTATTGCTTAAAAACCATAAGAACATCTTTCAATTCGCCCATATTTATTCACTATTAAGAGAATTTAGTCGAAAAGGAAGCGGAAATCAAAAGTCTTACCGAAACCGAAGCACTTTTGTAGGACTGATTCGTAATATGATTCGCGAGGGAATCCAAAGCAAAAGGAGAGAAATTACGAGAAAAAATAAATTTACTGAGAGTACGTCCCAAAAAGAAAGAACAACCGGAGCCCGATCTACAAAATAATTTTCTGGATTCAGTTGAATCCAACCCCAATATTTTTGAGTGAGATAAAAACCAATACCCAATAGATTTCCCCAAGCCAACCCCCGTAAGAGTATTAAAGCTCCGTTGTATAAAAAAATAGTTTGAATGGTACGATGCTCTGCGCCCAAGGCTTTGAGTAAGCCCACCATTCTGGATCGTTCTAAAATTAAAACCAACAAAGCTGTAGCCATATTTATGATTCCCACTAAAAGCATCACCACTAAAATGACCAAAACATTAAAGTCAAAAAGGGAAATCCATTGGTAAATACTGGTATAGCGCGAAGCGATAGAACGGCTGTCTAACGCAGAAGGCAATTCATCATATAGATGATCTGCAATAGCCTCAATAGCTCCCTTTTCAGAAATATAAATTTCATAGCCTCCAATTTCATCAGAAGCCCAACCCTTTAAGCCTTGGACCTGATTCAGGCTTCCGTAAACCAAATTTTCATCTATATCCGGAAATCCGGAAGTGTAAATTCCCTCAACTGTAAATCGGCGACGTCTCGGATTTTCTGGGTTTGATTCACTTTGAAAAAAGGCATTTACCCGATCCCCAACCTTCAAATTGAGTCTTCTGGCATGCACGCTCGACACTAAAATCCCTTCGTTATTGGGTTGGGTAAAATCCGGAAAGGTTCCGTCAATTAAAAAATCAACAAGCAGTGTATTTTTTACTTCCGCAGAAACCCCCTTAAATAAAATCCCTTCAAAATTTTCGTCTGATTTAAGCATTCCAGCCACTGTAGCAAAGGCATGAAAGTTTGAAATTTCCTTATTGGATTGAAATAAAGTTCGGATTTCTTGATCGTCTTGAATGGGGAGTAAAGACACTTGAGATTCATTGTTTTCAAAGAGCGTAACCACGATGTGTCCATTGAATATACTCGTCTTTTTGCGAATTTCTGACTGCAGTCCTTTACTGGTTGAAACGGCAATTAAAATGGCCGCGATTCCAATTGCAACAGCTAAGGTGGCAATTTTAGTTATTTGAGCAGAAACCGTACTTTTATACTGTTTATGCTGTTGCATTTTACGCGCAAAAAACCAGGCTGTATTCAATGAAAAAATCAATTTATCCTTTACAAATCAAAAGTACATTTTTATTTTGGCTTCTTCTCCTCCCCCTTTCGGGTTGTTCGGGTCAGCAAAAGGTACTTCCCGGAGCCAATTCCCTTGAGGCTCATTTGGATCTATTTAAAAATAAATCCATTGGTGTTGTGGCCCATCAAGCCAGTTTAGTAACTCCTGATGAAGACACCCTTCACCTGGTTGACTTTATGTTGAAAAAGGAGCTGCACCTAATGCGGGTTTTTGCTCCGGAACACGGTTTTCGGGGAACTGCAGATGCGGGTGAAAAAATTGATGATCAAAAAGATCCAAAAACACAACTGCCCATAGTTTCCTTGTACGGAAACAACCGCAAACCTACTCAAGAACAGCTTCAGGATTTAGACCTTATGGTATTTGATCTTCAAGATGTTGGCGTTCGTTTTTACACCTACCTTTCCACCCTTCATTACGTAATGGAGGCCTGTGCTGAAAACAACATCCCCTTACTTGTTTTGGACCGTCCCAATCCGAATGCACACTATGTTGACGGCCCCGTTTTAGAAAAAGAATTTAGCAGTTTTGTGGGTATGCATCCCGTACCCATAGTGTATGGTATGACAATTGGTGAATATGCTCAAATGATCAATGGTGAAGGGTGGCTTTCAGGAGCTAGTGCCTGTGACCTTACCGTAATTCCCATTTCAAATTACACCCATCAAACAGCCTATGAAGTGCCTGTGCGTCCCTCTCCCAACCTGCCTAATGCCCAATCCATTGCCTTGTATCCAAGTTTGTGTTTGTTAGAACCCACCGTGTTTAGCGTTGGCCGAGGCACTTCGAAGCAATTCCAACTTTATGGTCATCCGAAATACAACAAACCTTCATTTCAATTTACACCCGCCCCAAATTTTGGGTCAAAAAGCCCAAAACACAACGGTGAACTATGTTATGGGGTAGATTTAACTTCAACCCCCCACCCCACGCAAATTGAACTTCAATGGCTTATGGATGCCTACAATCACTTTCCTGAAAAAGAGTCGTTTTTCTTAACCGGATTTGAACGTATTAGCGGCACTGGAGCCTTGCGCAAACAAATACAAGAAGGACTTCGCGAAGAGACTATTAGAGCAAGTTGGAAGGCTCCGCTTGACGCATTTAAAACAATACGAAAAAAGTATTTGATTTACCCTTAAGGAATATTCAAGTATTTATGTGTCTGCAAAGAAACTTTCCACTTCGGATGCTGCAACACATAGTCTACCATTAGGGGCATCATTTTATCGCGTCTACTCCATTCGGGTTGTAAAAAAAGTTTGCATGTGGGGCTTACCTTTTCCGCTTGTTCTTCGGCAAACTTAAAATCGTCGTTATTATACACAATAACCTTTACTTCGTCTGCCCTATCATAAGCTTCTTTTAAAGGCAATTTATTTTTTTTAGGCGACAAGCAAAACCAATCCCAAACGCCTGTTAATGGGTAGGCTCCTGAGGTTTCGATATGCACCTGTATCCCTTTGTTGTGTAAGGCTGTAGTGAGGGGATCCATTGGCCACATCAGCGGCTCACCCCCGGTAACCACAACGGTGTCTGAATATTTTATTGCCCCGTCTACAATGGTGTTTATTGGCGTGGGGGGATGGAGTTCGGCATTCCAACTTTCTTTAACATCACACCAGTGGCACCCCACATCGCATCCCCCGATACGAATAAAATAAGCCGCACCTCCTTTGTGGTAGCCCTCACCTTGTAGGGTATAAAATGCTTCCATTAAGGGAAGGGAATGTCCGCTGTCAACTTCACTGTAAAAGGTCTTATTTTGCATTGGGCAAAGATATTTAAACCAAAGATTTTTGTCGAATTAATTGTACCTTTAAATAAAAAATTACGTATGCCCAACCCATTTCATCTTGCGATACCCGTAGATAATCTCGAAAAATGCAGTGCTTTTTATCGGGATATACTGGGGTGTACAGCCGGACGTTCGGATACGCATTGGATAGATTATGACTTCTTTGGTCATCAACTGGTGCTTCATCTTGATCCGCATCACAACCCGCACAAACACCACAATGAGGTGGATGGAAAATCGGTCCCGGTACCCCATTTTGGTGTGGTGTTAGACTGGAACGATTTTACTGCTTTAGCAGCGCAACTTACCGCTAAGGGGGTCGAATTTAGTATTCCGCCTTATTTGCGTTTTGAGGGTTTACCCGGGGAACAAATGACCATGTTTTTTTATGACCCTGCAGGAAATCCATTGGAATTTAAGTCCTTCAAACATAGGGATCAACTTTTTGCTACCTAAACATGACGCGCAATCTAGGATTTTGGGATGTACTCTTTGAACGTATTTTTTCTGTTTCAAATCAAAAACGAATCGAAAAAGTAACCCTATGGCTTTCCATTAGCGGGTTTATTATTCATCTGCTTTTGATATATTCTAAAAAGTTTCATTGGGTACAAACCCCCTTTGAGGCCCGTTTGTTGGACGACCCCATATCTGCGATATACACTCCCTTTTCTATCATTCTGGTTTATGAAATCTATTTGCTGATTGTCTATTTACCGCGCTCTTTTACTACTGCGGTTTCAAAACAATTTGAAATCATATCCCTTATTCTTATACGCCGTGTTTTTGGCGATATTCCCAATGTTGACCTCAATGTTAACTGGTTTGAAAATTTGGAAAACCTTCAATTAATTTATGACCTTACGGGCATTGTTTTATTGTATTTTTTGATCTACCTATTTAACCGAGACCGACAAAAATTACCGCGTAAAGCGATTGACGAAAGGCTGCACCGCTTTGTTCAATCAAAACGAATGGTGAGTGTTGTTTTACTTCCCATTTTAATTCTTACCGCACTGTATAGCGTTTGGATGTGGACCTCGGCCCTTTTTAACGTAGATGGGGCAATACCCGATATTAACGCCGTGTTTTACAACGAATTTTTTACCATTTTAATCTTAGCGGATGTGTTTATCTTGTTGTTGTCTTTTCAATATACCGAACGCTACAGCCAACTTATTCGCAATACGGGCTTTGTGATTTGTACCATCTTGATTCGGCTTTCCTTTGCAACCACAGGATTAATCAATATTCTTCTGATCATCTCTAGTGTTCTTTTTGGTTTGATGATTTTAAAAATTTACCAAGCCATGGAAAAAAACCTGTTGGATTAATTGCAAAAGAGGAATAAAAATTAAATGTACTTTTTAGTTGACGTGTTGGCACTTGGTGTCGGCAACAACCAAAGGGACGGTTTACGAGGTTTGGGTTAAAAAGTATTGATAACGGTTTGGCTATGGTGTCGTTGGCGTCCCGCAGGGCGACAATGCACTATAGCCATTGTTGTATGCTGGCTTTTTTATTTTTTGTTTTCGTTCTTCGTCTGGGTTGGCTTTGCTAGCTCTTTGACAAAGCTTAGGTTGCAGCGTTAGCATGTGCGGCTTTGGCAATGTGCTTGCAAATAGGGCTGGCTTTTTCATGCTAATAACCTTTCAAGCTTTGTTTTCCATTTTTCCCAATCCTTCATTTCTTTCGTTTGTAAATCAATGAACTTCTGCGTGTGGTCATGATAAATCAAATGACACAGTTCATGTACAATTACATTCTCAATACAGCCTTTTGGAGCTTTAATCAATTCTGGGTTTAAGATGATTTTCCCCTTTGGTGTGCAGCTTCCCCAACGTGTGGGCATTTCTCTTAATACAATTGAGCTGGGTTCAACTTTATTCTTCTTGAATTTTTCAATTAAAGGTTGAGCAGTTGAATGGAATTTTGATTTTGCATGTTCCAAATACCAATTATTAACGAGCTGTTTTACTCTTGTCTTATCATGAGTTTTTATTACAATATACTTGCCTTTCAGTTTTACTGATTCTTTGTCGTTTTCTTCTACTTTGAGAAATTACTTGGTCAGGAGTCAACTTATACATTGACCCATTGGAAGCATCAATAATAATTCCGATAAGTCCACCGATTAATAAATTACCCAATAACCATCCATCCATTTCCCGATTAAGTTTTACTTCGTATGGATAATAGCCATCTAAAGCTATTTTTACGTCAAACTGTTTCTTTTTTGATCTATCTCCTTTTTTTCTACCCTTTCTTCTAAGTTCAATTGATCTAGGGGTTTTTCCATATTCTTTTCCATCAATTATAATGGTAGCTCCTACTGGCTGGCTCATAAAGTTAACCATTTGGGTAGGGCCATGAATGATTGAAGCACAACCTGATATAATTAGTGCTAAAAGTCCGATTGTAATAATTCTGAATTTCATAAAGTTTAAATTTGATTTGTTAATATTCATTTTTTTCAAATTAACCCCAACTAGCGAATAGAAACCCCTAGCGGTATCACTTTCCGTTTTATTTTGTTTTGTGTTTGCGCATCCTCGTGGAGGATGAATCGATAAAAGAGGGCTTGTTGTAGGTTATTCATAAGAGGGGTATTGATTTGGGAGGGCGGCTTGGGGTTAAAAATTAAGTATACTTACCCCTTAGATGTAA
>Ga0255764_10002317_pt1 | contig 15475 bp, 10 predicted proteins | sample 071ome_30_FD_179964 | JGI IMG/M metagenome (GOLD analysis project Ga0255764, IMG submission 179964) | Coastal salt marsh microbial communities from the Groves Creek Marsh, Skidaway Island, Georgia - 071406AT metaG (version 2) | ecosystem: Environmental > Aquatic > Marine > Intertidal zone >... | reverse complement strand
GTATCAGCTATGGCGTGCAGCCGGCCGCGCTGGCCGAGTACAACGCCGGACTGATGATGCACGCGCACGGAATGATGCCTTTATCGCCCCCGGGACCGTACGTGCCGATGTCCTACCAGGTACCTGTTGTCGGCCACCCCGGGCTGGCCCATCCGCACATGGCCTACGGAGAGGTGGCGTTTGGAGACGTGAACTACGGAGACGTGAATTACGTCGCCGGTCATCACCACCAAGTCCATCGCAATAACCACAGCCACCACAGCCACCACGCATACCACGGGCCAGGTCGCAGTCACCAGCGGGCCAAGAGCCGGTTGGGCGGGACGGAAAGGGAAATGTGATTCGACGACTCGGCGGCTCGACGATTCGAGACACCTTACTATGAAATGCGGCCATTGCACCACAGAGTAGTATGACAACCACTCAAAGAATCCGTCCGAGCCGCGCCGCCTCGCCGGCGTCCACCTCGGCCCCGGCCTCGGCGTCGAGCAAATTCACCGCGTCGGCGATCGACCGGCTCTTGTCCACAACGTCCGCCGGCAGCTCTCCGATCAGCGCATCCAACGCCTTGATGGTCCCCCCGAGCCTTGCCCGCGCCTCTTGCACCTGCTCGCGCTTCTTCTCGTCCTCGCTCCTCGACGCCGACAGCAGCGCATAATCCGCTTTCTCCAGCTCCCCGAAAAACTCCCCCACCAGCCGCTTCCCCAACTTCTCGTCCCCCTTCTCCCTCGATATGTACTCCCCAACCGACCGAATGTTCTCCCGAAGCCCCGAAAAGCTCCCCGACCGCAGCTGTTGCCGAGCGTCCCCGGGACTCTCGACGATCCGATTCACCCGGATCAGCTGCTCCTTCGCCAGAAACAGAGGCGGCAGGTACGAATCGATCCGATCGAGCTTCTTCTTCTTCACGTACTTGCTGAGACCACGCTTCACCGCCTCGTTCTCTGCCGCACGCGCCGGCGTACACCAGAGCACGTTGGCGGCCAGCGAGGCGACGGCGGCCAGCGAGACGACGGCAAGCGACCCGCGCCGCGTCGTCGTCTTTGTCTTTGTGGTCGTGGTTGCCGACGTGTGACTGGGCGTGTGACTGGCACCCTCGCTGCACACACACAGGGGAGAGGGAGACGCCTGACTGCGACCACGAATTCGCCGGTCGATCCGCTGTCCGGGGAAAAGCGAGTTCGCCGGAGCGAGACGCGGGGCGCGCGCGGTCTGCACTGACAGATGCGGTGTCATCATCGTCATCGTCGTCATCGTCGTCATCGTCGGTGGTGGTCGAGTCAGACACGTGCTGAACGAGCAGATCGGAGATGAGAAGGTTTCCCCGTTCAAAAGAATCAACGTGGGGTCACTCGTTTCGTTGCGTTCGACCGGCGTTCGTACGAACGAACAAACGCACACGATGGAGCTCGATACGAACAACAACACGAAGGAACCGCACCCGGACGTGAGCATCCGCTATGACGTCCATCCTCGGGTCATTCTACGAATCAGCGATCACTATACGCGCGTGAAGGCGTCTGGGAGGATGGAGATCGAGTCGGCCGAGTCGGCCGGTCGGACGCCTCCTGGTGCTTCAACCTCGTCCTCTTCTGTCTGCTATACGGCGGTGGGGTGCCTGCTGGGCGAGCAACAGTGTCGCGTCGTCGAAATCGTCAACTCGTTCGACTTGCCGGCCGTAGACTTTGACTGGGCCGTGTTTGAGACCAAGGTCGAGCTATACAAGGAGATGTATCCGACAATCGAGGTGGTAGGATGGTATGTGACAATGCCGAAGGACGCCGAGCTGGGCGCGGAACACGTCGGTCTTCACAACAGGCTGGCGGCGGCGGAGAACGGGTGCCCGTCGCCCGTCGTCATGGCGTACGATCCGAGGTCCGGATCGTCCGCCAGGGGCGATGACGGGGTGAATCCGGCGAACCATAGGGCCAAAGCCACTGAGAACGCGGTGAGGCTGTTCGAGGGCGAGGAACACGACAACCGGACGGTCTTCAGGTTGGCCAAGCACGAGATGCACTCGACCGACGTGGAGCGCATCGTGGTCAACCAGTTCAGCGACCTGTTGGATGCGTCGGACGATGCAACGGCGAACAAAACGAGTGCGGCGATGAAGAACCACCAGGAGTACCTCAGGAGCGCGGTGATGGCGCTGATCGAAAGGGTGACGCGGCTCCAGCGGGTGCTGGTCGGTATCAAGGAGGGCCGTCTGGAGTACGACGACAAGGTGGCGATGGCGATCGCGGCGTTTGTGGATCGCCTGCCGCTGAGCGAGGACGGGATGTCGCTGGCGAGGAGTAGCAGGGCGAGCGAGGGTCTGGTGGAGGAGCAGAGGGACGCGCTGCTCAAGACGCTGATCGCCTCGACGATGGCCGGGCTCGCGAGCCTTGAGACGCACGCGAGCTTTGACGCGCGCAAGCTGTTTGCGCAGGAAGAGCGCGGCGGCAAGCACGGACATCACTTGGGCGCTGCCAAATATATGCTCGAGCGGCCTTTGCATTACGACGTGGGTGATGACTGTGGGTGATGACTGTGGGTGATGACTGTGGGTGATGACTGTGGGTGACTCACGGTCGAATTCGTGTTTTGAGCGTCTTTGTTACACTTCATACGCTTCGTTGTGTTGCCCGTTTCCCGATCAGTTTCCGCCCGTCAGCAAGCCAAATGGCACGGCAGTATGCTTGGGGTCGACGCCCCCGTCGTCAAACGTCACCGGGTACATGTCGCTCATCAGCAGCGTCCGCAGCTGCAGAGTCACGATACCGACCTCGCCGTCCCCCACCGCATGCCCGTCCCAGCTCACCACCGGCATCACCGGCCACTGCGATCCGATCAACATCACCTCCACGACGTCGTCCCCCCGGATCTCGTCGAGGCCCACCTCGCGCTTCTCCACCGCGCTCACCTCGACGTCTTTCCGGTTCTGCTCCACGAGATGCAACAGCCGGGACGCAGAGATTGTCGCCACCGTGCTCTCCGACTCGACAAACACGAGCGTCCCGTCCCTCTTCACCAGCGCGACGTTGCCCTCAGGCACGCCCGCCACGCGCCCTTCGCCATCTACATACACGCCCGTATGACGCCCCTCCGCCTGCGCGTCCAGCATCACCATCGTGTCCTGGAACCGATCAGTCGACTTGATGCGCGCAAAGTACGGCGCCTTGGCCGGCACGGGCGACGTCTTCACCGCGTACCCCCGCAGGTACTCCTCCGATTCGGCCATTTTCTCGTCTTCTTTGCTAAATATGACGTACAAAGACGCCTGCATGCCGGACGCCGATGCTGCAGACGGCGCGCCCGGCTTGCTCTCAAACCCGTAGTGCACACGATCGGTGCGTCCCAGGGACAGCAGGACCGTCACGGTCCCGTCCATGCATTTACCCGCCGCGACCGTCTCTAGAATAATCCGCTTCAGCTGCTCCTTGTGCCATTTCGACGGTAATCGAATGTTGGCCAGGTCTGCCATGTCCAGCAGCCGGTCCACCCGCTCGTTGAGCTGATACACGTAGCCGTTCACCACTCTCATTTCCTCGTGCACTCCGTGACCCTGCAGCACGAGACTCTCGTCCACACAGACACCCATCGACGGACGACTGTTGCCCGTGAGAACGCCGCCCAGGACGGACGTGTAGAAGGACTCGACGTTGCCCGTGGCGTTCGCGGCCTGTGCCTCCAGAGCTTCCGACGGGGCCAGCCGGCGCGTCGGTATTATGGACAGGTTGATAGGTGACGCAGTGTCGGACGGCGCCGCCGAGAACGCCCGAACAGAGCGCCGCGGGGCGGGAATTTCACCGCGGGCATGAACATGATTCCGGGCCCCATGCAGCCGTTTTTGCTCGGTCGGCGTCCGTGGCGTCGGGCGACCTTGCGCGGGACATCGATGTGCGTTGTTCATGGTCGAGATTTGATGTGTACTCGTGAGTCGACGACGACGTTCCCTTCCTCTCCGTCTCCTCTCATGAGAAGGAGAGGGGCCAACGTGGCACTCTCCGGAACGACGATCATCTCGCCGATTGCTCTCCGGCGTCTCGTCGTCTCGTCGTCTCGTCGTCTCGTCGTCTCGTCGTCTCGTCGTCTCGTCGTCTCGTCGTCTCGTCGTCTCGTCGTCTCGTCGTCTCGTCGTCTGGTCGTCTCGTCGCCTCGTCGTCTCGACGGCCGTGCAGCGCCTACAGCGCGAAGCCTGCGGTGTGAAGCGTGCAGCTTCGGTTTGCTGCCGGATCGATCACTTCGGGTGGGAGTTGTCGGCCCCGCAGACGGTCGCCGTCGTGCTCGCCGGAACGACGCGCGTCGGACGACACGACACCGCGCGAGGGATCCGTGCTCACTCTCTTCGGGGGACGGGCTCGCTCATTCGTTCGTTCGTTCGTTCGTTCGTTCGTTCGTACGACCTTTCGTCGACCCTCCGTCAGTCAGCAGGCGGACAAATTGGCGTTGGTATTTTACGTATTTCATTACTCTGCGCTTTTGCTTTCATCATCACTTCGCTTTCACCATCGGTGCCGTCGAGCGATCGTGCCGTGCCGACAGGCGGAGAAAAGGAACGAGAATTTCACCCACAAATTCTGTCGTCCCCACCTATCTCTTGAGACACTGAGACCGTGACGCGCATCCGGGATGGATCGCGAGGATAGACGACACCAGGCGAAAGGATTCAGGGGAACCGCAGAGAACGCGAAGACGCGCATCTGCCAGAGGTACGACTGATGATGACTTGCCCTCACCCGACTCGACTCCTCCTCACGACTCCTCGACCCTTCGCAGGTGGGAAAACGGCGAATGCCGTTTCGGCGACCGGTGCAACTTTGCCCACGGGGACGACGAGTTGCGGCAGCTCCCGCCGCGCGAGGGTGGCGCGATGCCCGGTCGAGGTCGCGGCCGGGGACACTACCGTGACGATCAAGGATACGGCGGTCGCGGCCGAGGTCGCGGTCGCGGCGGGGACGGATACTACGACCACCGCGGGCATCAGGCCCACGGAATGCACCAGGCCCACAGCCAGGAGCACGCGGCCTGGGTGGCCTCGGGCTGCCCCGTGGCTGGTCTCAACGGGTGGACACAGTACTCGACACCACAGGGGGAGAAATATTACCACAACTCGAACACAGACGAGACACAGTGGGACGCACCGGGCGATTGGGCCGAGCCGGGGCTGCCCCAATGTTGAGCGTGTGTGGGCAATTTTGACGACCTTTTTGTACATTAAAGTTCAATTTTACGTAGATCAATCGTTCGTGTCGTTCGTGTCGTTCGTGTCGTTCGTGTCGTTCGTGTCGTTCGTGTCGGGCGATGACCGATCCGCCGCCGTCACTGCGCGTCGCCGTGCTCGTCCACGTAACTGACGACGACGGTGATGTCGTCGAGCTTTCCGCCCAAATACCTGTATCCCATCTGCTGCGCGCCGTACGCAAACGGGCTCAGATACTTGGGATCGAGCGCCCTGCTCTTTGCGTACTTTGACAGCGCTGCTGCAGCCTCGGCCGGCCCCTCGCCCTTCTTCTTGCTCAAGTGCACCAACGCCGCCGCCTCGTCCGGGAACACGTTATCGAATAGCCCGTCGGTCGCGGCGATCACGATGTCCCCCGGCCGCAGGTCGACGACGTGCGAGTTCGCCTTGGAGGGCGAGTCAGACATTGAATCCGGGGAGCCAATCTGGTAGGGGAAATTGAATTCATGCTGCTGTTGCGGCGAGATGAACGCGACGGTTCCGTCCCGAGCGACGAGGAAGCCAGAGTCGCCGAGGTTGCTGGCGTGGGCCTGGCCCTCGTGCAGGCAGACGATGCAGGCAGTGCATGACCCCCGCGCACGGGTTCTGGCATGCGCCTCCTCAAGAATACGCTGCGGCACGCCCGGATGAACGCTCTCGACGTCGTCCAGAAGGTTCAGTGCGTGCGACATGAGCTCGCGGGAGTAGAGGCCCGGGTCGACGCCGACTTCGGCCCAGCCCCCGACGCCATCCGCCACGCCGATGCAGTAGTCTCCGGCGTGGATGAAATATGCATCTTCGCCACCTCGATGTTCCTTTTCCGGATGCGGGAGCATGGACGCTGCGGAATTGAGCTTCAGCGCCTTCCCGAAGACCGGCGGGGTCTGCTGGTTGGAGGACGGCGTCGACGCGGCAGAGACGTCGCGCTTCTGGTTGGAGGACGGCATCGAGGCGGGCGAGGGAGACGACAGGTCCCCCCCGATGCTGCTGTTGCGCCTTGCGGACAAGCCGGGAACGGACACCAGGCCGCCCCCGTACAGCGCTCCAGCGCCAATGGCCAGCCCCAGCGCCACGCACGGCATCGCAAACTTCCCGTGCCGCATGGACGACTGCACTCGCTTCAGGAAACGGTTCACGGGCTGCGCGGGCTTGGCGCCCTGGTGCGCCGGCTTGCCGTTCTGGTTGCTCCGCCCGCCGGAAGGGCTCGAGTTGCCCCGGTTTGTGTTCATGCTGGCTCCTTCGGTTCGTGCGGTGTTGAGGACGACGCGTCAATTCACAGCCGTCTGTGTATGTTTCTGACAAGTTGCGTCACGAAATCAAACTCCGAGTCGGCCAGAGAGCGCGGGATTTGAGTGTATCCAATTCCGGTTGTGAATGAGCGCCGCTGTCTCTTGGCTGCTGGGTACGGTTGGTGTCTGCGCGCCGTATAGGGAGCTCGACGGATGGTCGGGCCGGACGCGGTGGGGTCGGTTGGTCGGTTGAACAACCTTTACAAGTGTGGGGTGGGCCTCCCGAGAGGCTCACTTCCATTCCGGTCAGGCCAGAGAGTGGAGACAGTTTTCCAGCGGACACGTTTTCGCCCAGCGACAGTCGTCCTCGTATAGAGATCTCCCCGTGCACGCGCAGCGATGGCGCCTCGGCGACGAGGGAGCGCGAAAGCGGCAGAGGTAGCGCAGCAGCCCGAAAACGACGAGTCAGAAACGCTCGAGACAGACCTCGTGACCCAGCTCCAAGAGGACTTGGCGCTCGTGTGCGAGCACCTGTTCGTGGGCATCGGCTCGCTGCAGCGGGACGCGCGGCCTGTGCCGCTGGACGACGAGGAGGTCGTGAGCACGAGCGCCGTCGTTGCGAGTGCGGCTGATGCACTCGCACAGGAACAGCAGGAACAGCGGGGCCCGGAGGATATCCAAGCCGCGGCCGAGAGGATGGGCGCCGACCTGCGGGAGTCGATGCGGCGGCTCGAGCGTCACATCCAGTTGTTGCCCGACGACGTCGTGTACGACACATCGAAGCGGATGGGTGGGGACGGGGTGGACAGCGCGGAAGTTCGGGGACTGGTCGAAGAGAACAAGGCGCTGCGGACGAAACTAGAGGAGGTCGTGCGGTCGCGAACGCGAGAGGTGGTCGGGCTCGAGGAGCGGCACAGGGCACTGGTCGAAGACATGTTTAGCTGAGGGATCGTGTCTGCGCTCGTCGGGAGCGAGCAGGCCACCGTCGCCTTTGTAACCAGGCGATGAAACCGAGGCTGCTGCTCAAGGGAAAGTGGGAGGGAGAGAATGCGCAGCCCCCTTAGTTCAATGCAATGGCCCCTCCCAGGATGAAAACATTTCCTCCCCACACGCAAAAGATATGTCGAGTCCTCCGGAGCAACCCCCTGCTCCACCTGACGGAACGGCCCCCTCGCCTCCGCGAGGGGGTGCAGAGGGCGAGCCAGAAGGACCGCCTCCGGTCGAAGACTTGGAGGAATTCGATGGACTGCCGCTTGACGAGCCGGAAGCGTCGCTCTCGGACGACTCTGGCGACGAGGATGGTGATGGAGACGACAAGGTGCGTGCACGGTGGCAGTGAGAGGCCTGCGTGGCCTGTATTTTCGTCGTCGGTGATCGAAATTCCCGCCTGAGTTTCTCGAATTCCCCCTCACGCCCTCGACCCGGATCTGTTTGGCGTGAACCTCCCGCAGGATGCTGACGAGGAGGACGGGGACGACGACGAGTTTGACTTCGAGGACGGCTTTTTGGCGAACGAGGAGGGAGAGGACGACGACGAGGACGGCCAAGAGCAGGAAGGAGAAGCGCACAAGACGAAAAAGAAGCAGAAGCAGAAGCGCGATCGGGATCTCGAGCTCGACGAGGACGACTACGACCTGCTTGAGGAAAACACCGGCGTTCGCGTCGAACGGCCGGCCGTTCGACGTCTGAAAAAGGCCCGGGACCGGGACGGCGCACAGCAGCAGCAGTTCAACGACGCCGAGGACCTGCAGGCGGACCTGTTCGGGACGGGCGATAATCAGTTTCAAGATCTCGAGGACGACGTGGGCGACGAGGGGGGACAGGTGCCGGGAGTGCGGCGCGGGAACGGGCCGGCTGGCGATGGAGGGAACGACGTGAACGCCGGGGACAACGAGAACGTCGACGACATTGACGATTTCCTGGACGACGAAGACGCGTGGATCATCGACGAGGAGGAGGAGGCTGCGGCGCTGGCGGGCGGGGAGGAGGCCGCCAGGGAGGCGAGGCGGATCAGGCGCGAGCGTCAGGAGCGCGCCAAGGCGAGCATGCCTGGGGTCGACTTTGAGGCGCTGGAGGAGGCACATGCGATCTTCGGAGACGTGGATGAATATATGGAGATCCTGGAGAGGCAGCGTCAGGAGCGGGAGGACGAGGAGGAGGACGACGTCGACGACGTGTATGGCGGACTCGATCCGGACGACTTCGGGGAGGGCGAGGCTGCGGAGGAGCTCCGCGCGCAGAGGGAGGAGCGTAGAAAGAAGAAGGGTGACCGCGGAGACAAGAACAAAGCGCTTCACCTGCAGATGGATCCAGAGGCGGCTGCGAGGCACTTTTTGCTCCCGTCTGACGACAAGATCCGGGAGACGGACGTGCCGGAGAGGGAGCAGATTCAGGCATCGATGCTTGTTTCTGCTGACGTGCTGACGAGTGACGAGTGCGCGACGTGGATATGGCGGCAGCTGGTGTCGGAGACCGAGTCCAGGGCACGGACCGTGCTGGAGGACGGAATCAGGGAGGTGGACGGGCCGCCGCCGGCGTGGATGGGCGGCATGTGGCCGCCCGGGTCTCTGCGCAACGGTCTGTATGATACGTCGTCGTGCCGCGGCCTGTACCAGGGCAGGTTCGGAAATGACCTCGAGGCGTGGCTGGAGGACCCCGAGGCGCAGGACGACCTCAAGCGGTGCATCAAGAACGTGCTCGTGCGCAGGTTCAGGGATCACGAAGAGATTCCGTACATCGCCATGTACAGGAAGGGCGAGCTGGGCGAGCTGCTGTGCGTCCGCCAGGAGGACGAGCCGGCCGACAGCATGTCGGGGGAGCTCGGCGCCGAGACCCGCAAGATGCGCCGCTGGGATATCTTGTACGCCGTCAACCGACTGGCCCTCAAGTATTCCAGCATGAGCAAGCGGAAGGACAAGAGGAGGGAGGTCTACGACAAGGCGGCGGCCGAGACGGCTTACTACGACCTCAAGAGCTCGGCGGCGATGGCCTGCAGCGAGGCGCTGGACGGCGCCGCAACGCTTGACGCGCTGGACGACATCGAGTCCAAGTTCAAAGCGGCCGTGACGATCGGCGCGTCGAACGAGGACGAGGCGGAGCTCACGCAGGGCAAGATCAAGCGCGTGCAGAAGGGGAGATTCTTCAAGATTGCCGCTCAAGCCGGACTTCAGGCCGCCCTTGACGGGTTTTCGATCCGCCCGGGGGACTTTGCTGACAACGTGCAGGCCGGTTTCAAGCTCCACGAGCCGGAGGACCCGGCCCTGGATCCCGCGCAGCACTTGGACCACTTTGTGGACGCCGAGAACCCGGTCTTCGCCGACGTTAGGTTCGTCGTCAAGTCTGCGGTGCGCCTCATGGCGTATTCTCTCAGCTCTGAGCCGGCCGTCAGGAAGGCAGTCCGGGAACAGTTCTGGGCCAGGGGCGTCGTGTCTACCTCGCTGCAGGCGGCCGGGATCACGGCCCTGAACGCGTTCCACCCCCTCGGTATCGCGAAGCGCATCAAGAACAAGCCGCTGGAGACGTTCAAGAACAAAGACACGTTCCTCAGGCTGACGGCCGCCGAGCAAGAGGGCTTCGTGAAGATCGAGCTCACCCTGGCCAACCCCGAGGAGGATATGGAGGCCATCATCGCCCCGCTGCAGGATTTGTACGTGTCTGACGGCATCTCCGAGAGCTCTCAGGCATGGAATGACATGAGGAGGGATGCTTTGAGGCTCGCCGTGGAGAAGTACATCATGCCCGCCATCAGGAGCGAGACCCGCAGACGCTTGGCGGCCGACGCCATGGAGGTGGCACTCCAGGAGACCGCGGACAACCTGTGGAACTTCGCAACGAAGGCTCCGGTTCCCATCGTGGACGACGAGGGACACGAAGTGCACGACAAGCGCATCATGGCGGCCGTGTATGGTGCCGGCGACAAGGCCGGGCCGCCCTCGACCGTCGTGCTGCTCGATCAGCACGGGACTATGATTGACTTTCTGCACCTGCCGCAGTTGTCTGGGTTCATTCCCAAGAGAAGGACATTTGCAGGCCAGCCATACTCCATCTTTGACGACCCGAAGAAGAACAGGGACGCGATGCGGTTCAAGGAGTTTGTCGAGGCCCACCTGCCGCACGCGCTGGTCGTCGGCATGGGGCACCCGGAGGCCAAGGCGCTTCGTGACGAGCTTCACAACGTCATCGAGCGTGTCACCGCGGAGAACACTATGGTGCTGCAGAGCCTCGAGACGGGAGCCATCCTCAAGTTCTCGGCCGACGAGTCCATCGCCATGGCATGGGAGAACTCCCATGCCGCCGAGGCCGAGATGCCGTCGTCGCCGCCCATCATCCGTCGTGCAGTTGCGCTCGCCAGGCTGGCGTTGGATCCGCTCGCGGTCCTTGCGTCGACCTGTGGCCAGTTCAAGGAGATCCTGACGGTGCGGCTCCACGAGCTGGAAAAGCACATCCCGAAGGAGCTCAAGGGCCGCTACATCGAAGAAGTCGTCTGCACGGCCGTCTCTCAGTCTGGAGTGGACCTGAATATGGCCGTCAGCGAGTCCTGGAAGGCATCGCTGCTTCCCTTCGTCCCCGGCATGGGCTACCGCAAGTCGGCGGCCCTGATCAAGGCGATCGGAAAGATGGGCGGCGCGCTGGGATCGAGGGCGTCCCTCTTGGATCAGGACATGTTGGGGCCCGTCGTTTTCCGCAACGCGGCTCCGTATCTCATGGTCACCAACTCGACTGGCGCCTCGCTCCAGTACGGGTTTGACATCATCGACAACTCCAGGATCCATCCGGACGACTATGACCTCGCGTTTGCGCTCGCTTCGGACATCGAAGGGACGGGGGCGCTCGAGACCGTCAACGACGCCATCGAATACACGATGGAGAATCGGGACCGGGTGGAGTTGTTCGACCTCGCGGCGTTTGCGCTCAAGTACGCGCAGGGGCACGCGGGCAATCCGGCAACGAAACCGGCGGTCGGGGAGGTCGTCGGTCGTCAAGAACAGGATATCGACGACATATTCGGCGATGACGATGACGATGACGCCGATGACAACGTGGTCAACGACGACGCGGGCGGTGCGGGTGTCCCGGAGACGAACGCTGACGGGACTGCCGCTGAGGCCGTGGAAGCCGTGGAAGCTGTGGATGTCGCGTCTGCTCCAGGAGACCCAGACCCCGAAGCTGCCGCAGAGCCGCCGGTCGAAGAGGCACCGGTCGCGGAGCCGCCGGCCGCAGAGGCCAATACGGAGGCCGTCATCGCCCCGTCGGATACCACTGCCGGCCCTGCATTGGATGCCGTCGCCGTGCCGGCGCCTGCAGACGAGGCTGCGCCCGGAAACGTCGTCCCGCCGGCAGACGTCGACGCCGCTGCCCCCGAGTATGGCGAGCAGCCCGTCGCCGACGAGCCGTCCCAGCGTCCAGACGCCGCCGCCGAGACCGTGGACGTCTCGACAGTGGACACGTCCCTTTTCCTGACCAAGTTGATCGACATCAGGATGGAGCTCGTCGCGCCCGCGAGCGACATCAGGCCCATCTTCAAGGATCTCAGCAACGAAGACATCTTCTGGATGCTGGCCGGCGAGGAGAAGAGCGCCGTCAAGATTGGTCGCAAGATTGAGGCCAAGATCCGGCACGTGAGCGAGGAGGCAGCCGCCGGCAACATCCCGGAGCTGAACAACGCCGAGGCGCTGATCGAGGCCGCCGCCGTCAGCAGCAAGCAGCAGGTGATGAACTGCAGGGACTACTTCAGGCCAGGAGATACGGCGTTTGGGGTGATCATCGCCATCGACACCGAGAACGCGGTCGTGTACCTCTCCACGGCATCGACGCAGCTCAATGCCGACGTCCAGTACGAGACGCAGTACCTCGCGTCCGAGGATCCGTACTACGTCGTGCCCGACAAGGAGACCCTCCAAGAGGAAGAGGCCAGGCTGAAGGGCGTCAAGGCGAAGCCGAAGATTACCGTGCGGCCCATCCGCCACCCGTACTTCAAGAACGTGACGGCGGCCGAGGCGACCGCCGAGGTGCTCGCCGGACCTGTCGGTGTGGCCGTCATCCGCCCGGCGGCCAAGTCCTTCAAGAGGCTGTACATCACCATGCACATGCCGAGCGGAATGGTCTTGAACGTGGGCATCAAGGAGCTCGGCTCGACCAAGTCCAACCTGACGCTCGCCGGGCCCCTGGAGGTCGAGCCGATCCCGGGCCACAAGTTCGAGTACGAGGACTTGGACGAGTTGGTCGTCAGGTTCATCGACCCGATTGCTGCGGCGATGCGCGCGCTCTCTATGCACAGAAAGTGGCGCGGCGGCCCGGACACGGGCCCGGCCAAGTCCTGGGAGGAGATCCAGGACGAGCTCCGCCTGGAGAAGGAGTCGGCGTCCTTCACAGGATACTGTCTCGCGCCTGACGTCCACCGGCCTGGGGCTTTCTTCATTGCGCACCACATTGGCTCCACGCCTCGTCGCGAGTACTTCGTGGTGCTCCCGGACGGCTTCTACTTCCGCAAGAAGATGCACGGCACGGTCGATTCCTTCTTGGCGAGCTTCAAGAACAACCCCTTCGGATCGCAGCCCCCGCAGGCCCACGTGCACTCGCATGCCCATGCGCGTGCCCATGCTCCAGATATGTACGCCCAGGACTACATGCAGCCGTACTAGACGCTCAAATGATTACACGGTAACGTTACGCCGACTTTGGCCCCGACGCGTTCACGATCGCCAGACGGTACTCGTCGTCGAGGTCGCCCTCGTCGTACGACGAGTCGGTAAAGTAAATCCTTCGCACCCGGCACGTCGCGTTGACCTGGATGCCCACCGTCTCGACGTACGAGGTACCGTACCACCGCCGGAGAAACTCGCCCAGGTCGAACTGCACGTGGTTCCAGCCGGCCTCGAGCTTCAACGGCATGGCAGTAATCTTATCGTCCGACGTTACGCGCTTCTGATACGTCGCCGCCCGGAACCGACGACGGCGGTCCTTCGAGTCCAGCACCTCGAGCTCGATCCCGCACGGCACGTCGGCACCCAAGCTCTTAATCAAGAACACGGCATGGGGGAACTTGATCGCGAGCTTTGGCGAGTTGACATATGTCGTGGCCACAGTGTTCCCTCGAATGTCGATGACGGAGCGTTTCAATTCGTCGTCCATGATCCGCTCGACGGACCCCTCCGGGTGGTGGACGAGCCAGCCGTCGAGCGGCTGCGAGCCGACCGCGTACAGCGCGGTCTCTTCGTGCACCTTGATTCCCATGACGTTGTTTCTGGGGTGGGGGATCGAGGATATGGCGCGATTTCGACTAGGGTTTCGAGTGTCGGCTTATCCTTGGAAGCTCCACAGAGCAGCCTCCACATTGAAATTTCCTGGCGGAATCCGCTCAGCTTTCTCCGGGCGAGCAGTGTAACGCGACCCGTGTTCGTATGATCGCAGCGGCCACGGCGGGACAGAAGCCCCGCACGCTGCTCGTGAGCGCGGGGGTGCTGGTCGACACGACGAATTCAAACCACCCACCAAGGATACTGCTGGCCGAGCGGAACAAGGGCCATCTGCAGGGCACGTGGGAATTCCCTGGGGGCAAGGTCGAGATCAGCGAGTCTCCGGAAGAGGCGCTCGTCCGAGAGCTTCAGGAAGAATTGGGGGTACACGTCGACTCGACGTCCCTCGTCCCCGTGGCATTCTCGTCACACTCGTATCCTAACTTCCACCTCCTGATGCCACTTTTCGGAATCACACAATGGTCAGGAGCCATCGGTGACGTCGGCGTCGAAGGTCAGCGTTTGGTCTTTGTCACAGCCGAAGAGCTGAGGGCCAACAAGTACCAGATGCCACCCGCCGACGCTCCTCTGATCCCGCACATTCTACGATACGTGTCTTCCCTCGAACGTCAGGGAGGTGACGGTGGATTCGAACGTCAGTAGTCTATTAAGCTATCAAACCTACAAACCTACAAACCTAACCTACATCTTCCTCCTCTTGTGATACCCCGAATGCTTCCCGCCACGTCCGCGCCCACGCCCGGGGCGCCTTCCACCGTCGCGCTCCCTGGTGGCCCGCTCTGCGGCTGAGACGGCCTTCGCCTCCAGCATCTTCCTCACGTACGCCCTTTCGGCATCTCCCTCGAGCACCGACACCGCCGCCTCAAACCCGGCGATCATCAACTTGCCACCCTCGGCCCGCTCAACGGCCTTCTTCGCCGCCTCCCCACAGTTGAACCTCGCACACCCGTCAATCCCAGCGCTCTCATACTCCACGTACACCAACCCGGCCTCCCTCCCGCCGAGAGAATCCTTCACAAGCCCAAAGCTCACCGACTGCAGCTTCTCACGCTCCCCCTCTGGCAACGTAAACTCAAACCTCACCACCGTGCCCCCCGCCCCGACCTCCGCGACCACGTCCTCGTCCGTCACCGCCTTCACCGCCACCGGCGAAGGCGGCTCATTATTATCGTTCCTGTTCCTATCACTATCCCTATCCCTGTCGTCGAACCGCCGCCGCTTGCCGTCCTCTCCCTGCCCACGGTCGCCCCGCGCCTGCTCCCTGGCCTGCCGCTCCGCAGCCCGCTTCTCCAAAAACGCAACCTTCCTCTCCATCTCAATCGGCGCCCCGTCATACACGACTGACCCCTTCTCTTTCCCGAGCACCCGCTCCGCCTCCTCCACGGACGCAAACTCCACGAACACACTCCCACGGAAATCCTTGCTCTGCACGTGCCGCCGCATCCGAACAGACTTCGTCTCCCCCAACGTCTCGAAAAAACCCTGAAGCTCCTCCAACGTCACATCGAATCGGAACGGCCCCGCCACCACCGACCGCGAGTCGATCGCTCTCGCGATCGCCGTCGGGTCCTCCTCCAGCGCCCGGACCCGCTTCACCCGCGTCCCGTCCTCCGACACTGTGAGCTCGGTCGACGACGTCAACGCGTCCACGACAGTCCCCACAGCGTCCCCCGACACGTCACCCGCCACCTGCGCCGACAGATTCAACAGCTGCTTCATACGGTTGAACATACAGAGCGTGGCAAGGTCGACGTAGCCGTCGTCAGAGGACGTAATGAGGTCGTGCAGGA
>Ga0255764_10002311_pt1 | contig 15499 bp, 14 predicted proteins | sample 071ome_30_FD_179964 | JGI IMG/M metagenome (GOLD analysis project Ga0255764, IMG submission 179964) | Coastal salt marsh microbial communities from the Groves Creek Marsh, Skidaway Island, Georgia - 071406AT metaG (version 2) | ecosystem: Environmental > Aquatic > Marine > Intertidal zone >... | reverse complement strand
CTAGAACTCTTGCTGCATCTCTTATTGCTTGTTTTGCTTTGATAGTTGCAAATGTGACTATATGTGCAACTCTGTCTTGGCCATATTTATCAATAGCATACTGAATAACATCTCCACGATATCTTTCATCAAAGTCCATATCAATATCAGGAAGTGACTTCCTTCCCTTATTTAAAAACCTTTCAAAAATTAATCCATATTTTAATGGTTCAATTCCAGTTATACCCAGACAGTAAGATACTATTGAACCAGCTGCTGAACCTCTTCCAGCACCAGTTCTAATTTTTTTTGACTTTGCAAATTCAATTAAGTCTCCAACAATTAAAAAATATGAAGCAAACCCCATAGAGTTAATTACTTCAAGTTCGTAATCAATTCTCTCACGTACCTCTTTGCTGACATCTTTATATTTCTCTTGTGCTCCAATTAGAACTTTATTTCTTAGATATTCTTCGACACTCATAGAATCATCATTGATTGGAAAATCGGGAAGGTAATCTTGATCAAAAGTAAATTCATATTGAATCCTGTCAGAAATTTTTAAAGTATTATTACAAGCTTCAGGAAATCTATCATCAGGAAATAACATCCTCATCTCTTCAGATGACTTTACATAAAATTCCTCACCTTCAAATTTGAATCTATTTTCATCCTCCATAGTTGCATTTGTTTGTACACAAAGTAAAGCATCATGCGCTGAAGAGTCTGTTTTTGAAACATAATGGGAATCATTAGCTGCAACAAGAGGTGCTCCTAACTCTGTGGATATTTTTACCAAGTCATCTAAAATTTGTATTTGTTGTGGTATGCCATGGTTATGTAGCTCTATAAAAAAATTATCTTTTCCAAATATGTCTTGATAATTTTTTGCTTTTTCTAAAGCTTTTTCGAAACTTTTTTCATTTGCAGTATTTCCCTCTTCTCTAGAACCATCTGGTGCCAAATGTTGTGCTACTTCACCTCCAAGACATCCTGATAAAGCAATTATTCCCTCCGCATGTTCTCTTAATAAGTCATAATCAAGTCGTGGTTTATAATAAAAACCTTCTAGATATGCTTTGCTGACTACTTCTACTAAATTTTGATATCCTATATTATTTTCTGCCAATAGGGTAAGGTGATATCTTTTATTTTTGTCCCTGTCAGGTCTGTCAAATCTTGAGCCTGGAGTTATATATGCTTCATAACCTATAATTGGTTTAATATCTAATGATTCTGCTTGACGAACAAATTCTAATGCTCCATAAAGATTGCCGTGGTCAGTAATCGCTGCAGCTGGTTGGTTTAACTCCTTTACCTTCTTAAGGTAATCATTTATTTTTGCTGCGCCATCAAGCATTGAATACTCAGTATGCGCATGAAGATGTACAAAGGATTTACTCATAAATCAATTGTAAAGTTTTTTAAAAAAATTACATGTTCATTATAGAAGTAAAATAATCTGGTTCCTTAATTGAAAATTTATAATCTTTATCAAACAATTTGAATTCAATATTGTAAGACTGCAAACAAATTGTGTTTTGATTTAATTCATCTACTTTTTTTGCACCATAGAGAGTGTCGTTTACTATTGGTGTCTTTAAATATTCAAAATGTGCTCTAATCTGATGGTTCCTACCTGTTATTAAATCAATATCTAACAAAGTATGAGAATCTGTTTTGGAAATAGTGTTGTATTTGGTAATTGCCTCTCTTCCATTCTTTCCAACTTCTCTTTTTCTTCTATTATTTTGTGAATGAATCAAAGGGAGGTTGATCTCACCAGATTTACTTCTTAAAGAACCTTGAACAATTGCTTTATACTTTTTTTTAATTTTTCTTTTTTGAAAATCTGCTTGAAGTTGAATGAAAGCTTCAATTTTAATTGGACAAACTATAAGTCCAGATGTAACCCTATCTAATCGATGTACAATGCCTTCTCTTTTATACTCTCCAACTTCACTAATATTGTAATTTTCAATCAAAAAATCTCTTAGAGTATACTCTTCCGAAGAGTTTGTTGGGTGTACAAGTAAACCATGGGGTTTGTTTAAAATAACAAACAAATCGTTTTCAAAAACTATTTCTGTATTAATCTTTTTTTATCTCCGAATATAGTAACAACACTATACCAATTGATATATATGTATCAGCAAGATTGAAACTCGGAATAAATAGCAATTCAACAAAATCTGTTACTTTTCCATCATTGTTAGTAATTAAATTCCACCCTCGCTCACCTAAATTTCCAACTGCCCCAGAAAGAATTAATATTAAAGATAACTTTTCTAAATTTAGTTCTTTAATATCACGAATTTGGAAAACTAACCAAGTAAATACAAAAATTGACAATATATATGTAAAAATTGTGTAATCGCTTAACAAACCAAAAGCAACTCCCGTGTTGTAAGTTAAATCAATTGTCAAGATATCTTCAATTACAACATATTCCTGAATGTTGTTTTTTCGAATTAAATATTTAGTAAATAAATCTAAGGTAGCTAAAAGTGTTGTAAATATATATGGCAAGAAAAACTTACTAAGATTCAATTAATGCTGCACAATTTTTACAGAGACTTGAATAAGGTAGAGCTTCTAACCTTGCAATAGGAATCGGCTCACCGCAATTTTCGCAATTTCCGTATTTCTTTTTTTTGATTAAAACTAGTGCATGCTCTACCTGGTTTAATAAATGTCGTGTATTTTCATCAAGTGTGAGCTCTTTTTCTAGTTCAAAAGCCATTGACCCGCCGTCAGCGGAGGTTGGGTCTGGACTTCTTTCAGCAGACGCTTCGGATAATCTAATATTTTCTCTTTCTTGTTGATGATGTTCAAGAATTTGAGTAAGTTGGTCTTTCTCAGCTAAAAGCTTTTTTTTGAACTTATTTATTGTATTTGTTGAAAGTTTTCTTGCCATATTAATTTTATTAATGAATGTATATTAGCCATTTTTTGGACAAAATATAGAAATTTATAAATATTTAAAACTTTGTTTATTGGCACAAATTGCACTAGAAACACTATAAAATCTAATGATATGTTTAAAAGGGTTGAGAACAACATAAATTTACCTCAAGTGGAGAACGAAATCTCAAACTATTGGGATGAAATCGATGCTTTCCAAACATCTTTAAACAATCGAAAAAATGACAAAATTTTTAGATTTTATGATGGACCACCATTTCCAACTGGAAGTCCTCATTATGGAAATCTATTAGCTGGGGTAATAAAAGATATTGTCCCCAGGTACTGGACTATGCGAGGTTATTATGTTGAGAGGCGCTTTGGTTGGGACGTTCATGGATTACCAATTGAAATGGAAGTTCAGAAAAATCTTAATTTAGAAGATCCTCAGCAAATTGATGAATATGGAATTGGTAAATTTAATGAAGCTTGTAGAACTCAGGTACAAACTAACACTGAAAACTGGGAAAAAATTACAAGAAAAATTGGTAGGTGGGTTGATTTTGAAAATGATTATAAAACAATGGACATCGACTTTATGGAAAGTGTCTGGTGGGTTTTTAAAGAACTATGGGAAAAAGACTTAATCTACCAAGACTATAAAGTTTTACCTTACTCATGGGCTGCTTCTACCCCGCTATCAAATTTTGAAGCAAATATGGATTATAGAGATGTTGAAGATCCGTCAATATACTTTACTCTTAATGCGAGAGAAGATTTCAATAGTATAAAAAAGGGTGATAAATTTTTAGTTTGGACAACTACACCATGGTGTATTCCAGGTAACTTAGCTATTGCTGTTGGTGAAGATATCGAATACTCCCGTGTCAGTTTAAATGATGAGTTTTACTGGATTGCTTCTCAAAGGCTTGCAGAACTAGAAGAGTTTGAAATAGAAATAATATCATCATGTAATGGAAGTGAACTTATTGGTTCATCATATATCCCGGCATATGATGAATATAAAAATCTATATTCTGATGGTGCATTTAGATTAATTCATAGTGATGATACAAACACTGATTCTGGATCTGGCTTAGTTTCTCAAGCGCCTGCTTACGGAGAAAGTGATTTTTACGCACTTAAAAATTCCGGAATAGATGTAATAGTTGACCCAGTAACTCTCTCTGGTAAATTTGACAATACTTTTAAAGAGTTGGAAGGCTTAAATGTAAAAGATGCTGACTCAATAATAATGAACCAATTAAAAGAAAGAGGTAATTTGTTTAGTCAAAAAACTGAGATTCATTCTTATCCTTTCTGCTGGAGAACAGGGACACCACTGATCTATAAAGCTATTCCTACCTGGTTTGTTAATGTTGAAAAAATACGTGAGAGAATGGTTGAGCTTAATAAAGAAACTCACTGGGTACCGGGATTTATTGGAGAAAAAAGATTCTCCAACTGGTTAGGAAATGCTAGAGATTGGGCAATAAGTAGAAATAGATATTGGGGAAGTTGTATTCCAGTCTGGGTAAATGTAGATGACCCTGACGATAAATTATGTATAGGTTCTGTTGAAGAATTACAAAACTTAACTGGAAAAGAAGTTACTGACTTGCATCGTCATTATTTAGATGACCTAATTATTGAAAAAGAAGGAAAAATTTATAAAAGAACTTCTGAAGTATTAGATTGTTGGTTTGAATCAGGTGCGATGCCTTATGGCCAACAACACTATCCTTTTGAGAATGAAGAACTTTTCAAGCAAGGGTTTCCTGCTGATTTTATTGCCGAAGGTCTAGATCAAACAAGAGGCTGGTTCTATACGCTTACTGTTCTTGCTGTAGCATTGTTTGACTCCGTAGCCTTTAAGAACTGCATTACAACTGGAATGATACTAGCTGAAGATGGCAGGAAAATGAGTAAAAGTTTAAAGAACTATCCAGATCCTGAGGGTCTATTAAATGAATATGGTGGTGATAGTTTAAGAGCCTACTTAATCGACTCCCCTGTAGTTAGAGGGGAACCACTAAAATTCTCGGAAGAGGGAGTTAAGTTAGTAACTAGAAATATCATACTTCCACTCTGGAACAGCTATTCATTTCTTTCAACTTATGCAAATGCTGATGAAATTTCAAATAAAGATTTACTGAAAGCACTTCCTGTTGAGGAAAGAAGTGTAATGGATAGATGGATAATTTCATCACTGCAATCTTTAATTAAAACAGTAAATGAAAAGATGGAAAATTATTATCTTTATGAAGTAATCCCCCCACTTATGAACTTTGTTGATGAATTAACCAATTGGTATGTTCGTTCTAATAGAAAAAGATTTTGGAAAGAAAAAGGTATTGATGATATTGATAAAATTAATGCATTCAAAACTTTACATGAAGTATTACTTGATTTTAATAAAGCTATGGCTCCTGTTCTACCATTTATTTGCGAAAAAATATATCAGGGTTTAATTGATAAAGAAAATACGAGTATACATTATTGTGATTATCCTGAATCAAATCCTAAGTTAATTGATAAAGATTTAGAAGAAAGTGTTGAACTTGCCAAGAAGATAATTAAAAGTGTTAGAAATTTAAGGGTCAAATTAAAGCTTCCAAATAAACAACCTTTAAACTCTATTACTGTCATTTCAGACAGTGAAAATATAAGTAGTCAACTAAAAATTATAGAAGACCTAATAATGAATGAAGTCAATGTAAAAGAGATTAACATTGATAAAAATATTGAAGATTGGATTGATTACGAGTTTAAACCAAATTTCGAAGCTCTTGGTCCAACTTTGGGTAAAGACATAAACAAAGTATCAAAATATCTCTCCAATATTAAGGAAGATCAAAAAAAATCTTTATTGAATCAAGACTCTATTGTTATTGACAATTTAAATGTAAAAGTAGAGGATATTGATATTAAGTTAAAGAAAAAGAAAGATATCGCGGGATTAGATATAGTTGAGAATTTTAGTTTATTACTCGATACTGAACTAAATGAGTCTTTACTAATGGAAAGGCTTGCACGTGAGCTAGTTTCACATATTCAAAAAGAAAGAAAAAACCAAGGACTTGATGTTACAGATAGAATAAAATTGACAATTTCATCTGAAGACGAGTTTGTTCACGAAACTCTAACAAATTTTTCAAAATATATCACAAACGAAACACTTACTTTGGATTTAATTACTAAGAAAGAATTTTCCAATAACAAAGTTTATGATAGATTTTTAGATGCTTCTATAGAAATATCAACAAACAACTCTTAATATATACGGTTGAACAAAATTAAATCCAACAATAAGAATTAGTGGCGACAAATCAATCCCAGCCACGCCTATTCGTAATGCAGGAATTCTAGATCTAATTGGTGCAAGTATTCTCTCAAAGTATTTATCTAACACACTTTTTATTTGTCCAATAGGATGGTCATAAGGTACCTGAATCCAACTTAGAATTACCCATGCAAAAAGGGAGTAGTAAAATAATCGAAATAATAAATATGTGATGCTACACATTTATTTTGTATAATCCTAAATCTTGAAGTCTTTCTCTTTCAGTAGACCTCAATGAAGAGTTTGGTGGTAGTATTAAAAAAACACCATCACGATTTATTGATCTTATGGTTGAGTTGCTCATGAAAGCCATTCCTGTTACAAAATCTAAAATTCTTCTTCTCTCTTGTTGGTCTGGGATGTCTCTGATATCCATTGCAACTATAAATTCGTCTTTTATAGCAACTCCTAAATTATGAATTTCAGAAAATGATCTTAAAGCTTTAATTTCTACTTCATCTTTAGGTGAATGGACCCTAATGTCTCCAATTTTTTCATCATTTATAAACCTATTTTCTCCAGATGGCCTGACAGTAGATGTTTGGGTTGAAGCACTTTCCTCAACAGACTCGGGCTGCTTTAATCCAATCGAGATAAGAAATTTTTCTAACATTATTTAAATAGTTTACTTCCTATACGAACTATTGTAGCACCGTAATCAAGTGCTATCTCATAATCGTTAGACATACCCATTGATAGTTCACCTTTAAAACCATAATCCATCATTAATTTTTCATTTATCTTCCGCATTTCAGAAAAAACAGTCTTTGGCTCAGAATTTATATCAGGGATTGTCATTAAACCTACTGCATTTATTTTTTTCTCGATGCAATATTCATAAAATTTAAAGACTTCATTTTTTGTTACTCCATTTTTTTTTGGATCATTGTCAATGTTTACTTGAATAAAATAATTACAGTTAGTGTCTTGTTTTTCTAAAATATCGATTTCTTTTTTTCGAGAAATTGTATGTATGTATTTAAAGTTTTTAAGAATTTCTTTAAGTTTTCTCGATTGTATTGGAGCAATAAAATGATAATCAACATCTTTATAAAATGTTTTGTGTATATTGAAGTCTGATAATCTATTTTCGCCAAATTCTCTAAATCCAAATTCATACAAAAATTTTATTTCTTCGTTTGTCCTTTTCTTTACTACTGGTAAAAGTTTTGCACCATAAGACACAACTTTTAAATTAATTAACTCTAAGTTACTTACTTCCATATAACACCAAATTGTCTTTTGGAAGTTTTATTTTCTCTATAAGAGTTGTAAGAGCTGTTACAGATTGTACAAATGGATGATATTTCAAGTTGAAAGCCTTTCTCTTCTGATAAATCTTTCAAGACTTGTGACATATTTAAAAAGAACATATCATCTCGTACTTCGGTATAGTCATTAAAGTACTTTTTGACGTCCTCTTTAATTTCATAGCAACACGACTGTGCATGTGGGCCAATAGAAATTGATAATTGATTTACATTAAATTTTTTGATTGCTTTTTCTACTATATTATTCTTTAGTCCTCTCCACCCAGAATGAATGGCGCCTATTCTTTTTTTATCATTTAATAGAATTGGCATGCAGTCAGCAGTTTGAACGACTAATCCTAATTTTGGCTTTTCTGTATAAATTCCATCAGATTCATATACTCTTGGTGATTTCACGAAAGTGACTACATCGGAATGAGTCTGATTCATTGACGCAATGAACCTAATACCTACATTGTCTTTTAAATTGTTTACAGACTTAACACTTTTATCTGAAAAAAAAGCATTAGGAATTAATTTTGATTCGATCATCCTTTAATAAAATCAGGAAGACCGTCACCTCCATTATTCTCATATTCACTTGACTCTTTGACTCTTCTGTTTGGTCTTGGACCAAAACCTGCTGCTACAACAGTTACCTCTACAGCATCTCCAAGAGTTTCATCAATTGTGTGTCCAAAGATAATTTCAGCATTATCATCAGCTTTTTCTGTAATCACTCTTGCAGCTTCATTTATTTCTTGAAGTTTCAAGTCTTCAGATCCAGTAATAGTAATGAGAACTCCCTCAGCACCATCCATTGTTGCTTCTAATAATGGTGAGGAGATTGCAGCTTGAGCAGCATTTGGAGCTCTTTGTTCTCCTGTTGATCTACCAATACCTAAAACAGCATTTCCTGCATCTTTTAGAATTGTTTTTACATCTGCAAAGTCAACATTGATTACTCCTGGTTGAGTGATTAATCCTGAAATACCTTTAACACCATTAGATAGTATTTCATCTGACTTAATATAAGCCTCACTTGCTTTTATGTCTTTATCTGAAATTTGTAAAAGTCTATCGTTAGGAATAACAATAAGAGTGTCTAATACATCTCTTAATGCCTGAACTCCTTCTTCTGCTTGAACAGATCTTCTTCTACCTTCGAATCCAAAAGGTCTTGTAACAACTCCTACTGTGAGAGCACCCAGCTCATGTGCAATTTCAGCAATAATTGGTGATGCACCAGTTCCAGTGCCTCCACCTTCTCCAGCAGTTATAAAAACCATATCGGAACCTTTTAAAGCTTCCTCAATTAGTTCACGGGAATCGATTGCAGCTTGTCTTCCAACTTCAGGGTTTGCACCTGCACCAAGTCCGCGAGTTGTTTTTCTACCTAAATCTAGTTTTAAATCTGCTTTGGACCCTAAAAGACTCTGTGCGTCAGTGTTAGCTGCAATAAAATCTACACCCTTAATACCCATTTTTATCATTCTGTTAACAGCATTTGTACCACCGCCGCCAACACCTACAACTTTAATAACAGCTGTGTAATTTCTAGGTCTCATATTTAAATTAACTCCTTTTTCTTTAGTAGTTCTTTTAGTTGCCATTTTTTAATCTCCATTCAATAAATCAACAATATCACTAGACATCATTTAAAACAATATATTTTTAAAATTTTATCTCTATCTATAGTTTAGATATAGATTTATAAACAATTTGCAATTAAATCTTCTTTACTTATAAAGCGAATCTCGCCTTGGCAATCCGAATTTTCGATGAGAGACCCTAGCGCAGAAGATTTGCTTCCAAGGTCTAATGGCTTTCCAAAGTCGATTACGGTAGCTTTATACGCACCGATGAAGGATTCTCCATTGTATGTGAAATTGAAAGAGTTTACTTCAAGATTGTAGCTTTTAAGTGTCATGATAAGCGATATCAATTCCCCATTAAACCCTGTAGGTACAGGACCGTTAGTTATAGTGAGAGAAGGTAAAGAAAATATTTCATCCGATTCAATTTCTATCATATTTTTATAAAGAGTTCTTTTTTTGGGTGTAGATCCTCTTAAATCAGTAATAGTCATTATCTTTTCATATTCGGTCAATTCTATCGTTATTTTATTTGGATATTCTTTTGAAATAATGATGCTTTCAATTGTTGGTATCGTCAATATATTATAGGAAAAAGTATCGTTATTTATTAACCAAATAGATTGACCTAATGCCGGTTTAATTAAATCAGCTTCATTAAATAGCTCATTACTTCCAATTACTTCTACTTTGCTTACTCTAAAATAAGTAGAGTTCAAGGTAAAGCCAGTATTTAAGATTATTAATAAAAAAAGACTAAATACTAAAAATAATCGAAAGGATATTTTCTCTTTTTCATTAAAATCTATTTCCATTCAGTTAAACTCACCAATAAACTGGATTTCTTCCTCGAGCATAACTCCATATTTATCATTAACCTTTTCTTTTACATGCTGTACTAATTTGTATAAAGACAAGGCTTTTGCTCCCTTCTTTGCGATAAAAAAGTTAGCATGTTTGCTACTAACACTTACATTGTTAATTGAATATCCTTTTAAACCTGCTTTTTCAATTAACTCCCCTGCAAAATAATCTTTAGTATTTTTAAACACACTTCCAGCATTGTATATCCCTGGTGGTTGGCTTTTTTTTCTATTTTTATTGAATTCAGACATTTTCTCTGATATTTCTTTAGAATTTCCTTTTTCAAATTTTAAAATTGCTGACAATATTACTTTGTTGTTAAGATTGCTAGATTTTCTATAACTGTAATTTATTGATTTAGAATCTAATTTAACAAGCTGTTTTTGATCTAAGTCATAACAATTGACCTCTAGAACATTTCTTCCAATTTCATAACCATAAGCTCCAGCATTCATTTTTAATGCACCTCCAATAGAGCCTGGGATACCTAGTAAAAACTCTCCCCCGCCTAAACTTTTCTTTTTTAAATATCTCGACAAATTAGGTAAATATACACTAGAGCCGACTTCTAATGTGTTCTCATCGTTCAGTAAATTTATAAAATTAAAATCTGTTTGTAAAACATATCCTCTATATTCGCTGTCAGCAAATGCAATATTCGATCCTTTTCCAAGAACGAATGTGTTGTTACTATTTATTTCCTCAGAAATTTTGGAAAAATTATCTACATTATCTATAGTGATGAAGTTTTTACATAGACCACCAAATCTATATGTAGTTACCGAAGAAAGATTTATGCTACTAGTTTTCATTTAAATATTTTAATATCTGAGGACCTAAAAGAGTAATATCTCCAGCTCCAATAGTTAGCACTATATCTCCTGGAGAAATTTTGTTCTTCAAATAAGGGGGCACCATTCTAGGTGATTTTACATATTTGATCTTTTCATTTTCAAACATCAGACTAGAAACTCCTGGAATTGGCTTTTCTCCTGCTGAATAAATGTCTGTTATAAGAGTCAAATCAGAGTATTCAAATGATTTACTCAAATCATTAAAATTATCTCTGGTTCTTGTGTACCTATGTGGTTGAAACACTACTATTAATTTTCCTTGTGTATATTCCTTTAAAGCTTTAGTAGTTGCTTTGATTTCAGTTGGATGATGCCCATAATCATCATAAAAATTAATACCATTAAATTCTCCAATGAACTCAGTCCTTCTTTTTACTCCACCAAAATGTTCAATGGCATTCAAGCTTTGTTCTATTGATAATCCGTTCAAGTTTGCTAAAGCAACTGCTCCAATAATATTTGAAATAAAATGATCTCCTATTAACTTTGTTTTAATTTTGAATTTATTTCCCTCAAACAAAAAGCTTGAATAAGAATTTAATTTGTAATTGGAATCTTTAAAAGATGAGTAAGAAATATCTTCTGATCTTATTAATTTCGATAATTGATCATCATCAATATTAATTACGCACTTACCTTCTACTTTTGAAATAACATGCTTAAATGCTTTTACTAAATTTTCAAAAGATCCAAAATAATCAATATGATCATGATCTATATTTGTTACAAGTAAGTTTTTAATTTGAATGTCTTTGAAAGTATTGAATGCTTCATCTGTTTCTAGTATTAAGGGAAGATTTTTATCACCATAATGGCCACCTATCCCATTAAATGAGGTGACACCACCGTAAATATACGATATATCGATGTCATTAAATTTAAATATATGCGCAAGTAACGCCGTTGTAGATGTTTTACCATGTGTTCCCGTTATTCCTATTACATCAACAGATCCAGATAGCAACTTTAAAAAATCTGGTCTTGTTAAAACATTTGGTTGTTTTACAAAATCACTTAAGAAAGTAGATTCCATATTTATTGCTGATGAAACAATATATAATATTTCGCTGCTGTAAGTAGCATTAGAGATGTCAAAATCTACTTTTATACCATCGTTATTTAAAAGATTAGTAATATACGAACTTCTTTGATCATATCCTGATACTTCTAAACCCTTTTGAAATAAATATTTTGCAATAGAGCTCATGCCAGAACCACCAATACCAACTATGTAACATGATTTAAAGGTATTAATTGATATACTCATAAATTTCCTCAGCTATAGATTGATTTCCAATCACTATTTCTGGTATATCTAAATTATTAGATTTAATTTTTACTGAAATTTCTGAAACCTTCCTTAATAACTCATCAAATGAATTCACTTTAAATCCGAACTTCTTATTTTCTAAATATCTTGCATTCAAATCTTGGTGAGACGATGTGGTGCCATGCTTGTATGGTACTAATATTTGTGGAATCCCTAAATAGGCAGCCTCAAGAGAACCTCCTCCTGCACGACCTACTAATATATCTATTTCTTTATAAAAAATATCCATGTCATTTAAAAATTCATAACATTTATAATTTTGAGGTTCTAATTTATAAATATTCTTAGCTTTCCCTGTAATATGTAGAACATTAAACTCTGATGAGGCTTCGTTATTAAGAAACTGTTCAACATAGTTATTTATTTCTTCAGACCCTTGACTTCCACCAACAAAACCAATCGTTTGTACTCCTATTGGTTCAATATTTTTTCTTCCTAGTGTTGTGTTTACTACTGGTCCAGTATGTTTCAATTTATTTCTATTTATATTTTTAGTATCTTCAAATGATGTAAATATTGTTTTTGCAAATATTGCACTCATCTTATTTCCTAAGCCTGCATAAATATTTTGTTCTTGAATAAAAAATTTAGCTTTCAATATTTTTGAAACAATTGCAGCTACTGGAGCAATGTATGCCCCTGTTGTAAGAACTACTGATATATTCTGACCTTTAAGAATTTTGGTTACCTCTCTAATAGATTTTGAAATTGTGAAAATATTAAAGATATATCCCACAACTCCTTTCTTTGAAACGAATATTTCAGGAGTATGAATCCTTACGTCTAAATTGTCTAAATACTGTTTTCCCCGATTGTCACAAATAACAAATATATCTTCATTATTAGTTCCTAATTCTTTTAATTCTTTAATAAGGTTTCGTACTGGTAATACATGTCCTCCAGTCCCAACACAAAAAAAACATATTCTTTTATTCATAATCTCTTGAATACATAATACCTAATGCTATAAAAATCGAAATCATAGCGCTTGACCCATAAGAAACAAATGGAAGAACAATTCCAGTAATTGGCACAATACCAACTGCACCTCCTAAATTAATAACTGTTTGGAAAAATATCCAACTACCAAAACCAACAGAAATTAGTTTTTTTATTTCATTTTTTTCTCTAATTGCTATAAGAAAAGTCGTTGATATTAATAAAAGGAAAGCTAAGACTAATAAAAATAAACCAAAAAATCCATACTCTTCCCCAATTATTGATGAAATGAAATCAGAGTATGAGTTTGGCAACGATCCCCATCTAGCTCTAGATGTACCAGGGCCAAGACCAAAAAGACCCCCAGAACTAATAGCAATCCTGCTTTGATTAAGTTGAAAGCAGTCCCCCAACAAATCTACACCAAAATCACACTTTCTAGAAAGCCAGGTTTCTATTCTACTTAAACGGTATTCACTCGAAGTAGCTACAAAATATAGTGGCAAAATAGATGCGAATATAGTTAGTGATGGGTAAATAATTTTAATTTTTGAAAAAAATATTTGTGAGAACAAAATAAAACAGATTGAAGCAAAAGTACCATAATCTGGTTCTAATAAGACTAAAAAAGCACAAAGAAGTGGTAGAAAGATAGATCTTACAAACTTTTTTAGATCTGTATCTTCTGCTATGTCATTTGATATTTGCTTAGCAACCCACAATATAATTAAAGGTTTTGCGAGCTCACTTGGTTGAAAATTAACAATTCCAAGATCAATCCAACGTCTACTACCTCCTACTACTATTCCATAAGTTAAAACTAAAAATAATGTGGTAGTAATAAATACCATTGAAATAGAAGAGAATTTTTCAATGAATTTAATATTTAAATTTTTTAGAATATTAAAAATTAATGTACCGAGTATTATCGCAGTTAAATGACGCTTTATGAAATAGAAATTATCACCATAAAGATTTAAACCTTCAACTGATGAAGCAGACACATTCAGTAATATTCCAAATGAAATTAAAAAAAGCACAGAAAATATATTTAGTCTCTTAATGAAATTTAATGAATCGACTTTCAATTAATTTCACCCATAATCATTTCCTTAAAATATTCTCCTCTTTCCATATAATTCTTAAAATTACTGAAACTTGATCCGCCACACGAAAAAAGCACAGTATCGAAATTTTTATAATTATTTTTTATATATTTTTTTAAATCTTCAAAATTTTCATATTCAACAACTAAGAAATTATTATTATTAATATCAAATTCAGAATTTTTAGGTACCATAATTTTTTTTACTTCATTTGAAAGAGATAATTTTTTAATATCTATTCCTTTTAAAAGTCCGTGCATTATAAGTAGGCAATTTTTAACTTTATAAGATGCCTTATTAACTGATTCTAAATTTGTAGACTTTGAATCATTTATAAACTTAACTCCATTTTTAGTGTGAAAAAGTTCAAATCTATGTTCTATAGTTGATTGTGAAGTTAAAAAATTTAAAACTTCATCTTTGGGTATAGAAAATTCTTTACAAACATCTATAAAAATAGATACAAAATCATCAAAGTAATTATCTAAATTAAATTTTTCCTCATTAAAATTTCTGACATTTTTAGGCAATATTTCTTCTGTCTTGACTTGACTATCAACAGGTCCTAAAAAATTATATTTCTGATTAGTTGAAAAATTAAATATTTTTAATTTAGAAAATACATACTGCTCAAAAGTTTCATGCCAATCAATATGGTCTTGATAGATATTTAAAACAACTGCCATTTCAAGTTCTATTTTGTTCATATGAGTCAGTTGAAAACTTGAAAGTTCTAAAATCAAATAATCTAAATCATTCGAATCTGAGATTAAATTTAATGGTGAATTTCCTATGTTTCCAGCTGTTTTACTTTTAATATCATATTTATTTAAAATTCTATCTAATAATGTAACAAAAGAGGTTTTGCCATTAGTACCTGTAACACCTACAAGTTTTACATTATTTTTTTCACTGAATAACTCAATGTCTGTCATAATTTTAATTCCACTAGATGATGCCATTCTTAGAATTTCATGATCTTTTTTTACTCCAGGAGATACAAAAATAGTTTCTATATTGTTAATGTTTTCTGTATTAAATTTATATTTTTTATCTATATCTTCTTTGTCGTCGTAAATTAAATAGTTTTTGTTTTGAGAAATTAAATATTGTTCAATATCTTGTCCTGTTGAGCCGTATCCAAGTATCAGTGAAGACTTCATTGCCCAAATAATACATAATCTGCATAGAACAAACCAAGGCCAATTACTACAGCAATACCATTAATTATCCAAAACCTCACAATAATTGTGGTTTCAGCCCAATTACTCATTTCAAAATGATGATGAATTGGTGCCATTTTGAAAACTCTTTTTTGTCTATATTTGAATGAAA
>Ga0255764_10002302_pt1 | contig 15527 bp, 10 predicted proteins | sample 071ome_30_FD_179964 | JGI IMG/M metagenome (GOLD analysis project Ga0255764, IMG submission 179964) | Coastal salt marsh microbial communities from the Groves Creek Marsh, Skidaway Island, Georgia - 071406AT metaG (version 2) | ecosystem: Environmental > Aquatic > Marine > Intertidal zone >... | reverse complement strand
ACCTTGTTCCATGCACTGGCAAAGTCAGAGACGAATTTTTCGCCACCATCATTCGCCGCATACACCTCAGCGATTGCCCGAAGTTCCGAGCTCGACCCAAACATGAGGTCAACCGGACTCGCTGTCCAGCGGCGCTCGCCCGTGTTTCGATCGGTGCCCACGTAGACGCCCTCATACTCACCCGAAGGTGACCATTGGGTTGACATGTCGAGCAGGTTGACAAAAAAGTCAGTGCTCAGGGTGCCGGGCTTGTCGGTGAATACCCCAAAGTCAGCACCACCGGTGTTGGCGTCGAGTACCCGCAAGCCGCCTACCAATGCGGTCATTTCCGCTGCTGACAGGTCGAGCAAATTGGCCTTGTCGATCATGGCTTTTACAGGTGTTAGATAGCTGGCGTCGGCGTCATAGTAGTTGCGGAAGCCATCTGCAGCCGGCTCGAGTGCCGCAAAGGACTTAACGTCAGTCATCTCCTGGGTGGCATCCATCCGACCCGGTGTGAATGGAACACTAACCGCGTAGCCAGCGTCAGCTGCGGCTTGCTCTACTGCAGCTACACCCGCCAACACGATGACGTCTGCCAAGGAAACCTGCTTACCGCCGGTGGCACTGGCGTTGAATGCAGCTTGCACGTCTTCCAGTTCCGCCAGGACATTGCCAAGTGATTCGGGGTCATTGGCTGCCCAGTCTTTCATCGGCGCCAGACGGATTCTGGCTCCATTAGCGCCACCGCGCATATCGCTATCGCGGTAGCTAGAGGCAGAGGCCCAAGCAGTTTTGACCAGGTCAGAGTGACTGATTCCCGTTGCGAGGATCGCTGTTTTAAGCGCAGCGATATCAACCTCTTCGATCAGCGCGTGGTCTACCTCTGGAATGGGGTCTTGCCACAGGAGCACTTCGGCAGGTACGTCAGTGCCAACATAGCGCGCGCGAGGACCCATGTCCCGATGGGTAAGTTTGAACCAAGCACGTGCGAACGCATCCTCAAATTCAGCGGGATTCTCGAGGAAGCGCTGCGAGATTTCCCGATAAGCTGGGTCGGCCTTTAGCGATAAGTCCGTGGTAAACATAATGGGTGTGTGGGCCTCGCCTTTGACATGGGCATCGGGCACCGTGTTGGCTGCTTGACCACCTTTGGGAATCCACTGCACTGCGCCGGCAGGGCTGCGAGTCATCTCCCAATCATAGGCAAACAAATTGGCCAGATACATCATGCTCCAGCGAGTGGGAGTCGCTGTCCAGGCCCCCTCGAGACCCGACGTGATAGTGTCTTCCGAGTGACCTTTGCCACAGCTATTTTTCCAGCCGAATTCCTGGTCTTCGATGTTTCCGCCAGCGGGCTCAACGCCGACACAACCTTTGGGGCTGCGCGCTCCGTGGGCTTTGCCGAAAGTGTGTCCACCGGCAATTAGCGCTACGGTCTCGGCATCGTTCATGGCCATGCGGCCAAAGGTTTCGCGGATGTCATGGGCTGCCAAGGCTGGATCGGGGTTGCCGTTGGGTCCCTCGGGGTTCACGTAGATCAAACCCATCTGGACGGCGGCAAGCGGGTTATCGAGCTTGCGCTCTCCTCGGTAGCGCTCGTCTGCGAGCATGGCCTTTTCGGGACCCCAATAAACTACATCGGGCTCCCAATCGTCTTCACGACCACCGGCGAAGCCAAAGGTTTTGAAGCCCATGTCCTCCATGGCAACTGTGCCAGCCAAAATCATGAGGTCAGCCCAGGAGACCTGTCGGCCGTACTTTTGCTTGACCGGCCACATAAGGCGTCGAGCCTTGTCGAGGTTAGCGTTGTCCGGCCAGCTATTGAGCGGCTCAAAGCGCTGTTGGCCTCCACCGGCCCCTCCGCGACCGTCGGAGATCCGATAAGTGCCCGCGCTGTGCCATGCCATCCGTATAAAGAAGGGACCGTAGTGGCCATAGTCTGCTGGCCACCAGTCTTTGGAGTCGGTTAGCACAGCCCTGACGTCTTCTTTGAGCGCCGCCATATCCACTTTGGCGAACTCCGCCGCATAGTTGAAATCCGCGCCATAGGGATTGGACGCTGGATTGTGTTGGCGCAGGGGGGTCAGGTCGATGCGATCAGGCCACCAAAAGGTCGGCGGCTTGGCGAAGGTATTTTCGGCGTGGCTTGGTATCGACAGGGTAGTTGCCATGGCAACGGCCGCGATGAGAGTTTTAGGTCTAAACATAAACGTTCCTCCATTGAATTGTTCCGTACCGAACCTCCCCCGACATGATCTTCGCGTCTGGCGCGGGCCACAGGTGGGGTTCTGTAACGACCCCTTAACGCTAGTGAAGTCGACATCAAATTGCCATCTCATTTAACCGACAAATTCGATCGAAAAATACGATAATCACTGCTCAGTCGATGGAAAACCTGTTCGCTAGTTGATCAAAGGCCCGGTTTGGCAGGAGTTTTGCCTTTTTCTTGAGTTGATCAGCCCACTCGATCTTGCCAGGCTGGTGGTGCTACCACGCAGATTGCCTCTCCCAACATTTATTGTGTCCATGGCTAGGTCTGCCCGTTGTAGAGTCATTGGCTTTGGCATTACACTTGGCCCTCGAGTTGATTTTTAAATTGAGGAGAGCACCATGTGGACCAAACCCGAGTACGTTGATTTGCGCGTAGGTTTTGAAGTCACCATGTACTTCAGCGTGCGTTGAGTCGCCACGTGATGCCAAAGTCCGCCTGATTGGGCGGATTTTTTTTGTCTCGCGTTCAGGCGCGGTGGTGTTCTATACAGGACCTAGCGGGTCTGGGGTGGTGCGATGAAGGTTAGGGTTCTTGGATCGGCAGCCGGCGGCGGTTTTCCGCAATGGAATTGCAACTGTCGTAATTGCCGTGGTGTGCGCGAGGGATCGGTCGACGCGTTGCCGAGAACCCAGTCGTCAATCGCGGTGTCGGTGAGTGGCGAGCAGTGGATTCTGTTCAATGCATCTCCGGACATTCGTGCCCAGCTGGAGGCTAACCCGCCGCTGCAACCGAAAGCCGGCAATCGCGATACGGGCATTCACGCGGTGGTGCTCGCCGATAGCCAGATTGATCATACGACGGGTTTGCTGTTCCTGCGGGAGGGTTGCCCACTCAGGGTTTATTGCACGGATATGGTCGCGCAGGACCTGAGCACCGGCTTCCCGATCTTTGTCATGCTCGAGAGCTGGGACGGCGGTGTTCAGCACACACGGGTGCCCGTCGACGGCAGTGCCTTTACGGTTGCGGGCATCGACGGACTCTCGATAACGGCGGTGCCGCTTGACGGTAAAGCGCCGCCATACTCTCCCCACCGATTCGATCCACATCTGGGCGATAACGTCGGCTATTTAATTGAAGACACAGTCGCGCAGGCATCCCTGTTTTATGCGCCCGGGCTAGGCCAAATGTCCGAGCGCTTGCTGTCTATCATGCAGTCTGCTGACTGCGTCATGGTTGACGGCACCTTTTGGTCCGAGGATGAAATGCACCGTGCCGGCGTCGGCACCAAATTAGCCAGTGAAATGGGCCACTTACCCCAAAGCGGGGATGAGGGCATGTTGATGTGGCTGCGCCGACTGGACGGGCCTCGAAAGATCCTCATCCACATCAACAACACAAATCCTATTTTGATCGAGGATTCCCCGGAGCGCAGAGCCGTTGAAGGGGAGGGGATTGAAGTGGCATTTGACCAAATGGCGTTCGATCTTTGATGGTGTCAACGCCGATATCGGGTGTTTAAAGAACCGACGCCAGGCCACCAAACATACTTGAAAGTCAAAAAAACATACTGTAAGTTCAAACGCTCGGCGTAAGCTCCTCCCAGCGTCTTCGTCCTGCACAATCTAGCCCTAGAAGGTGACCCCTTATGGATTTAGGTATCTCTGATCGCGTGGCCCCGCTCCTCGAGCAGGTGCGGAATTACATTGCCGACCACGTCATACCCGTTGAGCACGAATTTTTTGCCGAGATCCGCCAGGGCAGCCCCTGGGAATTTACGGCGAGACAGACAGAAATTCTCGAGCAAATAAAGGCCGGAGCCAGAGAGCGGGGCCTGTGGAACTTCTTTCTTACCGGTGACGGCGAGCACGGTTCCGGGCTCAATACGGTGGACTACGCCTATCTTGCCGAGGAAATGGGTAAATGCCATTTGGGCGCCGAAGTCTTCAACTGTTCGGCACCCGATACCGGCAACATGGAAGTGCTGCACAAATATGGTAGCGAGGCACAGAAAAAGCAGTGGCTTGACCCCCTGATGCGCGGTGAAATTCGCTCTTGCTTCGGCATGACCGAACCGGGTGTCGCTTCATCTGACGCCACGAACATCTCCACACGTGCCGTGCTTGACGGCGATGAGTGGGTCATCAACGGTGAGAAGCACTGGATCTCCGGAGCGGGAGACCCACGCTGCAAGATCATGATCTGCATGGTCAAAACCAGTCCTGACGCGCCAAAGCACCAACAGCAATCTCAGATTTTGGTGCCCTTGGATTCACCCGGTCTCGAAATTTTGAGGCACCTAACGGTCTTCAACATGGATGATGCGCCCCATGGTCATATGCACTTAAAGCTCAATAATGTGCGTGTTCCCAAGGACAACATCATTTTGGGTGAGGGCAGGGGGTTTGAGATTTCCCAGGGCCGGCTAGGTCCCGGCCGGATTCATCACTGCATGCGCTCGATTGGCGCAGCCGAGCGAGCTCTGCAACTGCTGTGTGAGCGAGCCACCAGCCGCGAAGCGTTTGGCAAACCCCTTGCCCGGCTGGGCGGCAACATCGACATCATTGCCGATGCCCGAATGAATATTGAGCAAGCGAGATTGTTGACGCTAAAAACTGCCTGGATGATGGACAACGTCGATGCTAAAGAGGCGCGCATATGGATCTCCATGATCAAGACGGTGGTGCCCAACATGACGCTGAAGGTGGTTGATGAGGCCATTCAAATGCATGGCGGAATTGGTATTTCCCAAGACACGCCGCTCGCCGCCATGTGGTCAGGCCAGAGAACCCTCCGCTTGGCCGACGGGCCCGATGCCGTGCACCGCATGGTGGTTGGGCGCAACGAACTAAAAAAATATATTGCCCGCGCCGACGAACCGACCCCGACTTTCCGGGACGGTTGATTCGTGGATGTCTCCCGCCCGGTTAAACACGATCATCGGGCAGGGGAAGTTCCACCTACATTGACAGTATTCGATCTGTATTAGACCAAGAGGAAAAAAACGATGGCCTTCAAGACAGTAACTCCGGATGAACTTAAAGCGTTGGTCGGTACCAGTTTAGGTACCAGTGATTGGATTACCCTCGACCAGCAGCGCATCAATGATTTCGCTGATTGCACCGAAGATCATCAGTTCATCCACATTGATCAGGAAGCCGCCGCCAAAACGCCTTTTGGCGGTACGATCGCGCACGGGTTTTTGACCTTGTCGATGCTGGTCAAATTGTGTGAGAGCGTTGCTGTGCATCCCGAAGGGTTGGTCATGGGCGTCAATTACGGTCTTAACAAAGTGAGATTTTTGGCGCCGGTTCCCGCTGGTGGTCGCGTCCGGGCCCATGTCGAACTTGCGAGCGTCGAGCAGAAAGACGCCAATCGGTTTTTGACGCAGCAAAATATCACGGTGGAGATCGAGGGTGTCGATACCCCCGCGCTCTATGCTGAGTGGCTGGGCATGTCCTTCATTGCCTAATCGATTTCTATTTCTTTGGAGAAAATTATGACGATTCGTTACGACGGTAAGGTGGCAATAGTGACCGGCGCGGGAGGAGGCCTTGGTCGCAGTCACGCTCTTGAGTTGGCTAAGCGCGGTGCCAAAGTGGTGGTCAATGATCTGGGAGGTTCGGTCAGCGGTGAAGGGCAGAACAGTGATGCGGCGCTGGCGGTGGTTGCGGAGATTGAAGCGTTAGGTGGAGAGGCGATGGCGCACCCCGCCAATGTTGCTGTAATGGAAGACGTGGAGGACATGGTCGCCAAGACAATGGACGCCTGGGGGCGTATCGATATTCTCGTCAACAACGCGGGGATTTTGCGCGATAAAAGTTTCATCAAAATGGACATGGCTGATTTCAAATTGGTGCTCGATGTTCATTTAATGGGTAGCGTTAATTGCACCAAGGCCGTCTGGGAAATCATGAAGAATCAGGAGTACGGCAGGATCGTGATGACTTCGTCCTCCAGCGGGCTTTATGGCAACTTTGGGCAGAGTAATTACGGAGCTGCAAAACTTGGCGTCGTCGGGTTCATGAACACCCTTGCTCAGGAGGGGGCTAAGTACAACATTCGCGTGAATGCGCTGGCCCCGACAGCGGGTACTCGAATGACTGAGGGCCTGATGTCGGAGCAGGCGTTTAATTTACTGACGCCCGAAACCGTGACACCGGCGGTGCTTTATCTGGTGACTGAGGATGCGCCAACCCACACCATTCTGGCGGCGGGTGCCGGGGCGTACGCCGTGGCAAAGATTGTTGAAACCGACGCGGTTTGGCTTCCCACCGAGGAGCAAACACCCGAGGGTATTGCGGCGCATTGGGATCAAATTTCCGGCGGGGAAGAAACCCAGCTGAAGGCCGGCTTTGAGCAGACCTTTCGAATGGTCGGTAAAGCCGCCGAAGGCCTGGGAATCAAGCTCGAAGGGTGAGCGAGAAAGGTAAGCCAGAAAGGTGCGCGAGAAAGGCGGCTAACTCTTTTGTAACCAACATGACGGACACAGGATCAAGGAATTTATTATGCGTGAAGCAGTAATTGTTTCGACGGCTCGAACTCCCATCGGTAAAGCGTACCGTGGGGGTTTCAATAACACCCCTTCCCCAACTTTAGCTGGCCATGCGGTAAAGGCCGCGGTCGAGCGCGCCGGTATCGAAGGCGATCGTGTTGATGACTGCATCATCGGTAGCGCCATGCCCCAGGGCACACAGTCTTTAAACGTGGCGCGTAATGTTGCGCTGCGAGCGGGGCTTCCGGTTTCGGTTGCGGGCATGACGATTGACCGCCAGTGCTCATCGGGGTTGATGGCTGTGGCGACGGCGGCGAAGCAAATCCTGCACGATGGCATGGATGTCGTTGTTGGAGGCGGGGTGGAATCGATTTCCCTCGTTCAGAATGAACACATGAACATGCATCGTATCGTCGACGAAGAGTTGGTCGCGATGCACAAGGATATCTACATGCCAATGCTGCAAACCGCGGAGGTAGTGGCCAAGCGCTATAACATCGCCCGGGATGTCATGGATGAATATGGACTTCAGTCCCAGCAGCGTGTTGCTGCGGCTTATGAGGCTGGAAAGTATGCCGATGAAATCATTCCGGTCACCGCCACACGGATCGTGTGGGACAAAGAGACTGGTGAGGCCTCGGAAGCCGAGGTTACGGTGGCGGCAGATGAAGGGGTCCGACCTTCCACGCTGGAGGGCGTGCAAGGACTTAAGACCGTCATTGAGGGTGGAACTATTACCGCGGGTAACGCGTCCCAGCTGTCGGATGGCGCGTCCGCGCAAGTGGTGATGGAGGCGAAACTCGCCTCGCAGCTGGGTCTGCAACCTCTTGGAGCCTATCGCGGCATGGCCGTGGCCGGTTGTGAACCCGACGAAATGGGTATTGGCCCTGTATTTGCCGTGCCAAAACTCCTCAAGCAGCATGGCCTAAGCGTAGACGACATTGGTTTGTGGGAGCTGAACGAAGCCTTTGCGGTGCAGGTGCTGTATTGTCGGGATCAGCTTGGTATCGACAATGACAAGCTGAATGTTAATGGAGGCGCCATTGCCGTGGGTCATCCTTACGGAATGAGCGGATCACGCATGATTGGCCATGCGCTGCTTGAAGGTAAGCGCCGCGGTGTTAAATACGTGGTGATCACGATGTGTGTGGGCGGCGGTCAAGGCGCTGCCGGCTTATTTGAGGTTTTCTAAAATGACGCGCGCACTTGTTTGCAGAGAGCATGGCCTTCCCGACAAACTTGATTTGACGGCTGATTGGCCGGTGCCCGAGCTCGGCCCCAACGACGTCCTTGTCCGGACTCAGGCGGCGGGCCTAAATTTTCCCGATGTGCTGATTATCCAAGGTAAATACCAGTTTCAGCCCGACCTACCTTTTATTCCCGGTGGGGAGAGTGCCGGGGTAGTAGAGGCAGTTGGTGCTGACGTCACGCGATGGCAGGTCGGGGACGAAGTCCTGCAAATGGGTGGGTCCGGTGCCTTCAGTGAGCAGATTGTTGTAAATGAGCACGCTTTGTTATCAAAGCCAAAAGCCCTCTCGATGACCGAGGCTGCTGGCATCGGTATTACCTATTTCACCTCGTATCACGCCCTCGTTCAGCGGGCGAATATTCAGCCCGGTGAGACGCTGTTGGTTCTCGGCGCGGCGGGGGGGGTCGGCAGCTCAGCGGTAGAGTTGGGTAAGGCTCTGGGAGCTCATGTTATCGCGGCGGCGAGCAGCGACGATAAGTTAGCGCTTTGTCGACAGTTGGGTGCTGACGACGTGATTAACTATGGCACCGAGGATTTAAAGGCCCGGGTCAAGGAGCTGACCGGTGGTCGCGGTGTCGATGTTGTCTATGATCCTGTCGGTGGAGATTTTAGTGAGGCCGCGGTTCGCAGCATGGCGTGGAAGGGTCGCTATCTGGTCATTGGATTCGCTAGCGGGCCGATACCCAGCATCCCGCTGAATCTCACGCTGTTGAAGGGTTGCCAGATCGTAGGGGTGTTTTGGGGTCGCTTCGTGGGTGAAGAGCCCGAGGTCCACCAGCAAAATATAGCGACATTGTGGGAGTGGTTTGAGGCCGGCAAGATCAAGCCGGTGGTGACCGATGTGTTTCCGATAGAAGACTACGAGGCCGGTTACGCCGCCATGATGGAGCGCCGAGCGAAAGGCAAGGTGATTTTCACGTTCTGATATGAGCGGCTTCTCCTTCAACACGGTGGCTCAAGTGGTTGTTTCCAGCGGTGCAGCCGGAGACTTGGGAGAGTATTGCCGGCAGTTAAACATGCGTCGTGTATTACTGGTCACCGACCCTGGTCTGGTGGCGGCGGGGTTGATCGCGCCGGTTGCAGACGCGCTCAAAGAAAACCTGGATACGCTGGTGGTGTTCGATGGTGTTACCGCCGATCCCGCCGATTCCGTCGTGGCTGAAGCCGCGGATATCGCCCGCGACAATGCCGTTGATGGTGTCATTGCTGTCGGTGGCGGTAGCTCGATGGATGTGGCCAAGGTGGTGTCTGTGTTGCTGAAGGGAGCGCAGTCCTTGGCGTCGATGTACGGGGTGGACCAGGTCCAGGGCGATCGACTGCCTTTGATTTTGGTGCCGACCACCGCCGGAACCGGATCGGAAGTGACGCCGGTGGCTGTCATTACAACCGGCGCCACCACAAAAGCGGGTGTCAGTTCGCGGGTATTGCTCCCAGATATTGCTGTGCTGGATGCTGAACTCACCGTTGGGCTGCCAGCAGCGGTCACAGCCATGACCGGGGTCGATGCCATGGTTCACGCCATCGAAGCCTTTACCTCGCGCATCAAGAAAAATCCGGTGTCCGATATGCTGGCGCAGCAGGCATTGAAGCTGCTTTCTCATCACCTGAGGCGCGTGCTGGAGGATCCCACTGACCTGGAGGCGCGTGAGGCAATGCTGCTGGGCTCCATGATGGCCGGCCAGGCCTTCGCCAATGCACCTGTGGGTGCTGTGCATGCTTTGGCTTATCCGCTGGGGGGGCATTACCACATTCCTCACGGGCTCAGTAATTCGCTGATGCTGCCGACGGTGCTTGCCTTTAATGCAAGAGAGGCCGAGCAGCACTATGCGGATTTGTGTCGGTCGCTGCCCGGCAACATCCCCCCGAGTTCTGTGTCCTTTATTGACTGGCTGGTCGCGCTGATTGCCGATTCCGGTTTGCCTGCGACGCTGTCCGAGGCACGGGTACCCGAAAACGATCTCGCCATGCTGGCCGCGGACGCCATGCAGCAGCAGCGGTTGCTGGTAAATAATCCGGTGCCGGTGGAAGAGGCGGATGCCCTACAGCTCTACCAAACGGCATGGGGTGCGCGCTGATGTCTCGCGCTACGCCGGAGGCAAAACAGCGTTTTTCAATCTTTTACACCGTGCCAACGCGATGGGCGGACAACGACATCTACGGTCACGCGAACAATGTGGTGTATTACGCGTGGTTCGATACGGTGGTAAATCGATTTCTGATTGAAGAGGGCGGCATGACGCCCGGTGTGGATACCGTAGTGGGTTACGTGGTGTCCTCTGGCTGTGAGTACTTTGCGCCAGTGACGTATCCCGAGGAACTTGAGCTGGGGCTGCGGGTCACCCGATTGGGGTCCAAGTCGGTGACCTGGGAGATCGGCGTTTTTTCTGCGGGCAGTGACGTGTCTGCTGCTCTCGGGCGGTTTACCCATGCTTTCGTCGATCGCGTAACGGGGAAGTCCGCTGAGATGCCTGCAGGGATCCGTCGTGCGGTTGAGGCCCTGCCCACCGCGCCCTAGCGCATCATTGCTTGTCGGGCGACGGTCGATGCGATGGGTCTAGCGGATGGGTCGAAAAGCGGTGACCACAACGGATACCAGAATCAGGGCGGCTCCGATCGCTGACAGCGTAGGATCGACTTCATAAAGGGTGCCACACACGATGGGCCCAATCACGAAGCCGGCGGCGGGACAGGCCGTAATTAGCCCGGCGGCACCGCCCTGTTCCTCGGGCCCAACAGCCAATGAGGCGGCGGCGGCGATCGCAGGCACCGCGAGCCCCAATCCTGTGCCGAGGCATCCCATTCCCACGACCACTAACGCGAAACTGCCGGGAATGGCAATCAGTAGCGGCCCCACCAATAAAAACACCACGCCCGCGCGAATCAATGTGATCGGTGGACCCTGAAATCGCTGAGCAACCGTGAGCTGCATGGTCAGGGTGCAAAGTGCCGTTACCATGAGGGCAAGTCCCGTGTACTGGGCGGTTTCGGTGCCGGAGAGGCTCAGCATGTCTTGAATCCGGAAGGCGAGGGTTTGCTGGATGCCTGCAAACCCTGTGAAGCCCGCAAAGGAGCAAAACAAGTAGAGTCGTAGCCTGGGATCGAAGACGCTCAGTTTGCGCCGGGTTTTCTGATGAGGCGAGACCGCGGCTGAAGGCGGGAGATAACGCCAGACAATGTAGGCAGCGAGGGCGGCGAGCCCTGTCGCGCAGTACAGAGGAAACAATAAGCCAAGACCCGCCAAGGCACCGGCGAGGACGGGCCCGATGATCATGCCGATGCTGCTGGCGGTGCCCAGCCGCGCGAGCGCGCGGGTTCGGTATTGCGGGGCGCTGTGATCGGCGGTGTAGGCGGTACAGCCGGGATTGGTGCCGGACATGACGAGTGACTGCGCGCAGCGTACGGCTAGAAGCAGGGCAAATAACCCCGTTCCGGTGATCCATCGTTCCAAGGCGACCTCGAAGGCGAGCGCGAAAATGAGATTACCCACGGCGTACCCGGCAAGTCCGGTGACGATCACGGGTTTTCGTCCAAGCCGGTCGGAGAGGCGGCCCCAGCTTGGCGAGGCGAAGCTGAATACCAGTGCCGAGCAGGCAATCATCACGTTGATCTGAACCACACTGAGATCCACCTCGCGCCCCAGTGGCGGCAAAATGGCGAAGACAAACGATTGGCCCACCGCGACGGTCAACAACCCGAGCACCAAGAGGTTGAACTGGCGGGCGCTCAGCTTGCGGATGTCTGCGGTGGGAGGTGTTAGGTTGGTCATGGGGTTCCTACGCTATCGACTGCGCATCCTAGACCAACGGGCTTGAAAGGCAATTCATGACGGGTTTTATTGGACACTCCGATTGCCTTCGAATAGACTATCATCCCAGCCTGTACAGACCTTGCAGCCGGTTACTGAGCCTTGCCGGGTCGACTAATCACAGCCTACTTTTTCTCGCTCACCGTGCCCCCCGCGGTGCTTAGCATGACTGCGAGAGACGTAGCGCAACGCCGACTGGGAGGTCAATGTGTCCAAGCCAGCTATCCTCGCTCTCGAAGATGGCACCGTATTTCACGGCCTGTCCATTGGTGCTGATGGGTCGACGGTCGGTGAGGTGGTGTTTAACACGGCCATGACCGGTTATCAGGAGATCCTTACAGACCCCTCCTATGCCAAACAGATCGTCACGCTAACTTATCCGCATATCGGCAACACCGGTGTGACCGGGGAAGATGAAGAATCCCAAGGGGTCATGGCCGCTGGTTTGGTCATCCGAGATTTGCCGCTGGTGCATAGCAATTGGCGTAGTGAGCAAGCGTTGGACGCGTATCTTCGCGCTCAAAATACCGTGGCGATTGCCGAAATTGATACCCGCAAGCTCACGCGCTTGTTGCGCGACAAAGGCGCACAGAGTGGCTGCATTATGGCGGGCGCCTCGGTGTCAGAGGCCGATGCGTTGGCGGCTGCGCGCAGTTTTGCGGGTCTAAAAGGTATGGATCTTGCCAAGGAGGTCACCACCCCCAATGCCTTCAAATGGCAAGAGGGGACCTGGAAACTGGGGCAGGGGCACTCATCGGGTGGCAACGCCGAGTTTCGGGTTGTTGCACTGGACTTCGGCGTGAAGCGCAATATTTTGCGTATGTTGGTCGATCGCGGCTGCGATGTCACCGTGGTGCCCGCAGAGTCGTCGGTTGAGACGGTGCTTGGCTACCAACCCGACGGGGTATTCCTCTCCAACGGGCCCGGTGATCCTGAGCCCTGCACCTATGCCATCGAGCTCGCTCGAGAGATTATGGCTCGACGCCTGCCCTTGTTTGGTATCTGCCTGGGCCACCAGATTATGGCGCTGGCGAGCGGGGCAGCGACGGAAAAAATGAAGTTCGGGCATCACGGAGCCAATCACCCGGTTCAGTGTTTGGCGGATGGAACCGTCATGGTAACGAGCCAAAACCACGGCTTTGCTGTCGCTGAAGACAAACTGCCTGAAAATCTGACGGTGACCCATCGGTCGCTATTTGATGGCACGATTCAGGGGATCAGGCGCAACGACGTGCCGGCCTACAGTTTCCAGGGTCATCCCGAGGCCAGTCCCGGGCCGCACGATGCGGACACGCTTTTTGACCCCTTCATTATCGCCATGCGAGAGCATCAAGGCGCTCAATCCGGAGGGGCTGCCTGATGCCAAAGCGCACAGACATAAAAAGCATTTTGATTTTAGGCGCGGGCCCCATCGTCATTGGGCAGGCCTGTGAGTTTGATTACTCGGGAGCGCAGGCCTGCAAGGCGCTACGTGAAGAGGGTTATCGGGTCATTCTGGTTAACTCGAATCCCGCGACGATCATGACCGATCCCGCCATGGCCGATGCCACCTATATAGAGCCGGTGGAATGGCAAACCGTGGCGAGGATCATCGAGCGTGAGCGGCCCGACGCCATCCTGCCCACCATGGGAGGACAGACAGCACTCAACTGCGCGCTCAAGTTGGCGGCAGAGGGTGTGCTGGAAAAATTCAATGTCGAGATGATTGGCGCCACCAAAGAGGCTATCGACAAGGCTGAAGATAGAGAGCTGTTCGATCAGGCGATGAAACGAATTGGGTTAGAAACCCCTCGCGCCAAACTCGCCCATTCTTTGGATGAAGCATTTTCGGTCCTCGATGACATCGGTTTCCCCTGCATCATACGACCCTCTTTTACGATGGGTGGCTCGGGCGGTGGCATCGCCTACAACCGTGAAGAATTTGAAACCATTTGTACACGAGGGCTCGATTTATCACCCACCAATGAACTGCTAATCGACGAGTCGCTGATTGGTTGGAAGGAATACGAGATGGAGGTCGTGCGCGATCGCAACGACAACTGCATCATTATTTGTTCAATAGAAAACTTTGATGCCATGGGCGTGCACACGGGCGATTCAATCACAGTGGCCCCGGCGCAAACGCTAACAGACAAGGAATACCAAATAATGCGCGATGCCTCGCTGGCGGTGCTGCGTGAAATTGGTGTTGAAACCGGCGGGTCAAACGTGCAGTTCGGGCTGTGTCCCGATACCGGTCGCATGGTTGTTATTGAGATGAATCCGCGGGTATCTCGGTCCTCTGCCCTGGCCTCCAAGGCCACGGGGTTTCCTATCGCCAAGATTGCGGCCAAGCTCGCGGTGGGCTACACACTCGACGAATTAGACAATGACATTACCGGAGGCAAAACCCCGGCATCTTTCGAGCCCGCTATCGATTACGTCGTTACCAAAATCCCGCGCTTCGCCTTTGAGAAATTTGCCACGGCAGATGCGCGCCTCACCACGCAAATGAAATCGGTGGGTGAGGTTATGGCCATCGGCAGAACCTTCCAGGAGTCGCTGCAAAAAGCCCTGCGTGGACTTGAGGTAGGATCCGCCGGCCTCGAATCAAAAATCAGCGTGGTGGATGTGGACACCCGTGCTGAACTCATCGACAAGCTGACGAACCCTGGCGCTGATCGAATCTGGTATGTCGCCGACGCGTTTAGAGCCGGCTTCTCTCTTGAAGAGGTAGCCGGTTACTCGGGGATCGATCCCTGGTTCTTGGTGCAGCTGTCAGACTTGGTTGAGCAAGAGGCGAAACTTATAGGACGCGACCTACAGAGCCTCGAGTACGCCGAGCTCAGACGATTGAAGCGCAAGGGTTTTGCCGACGCCCGGATAGGTTACCTCCTGGGCGTTCCCGAGGCTGCGGTACGCGAACATCGACATCGGCTCGGGTTGCGACCCGTGTACAAACGCGTTGATACCTGTTCGGCGGAGTTTGCTACCTCGACGGCCTACATGTACTCGACCTATGAAGATGAGTGCGAGGCGGCCCCGAGCGACCGACGCAAGATTGTCGTGCTTGGTGGCGGACCAAACCGGATCGGTCAGGGTATCGAGTTTGACTACTGCTGTGTGCATGCAGTGCTCGCCATGCGCGAAGATGGTTACGAAACCATTATGGTCAACTGCAACCCCGAGACCGTGTCAACCGATTACGATACCTCTGACCGGCTGTACTTCGAACCTGTCGCTCTGGAGGACGTCCTCGAAATTATCGAACTCGAAAAGCCCGAGGGAGTGATTGTTCAGTTTGGTGGGCAGACCCCGCTCAAGCTTGCGCGAGCGCTCGAGCAGGCGGGGGTGCCTATCATCGGTACCACCCCTGACCAGATTGATCGAGCCGAGGACCGTGAACGCTTCCAGCAGATGATTAACAAGCTTGCGCTGCGCCAACCCGAGAACACCACGGTGAGAAGTGTCGACGAAGCGGTTGAAGCAGCAAGTCGTATTGGCTATCCCCTGGTAGTCCGTCCCTCCTATGTGCTCGGGGGCCGAGCCATGGAAATTGTCTATCGCGAGGAAGACTTGCTCCGCTACATGCGCGATGCAGTTCGGGTGTCTGATGATTCCCCCGTGCTCCTTGATAGCTTCCTGAGTGCGGCCATCGAGGTCGACATCGATGCGGTGAGTGACGGCAATACCGTCGTGATTGGCGCTATCATGCAGCACATCGAACAGGCGGGTATTCATTCAGGCGATTCTGCGTGTTCACTTCCACCCTACAGTTTGCCGGCTGATGTGCAGGACCAGATGCGCG
>Ga0255764_10002266_pt1 | contig 15662 bp, 9 predicted proteins | sample 071ome_30_FD_179964 | JGI IMG/M metagenome (GOLD analysis project Ga0255764, IMG submission 179964) | Coastal salt marsh microbial communities from the Groves Creek Marsh, Skidaway Island, Georgia - 071406AT metaG (version 2) | ecosystem: Environmental > Aquatic > Marine > Intertidal zone > Salt... | reverse complement strand
CGAATCCAACTCGGCGCGATCCGCCTCGTCCTCGCTATCAAACATAATACCGTCGTCTAATTCTATGGATTCGAACGCCTTCGCGACGCACACCGATAAGTACGGCTCAAAGTCCTCCTTGAGCGCTTCGGCGACTTCGCCGAACAATCCGTGAGCGAATTCGCGCAACTCGGCGAAATCGAGCTCGAATCCCGCCAGACCCGCCTTCATGGCGTTGTCGATGTGCGGTCCCATCGCTTCCTTGCCGCCGTCCGCGGAAATCAGCATGCCGAGCACCTCGAGCGCGCGTGCGCGCACGTTCAACTCGTCGTCGTCCGTCAACGCCAGGCACCGATCGAGGCGAGGTAAGAGTTCGCTCAGGTACGGGTGCACCTTGTTTCCGCTGGACGCCGTCGCCGACGCGAGCGCGGAGAGCAACATCTCTCGAACGTGACGTTTGGCGCCGTTATCGAGCGCTAGGAACACGATGTCGAGGAGTGGTTTGATGTACGTGCCCTCCTCGTCGTGGAAATCTTCCAACCACGCGTCCATGGCGTACATCATGCGTTCTTGAACGCTCTTCACCTGCTCGCCGGGAAGCGCTTGAAACAAACTCGGCAACACTTGCTTGTGAATGTCCGGGTCTTCGAGCGTCAGACCGAGGTGTTCGGCGAATTGTCCGAGCGTGAACGCCGCGGCACCTCTCACGGGCGCGTTCGGATCGCCGAGACGACCGACGACGCTCGGAACGATCGTGTTTCCGTGCGCTCGGATGCCCTCGGCGCACCCCTCTGTAACGACGCCGAGCACGGCGACGGCGGCGTGACGCATGCGCTCGTTCGACTCGTTGTTGATGTTCGTCGACGCGAACGAGAGAACGGTCGGCAAAATGTACTTGGACGGTACCTTGAGCGCTAAAATATCGATGAGCTGACTCGCGACGGTTTGAATCTGCAACTCTTCCTCGTCGGCGAGCTCCTCCTCGCCCGCGAGCTCAGCCTCCTTTGGCTCGCCGCACAGCGGACAGAGCACCGTCAACATCGGTTCGATGAGTTTGGACTTGATCAATGATTTCGGTTTGTGACGCGCCATGAAGGATAATACGTCGAGAGCTCGTCGGCGAACCTCCATGCTCAACTCCTGGTCCGCCGTCGCCACCTGAATGCAAAACGACACCACCTCCGGCACCTGACCGCTCAGCGCGTTCGTGCGACTCTCCGTGAGTTCGTCTAAAACCTCGAACACTATCCCCGCGGAATCGTCGTCCCCGTCACGAACAGCCGTCTTCGCCGCCTCGAGGACGTGCGGCACCAACGCCTTTATCACCGTCATTTGCTCGGGTTCGCCCGTCGTGTTCGCCACGAGCGCGCCGACCGCTCGAAGCGCGCTCACGCGCACCTCCGCGATCCCATCCACGAGTCCACCCTTGAACAATTCACCCAACGTATTATAGTGATGATTCAACGCGTTCACGATGGTCTCCGTCAGACTCTCAAACAACTTGAACGCCAACGCTCGATGCGACGGCTCGGGCGAGCTCGCGCACTGTCCCAAAAATTCCAACAGCTCCGGCCATCCGCTCGTCGGCACCGTCCACTTCGCCACGCGCGCGATCACGTCCAACACCGCGTTTCGCATCGCCTTGCTCGGCGCCCGCATCGCCTCGTCCAGGAGCATGCCCTTCGCCGCCGTCCGCTCGCTCGCCGACAGGTTCACCGAAAACGCTCTCGGCCCGCATCGTCGTTTCACCGTCACGTACGCGAGCGTGCGCACGCTCTCGTCCGCGGCGGTGGACGATCCAATCTCCAGCAACGATTTCAGCGCGTTTTTACCGCGGAGCGCGCGCTCGAGCGCGCGCTCGCCGCTCGCCCGCGTCTCGGCATCTCTCGAGAGCGCCGCCGAGAGCGACGACAAGACGCCGTTCACCGAATCGTCGGCGGGCTCGCGCGCGCCGTGACCGGACGCCGACGTCGACGTCATCGTTCCTCGCCGACTCGCGATCTTTTGCGCGCGCGTGGAGACTCGCGCGCGCGACGGCGTGTGCCGAAACGCCGGCGGCGCGACTCGTCATTCAAAGACTCGAACGCGACGTCGACGAGAGACGACGCGCGCGCGGGGACTGGGATCTCTCTCGCGCGCGCGAGCGGCGCGAACGCGCGAAGGGACGAGATTGCGTCGACATGACGGCGTCCAAGATGGCGCTGTTCCCGGAGAAGGCGCTCGAACTCGAACATTCGCCGCAGTTGAAGATGAAATTGTTGTCGCTCGAACGGGACGCGGAGCGCGCGTCGTCAACGTTTAGCGCGCTGGCGACGAGCGCGGAGAGTCTGAGTGTCGCCATGGCGACGTGCGCGACGCGGGAGCGGGCGTTGAGCGCGAGTTTGGACGCGCCGGTGAGCGAGACGAGTTCGTCGGCGAATTGCGGCGACGTCGCCGAGGCGTTGGCCCGCGAACGCGAACGGTTTGCGGGATGGATCGGGGACGCCATGGCGAACGAGCGCGTGCGAAAAGATGCAGAAAATGATTTACTCGCCATCAGAGGCGCGAGGCGCGAATTGGACGCGGCGAAGAAGGAGTACGATTCTGCGCGGCAGCGACAGTTGAACACGCGAGGCGACGCGGCGACAGCGAGGAAATCAGACGAAGAATTGGACGAAAGGCGGCAGAGGTTCGAGTCGGCGAGGTGTGATCTGATGATGGCGTTACAGCGCGAACGCGTCGGACGAGAGACGCGGACGAAAAAGGTGGCGATCGAGTATTACGACGCCGCGTTGGATTTTTTCCGACGAGGCGTGGAAATCTTGACGACGATGAAGCCAAGATTGGAGTTGCTCAGGGACGAGTGCGCACACCTGGAGGTTGAAAACGCGGGAGTGGAGCTGGCGTTGACGGAAGAGATGGCTAAATTATTATCGCGACGCGACGACGCGCCAAAGTCGACGATGGATGCGCTCACGATGTCGAGCAGTCGTTCGCGAGAGATGACGGCGCAGATGGCGTCGAGCTCCAACGACGACGAGACGCTCATGCAAGGATACCTATTGAAACGATCGAGCAGCACGTTACAGGACTGGAAACGTCGGTTCTTCGTGTTGGATGCTCGAGGTAACCTGACGTACGTCAAGTCGCAACCGACCAAGCATCGAAGGGCGCTGAGCGGATTATTCGGCGGAGGACGAGCGCACGCGACGGAAGCCGAGGCGAAAGAGACCGTCTCTTTGCTCACGGCGACGATCAAACCGGATTTGGGTGATGGGTCCGACATACGATTTGCATTTCGAATCGTCTCGCCGGAGAAGACGTACTTTTTGCGTGCGGAGAGCGCGGCCGATCAGACGAAGTGGATCGAGGCGATCACGACGGCCATCGCGAGTCTGTTGGGCGGCGTCAACGACAAAATGGTAGCTGAACACGAGGAACGGACGAAAAAGTACGGGAATCGACACACGCGAACGTTATCTTCCGTGTCGTCGATATCCACGCACGACGTGCCCGCGCCCATGACGATTCTTCCCTCGATTCCGGGCAACGGCGTGTGCGCGGACTGCGGCACCCCTGAACCAGATTGGGCGAGCTTGAATCTCGGCGTCATGCTCTGTATTCAGTGCAGCGGCGTGCATCGTCAGTTGGGAGTCCAAGTGAGCAAAGTGAGGAGCGCCTTGCTGGACGTTCGCGCGTGGGAACCGAGCGTGTTTGCATTCTTCAAGCTCTGGGGTAACGATCAAGCCAACGCGCGTTGGGAACACGAACGCCACCTCGCGTCCCAGAAAAAACCCGACCCGACCGCGAGCTTGGAGACGAGAAAGGCGTACATTCTCGATAAATACGTCGCTCGAGCATTTTGTCGCCGCGGTCCGCCGACGACGGAATCTGAACTCTTGACCGCCATCCGCCGCGGCGATTTCCGCGGCGTCATGGACGTCCTCCTCGGCGGATGTCTAATCAAAGACCACTACGCCGTCCTCGCCGCCGTCTGCGACTGCGGCGACGCCGACATCGCCATCCTCGAGGCCTTGGTTCACCACGGCGTCGACGTCAACGCCCTCGATCTCGCATCCAACTCGCGCCGCACCGCCCTCCACCTCGCCGCCGTCGCCGGCAGAGACGCCTTCGCGAAAACGCTCATTCGCCGCGGCGCCGATCTCTGCGCCAGAGACGTCCACGGGCAGACCGCCTTCGACGTCGCCGTTAATTGTAGAGGCGCCATTCGCGACGAAGAGCTTCTCATCATGCTCTCGGGCGCGTGAGTAATACCATCTTCTCTCTTTCGTTCTCGCGAGGCGTCGCCGCCAAAACCCTTCCCAGAGCCACTTAGGGCATTCGTCCCCGATCGACACTCCCGCGCGCTCGAGCCGCGGTCGTCGGTCGATCTCCGTCGCGCGCGCGCGTCCGTCGAACGAGCGACATGGGGAAGAAGTCCAAGGAGGACGACTCGACGGATAAGCTCGATCGCATCGCCATCGTCAACGGTGAACGATGCCGACCGAAAAAGTGTAAGCAAGAGTGTAAGCGATCGTGCCCGGTCGTCAAGGTGGGCAAGCTGTGCATCGAAGTATCGCCGAAGGATAAGATTGCGTTTTTGTCCGAGGAACTGTGCATCGGTTGCGGGATCTGCGTGAAGAAGTGTCCGTTCGAGGCGTTGACGATCATCAACCTGCCGAAGGATTTGGAAAAGGAGACGACGCATCGCTACGGGCCGAACACGTTCAAGCTGCACAGATTGCCGACGCCGCGGGCGGGACAGGTGTTGGGTTTGGTGGGCACGAATGGGATCGGGAAGTCGACGGCGCTGAAAATTTTGGCGGGTAAGTTGAAACCGAATCTCGGAAACTTTACCAAGCCGCCAGAGTGGACGGATATTCTCGCGCACTTCCGGGGATCAGAGCTGCAAAACTACTTGACGAAGATTTTGGAAGATGATATCAAGGCGTTGATCAAGCCGCAGTACGTCGATAACATTCCGAAGGCTGTGAAGGGTGAGGTGCAACAGTGCTTGGATGACCGAAACGAGTTGGACAACTTGGATTTCCTCATTGAACAACTCGATTTGGACAACGTCATGCAGCGCCAAGTCTCGCAACTCTCCGGTGGCGAACTTCAGCGTTTTGCCACCGCGATCATCGCGTGCCAACAGGCTGACATGTACATGTTTGACGAGCCGTCTTCGTACTTGGACGTCAAGCAACGTCTGAAGGCGTCGCGCGTGATTCGCTCCATGTTGAAGGATAACACGTACGTCATCGTCGTCGAACACGATCTTTCCGTACTTGATTACTTGTCCGATTTCATTTGCTGCCTCTACGGTAAGCCCGGCGCGTACGGTGTGGTCACCATGCCTTTCTCCGTCCGCGAAGGCATCAACATTTTCCTCGCGGGTTTCGTGCCGACGGAGAACTTGCGTTTCCGCGACGAAGCGCTCACGTTCAAGGTTGCCGCCCAAGAAGGCATCGAGGGTGACGATAAGGCGTACTCTCGATACGAGTATCCCGCCTTGGTGAAGACCCAGGGCGCTTTCAAGCTCAACGTCGAAGCCGGTGAGTTCACCGACAGCGAAATCGTGGTGCTGCTCGGTGAGAACGGTACGGGTAAGACGACGTTTATTCGTCTCATCGCCGGTTTGATTCAACCCGACGACGAAGAGATTGAACTTCCGGAGTTCAACGTGTCGTACAAGCCGCAAAAGATTGCGCCCAAGTTCCCCGGTACCGTGCGTGAATTGCTTCACAAGAAGATTCGCGAATCGTACATGCACCCGCAATTCGTCTCCGACGTCATGAAGCCGATGAACATCGACCCGTTGATGGATCAAGCCGTTCAAAACTTATCCGGTGGTGAATTGCAACGCGTGGCGCTGGCGATGTGCATGGGTACCCCCGCCGACATTTACCTGATTGATGAACCGTCAGCGTATTTGGATTCGGAGCAGCGCGTGGTCACGTCCAAGGTTATCAAGCGCTTCATTTTGCACGCCAAGAAGGTGGCGTTCATCGTGGAGCACGATTTCATCATGGCGACGTATCTCGCGGACAAGGTTGTCGTGTACTCCGGTACGCCCGCCGTCGAGGCGACGGCGCACTCGCCGCAGTCTCTGTTGACTGGTATGAACTCCTTCTTGAAGGCGCTCGAGATTACGTTCCGTCGCGATCCGACCAACTACCGCCCGCGCATCAACAAGTACCAGTCGCAGCTCGACAGCGAACAAAAGGCGAACAACAGCTACTATTTGCTCGACGAATAAGCGGTTCGCGCGTTCTGTTTCATCCTAGGTTCTCACACATAGCCCTACTAGAATTTTGTGATATCGTCCATTCGGTTACAATGTTTACAATGTCGCTACTACAATCTACATATTTCACATGTCGTTCGGTCGTCACATCGCGTGTCGAATCGTGGTGTTGAGCATTTTTACTTGTCGAGCCTTGGATTCCAACCTCGTCTGCGCGTCTTCGAGCGCTCGCGTCAACATGTCACCCTCCGAGGCCGAGGAGTCTCCAATCTCGCGGACGATGGCGTCATGCTCCACTCGAAGCATGGCGAGCTCCTCTTCGAGCTCTTTGTGCACGTGTTGAACGTCTCGCACGTCGTATCGCACCGGTTCAGTTTTGCGCGCCGTCTTTCGCGGCTTTTCGCTCATCGGGGAGGGCGTTTTGACGTCGAAATCGTCGACGGGTTCGCGGCGCATCTTTGCGCTCTCCTCGAGCTCGTCATCCAACACGAACGGCTCACCGTCTATGATTCGTCGGGTGAGTTTGGCGTTGATGTCACCCATGGCGTGCATGTTCGCGCGCAATTGCTCGCATCGTTCCTCCGCCTCGACCGTCGCCCGCGTGGCGTTTTTCAATTTCGCCAGCGCGTCGCGCGAAATCGTCTCGGCGCGAGCGCATGTCTCCTCCATTTTCGATACCCGTTCGTTCGCCTCTGCGGCGGACTTTCTCGCCGCCTCGATGCTGACGTTCGCGCGCTCGCGTATGCGATTCACCTCGTCGTCGTACGTGTCTCGCAACGCATCCACGCGCGCGCTCATCCCTCGCTCGACGATGTCGTGTTGCACCGCCAACTCCTCGTTGAGCGAACGCACGGCGTTCGCCATCTCAGTCGACCTCGTCTCCATCATCCTTCTCAGGGCGAGCGCCTCGTTTTCTGCCTTGATCAGCTGTTCCTTGAGCGCGTCTGCCGCCAATTTCCCCGCGCTGTGCGCCTCTACCACCTTGACGCGCTCCGCCGCGAGCTGCGCGTCGAAATCTCGAAACCGTCTTCGATCCGCCTCAAACTCCGCTCTTTCCTCCTCCAAACGCGCCCGAACCCCGCGCTCGCGCTCCAACTCACGCGTCATCTCCCGATATTTTGTCTCCGCCTCCTCTCGCATCGATTTCATCTGTTTCTCACTCTTTTCCCTCCGCCGCTCGGCTGTCTCTCGCCGCCGCCGCTCCTCCTCCGCCGCCTCCCTCGCCTCCGCCCGCGCCACCTCCATCGCCTCCTCCTTTTCGATCATCCGCTCGCGAAGCGCTCGATTATCACCCCTCAGTGCCTCCACCTCACGCTCGAGCGTCTCCAGCGCCTCCCGCGTCGCTCGCGCGTTCGTCTCCGCCGTCGCCGCCGCCTTTGATTTCAAACGCGTCTCTCGTCTCGACGCCTCCAACGCCTCCTCACACGCCACGCGACGCGCCGACTCCGTCTGCGCCGCCTCGCGCGCGCGAAACAATTCACTCTTAATCTCCTCGTACGTCTCTCGCGCCCGCTCGAGGTCCGCGGTGAGACGCTCCGTGCGTTGCCGCCAGAGCTGCGCCAAGGCGTGCGCCGTGTCTCGATTCTCTCGTCTCGCGCGATGTATCAACGCCTCCTCCGCGCTCGCGCGCGCGGGTGACGACGACATGGCCGACGCGGCGTCGACCGTTCGGTGCGCGCGCGCGGGCGGGCGTCGACTCGACGCGCGAGCGACGCGCGACGATGTGATGTAACACGCGAATGCATCGTTCGTCGACACTCAACGGCGTCCGCGCGCACACCAGCGCGCGAGAGAGCGACGGGACGAGGACGCACCGGTCGACGTTTGACGCGCGAGAGAGGGAACGGCATCGCGAGAGAGACGCGCGTGAGAGGGAACGTCGAGAGAAGACAGCGATCGTTCGTGAATCGTTAAATTATATCACGCTGATGCTGGTGATGAATCACGCGTCGGCGACGCCCGCGCGAACGGTGCGCGCGCGGCGCGAGCGCGTCTCGCGCGCATCATCCATCCCTCGCGCTCGAGGACGTCGCGCGATGCGCGCGCGCGCGAGCGGTGACACCGCCGACGCCATGAAGGATGAGGCGAGCGGATACAAAAAACGCGCCGAGGAATCGGCGGCGGCGGGCGTGCTCGAGCGACGTCCGCCGCGCGGGGGTGATCCCCCGGCGCCCGGATCGTGGTCGTGGACGTTGAATTGGGATTACGTGACGCTGGACGACGGCGATAATTTGATTCGGGAACCGAGCGACGCCGACGCGGCGAAAGCGCGGGTGCTCATCGGTTCGTGTCCGCGAGGCCCGGCGGATGTCGATCGATTGGTGGACGAGGCTGGGGTGGAGGCGATCGTGTGCCTGCAGTGTTCGCTGTGTCACGAGGCGATGGAGATCGATTGGCAGGCGGTGCGACGAAGAGCCATCGAGAGAGGCGTGATGATTGTACAGGTGAGCGTGCGCGATTTCGACAGGTTGGATCAAGCCAAAATGTTACCCGAGGCGGTGCGTAAACTGGCGGCGTTTCAGGCGATGGGAAAGCGCACGTACGTGCACTGCACCGCGGGTATCAACCGCGCGTCGCTCACGGTGGTGGGGTATCTCACCTTTGTGAAACAGTTTGACTTGGAGGTGGCGCTCGACGCCGTGCGCACGTCGCGACCGCAAGCCAATCCGTACGTCGTCTCGTGGGAAATCGCGCGCGCGCGTCTGTTGGCGAATAAAATGGAGGATATTTATCTGTATTCTCAGGTGAACGCCGGTGGGAACTCGATGGGCGAGGGTGGTGATTGGATCAAGCGCGACATCGATCGCGCCGAGAAGGGCGTCATCGCCGAAATTTTCAGGCGCGCCGTCGACACCGACTTGAGCATGTACGGCGCTCTGCTCGAGATGGGACACTGAGATTTGGCGAATAAAATAATGAAGAGAGAAACTGTGATCAATTAGCTGTAGGGTATACTGTACATGCAACGTCGCGCACTAATCTTTAATCACTAATAGTCGCTCGACGTCTAGCCGTTGAGCATCGCCTCCAAATCGATATCGTTCTTGGACGGCAGTTTCTTCGCCCCGCCGAGCTTCATGGGCGCCGGTTTTGCACCCATGGGCGCTCGCGCGGCGCCGCCGAGCGAGCCCGACGACGGGGGGCGACGCACGCCGCCGATCCCGACGTGGCCGCCCGCGCCCGGGGGACGCGAGCCGCTCATCGTTCTCGACATTTGTGCCGGAGGCCTCGCCGCGGGCTTCGGTGCCGGCGCGCTAATTTCTTCGAATAAATCGTCGTCGTCATCGCCGCCCCATCCATCGCTCGCGTGACTCGTAGATTTCGGAATGGATGACTTTTGCGACGCCATCGAACCGGTGCGCGAATTCAGTCGTGCGCGCGCCGCCTCTTCAGCCGGATCGACGACGTCCAAGTCGCCCCATCCGTCGTCCGCATCGTCGTCTTCCATGGATAAGCTACTCACCTTGGCCGCCGCGGCTTCGATCGTGCGACGGCTCGAGTCGTACGCCCCCGTCATCGCTTTCGCCGGCGAGGGACCGAGCGACGTCGCCGGCGTGTTTTGCGTCGACGTACGAGGACTCTCGCCGTACAACTTGGGCGGCGGCGCCGCCGAGCTGAACGATTTCGCCATCAACGCTTCGTTTTGAAGATCTACCTGCTGGTGTTCTTCCTCGGGCCCACCTATTTTGTTCGCCGCCATGTTCACCGCCCAAGAGAGCATGTTGGCGGCGCGCTTTGCGGCGTTCGCGTGTCCCTTCTTTTGCTCCGCCTCGACGTGCGCCGCCGCCGCCTCGGGTCCACGCTCGAGCGCGCTCGAGTGTCTCTTCAAACTATCAACGTACAGGTCCAACACGGCGAACGCGCGCGTGCGTACATCCTTTTCGATGTCCGTCAACAATGGCGCCACCGCCGGGAGTAAACGTTGACTCACCTCAGCCGGTTCGTAATACTGCGTCGTGTGCTCAAGCGCCATGAGACCGGCCATGCGCGCGGGAGGAAACGCGTCCTTCAACGATCTCGTGAACGCGTTCAGCAACACGCGCTTCGCCGTGGCTTGATTCAAGTGCTGCGCGATGTTTCCGAGACAGATGGTGGTGTTGGCGCGAATCGCCGGATCCGCGTCGATTTGCAGCGTGCTGAGATGTCTCAAAAGCGAGGCGGTGATGACGCGTTCGGAGAGTCTCGGCACAAGCGTCAGCACGCCTTTGAGCGTCATCTCGCGCACGTTCGAATCAGCGTGCGTGAAACCGGTGCTCATGCGCTCGTAGAGCGGCTCGTCCATCGACTCGTCCGGCACGTGCTCGGCGTACTTGTTCAAGTGTTCCAATAAATCTAAGCGGAACATCTTATCTTGGCTCTCGTAAAGCTTCAAGACGGTGGGGATGACGATCTGTCGATACTTTTCGCGCGAGATGCCCTCAGCCGCGATGAGCATGGGCAACACGGCTTGGTGCGGCGCTTGGTTGAAGGACAAGACGTCGCAGAGCATGGGTAAAATCTTCTTCTGCACCGGCGCTTGGTCGAGTTGCTCCAAGACGCGCGGCAAGTGTCCGAAGAAGCGTTCCTTTTCGATGGAATCCTTGAGCGCCAAGTTGTTGATGAACGTGATCGTCTCGACGAGTTTATTCGAAAACAGCGCCGCGTTTTCGACGAGCTTTTTTGGATTGTATCGTCTCGTCGGTTGCGAACCGAGAAGACGCTGGTAATCCTTCAACAGAGACTTGGGTATGTGATCAATCTCTCGAAGCTGGTCAGTTCCGCGAAGTCGACCACCGCTGTACACCTCTTGAATCAAACATCCCAACCCCCACGCGTCGATGGCCCACGGCGGACCCTCCGGAATGCTCACCCAATCCCCGCGCCTGTACTCCTCCGGTTTGTACTGATCCGGCACCAAGAACGCTCCTCTGATCAGCTTGGCGTCCCCGTTGACGCCGTGTCCGATGGACTCCAACTCACTGCACAAATCAAACCCGTGCAACTTCCAATCCAATCTCTCCGTCACCACCACCGCCGCCAGACTCACCCCGCCATGCACGAGTTTACAATCGTTATTCAAAAACGCCACCGCCGTCGCGATCTCTCGCAATCCCAACGCGTAATAATCGTCCCTCCTCGCCTCCGTTCCCGGCGGCGCCTCGCGCAAATGCGTCTCCAACGGCGTCGTCGCCTCCGTCACCACGTGAATAGTAATCTCGTTCCCGCTCTCAATCTCCACCGTCTCCTTCATCAACAGCACGTTCGGGTGTCGTATCGTCTTCAATCGTTTCACCCCATTCTTCGCGATCTCGATCCTCGCCCGGTCTCGCTGCGCGTCGCCTCGAAACGTAAACACCGAAACCGCGTCCCCGGTTTCCTGCGATCGCGCGTACGTCGTCGTCCCGGTCTCGTCAGTCCTCCCTCTCACCGCGCCCTCGCGAACGCGACGGCCCAGCCGCGAGCGCGACCGACGATTCGCGCGCGCACATCGCGAGACGCGCGCACGACGGCGCGCCGCGCGTCTCTCGACGAATCGCGACATTTCTCATCAAATCACAATCATCAATCTTTCATCGACCGACGCGCGACGCACCTGACACCTCCCGCGCGCGTGCGTCCACACGCCGAACGACGCGACGTCCCCGAACGCGCGCTCGAGATCATATTTCAACCTCGGCCCGCTCGCGAAGAGATTGCCGAGCGTGTTGAACATGATGGTTGTATCGACTCGTCGCGCGTCGTCGACTGGCGCGCCACACGACGACGCGGTCGCGCGAGACGACGACGGACGCGGTCGATCGGTCGGTATGGACGACGCGCGCGAGAGAGAGCGCGTCGACGCGCCGACGACGGAGGCGGAGACGACGGTGGAGACGGATGACGCGACGACGACGATGAAGATTTTTCAAAAAGTTCATGACGACGACGACGACGCGCGCGAGGTCGTCGACGCGACCGACGACGCGACGAACGGCGCGAACGGGGACGATGAGGGTCACGATGTCGCTCGACCGACCGACGAGCGTGCGGACGTCGCGGAGGAGACGCGTCGACCGGACCTCGCGGAGGAGGCGCGGCGACCGGCGGCGAGTCGCGGGACGCGACGAGCGAGCGCGTCGACGACGTGGCGGCGACCGGCGTTGGCCACGTGTTCGTTGGAAGATTTTATGTATGATTTCATGACGTTTCACGAGATGCGAGGGAGAGATTGGGAAAAGGCGTGGGCGGCGTTGGACAGAGTGTTTTCGAGAACGGGGTCGCCGTTTGATCCGTTGCACTTTTACAGACAGGTGTGCGCGGTGGGCGGGTTCGTGTCGCGCGAGAGCGCCAAGGAACGCGTGCGAGGGACGTTTGTGTTTCAAAATATGCATAATTATTACGAGAATCACACGATGACGGATTGTGGGAATCGGTTGTTGACGGCGTACGAGTTGTATTTTTGGGAGTACGAACGCGCGCATCCCGAGGATGTCACGCGCGGCGCTTGTCGAAGCTGCGGCGGCGGGGTGTATTCGTGCATCGTGGACAAGCGCGACGTCGGTATCATGCACAAGTGTTTTCACTGTCAATTCATGTATCACGAGCGGTGTCAACCGCCCGAACGGTTCGATGTCTTCATCAACAAGGGTAAAAACGCCGGGTGTACGAGTACGTTTTTGTGCTGGGGGTGCGCGCGCATGTACGCTATGATGGGTGCGCACGGCGTGAGGGCGATCGAAAAGTACGCGCAATCGGAACGAGAGGATCTCGATACGTATTACGAACGTCTGTACGGCATGTTGGCGCGACGAGGTCGAGCGTACAGCGCCTCGTACGTGAAGCCGACGCAAAAGGAGAAGGAACCCGTCCCGCCGCCGACGACGACAGCGGACGTGAAGACGGAGGCGCCGACGACGACGGAGGACGTGAAGACGGAGGCGCCGACGAACGAAACCTTGGAAGCGAGGACTGAAATCGAGACTGGGACGGAGACGCCGATGGAGACATGAACGCGTGTCGCGACGTAACGTTGAAGTTGAAATCGTATTCAAAGGTAAAAAAACTCTAAAGTACAAACCGGCTCAAGTCTTCCTGCTTGAGCATCGACCCGATCGCCTCGTCGATGTCTTTGACGTCCACTTTGACCTCGAGTTCGCCCGATCCGCCGTCCGCGATGAATTTCGCGTACTTTTCGGGCGCCGAGAAGGAGAGTTCCTCGACGATGCGCTCGAGGACGGTGTGTAGACGTCTCGCGCCGATGTTGTCGACCGTCTTGTTCACTTTGGCGGCGATGTTGGCGATGTATTCCACCGCTTTCGTCGTGAAAACTAAATCAATACCCTCCGTCTTCATGAGCGCCCGCTGTTGCTCGATCATGTTCATCTCGGGCTCGGTTAAAATTCTGTACAAGTCGCGCTCCGTCAAACCTTTTAGCTCCACGCGAATGGGAAGTCTGCCCTGAAGCTCCGCGAGCATATCGCTCGGTTTCGCGCTGTGAAACGCACCGGACGCGATGAACAGGATGTGATCCGTGTTCACGTTACCGTGTTTGGTGCTCACCACCGAACCCTCGATGATCGGCAGCAAGTCGCGTTGGACCCCCTCAGAGCTCGCGTCCGCCCCGTGGCGATAGTCGCTCGACGACACGATCTTGTCGATCTCATCAATGAAAACGATCCCATCGTTTTCCACCGACGTGATCGCTTCCTTCGCGATCGCCTCGGCGGATAACAAATTATCAAACTCCATCTCTTCGATTAACGGTCTACACTCGGCCACCGTCATCTTCTTCTTGGACGTGCTCTTTCGATTCCCAAACAACTTGTCAACCTTGATGACCAGCTCGTGAATCGGAATCGGACCACCGCTCGGATCGATTTTCATGTTTTGTCCGCCCGCGTCCGGAAGCTCCACCTCGATCGTGCGATCGTCCAGCGTCCCGTCTCTGTACAGCGACCTAAACGCCTCCCTCGTCTCGTCGTTGGCGCCTTCGCCGCAGATGAAATCCAAAATTTTATTCTCGATGATTTCGGACACGTACTTTTCAAATTTCGCTCGCATCTTTTGTTTCGTCAACGCGATGCCGTTATCCACTAAATCGCGTATGATTTGATCCACGTCGCGTCCGTGAAATCCAACCTCGGTAAACTTGGTCGCCTCCACCTTGACGAACGGCGAATCCGTAATCTTCGCCAATCGTCGCGCGATCTCCGTCTTCCCGCACCCCGTCGGTCCGATCATCAATATATTTTTCGGCACGATCTCGTCGCTCATCGGTTTCGAAATCTTATGCCGTCGCCATCGATTGCGCAGCGCCACCGCGCAGGCCCTCTTCGCCTCTCGCTGTCCCACGATGTGTCTGTCCAACAGGGACACCGCCCCCGACGGCGTGAGTCCGCGATCGACGTCCCGCGACGCGCCGTCATCGACGATGGTAATCTCCACCGCGCGCGCCGCCCCTTTGGACGGCTTTTTCGCCGTCGTCGAGCGCGAACTCGACCCGTACGCGCGCGCGGGCACGGGCGGTAACCGACGACCGCGCGCGCCGTCGTCGTCGTTCGCGCGCGGCGCGAGCGTCACTCGCGGCGCGGCGAGGGCAGACGCGGCGGCGCGCGGGTCCGTCGCGTCGATCGGCGACGCGCGCGCGACGGCGCGTGAGAGTCGGCGACACGCGCGCGCGAACATCGTCCCGAGCGGCGTCAGTCTGACGACGCACCCTTTCGCGAATTTCTCCAAATGTCGCGTCGGGACGGCGCCGTCGCGTCGACGTCGACGGTGTCGGCGCCCGTGGTGGACCCGGAGGAGGTGTTGAACCCGCGCGTGCGCGATTTATTGCGCGGACGCGAGGTGCGTGTGCGAGGGGCGCCGATGATGAAGCAGCGGTTGAGCAACAAGTTGTGGAAGTTGGTGGTGTTGGCCATCCTCGCGTGCGTGCTGTGGGCGCTGCAGGGACGACAGATGGCCAGGATGAACGCGTGGGCGGACGGTGATTCGCACGCGGTGGGTGAGGAGTCGGTGGCGAAGAGGTTTTCGAAGAGGGGGGCGTTCGGCGGGAACGGCGTGCGCATCGTGCATTAAAAACGACGCAAACGGGAACTGTATACTGTAATGTATAATTAGAATTCTAGACACGCCGTGGATACGTGCGTCTTCTATTTGTCGTGGCGCACCGATTTTTTCGTCTTCTTCTTCTTCTTTTTGGCGGATACGTCCTCCTCGACGGCGACGGCGAGACGTTCGGCGCGCTTCTTCTTCTTCTTCTTTTTAGCCGAGGAGGCGTCAAAGTCGACGATCAAATCCTCGTCGTCGTCGCCATCGACGTGTTTCTTTGATTTCTTTGACTTTTTGACGTTTTGAGCCTCAAAATCTGGCGTGTGCGCGTCGAACACGATGGAGGTGAGGGGTTGTTTGGCGTACGCGCTCGCGACGCATTTACGCGTCTTGACGTTGTACACGCGCACGTACTGGTCCAATCCCGCGCACGCGACGTGCTCGCCGC
>Ga0255764_10002251_pt1 | contig 15710 bp, 12 predicted proteins | sample 071ome_30_FD_179964 | JGI IMG/M metagenome (GOLD analysis project Ga0255764, IMG submission 179964) | Coastal salt marsh microbial communities from the Groves Creek Marsh, Skidaway Island, Georgia - 071406AT metaG (version 2) | ecosystem: Environmental > Aquatic > Marine > Intertidal zone >... | reverse complement strand
GAGAAAGAATCTGCCCCTCTGCGAGGAAGCCTTTGGGCTTATAGTTTGCCCCCGTATACTGCAGAATCTCCAAGCTGCTCTTCGATACGGAGAAGCTGGTTGTATTTGCAGATACGATCGGTCCGGGAAAGAGAACCAGTTTTAATCTGTCCGGCATTGGTTGCCACAGAGATGTCCGCAATGGTTACATCCTCAGTTTCTCCGGAGCGGTGGGAGATTACGGAAGTGTACTGGGCTTCCTTGGCCATTTCTACGGCATCAAAGGTTTCAGTGAGCGAGCCAATTTGGTTCACTTTGACGAGGATGGAGTTGGCCACACCCTGATCAATTCCCTTTTTAAGGAAGTCTACATTGGTTACGAATAAATCGTCTCCAACCAGTTGCACCCGGTCGCCGATTGCATCAGTCAGTTTCTTCCATCCAGCCCAGTCATTTTCATCGCATCCATCTTCAATTGAGCGGATGGGGAATTTGTTTACCAGCTCCTCGTAGAATGCAACCATCTCATCGGAGTCACGCACCGAGCCGTCGCTTTTTCCAAAAACATACTTTCCTTTTTCTTTATCGAAGAACTCGGAAGAAGCCACATCCAGGGCAAATTCAATCTCGTCTCCCAACTTGTACCCTGCTTTTTCAACGGCGGTGGACAAGGCTTCGAGGGCCGCCACATTGCTGGCCAGGTTTGGAGCAAAGCCACCTTCGTCTCCGACTGCGGTGGATAAACCTTGGTCCTTAAGCACTTTTTTCAGGGCATGAAAAATTTCGCATCCCATGCGGAGGGCTTCCCTAAAAGAGGGGGCTCCCACTGGCATAATCATAAATTCCTGAACATCGATGGGGGCATCGGAATGGGAGCCACCATTTAAGACATTCATCATGGGTACGGGGAGAACCTTTGCGTTTGGACCGCCAAGGTATTTGTAAAGGGGAAGCCCGCAAGCCTGAGCAGCTGCATGAGCGGTGGCCATGGAGGCTCCTAAAATTGCATTGGCTCCAAGAACAGATTTGTTTGGCGTACCATCGAGCTCGAGCATCGCACGATCAATGGCAGTCTGATCGGTGGCATCTAAGCCAACGAGGGCTTCTGCAATCTTTTCATTCACATTGTCTACCGCCTGGGATACTCCTTTGCCAAGGTAGCGAGCTTTATCCCCATCACGTAATTCAATGGCTTCATGCTCTCCGGTGCTCGCACCTGATGGAACAGCTGCACGCCCAAAGGCACCAGAACTTAATTCAACTTCCACTTCAACAGTGGGGTTGCCGCGCGAATCTATGATTTCTCTTCCGTGTACTTCGATGATGTGTGTCATGATTTAAAAAGGTCTAAAAGGGGTGGGTATAAAACAAATTTGGAAAGTTGATCATGTCAGGGAGGGGGATTTTGTCAAAATTCTTTGGAATTCATCCCTCTATGCAAGAGTCTCGCAATTTTATTTCTCACCTTATATCTTGGGAGGCTTTCTTATGGCTAAGCAAAAAAATGCAATTTCTCCTACTCGAGATGAAAACTATCCTGAGTGGTATCAACAAGTGGTGCGGGCAGCAGACCTTGCCGAAAATACTCCCGTTCGTGGATGTATGGTGATTAAGCCATGGGGCTATGGGATCTGGGAAAATATTCGGGATGCTTTGGACGGAATGTTTAAGGAGACAGGGCATAAAAATGCATACTTTCCTCTGTTTATCCCCAAGAGTTTTCTGCAACGGGAAGCGGAACATGTGGATGGGTTTGCCAAGGAATGTGCGGTGGTCACCCATTCGCGCCTGGAAGCAGATGAAAATGGCATTCTGCAACCCGCTGGTGAATTGGATGAGCCTTTAATTGTACGCCCTACCTCCGAAACTATTATCGGGGAGCTTTTTGCCCGCTGGGTTCAGTCTTACCGAGACCTGCCATTGCTGATTAATCAATGGGCCAATGTGGTGCGCTGGGAAATGCGCCCCCGTCTGTTTTTACGCACGGCAGAGTTTCTTTGGCAAGAGGGGCACACCGTACATGCCACCGCGGAGGAAGCGATTGAGGAAACCAAATTGATGTTGAAAACCTATGCCGATTTTGCAGAAAACTGGCTGGCTATGCCGGTCCTGCGTGGAGAAAAAACGGAAGCCGAGCGTTTCCCTGGAGCTGAATCCACTTTGTGCATCGAAGCCATGATGCAGGACCGTAAAGCATTGCAGGCAGGGACCTCTCATTTCCTTGGTCAAAACTTCTCCAAAGCTTGTGGGATAAAATTCCAGGGAGTGGAAGGAAAAGAAGAACTTGGCTGGACCACCTCGTGGGGTGTATCTACCCGTTTAATTGGTGGTATGATTATGACTCATTCGGATGATGACGGACTCATTGTTCCTCCTCGGCTAGCACCTACCCAGGTAGCAATTCTGCCTGTGACCCCGAAGGAGGACTCCCGTGCCCAGGTGCTTGAATCGTGTGAGACCTTGCTCAAAGAAATTAAAGCAGAGTGTGCCTTTGATCTACCAGTACGGGCGGAAATGGATGACCGTGATTTGAGGGGGGGTGAAAAGTACTGGCAGTGGGTCAAGAAGGGAGTCCCATTAACCGTGGAAATCGGTCCGCGTGATCTGGAAAATAATTCTGTATTTGTGGGTCGCAGGGATTTGGGTGGAAAGCGTGAAGGGATGAACCGCAAGGAATTGGTTTCTTCCATCGGAAGCATCCTCACTGAGATTCAGCGGAATTTATTTACGAAAGCCAGTAGCTTCCAGAAGGAGCATACTCATGAGATCAATTCGAAGGATGAGCTTTATGATTTTTTCACCCCTCAAAATCAATCCAAGCCAGAAATTCATGGTGGATTTGCCCAAATTCACTGGAATCGAGATACCAGGTGGGAAGAGCAGTTAAAGAATGACCTGAAGGTTACTGTCCGATGCATTCCGGATGGTGAATCGGAGTCTGGTGATTGCTTATTTAGTGGAGAGAAGAGTCCAGGAAGGGTCGTGGTGGCTAAGTCCTACTAGTTTCATTTTTTTTGTTGGGGACCTTGTAGTAAAGCAAGAAACGATGAAAGTCATCACATCGGTCGTCGAAATGCAGACACGGGCTCTCGCCCTCAGAAAAGAGGGTAGGGTGATTGGATTTGTGCCCACTATGGGGTCCTTGCACCGGGGCCACTTATCGTTGGTCGATCTGGTTAAGGATAAATGTGATACCCGAATTGTTTCCATCTATGTAAACCCCACCCAGTTTGGAGCTGGGGAGGATTTTGAGAAATATCCCCGCGATCTGGACCGGGATCTGGAGATGTGCAGGGAACGAGGGGTTGATTTTGTTTTTACGCCCCCATCTGCGGAGGTATATGAAGAGGATGCATCAACTTATGTGGTCGAAGAAAAAGTAGGCAAGGGGCTTTGCGGAAACACCCGCCCCACTCACTTTAGGGGAGTCGCCACGGTTTGTGCCAAATTATTTAATCTATGCCAACCACATGTGGTTGCTTTGGGTCAGAAAGATGCTCAGCAGGTGGTAGTTTTGAAAAGGATGATTCGCGACCTTCATTTCCCTATTGAACTCTTGGTTGGTCCAATATTGCGTGAGGAGGATGGTTTGGCGATGAGTTCGAGGAATGTTTACCTGGAGCCCAGGCAAAGGGAGGATGCTCTGCTTATTTACAAAGCCCTACTGGCGGCCAAGTCTTTGGTGGAAGAAAAAGGCTCAAGAAATGTCGACCGGGTCAAAGCGGAGGTTCAAAATACCTTAAGAGGAGGAAGGTATCTCAGGGTAAATTATGTCGAGATTGTGGATCGAGATACGATGCAGCCCGAGACAGAAATTGTTCCCGGGCGTTCTCTTTTGGCAGTGGCAGCATGGGTGGATCAGGTTAGACTGATTGATAACTTTAGTTTTTAATTCCAATGGGTAGTGCTAAAAAACCAGCCAGTGAGTATGACCTCGTGATCGTGGGTAGTGGGATCGCTGGGCTAAGCTTTGCCCTCAAGGTAGCAGAAGCCGGATATCGTGTCGCTATTTTCACCAAGAAGACCAAGGCGGAATCCAATACCAATTACGCTCAAGGTGGAATTGCAGCAGTTACTTCGGCAGGGGATGATCTGGATAAGCATGTCCAGGATACCCTGGACGCAGGGGACGGGCTATGTGACCCCAAAGTGGTTCGTGAAATTTTAAAAGACGGACCGGAGAGAATTCAGGACCTTGTACGCCTCGGAGTCGAGTTCTCAAGCCTGGGTGATGGCCGGATTTCTTTAGGGAAAGAGGGCGGCCACAGTAAGCGTAGAGTCTTACATGTGAAAGATGTTACCGGAAAAGCAATTGAAGATGCCTTGCTGGCCAATATTTCAAAACAAGGAGTGGATCTTTTTGAGCACTATTTTGCCATTGATTTAATAACATCCAAAAAACTTCAAAAACTAGGCATGGCCCCGCATGGATCCAAGGATCGGGTCGAAGGGATTTACTTTCTTGATGCAACTTCGGATGAAGTGATCACCGTTTCGGCCCCTGTGGTTTTACTGGCCACAGGCGGGGCTGGGCAAACTTACCTTTACACCACGAACCCTACGATTGCCACGGGAGATGGAATCGCGATGGCTTCCCGGGCTGGCCTTTCCGTTACAAATTTAGAATTTATCCAGTTTCATCCCACCACCCTTCATTCCTCGGATGGAGACCGCTTTCTGATCACAGAGGCAGTCCGTGGGGAGGGAGCCAAGTTGATCGATGCAAAGGGGAGACCTTTTCTCAAAAAATATCATCCCCTGGCCGATCTTGCCCCCCGCGATGTGGTGGCCCGGGCGATTGATCGTGAAATGAAAAGATCGGGAGCTGATTGTGTGCGTCTGGACACGCCCAATATGAAGGTGGATTTTAAGGACCGATTTCCCAATGTTTATGAAAACTGCATGAAACGGGGGATTGATCCCACCCGGGAACCTATCCCTGTGGTTCCGGCTGCTCATTATTCATGCGGGGGCGTTCCTACCGCATTGGATTGTTCCACCAAGCTGGCTGGTCTTTATGCCTGTGGGGAGGTGGCTTGTACGGGTTTGCATGGGGCTAACCGATTGGCCAGCAATTCTCTATTGGAGGCTGTGGTGATGGCTCATCGGGGAGCCGAATCTGTGTGCCATTATCTATCCAATCATAAAAAAAGAGCAACTTGCCTACCCAATTGGGTGGATGGAGATGTGCCGGCTTCCGATGAGCGAGTGGTTCTTTCCCATAACCTAGAGGAATTAAAGCGGGCGATGTGGGATTATGTGGGGATTGTCCGTTCCACCAAACGATTGGAGCGTGCTCATGCCCGTTTGCGAAATTTGCGAAGAGAAATCAATGAATATTACTGGAATGCCAAAGTGGATGTTCCTCTGCTTGAGTTGAGGAACTTGGTCTGTGTCGCTGAGTTAATAGTTCGTTCTGCTTTGCAAAGAAAAGAGAGCCGGGGCTTGCACTTCACAATTGATTACCCCGATCAATCCGCAAAGCTCAGAAATACAAGGGTATCTTCCCGTAAGTAACCAAATTTTGGATGGCTCATACCCTTGGGAAAGTCGGCTTAATTGGCCCTGGAGCGATTGGAGGGTTTTACGGAGGGATGTTAGCTCTTGCAGGGGAGGATGTGCACTTTTTGTTTCGCTCGACCTATGATGCAGTCGTTGAGCACGGACTGACCTTGGTTCACCATGCAGATGCATGCAAGCAAACGAAGGTAAGCCCTCTTCAAGCTTATAATCGTGCTGAGTCCATAGGTGTGTGCGACTGGGTGATTGTGGCTGCCAAAGCCACAGCGAATGATCAATTAGCAGAGATGATGAGTCCGATGGTCGGGCCTTCGACCCGCCTGCTTACCTTGCAAAATGGAATGGGTAATGTGGAAAATCTTTTCCGTTTGTTTGGCAAAAACCGAACCGTAGTCGGTGGACTTTGTTTTACCTGCATCAACCGGACTTCAGAAGGGGTGATTGAGAATTTATTGCCCGGATATGTGCAGTTCGGTCAATTGGGGCAGAAGCTTTCACCCGAAGCACAATCAGCAGTGCATGCCTTTTCCAATGCGGGCATTAAGGTAAGAACATCTGATTCTTTGGACGAAGCTCTGTGGAGAAAGCTTTGCTGGAATGTTCCATTCAATGGTCTGTCGATCGCTGCGGGAGGCATCACCACCGATTTGATTCTGGCAGATCCTGCACTGAAGAATCGTGCCCAAGTGCTTATGCTAGAGGTGCAGGCAGGAGCTCGTGCTCATGGGGTGGAGATTGAGGATGCTTTCTTGGAGAAGCAGTTTGAATTAACCGAACCGATGGGCCCTTACAAACCTTCGAGCTTGATCGACTACCTCGACGGGAAACCGGTAGAGGTGGATGCAATCTGGGGAGAACCCTTACGACGGGCTCAGGAGAAAGGACGGATGGTTCCTGAAATGGATCGACTATTCCGGGAGCTTCAGCACAAAATGTAGAATCAGCTCATTTTAACTGGCTGAATCTTCGATTGGAGGATGTCTTTGGATCGTAAATCCAAGGAATCGAAAAAACCATCGGCCGGCTTTTTTTACATCTTCCAAGATCAAGTAGAGGCAAGGAACCATCAACAGCGTAATAAAGGTGGCGAACATCACCCCAAACCCGATGGCAATCGCCATGGGTTTGAGAAACTGGGCCTGAAGGCTTTTTTCAAAAAGGATGGGCATGAGCCCGACGAAGGTGGTCAGAGAGGTCAGTAATATGGGGCGGAAGCGGGCCATGCCCGCAGTCTTCACCGCTTCGAGCATAAAGCTACCCTTGGCCCGCTCGTTCACATAATGAACCAACACCAAACTATCATTGATCACCACCCCTGTCAGGGCGACCAGCCCGAAGTGGGATAGCTGACTCAGTGGCAGACCAAAGAGGTAGTGACCGAGAGTCGCTCCAATCAAACCAAAAGGGATGACTGACATGATCAGAAAGGGTTGGAGGTAGGAGCGGAAAGGAATCGCTAACAGGGCGTAGATGAGAAACAGGCAAATCCCACCCACACGGGCAAGTCCAGAGTCACTCTCCTCCTGCTCCTTCTTTTCACCAACAAAGGAAAATTTCAGCCCCGGATGGTCTATTCGGAGTTGGGGAAGAAAGTTTGCCGCCAGGTCGCGTTCGATCCCCGGAACATTGGCTACCACTTTATCAGCAGAGGATCCGACATTGATGATGCGGGATCGATCGGTCCGGGTAATGGTGGAAAAGCCTAGCCCGATTTTGATCTCAGCGACTTCTTCAAGGGGAGCTTCCACACCGTTTGGCGCACGAACACGTAAGTTGGAAAGAGCATGCAGGCTCTTTCTGTCTTCGAGTGGATAAAGTAGCATGACCTTAATCTCATCCCGGTCTCTTTGGATGCGCTGGATCTCCTCTCCATAATACGCCTGCCTGACTTGCCTGCCTAAGTCTGCCTGAGTTAGGCCTAGAGACCGGCCCGCAGAATTAAGGCGGAGTTGTACCTCACGTTTGCCTTCTGAGAATGTATCTCTTTGATCAAATAACCCTTCGTAAGTCTCCAACTGTTTGACCAGTTTACGACTGGCTAGGCTCATCTCTTCGAGGTCATCTCCTGAGATTTCAACTTCGAGCGCAGTCCTGCTTCCGCCCGCGGCCACATCGCCAAAGTAGAGTTCCTTCAGTCCGGGGACGGGTCCGATTTTTTCCCGCCAAAGGGCTGAGATTTGAGGGGCGGTACGGGTTCGCATCTCAGATTTGATCAGTTCCACGCTCACCTCGCCCATGTTCGATCCAGAAACAATATTGGAAGAACTCTTGGGTCCGCCCGAAAAGGGCTGAGCTCCCATGGTTTGCATCACATAACGAAAAGGGTTGGGTTCACCGAGTTCTTCCAGGTATTTAATCACCTCCAATCGGGCCATTTCCACTTTTTCGATCGCATTTTCGGTGGTTCGGGCGGGCACTCCTTCCTGCATATGGATCTTTACCGAAATATAATCGGAGGGCACAGGAGGTACTCCACGAATAGAGGGAACATGCCCGCCGACGATCAATCCAATGGTTACCGCAAACATCCCCACAAAAAAGGCGAGTGTCAGGTAGCGGTACCGAAGGCATGATTCAAGAAAGGGTTGATAAATTTTTTCGATAAACTTCTCCAATCCCATAGCGACTTTATCCTGCATCCTTGAAATAGGGTTGTTGGGCGAGCGGTCGAATCGGCAGAGGCTCAGGTGGTAGGGCAGGATAAACTTCGATTCGATCAAAGAAAAGAACAGGGCTGGGATCACAACCAGAGGAATATCTTTTAACAATTTACCAAGCCATCCGGGGAGGAAAAGCAGGGGTACGAATGCAACCATGCTCGTGATAATGGCAAAGGTAACGGGCATAGCCACCCGATGAGTTCCATCGATAGCAGCAGAGAGAGAATTTTTCCCCCTCCTTCCTTGGGTGTATACCGATTCGCCCACAACGATGGCATCGTCCACCAGGATTCCAAGGACGACAATGAAGGCAAACAAGGAAACCAGATTGATCGAGGCTCCAATCACTCCCATGGCGGCAAATGCACCCATGAAAGAAATGGGTAAACCAAGGGCGACCCAAAATGCCAGGGATGGTCTCAGGAAAAGGGATAGCACTAAGAAGACCAAGATAAGCCCCTGAAGGGCGTTGTTGATCATCATTTGAAGCCTGCCTTGTAGGTAGTAAGAACTATCCTGCCAGATGGTCATGCCCATCCCTTCAGGGAGAGTCGGACTGACTGCATTTACATAATCATTTACTTTTTTCGAAATATCCAGCGGGCTTTGCTGACCCACCCGAAAAATCCGAAGGGTCACTGCGGGTTGATCATTAAAAGTGGTGTAGAGTGCTTTGTCTTCAAATGCATCTTTGACCGTGGCTATCTCCTCGAGAGTTAAGCTGGATCCATTTTCGGATGGTAAGAGTTCGATCTCATTAAACCCCTGCCCATCTCGGGCTTTACCCATGGATCGGAGCAAGGTTTCACCTGCTGAAGTGCGGGCAACACCGCCAGGGACATCGAGGGAAGTCTGCCGAAGTGTCCTGGCTACATCGTCGAAGCTCAGACCGTGTTCGCGAAGAGCAGATTCGGAAACTTCGATCCCAATCTGGGGTTTGCGGATACCAGCGATTTCAACCTGGGTAATGCCTGGAAGGTTGGTCAGGTCGTCTAAGGTTTGGTCGGCTAACTTTCTTAGAGATTTCTCATCACATTGCCCATGGATCGCAACCGCTAGAACCCGTCTCTTAATAGCCGTCACTTCAACCATGGGCTTTTCGGCTTCCTCAGGAAGGGTGAGAATAGAGTCGACCCGAACTTTGATCTCATCTGCAAGAAGTTTGGCATCCTTTCCTCTTTCAACCTGCACGGATACCACGCCAAAGTTTTCCCTGGAATAAGAGGTCATCTCTTTGATTCCAGTGAGATCCCAAATTTTCTCCTCAATCTGTTTACAGATTCCATCCTCAACCTCCAAAGGAGCCGCCCCTGGGTAGGCTACTGAAATGGTGACAAGATCGAGATCAAAGTCAGGGAAAAGCTCCATCTTTAATCCCCGAACAGAAAAAATTCCTGCAATCAGGATCACCCCCATCAGGAGGTTGGCAGCAACCCCATTTTTAGCAAACCAGGCAATCATTGGGCCGTTTTATTAGACTCTAAGTTATGGCTTGCCTCGGTGGACTGATCATCCACTTGCTCATCTCCAACTACCCGAACTTTCATTCCCTCCGAAATAATCTCGATTGGAGTGGTGCATACCCGCTCGCCGTCTTTCAGACCTGTTCCTACCCAAACCTTTCTTTTTGTTCGGTGTAAAACTTCAACTTTTCTGGGTTGAAGCTGGTTGGATGGATCCACCACCAATATCGTGGAGAGGTCGCGAAAGGCCGAGTCAGGAAGCACAAATGCGGAGACTTTTTTACCCGTTAGTTTGAGGTTAACAAATTGTCCAAGGCTAAGAGGATGATTTGTGGGTGATTTCGAAAATGGGTTGGCAAAACAGTCATCTATCCGAGCTACGAAATTGGTCAGCCTCGTCTTAGGATCCACCATGCCTTGGGATCGATCGAGGAATCCTTTGTGAGAAGAGGTACCTTCTTTGTTTAAGGTTTCAACCAGGATATTATGATCCTTGGCCAATCCATCGATAAAACCGAGAAAAGATATCTCTTTTTGACTCAGAGAAAGGTCAATCTCAGCGGAATCAAGAGCGTAGATCTCAGCAAGGGCAGAAGATGTCCCTGATCCAACCCGTTGGCCTCGGTCCACCATGGTACGGATGATTCTTCCGTCAAAAGGGGCGGTCACCTGGGCACGAGAGAGGTTTTTCTTCGCCTGATCCAGGAATGCTTGGGCTGCCAGTTTCTCCGCTTCGGCTTTGCGGATTTGAGGCAATCGCTTGACCAATTCGGGTGCTTTGGACCAGTTTCGTTCGCCCCATTCGCTTTTTGCCTGCTCGGCAAATTCCTGCTCTTGAATCAATTGCAATTGAGCACGGCTCAGATTGGCTTTAGCTTCTGCCAGCGTGCTTACAAGATCGACCTCTTCAATTTTAACAAGGAGGTCATTTTTTTTAAAAAAGCCCCCTGCACGAAAGGATGGGATGGGTTGGTCTAAGGAAAAGGGAGCTACACCCTCGATAATTCCGGGTACTTCTGCGATCAAAGTGGTAAGGGTACGAGGGCGTACCAAACCATGAGAGTGAAGGATGGCTGGTATGGATTGCCTCTTGGCGACCACTACTTCCACATATGGGAGTTGTTTGTTGACCTTCCTTGGTTGGGGCTCTGGGCGGAGCTGAATTAGATACCAGGCAAGGCAGCATAGGCCTCCCAGAACAAGGGGCGGAAGAATGAATTTTCTCATGATTGTGAAGGAAGAGGAGACTGCCCAAGGGCAAGGTGTAAATCGATACGGTTATGAATTCTTTGCTTACGGATTAAAAGAGCTCGGCTTCGAGCATCGAATGCCCGTCTTTGATTTTCCAAGGCATTGAAAATTCCCTCCACCCCTCGCTGGTATCTTTCCCAGCTTAGTCGAGACGCCTCCTCTGCTGCTCTGGCAGCTTGTTGTAAAAAATCCTCTTCTTTGGCTAGGTTTTGCTCTGCAGAGAGCAAGTTTTCCAGCTCTGTAAATGCTTCCAGTGCAGTGGAGCGATAATCTGCCCAGGCGGCTGCTTGCCTAGCTTTGGCTTGGCGTTGTGCAGCCCGGAGACGACCCCCGTTAAAGATTGGTTGGGAAAAGGACCCATTGATTCCCCAGGTTTGAAAATTCTTATCGAGCAGGTTTTCAAATTCATCACTTCGGCTTCCAGGGCCACCACTGATGCTTAAAGAAGGAAAGAAATTCTTTCTGGCAATCGAAAGGTCCAGCCCGCTTGCCTCAGCATTCTTCTCTGCAGCTTGTATGTCTGGTCTTTGAGTAAGAGCTGAGCTTGGAGATTCAGGGGAATGGCTAATTTCAGGCAGAGGAGTAAGTTTGGATGAATCATTGAGGTCGAGATTTACACTTGGGTAGTTACCAAGAAGCACATTGAGCCTTCTCTTGTTCTGATTCAATTGTCGCTCCAAGGCTAAGGCCCTTGCCCGAGCCGAAGCCGTTCCGGATTGAGCCAGGTTTTGTTCGAGGGCATTGGCAAGACCTTTGCGGAACCGTTCGTTCACAAAACTTTCGTTTTGAGCAAAGGAAGTGGCACTTTGGTTGGCAAGGGTGAGTTGTTCTGACCCTTCGATGATTTCATACCACACTTTGGATACCTGACCGGATAGGGAAAGCCTGGCTGCATCCAAATCCAAGCTGCCTGCCTGAAATCGTTTTTCGGCAGAATCCCGAGCATCGGCAAGCTTTCCCCATAAATCCAACTCCCAGCTGATGTTCAGTCCGGAGGTAAAACTGTTACTGGTGAAGGATGTGCTTCCATTGGGCAGGTTGAATCCGATTAAGTTCCTTTTGGATCTACTTCCCGTAATCTCTGCTTGAGCGGTGGGCAAAAGGTTCGCTCCCAGTATGGTGGCTTGTTCTCCCTGGGCAATTAAGCGTTCGGTCATTGCGGACAAAGAAGGATTCCCTGACCAGGAATCCTCAATAATGTTCTGCAAAACATCTCCACCTAGAGCAGAGGCCCACCCTTGGGAAGAATGATTTTCCCCCGATAGGGTGATATTTGATTCCCAGTTTTGAGGATAGGAAAGTTCGGATTTGGAAATCTGTTGTTGCTTAGGAGCCAAGCAACCCGTCAGCAAGGCTGTGCAAAGAACGATGGGTGGTGTAATAATGAGAACGGATTGATTCATGATGGAGAGGAGTTTCTTAACCCATGTGTGAAACCATGACTAACGAATTTTGTTAAACGGTTAATCATTTCATCCACCTGATTCTCATTGCACATGCCTTTGGTAAAGTCTTCCAATCTACGATGCTGGGCAAGTGCACCAAGCATAGAAGCGACCGCAAGATGAAGGTGCCAATAAATTTCTTTTGCGGGTTGATTCGGAAAGGTAAGGGAGAGTTCGCGGTGATAAATTTCAGCAATTTGGGAGAAAAAACGATGGTGCATGCGTTCGATAAATTCGGTCGGTTCAGTAAAGGTTCGGGCAACCAATTGGGCAAGACTACAGCGGGAGTTGGCACTTTTGGATATTTCCTCTCCGATTGGGTGAATAAGAGTACGGAAAATTTGAAATACCCCAAGAGGCAGGTTTGAGTTATTATTTTTCTCTTCCTCTAAAAGTTCGAGCCTTCGTTGGTTGATGGGTTGGATTCTTTCCCTCAGCATTTCCAAAACCAAGGCATCTTTTGAACCAAAGTGGTAATTAGCTGCAGCAAGATTTGCTTTAGCCTCTTTGGCAACGGATCGAAGGGTCAGGCCATTGTAACCATGAAGTGAAAATAAACGTGCGGTTGCTTCAATCAAACGGGCACGAGTTTCCAGCTTGGGTTTTGGATTTTTGATAACAGTTGCGATCACAAAAAAAAAGAATTAAAACGCTTGTTTGAAAAAACACAAATCTATCTGCATTCATTCATATAAAATGGATCATGTCTAAGAGTGATATTGGTTGACTTAAGCGAATAAATTTACTTGTATTCTCTGCTTTTCCCAATTTTCAAGTACTCACTCCGATCTGATATGATTAAGATTCGTTTACAAAGACACGGTGCCCGTCATGCACCCTTTTACCGCATGGTGGTTGCTCCATCCCAAGCTCGTCGCGACGGCCGTTTTCTGGAAGTTGTTGGTACATACAACCCTCAGTCAAGTGCTCGCGAGCGTGAACTGGACCTTAAGATGGATCGAATTGATCATTGGCTCGAAGTGGGAGCTCAACCAACCGATACCGCCAAAAGCTTGATCCGTCAGGGTCGCTTGAGCCCTGAAGATTGGTTGAAGCGTACGGAAGCAAAAGCAAGCGCCAAAGCTGCCCGTGCTGCTAAAAAGAAGAATCCTGCTCCTGTAGTTGAGGAAAAGCCAGTAGAGGCTGAACCTGAAGCCAAAGAAGCAGCTCCTGCAGAAGAGGCACCTGCTGTAGAGGAAAAACCAGCTGAGGAAGAGAAGGCGGCTGATCCTGCTCCCGAAGCAAAGGAAGCACCTGTAGAAGACGAAAAAGCGGAAGAGAAGCCAGTAGAGGAAGCGAAGGAAGAACCCAAAGCTGAGGCTGAGGACAAAGCTGAGGCAAAAGAGGAAACTGAATCCTAATTTGCCAGTCTGGCTGATCCGGTTGGCATGCTCTTTTTAATACCTGATGATTCGCACGATGAGCCCTCAACTGCGTTTCGACGTACTTTCTCTCTTTCCTCAAACCGTTGAGGCATTTACTCAGGAAAGTATAGTTGGAAAGGCGATTGAGCGCGGGTTAATCGATGTTCATTCGCTCGATCTCCGAGATTGGTCAAAAGGTAAACATAGGGAAGCAGATGACCGCCCTTTCGGAGGCGGAGCCGGTATGGTTCTTAAGCCAGAACCTCTTTTTGATGCGATCGAGCAGGTTGCCACCCCATCATCCACAGTCATATATATGGCACCTGATGGAGAACCATTTTCCACGGAGCTAGCCAAGGAATTGTCCACATCTCCCCACCTCGTGCTTGTAAGCGGTCACTACGAAGGGATTGACCAGAGAGTTCGTGACCATGCAATTGATCGCGAAATCAGTATAGGGGATTATGTTCTTACCAACGGTGCTCTTGCGGCTAGTGTACTGATAGACGCTGTGGCCCGTCATGTCCCTGGTGTTTTGGGAGACGATCAGTCTCTTCAGGGTGAATCATTTGACGATCAATTGTTGGGTTGCCCGCAGTATACCCGTCCAGAGGAATTTAGAGGATTTAAAGTCCCGGAAGTTTTGCTTTCGGGGAACCATCAGGCAATCGCTCGTTGGAGACATGAACAACGTCTCGAAAAAACGAAAAGATTACGCCCAGATTTAGAAACTATCATTAATCAATAAGGAACTGAGAACATGAATGAGCAACTGCTGAACGAAATTACTAACGAATACCTCCAGGAAGGGCGCGATCAATTCAAAGTTGGGGACGGTGTGAAAGTTCATGTTCGCGTTCGTGAAGGTGATAAAGAAAGAATCCAGATCTTTGCTGGGATTGTTATTTCCCGCAAAGGCTCAGGCATTCACGAATCCTTTACTGTTCGCAGAATTGCATCTGGTGTGGGTGTGGAGCGGGTATTTCCGGTTAACTCTCCTTTAATCGACAAGATTGAAGTGGATCGTGAAAGTATCACCATGCGTGCTCGGATGTATTATCTTCGCGACCGTGTGGGTAAGGAAGCAACTAAGGTAAAAGAGAAGCGTCTCTACGAAGCAAAGAGAAAGAGCTAAACCTTATTTTCCAAAAATCCTCTGGTTATATCTGGAGGAGCACAGCAGGTTTACTTCTTCTATACCCTCAATAGGTTCAACCTTTGAGGATTAAGGAACTTGTTCACCATTCTTTCGTTGTCAGAAAATTCAATCGTTGTAGTCGGAGATTGCTCTATTTCTTTGTAAATACGTAAAACCTTTTGTCCGTATACCTCCAGGGAAAAGTTTTGGGTTACGGCAGATCGGTTGTTTTGGATGTGCTCAGCTTCGAGCACCCCGAGTTTAGCTTGTTTTCGGATATCTTGGAGTATGAGGTCTGATCGCTTGGCTTTTTCGATCGCTGATCTTTGAAGATTCTCGTCGAGATGTCCAAATTTGATACCTAGGGGAGTTGAGATTGATTCAAAAGCTTGCTGAACCCCATTTTCAGGTAGACTTCTTCCGTACTGACAGTACGTCTTTTCCAAGGCGACTGAGATCGCACTTTTCAGAGCATCGGGTTCAATCAAGGATGGGTCTACAAGGATTTCGTTGTAAAGATGATCCAAGTTGACCCCGAGCTCAGTAAAATCCGATGTAATTTCTGGCAGGTTTCGTCCGCATAGGCTTTGACCAAAAGTCCAAGGTTCTAAAAACCCGAGCCCAAATCCCTCGGCCACACTTACATTGATCAAAGATTGAGCCTGTTGGACTAATTCAGGAAAGCTTGCCTCGGTTTGCTCACCCAGTCCGTAAGTCAGTTGAGTGCCTAATTCTTGGCCAAATTTTATCCAGCTGTCATATACGGATTGAAAGTTTGGGTTGGTTGGACCCAGGCTGTTTGCAAAGTGGAATTCCGGATAAGCCAGAGAGAGGAGGGCGAGTTCGCCCAGATTCTTTCTTCTGACCGCTCGAACCGGGTAGAGATACAG
>Ga0255764_10002237_pt1 | contig 15759 bp, 10 predicted proteins | sample 071ome_30_FD_179964 | JGI IMG/M metagenome (GOLD analysis project Ga0255764, IMG submission 179964) | Coastal salt marsh microbial communities from the Groves Creek Marsh, Skidaway Island, Georgia - 071406AT metaG (version 2) | ecosystem: Environmental > Aquatic > Marine > Intertidal zone >... | reverse complement strand
TCAGCGTCGCCTGAGTGTCAACCTCGCTCACCGACGATTCCCCAGACACCAACGAAAGCGCTCGCGAATTCCCAGAAACGCTCTGATCACCATCGTCATCGTCGTCGCCGTCTCGGTTTCTTCTACGCTCCCGAGGACTCGACGAGTACGAGCGACTCGACGAATACGAAGAACCGCCATAGGAAGACGAATACGAAGACCCCGTGTAGGACGACCCCGTGTAGGACGAAGACCCGGTGTAGGACGAAGACCCAGTGTAGGACGAAGACCCGGTGTAGGACGAAGACCCGGTGTAGGACGAAGACACTGATCGAGAACCGCTCCCCTTTGCGTCCTCATCAACATCACCTTGACTCTTCGTTTCAACCGTCACCTGTTTACTGTTGTACGTCGATTCCGGTAGACAGGGTACAAACACGTGTAAAACGCGAAAGACGGCGCGTCTAAATTCCGAACGCGTCGGCGCCATCGCGTCGTCCGGCGCGAGACGGATCGAATGGACGCCGACGCGGCGCGATGTGAAGAGATTAGTTTTTGTCACCAGGGAGGCAAACAACTACTGGTCACCAAACAGGGATGTTTCATGCGACACATTACAAACAATCGTGAAGAAAACCTACTAGAGTACACACTATGGACTTACAAAACTCACCACAGACCCTCGCGCGCGCGCGCGCGCGCTGGACGTTGAGAGAAACGAATCAAATCCTCTTAGCCATGAGAATCTTTTGTTGATTTTTTATGACATCCACGGGCGTCCGCCACGGTCGATCGAGCGTCGCGAATCCATTTCGTTCGTACGCCTCCATCGCCCCTCGATTGTTCTCGTATACGTGTAACATTGTTAAATTGAACCCCCATTCTTTCGCTATGCTCTCACCCGCGCGTATGAGCGTCGTCGCGATCCCTGAGCGTCGACGCGTCGACTCCACGCACATGCAACTCAGATACGCGTACTCATCCGTCACCATCAATCCCTCAATCGTTCCCATCGCTCGCATCACCTCCGAATCCCTCTGCACGCTCACCTCAATCACCCCAATCAACCTCCCGGAATTTTCATCCTCCATCACCAGCGGCGCGAACCGTCCCAATTTCGCGTACGCGTACTTTTTCTTCAGCGTCGAAGCCACGTCCGACTCAAAGTACGCCCGCAGCGGTCCATCCACCGCCGTCAGCGCACTCCTCGCCCCCATCACCGGTTCATAAAACCCATCCGTCTGCAACGCCGCGATCGCATCGAGCTCATCCGACTCACCGAACCGCACCACGCGCCCTTTCGCGTCGCGAAACACCTCCCCGCGCGGGTTCCCGGCGCCTCGAGTCTTCCCACCGAACCACGGCCCGCTTCCACGCCGTCTTTCCGTCGTCCGTCCTCCCGCCGCGGACGCCATCGCGATTGCGCGACGACCGCGACGGCGACATTTTCTGAAATCGCCGTCACCCGTCGTCGTCGACCCGGTGACCGCGACGGCGACGCGGACGACCGTCGCCATCGATGATGATTTCCGCGCGGCGAAGAGTGAAGCCGCGCCTCAGTCGCTGGATGCTCGCCTGCAGAGCGACGGCGGCGGCGACGACGACGACCGCGCGCTTGGCGACGACGATCGCGCGGGTGACGAGGGCGCACGACGCGGGACGACGCGGCGTCTCGAGCGGTGCCGCGTTTCGAGCGGTGCGTCGCGCGCGTCGAACGAACGCGTTTCGGTCGCTCGTAACGAGAAGACTGACGCGCATTCAGACGACGACGAACGGCGATAGCGAGGGGACGATGAAGATTACGTTCGTCACGGGAAACGCGAAGAAACTCGAAGAAGTCAAAGCCATCTTGGGAGGAGGAGACGGGTCGTCGCCGGCGGCGTTCGAGTTGACTTCTAAAAAGGTGGATTTACCGGAACTGCAAGGAGAACCCGAAGACGTGGCCAAGGAAAAGGCTCGACTCGCGGCGCGCGAGCTCGACGGTCCAGCGCTCGTGGAGGACACGTCGTTGTGCTACAACGCGCTGAATGGCCTCCCCGGGCCGTACATCAAGTGGTTTCTCGAGAAGACTGGACACGAGGGGTTGAATAATTTGTTGGCGGCGTACGAGGACAAGAGCGCGTACGCGCAGTGCGTTTTCGCGTATTCCACCGGTCCGGATGATGAAAACCCGAGAGTATTCGTCGGGAAGACGCACGGGAAGATCGTCCCGGCGCGTGGACCGCTGGATTTCGGTTGGGATCCCGTGTTTCAACCCGATGGGTTCGAAGAGACGTACGCGGAGATGGACAAGGCGACGAAAAATTCGATATCGCACCGCTATCGAGCGTTGGAAGCGTTTAGAGCGCACGTGAGCGGCTGAGATTTTGTCGCGGTCGCGGTTTTGTGGTTTTGCGTGTAGACGTCGTGGTTTTAATATCAAACCTGTGAGTGACGGTAGTGGTCGTTCACGAAGATTCTTCGCTCGCTCGCTCGTTCGCTCGCTCGTTCGCTCGCTCGCAGACGGACAGACTTCACAACGCGACTAGCCGAATTCACAGTTGGAACAAATCTAAAATGGAATCCACCGAACCTCTCAACGAATTCGAAGCCCGACGCCGGGCCAACATGGCGAAAATTAAGAGTAAACTCCTCGAACTTCGTCTCGGCGTAGCCAAGGCTGAACTCGAGGCGCACGCGCGAGGTCGAGGACGCGGGAAGGAGAACGATGGCGCACCGACAGTTGGAAAACGAAAGATTCAAAAAACAAACTCTGTTTCGAAAAGAGGACGCGGGACGACGGGAGAGGAGAAGACGGAGGGTGACGAGTCGATGCGACGACGATCGTCGCGACTTCGTGGGGCGGCGGTGGGGCGCGTGGAGACTGGTGGGGAGGAGGAGACAAAGGGAGAAGATGAGGTTGAGGATGAGGAACGCAGAGCGTTGCACGAGACGGCGGCGGCGGAATATGCGAAGCGACACGCGGGGAAACAAGAGCGGGCAACCATCGTGGGCACGGCGTCGTATCAACACACGCTCATGCGGGTGAGAACGATGGATGAAGCGGCGCTGGGAAGGAGGATCGCAGCGATTGAGCGAGCGAAAGGGAAACACGCCGTAATCAAAATGCGGCTCTTCGCGCGCGTCTTGTTTCTGGAAGGACACGAATGGTTGGCGTCGGACGCCGCCGAGGCTTTGGAGCGTCTCATCGATGAGTTAGGAGATCCAGAAGCGGACGAAATAGCGATCGTGCGCACGGAGATTGCGAGGGATGCCGCGGCGGCGCGAGACGCGGGCGACGGCGAATTTCACTGCGATGCCGCCACCGATTTATCTTTGGCGTCCGTCTACGCCGACGTCGTGCGCGTCGAAGCGATGGCGATGGATGAAGAATTCACCTCGAGCTTCAAATCCATGGACCCGGCTGAGGTGGCGAAAACTGCGACGCCGAACGCGACGATTTGGCAAGCCGCCGCCGCTCGTCTCGCGAAATCAAATGGTTTGCTCGCCAGCGGCAACGTCTTATCACTCCAAAACGACGGCACGTATCACATCGAGCCCGCCACCGCGGAGATGAAAGCTGCGATTCGCAAGACGAAGAAGTGATTCGCGATGCGACTCCACTCTGCGTACGCTTTAGATCAATAGATACCGGTAGTAGTTATCCAATTCGCGATAAACGCAAACAAAACAGTTGCCCGCTCGGGACCGCACTAGACGACACGTCCGCGTGCCATGACGATCCACTCCACCGTCGCGACGACGCACGCCGCGACGTTCGCGCGCACTCGATGTGTCCGAGCGCACCGCGCGACTCGAGGGTCGAGGACGACGACGCCGACGCGCGCATCGACCGCTGACGATAGGGACGACGCGGTGTCCGGTTGCACCGAATGTTCGCTGCCGAACGAACGCGCGCGCGCCGAAACGACGGCGTCGTTGATGGCGTTGGCGACCAACGGACATTCGCGAGCGCTCGTCGTCGGCGCAGAGACGGGAGCGTTGTGCGAGGCGCTCGTGAGAGGTGGAGAGACGGCGCTTCGGACGGTGCTGTGTGTGGATGCATCGAGTAAAATGTTGGATCGATGCGCGGAAAGATTAGGATACGGCGAAGGTGGTGCGTTGCAAAGCGGAGAGAACACATTGGGTAACACGCCGGGGGTTCGTTTTCTGCGTGCGGATGATATGAAGGCTTTGAAGCCGTATCACGGTGCGTTTGACGCCGTGGCGTTCAACGCGCACTTGGTGGATCGAGGTGATGCCGATGCGATATCAGACGCGCTGACGCGGGTACTTCTCTTGTGTAAACCTGGTGCGCGCGTCATCATTTCTGAGCGCGCTCCCGAGGATGGATCTCAAGGGTTTGATTTCGCCGAAATCGTTCAACGCCTGCCGCTTGCGTTGGCCGATTCCGCTCGACCGGGGAAGGATTTAAAGAGTCAAGCGGCGATGTATGCGATCGATGACGATAATCCGCTGGCTCTCGTCGTTCCAAACGCGTTCGCTTTGAGCGATCGGATGACTTTGGAGGCTCCCGTGGTCACTGGCTTTGGTCGCGGTAGCAAGCAAATGGGAGTGCCTACGGCAAACTTGGATCCCGAGCTCTGCGGCGGCGAAGAATTTCTGAGTACGCTCCCGCTTGGTGTGTATTTTGGATGGGCGAAACTCCAGCGGGAAAGTGAATGGCACGAGTGCGTTCTCAACGTCGGAAAGCGCCCGACGTTCGTCGACGGAGACGGCACGACGATTGAGGTGCATGTGATGGGAGCGAGCGACGCCGAGCCAGAGTACGCGGATGATTTTTATGGAGAGACGATGAGGGTGGATGTCTGCGGCTACATACGCCCAGAGATGCGTTTCGAGTCTTTACCAGAGCTCGTCGCGCGCATCAAGACGGACATCGGTCTCGCGAGGAACGCGCTCGCTTCTGGGTCGCATCCAAAACCGTAAAGTAAACTAAACTAAACATTGATCTGCAATAGTCACACAAAAGAAAATGTGTCGTTACAAAATAACTGCAAGCTCGCGCGCTCGGCCACTTCGGCGTCCCAAACCACAATCAGGAAGACATCCGTCCAGCGAAAACAAACGCTAGAAAGGCTTTCAAATGTCCCCCGTCACAACGGGTTTGGCACCGTAGAGAGACTCGTCACGTACGACGACGTGCCTCTCCGCGGCTTGAACGCCTCAACCAGTCACGCGCGACCTCATAATAAAGGTTCCATCCCTCGCTCGTTACGCAGCATTAGCCATGACGTCAGAGATAAACTTACCGAGCTTGCCCTCCGGGCCGCCCTTACCGTCGACGAGGTGAGAACCACTCTCCTTCTTCGAGTAGAGCACTTCCTTGGTATCCAGGCGCATCACCTCGAACGCGCCCTTACGCCAAAGCGCGTTCTCCCCACCCGGGATCGGCTTATCGGCTTGGTTCTCCAGGTACCACCCCTGTCCTTCCGGCACGGTTTCTTTCAAAACCGATTCAACGTTGTACGTAAATTCAAACTTCCCCGGCAAAGCTTCGTTCGTCTTATCGATGAACATCTTCACTCGGGGCATGTAGTTTCACTTCTCGCAATACTCTACGTTTCCGATTCATTCGTCACGAAATCCCTCGGTCAGTCACCCGACATCGCACCGCGTCGTCGTTCAATTCATCGGTGTATCCTCCGTCGTCGTCGTCGTCGTCGTCGTCGTCGTCGTCGTCGTCGTCGTCGTCTCAAATCTCATCGCGTCTCGCGTCATCCGTACGGATAAACCATCCACCCGATGGATAATCCAAGACCCCCCCTTCCAACCGTTCGCGTCGTTCGCGTCGTCGAACGCACCGATGTGAATGGGCACGGCGTTGGTCACCGCGCGCGCACCGCGCATCGAAGCCTTCCCGGCCGCGCGCGTCGTCGTCGTCGCGCGGGTTCGCGTCGGGATCGCCGACGGCGTTTTGATGAGCGTCGTCGCACGCATCCTCGTCAGACACACTCTGGCGTCTCACCCGTGGGAAATGCAGGCTTTTTTATCATTCGAGCGTGTGACTAGTTACATTTGAGTCTGTGATTGTCTACCGGCGCCCGTCTTACTTTTGTAAATCCGCGGGAAGGAGCGCGTCGTCTATGAGACGATCGGGAACGGATTCACCGCGCATGGCGGCGCGAACGGCGTCCGCCTGAGCGCGTCTGAGGTGGCCGTGGACGCGCAAGTCTCGGTTTCTCGTCTGCGATTCGGCGATGGAGATAGCCGTCTCTCTGTCGTACTGGGCGGAGTTCGCGGGGACGAAGAGGCGGTCTCCTTCGAGAAGTATGGAGTCCTCGGTGAGGAGTTCAATTTGACCCGCGTGCTTGCGGTGGACTTGGGTAAGATTGGACGTGGGTCGGTAGCCGATGATGCGTTCCGCCGCCGCTTTTTCATCTTCGCTTTCTTTGACTTCCGCCTCCTCCTTTGAAGGCCAGAGCCATGTAGCGATGTTGATATTGGCGCCTTGATCGAGAAGAAGAGCATCTGACTCTTTTTCTTTTGTGGATTCGCGGGTGACGTAACGTTTGTGATCACCATCGGCGTGAAGGGCTCGAGCGACTCGCTGCTTGAACGGCTCGGCTTGAGCAGCTCTGAGCTTGTCTTCGAGAGGCGCCGCCACAATGCCAAAACCATCTTTCCCTTTTACGAGCCAACGACCAGCTTCTGTCGATTCTTGAGCTCTGTTCGTGATGTATTGCATGTCCGGCTTTGTGCGATACGACGACCGAGCACCGCATTCGGATAGCATTCTACCAATGTTGAGCCTGACGCTCATCACTGTTTGGTATCGGTGCTGAGAGACGCGGAATAAATCTTCTGTCGCACCCCAAAGGTATAGAACAGAGCCAGTCTTGGCTCTGACATTTACACCCTTTGGAAAATTTACCGGATGAATGGAGATACTCGTAGGATCGGCGCCCTCCATGAGCATGTAGCGAACGAGATCTTCGCAGCCGAGCTTTCTTGAGTTGGAACGAATCGCCGCCGTCACAGCCCACATGAGCGGGTAGCTACGCATTTGAATCGATTTTTCAGCCTCTGGCTCAAAAAAGTCATCGAGTTTTTCAGATAAAGCCTTCTGATCGCCATCTTCGACGTATCTCTTGCGCAAATCCATGTACCGCGACTTGCGATGACGTTTCAACTGCCCGCGAAGACCGTCGCCACATTCTGGGGCTAACATGGAGTGGTAACCACAGCGATCAATGTTCGCCCCTTTATTCGCGCATACTTTGGCCAATGCGATACCAACGGCGAGTTGCTCTTGAGACTTAGACGTGGCCGCGCCATAGAGTGCTGCAAAGAACGAGGTGTACTCGTACGGCACGAGACCAACGCCGTATAGCGAAAGCAATGGATTCCTTGCGAAGTCGTCAATGTTGTGTGCGTCGCAATGGTTGAGAAGCTCAATCGCGATCGCCATGGTAGTTTTGGCGCGGGAAGCGCGACGCCTCTCGAGTTCTTCGTAAGTCAGCTCTTGAACTGGAGGATCTGGTAAATGCGTAGGACTCTTTGCTCCACTCTCCAAAAATTCGCCATCGCCAATCTCACTGGGGGCGCCCAACTGATCGATCTCAGCGTAAGCTTTATCGACTTCGGGGTCGACTTCCGATTTTTTCTCATCGAGCGCGTTAGCATCTTCGTTTTCGATTACGCTAGATCCCTCGAGAATCTGATCGGATAGTTCGTCACTCTTCATCTCCACTGGCGTGATGCCCATTTTCTGGAACCCCTTGGGCACTAAGCCCTTTGGCAAGCGCGCTGCAGCCTCTCGCTCGGCTTTTTCTTCATTCTCGGCGATCGCCCATTCTAATTCTTTGTTATCCGCCAATCGCAACTCGGCTGCGAGCGCACTTGACTCGGAGTCGTCATCAGAAGCATAAATGTTTTGATCCGTGCGAGACGATGCAAGCGAGTAGTTTTCACAATTGTTCAAGTTGACGGCGATGCCCTTAATGGCTTTTGCACGCCGTGCATTCTCTTGACGAGCTATCGCGAGTGCTCGCGACTGAAGTGAAGTCTGTCCCACCACCACCGTCCGCACAAGGCCAGGAACGTCTCGCCGAGCTGCTAGATGAGATGGACCAAAACGTGAACCAGAAGGGCGAAGCACTCCTCCCTCCATCCGTAAGCTTGCAGCGTCCGAGTCAGCGCGATCGCCATCATCGTCAATCTCATCAACGGTATAAGCCTGATGATGTGTTCGCGTTTCGCGCAGTGCATCGAGAACAGCCGCGCGTTGAACATTTTTCACCTCGCCACCGTGACCGATGATCTTTTGGTAAAAGCTCTCCTCTTTCTTCGGAGCCAAAGCCGGATGTTTGCGCGTTGAAAGTAGCTCATTTACTTCCTTCGCCTCGGGCTGCTTCACTTTAATCTGCTGATTTAATCTAAGTAAAACTTCAGCGACTGACAAGGCTTCATACTGTCCATCCTCTTCATCAACCACAAGCGGAGCTGCAGCCTCTACGGCAGCGGAAACCGCCATGGCAACCATGGATCCTTCAATCCAAGAGTAATGGTTCTTCTTCAGCTGGTAATGTGCCGAAGCGCCAGATCGGAGCAGCAGTAAAACAAGGTCTAGAGCCTCTTTATGTCCCTCTTTAGATGCAGCCTCGATCGCCCAGAAAAGTGGCGGGTACTCGCACTCACCCGAGTGCCTGGGAAGTTGCGGGAATGGTGCACCGAAGTCAAAATTCTTCATCGACCCAAACATTGACGATCGGATAGACTCTGTGTCTTCAGTGTCAGATTCTTGAATTTGTTTTAAACGACTCACTTCGTCGAAAATTGCCTTGAACTCCAATTTATTCAGTTCTTGCGTCGTGAGATCTAAATGTTGTCCAACTTCCGCCGGTTGAAGACTCATGTCTGGCGACCGCAAGCGGTGAATTACGGAAGCGACTTCGGCGTTTTCCTCAGCCCTAAGGGACGACAAGGTCACATCCGGTAACATACTGAACGTAACACCAGGCAATGTCAAATTAGTTAACTTGATAGCCTCCACGTACGCATCTGGAACTTCGTCGCTGTAAACTTCAACGCAGCACAAATTTGGATCGGCGCCCCTGTCGAGAACCTTGGATATCAAATCCAAAACACGAGAACGTTTCACTCTTCCCATGCGCAATACGTGAATGAGCTGGATGAGTGTCGTACTTTTACTACCATCGGGAAACACCGCCTTCAAATCGACCGCGACATTATGGAGAAGGATCTCATCCATCAACTTGTCCGCTCCCTCGACGTTATTGAACAGCGCCATAGCGATCGAGTACAGTGGCGGAGAGAATATCGGGTATGGAGCTAGACTTCTGCAGTTAACGTCTGCGCCTTTCTTGAGCATGAGTTCGAAAAGAGGTACAGCTTCGAGCATATTTCTCACGATGTAACCGCAAACCATTCCAAATGGGGTTGCTTTCGAATCTGCGCAAGCATGCGTGTATTCCCTCTCCAGCTTCATTTCTACATTTGGGCTGCAACCGTGATGCAGCAACTGTTTAACGAGATCAATGCAGTCAAGTTTCGCCTGTGTTGGGCGACTAAATGCTGTAGTGTCATCGTTTTCGCTGAGCTCGACTTGCTTTCTAATGTCGTTCACCATTTTTTCACTAGCTTCAATCAGCACGTAACTGACGTTTTGGGCTTGTTCCACCATTCTTGTGAACCTCGCATTTCGAAGTGACCGATTTTGGGTTCGCTGGCGCTGTAGAACGGCATCGGACACATCTCCACGTTCTAGTTTCAGGGTTCTTGACCTCAGAGTTTCCTCCGTGAAACCAACCAAAAAGGTATTACCGTTTTCGTCGGTGTATTGTGTGGCGCCCTTTTCTGCGAGAGTCGATTCTGTATCTCCTTTAAATTCGTCAGAATCGCCCTCACTGTCGCTATCAGACTCTGCATCAGCTTGTTTCTGCTCCAGCAACTTTGCGTTTTCCATCGCCGCGATAGTTGCTGCAATTTCTCTCGACTTAAGCTCGCGCGCCTCCTCGGCGGCAATCTCGCTATCTGTCTTCTTTGCAAACTGGCGTCGTTTCTCAGTCTCTTCCTGTTCCATTCGTGCCACGGCACCGTGTCCGTCGAACGCAGCATCATTGATTTCTGGTAAGAAATCATCCAGCGCAGCTAATTCTGCCGCATCGACGGCGTCGAGCTCACTCGGGCCTGTGCTCCCGCTCATCATGTTAGCGCCGAGCATACTTCCCATGTCAGATACGTTTGCCTTGACAGCGGCGGACTCCCACCACGCTCTGGTGGAGATGAAGCCATTCGCATTGAATGAGTGAGGAGCATCGATCGCGTCAACCACCATGGCGAGCAAAGGTAGCTTGCGTCCATGATGTGGTCGAGCGCCGACGATTTCGTCCTTGAATGTTCCAATTTTCTTGAGCAGCAGATCCATGACAACCATCGCTGGCACGCCGACGCCCTCAATGAGAGCACAAGCGAGAATAAAGACTGCTGGCCCGCGTAGAAGAGTGTGAACTTCTATAGGTGCTATACGTCGTATCTCCAATTCTTCCTTGGTGAGTCTATGTGTGAAAGTTGACTCGATACTCAAATTGATATCTTCGCAGTTCTGCACGATCATAGCGGCGAAGGTGGCTACTCTATTTTTATGGCTATCCGCCAACCTGTATGCGATGCTTGACTCTAATGCGGCGCATAGTACGGTGAGTGGTGTGAGAAACTTTCCACAGCATGCATGTCTACCAGGTCTCGTACATTCGATGTTATTGTTCGCGCCTTTGCTAATCAGACGTGCCGCCAACTGAAGCACTTCGTCTCCCGCCCCGGATATGACGGCAAGAGCGCAAAAGAATAACGGCCCACCCTCAGTCCCTGGAACGCCCAGATACGGTGCAATCCTACTATCCGCAATGCTGCTCGTCTCTGGTGAAATTTTACAACGCACATTCACGTCGATTCCCAGAGCCAGGAGTGCAGTGGCAAACTCGACAATCGCCGTCGACGACTGCTTGTACGCCTGCGCCGCTTCAGCAGACTTCTTCCGGATGGCCGCCACAGCGTCGGTATACATCGCGCCCTCGATTTCAGTCTCTCGAAGTGCTTCTTCCTGCGCGACATCCCTGTTTAGTTCGTTTTCATCCTTGGCTCTCATCGATTGTGGCGTCAATAGTTCCTGCTCGAGCATGGAACATAACAGCACGAGCGGAGTTATGCCTTTCCCTTGATTGATGCGATTACCCACTCGATTGAAATCGCACTCGTACTTGGTCAATTCTTCCAACAAAGGCTTCACCTGATCTCCAGTCGCACCCTCAACCACGGCGCACGTCAGCATCCACGCCGCGTTCCCACTCGTTCCGTCGCTCAACACTTCCACCTCCTCGAGAGCGAAATTATCCACCCCGTCATCCATCAATGCCCCCGTTTCGTGCTCCGCCTGATTCACAGTCAATCGCACCCGGTCCAACTTTTCTTTTCGTTTATACTCTGCCAGTTTCTTCGCCTCATTCACGCGATTCGCGACGAGTTTCGCCACGGAATCCGCCCCTGTCGAGCTCCCATTCAACACCCCGCTTCTCGACGTCGGCGAAGTTGACTCGTTCCACGCGTTTCCAACCGCCCTCTTCGCGACGATGCGATCCATCGACGCGCTCGCGGACGGGTACTTCCACGACCTCGACCCAGAAGACGCGTGCGTCGGCGCTTTGGGCGAATGCGCCGACGTCGACGGCAGTCCGCCGTGTCGCTGCGCACCGTCGGCATCGGACTCGAAGAGCGCCCAAGAATCGCCGTCGCCGTCGGCTCTCCCGAACCCAGACGGGTGTCGCGGCGACGACGCCGATGGACTCCGCGGGGACGACATCGCGATCCCGCGTCGAGCGCGCCGGTCGTCCGGGCGTGGACGGATGTCACGCGACTTCGCGTAACAGTTTCGGCCGTCGGACGCGTCTCTCCACGTCAAAACGCTCGAGATGCGAAGCGTATCATACTGTATCTCTTTTTGGAGTCATTAATGACGACTTTTGTTCTTTTTTTGTTCGCTTGAACTGGGTGGTATCTCACGTCAGAATGGTCTTCTATATGAAACACGCTTCACTTGTCCGAATTTAGTAGGTTGGTCACCGGTGGTGCAGCTGTTTCTCGAGGGAGATTTTCAAAAAAATCGACGAGCGCGAGCTGGTTGACGCTCTGTCGCCAGCTCGCGGACGCGCGGACGTGCGCGCGCGGTCGAAGAGGTTCGTTCGTATCGTTTCGCGCGGCGCGCGCGCGGGCAGGAGCGGCGGTGACGGCGGCGATGGAGGACCAACGGAGTGGGAAACGCGCGAAACGCGCATCGAGGTACGATGAGGGCGACTACGTGCCCGGGGCGCTGATGCGCGTGCGATTGCATAACTTTATGACGCACCGAGACGCGACGTTTGAACCCGGACCGAGGTTAAACGTCGTGCTGGGACCGAACGGGACGGGTAAGAGCGCGTTCGTGTGCGCGGTATGCGTCGGATTGGGTGGAAGTCCAAAGTTGCTCGGACGCGCGGGGTCGCTGGGAGACTTTGTCAAGCGAGGGGAGGAGAGCGCGTGGACAGAGGTGACGCTTCGAGGACGACGCGTGGGTGAACCGATCGTGGTTAGGAGAGAGTTTAAGAATCGGGACGGTGGGGCGTCGACGTGGAAGATCAACGGGACGCAGGTGAGACACGAGCAGGTGTTGGAAGAGATGAAAGGCTTGAACATGCAACTCGACAACTTGTGTTCCTTTTTACCGCAGGATCGAGTCGTGGCGTTTTCCATGCTCAGTCCGCAAGAGCTTCTCTTGGAGACGGAAAAGGCGATTGGAAACGCGGAAATGTTTCAACTCCACGAGAAACTCAAGGCGATGAAGGCGGGTATGATTGATTTGGAACGCTCTGTTGACCAGAAGACGAATCGTCTTGAAAAGCTCGAGCGCGACAACGAGTCGCTGGAGAGAGACGTGACTCGGTTGCAAGAGAGAGAGAAGATCATTCAAAAAGCGACGAAAATGTCCACTAAGATTCCTTGGCTCAAGTACAGTAAGCAATCGGAGCACTTCGCCACTGTGAAAAACGCATACACGTACGCAAAGGAACAGGTGGCAGAGTGCAGAGCCGAGCACGCCAGGCGCATGCCCACTTACACAGCAGTGGAAACCAAATTCAGAGCGAAAGCTACCGAAGTGAGTACCTCGCGTGAGAACTACCTCAAGTTGAAGACAAACCTCAAGCATATGGATAACAAGTTTAACACGCTTGCAGCGCAAAGCGAAGGAACTCGTTCAAAGCTTCTCGCGGCGCAACGCGACGCTGTGGAATCCAATAAGAAGATTGCCAAGAGACAACAGCACATTGAATTGTTAGAATCGCAGTTGAACGAAGTGCCCGAGATTCCAGCCGATTTGAACGAACAGAAACAACGATTGAGAGATGATTCTATGGCCAAGCAAGAAGAAATCCGCCAGGCGGATGAAGCGCACCGCAAATCTCAAGCCGAGCAGCGGCCCATCGAAGAGAAATACAGGGCGTTACAGCGCCAGTTGGAGCAGATTGACTCAGTTCGCATGCAGAAAATCAGCAACCTCGCCAAAAGATTCCCGCAGCTCAAGGATGCGGATGATTGGGTGCAGCGTCAGAGACCAACGTTTCATGGCGACGTACATGGACCCCTCATTGCGGAGATTGAAGTTACGGATCCAGTGCACCAAAACTACATCGAGCAGCATCTCGGACCACACGTCCTTGCTACGTACATAGTCACGGATAGACGGGATGAGCATACGCTGAGCGAGAAGATGAAAGCTTTCAAAATCAACGTTTGGTTTCGTCGCAATGATCAGCACGTTCCTGGCATCGTTACTTCCGAACTCAGACGAGTCGGGGTTGAGAGCACGCTGGATAATATCTTCAAGGCGCCGCCAGTGGTCAAACAAGCGTTGAATGATACTCATCGAATTTGCAAGGTGCACGTGGGCAACAACACCCTGACATCCAGCATAGTCAATGATGTGTTCGCAAACCGTCTTGCGGATCATATATACTGTCCGAATGGTGTGTACAGGGCGCAAAGATCGCGTTATGATGCAAACGCCATGTCGATGAATCAAAGCGGCGTGCGCCTGAACCGGTTCTTTGTCAAAGAATCGTCGAATAGCCGTCAGGATATCGCTAACCAGTTTGCGCAAGCGGGTCAAAAGCTCAAGGAACTTAAATCTAAATCGGATGCGTTGCGTCAGGCATACGTTCAGAGACAGCAAGAGATGTCTGAGCTTTCCCGTCGTCGAAAGCAACTCAACGATCTCGCCTCGGAACCAGAACAACGGCGTAAACGAATCGAGGCGATGATCATCCAGAACAAAAGCCTGATCCAAACGGAGCAACAGTCATCGGACGTGGCTAGGATCGAAAAGGATTGCCTGGATAAACAGAAAAAGATCACGCAAGATCGAGTTGCGCTCGCGATGGAAATGTGCAAGGCAGTTCACGCCGCTCACAAGGTGTACTCTGAGCACACCGTCAATGTGCTCATGGGCACAGAGATTAGTGCACAAATGGACAAGCATGCCACCGCGCTGAGTGAAATTGAAGACCGGGTGAACGTTGCTAAAAAGCATCGCGACGAACTCAAGGAGAAGTACACGATAGAGCGCGCCAAGGCAGTCACGCTGAAGGAGGAGGCCATGTCAGTCGTTGAGCTCTCTGCAGAGGTTGAAGCGATGTTTTCCGAGTGGCCCACCACCATCGAAGAACTTGAGTTCGAAATCAGTCGATACCAAGAACAGGCTGATGCGATTTTATGTCCAAACCCAATGGTTTTAGATGAGTACAACAGAAGACGGGCTGAGATGAAAGATCTCGAAAGAAAGCTTGAAGAACAAACGGCGACGTTGAAGATCAAGCAAGAAGCTATCGCCAAAGTGAAAGCTGAGTGGCTACCACAATTGCAGCGCACGATTGCGAAGATTAGCGAGCAGTTCTCGGAAAACTTTGCGCAGATCGCTTGTGCTGGACAGGTAACCTTGGCTGGAGACGGGTCTCGAGAGCACGGAGGCTATGGAGATGACTTTAAAGAGTATTCGCTGGAAATTCGAGTCAAATTCAGAGCAAACGAAGACATGCACTTGCTTGATTCTCATCGGCAATCCGGTGGCGAACGATCCGTCACCACGATGTTGTACATGATCGCCCTTCAGCCATTCACCAGCGCGCCTTTCCGCGTCGTTGACGAAATTAATCAAGGCATGGATGCGAGAAACGAGCGCAAGGTATTCAAACGCATGGTTGAAGCAGCCAGCCAAAAGAACACGCCGCAGTGCTTCGTGATCACTCCCAAGCTTCTCACCCAATTGGAGTACAGTCAAGACTGTACTGTCATGTGTATTTTCAACGGACCTCACGTGCACGAGATGGCGAAGAGGTGGAGAGAAATGCAAGCCTCTTTTGATGCGGCTAGCGCACCGGCCGTGCACTGAGCTCGCAACGGCCAATAGAAATTTCATGCCGCCCGACTTTAGCATACGCGTGTAAAACGAATTGTAGGCACGAAGAATCGCAACGAGGGCGTCGTCGTCGTTAAGTTTAGGCGTGAAAGGGTCAGAGAGATTGTTCAACTATTTTGCAGTGCTATTAAAATTGTTCCACCTAATACAATATAGTACAGCTTTGCTCGGCAGCGCTGAGAAACGCTTAGCCGCCGAAACCGTACAAGGTGCGGCCTTGGCGCTTGAGCGCGTAGACGACATCCATGGCGGTGACGGTCTTTCTGCGGGCGTGCTCGGTGTAGGTGACCGCATCACGGATCACGTTCTCGAGG
>Ga0255764_10002227_pt1 | contig 15799 bp, 17 predicted proteins | sample 071ome_30_FD_179964 | JGI IMG/M metagenome (GOLD analysis project Ga0255764, IMG submission 179964) | Coastal salt marsh microbial communities from the Groves Creek Marsh, Skidaway Island, Georgia - 071406AT metaG (version 2) | ecosystem: Environmental > Aquatic > Marine > Intertidal zone >... | reverse complement strand
GGAGGGTGGTGGAGACATGCCATGCCAGTAACTCCCCATTTTCTGCTTCAGTTAAGCGAACAATTCCTGATCCTCTCCCAACCGAGAGAGAGAATTCAAATATCGCTTCAATACACTCATTGCCGACGCGTTTGACTTTTCTCGGAGGCTTCCGGCCATCTGGAATAAAAAAATCATGAGCTCCTGCATTTTCTTGCTGCGCAACTAACCCGGACACAACAGCATCCCGTCCCTCAAACGCAGAGAGGTCCCAAGTGAAGGCAAGAACGTCACGCCAATGGCATGTCTGGTGAAAAAGTTTACCGATTGCACCAGCATCTTGAGATGCGAGCGCTATCTCAAACTGTTGCAGCCAATGCTCTGCTGCGTTCTTAGACGCGACAGCATCATTAAATCGTTGCAAAGAGCCATCTTGGAAATTCATCTTAAAATTCACTCCTGCACCCAAACACTAAGACGTACTAATTCCTCATAAACTCTAAAAATCTATCAACCTGACATCCGCTGTGTGAAGTCCCAAGACGTTAATCGTTCCGGAATAATCTTAATTGTGCACTCATCATCGGCTTTGCGAAGCAGCATCTCTTTAAATCTTGGCGCTTCATTGGACATAAATTTGTCTATTAAGTTACCCAATAATGCCCCACCATCCTTTTCGAGCAAAACTCTACCTTTACCTCGGATCCCTTTATAAGGCGGCTGATCGATCGATATATCGAATGAGCAACGGTCATCACGTTCAAGCGCCCGCGCAAGTGCTGAAGTCGGTCGAGTGGCCGACCAAATTGCGCCATCTGCCCAATGATGCCAGATTGGCGTAACCATCGGGTACCCAGAAGGTCGGTTAACAGCTATGCGCATCGGGACACGTGTTCTATTTAAAAAAGCCAAAATGTCTCCCGCATCCCAAGGGCCTTCTATCGGGATACTGCCAAGTGAATGCGTCATGCTATTTTTTCCCCAGCAACCAGGAAAGATGCCGTAACACCGACTAATTTAAGGCTCTCCAAAAACATACATCCACCATGGCATGCAATTCTGAATCTCTGAAGCCTAACAAACGACAAATTACCTACAAAGTATAAAAAAAAGCAGTTGCTCGATGACGGTTTAAGATAGCTCTATTGCACTATGCCCCAATCATATTCTAAACCGAGCAGCCGATGGATTGTCAGTATTGCACGGTCACAAAGTAGTTCTACACTCTGGAACCTTTTCTACTCATTAAAATAGAAGAGTAGATTTGTTCTTATTGCAGTTCTGCGCTGTTTGACCCAATGTCTGAAGTTCAGAGAAAGGTGGGAGCGCGAGTCAGCTGCTGCCCATCACCCAAATGTTTAGAAGACCTAGAACAGCGAGACGAAGATGAGCCTGTATTCCGACTATCTATCTGAAATCGAAAACCGGAAAAGTCAGGGACTACACCCTAAACCAATTGATGACGGAGCTCTTGTGGAAGAGCTAATCACTCGCATCAAAGATAAAAGTCATGCTGATCGTGAAGCGTCTCTTAAATTCTTCATTTATAACACCCTACCAGGAACAACGAGTGCCGCCGGAGTAAAAGCCGCATTTCTCGAAGAGATTATTTTAAGCAAAGAAATAGTCGAAGAAATTTCTCCTGATTTTGCCTTTGAATTGCTGTCCCACATGAAGGGCGGCCCTTCAGTTGAAGTTCTGCTTAATTTAGCACTTGGTGAAGACGCTGGCATCGCAAAGCAAGCGGCCGATGTACTTAAAACACAAGTATTCCTCTACGAGGCCGACACAAATCGTCTTCAAGCGGCATACTCATCTGGTAATGCGGTGGCCACAGATATTCTCCGCAGTTATGCGGATGCTGAATTCTTCACAAATCTCCCTGAGATAGATGAAGAAATAAAAGTGGTGACCTATGTAGCAGCTGAGGGCGACATCTCAACCGATCTTATGTCCCCTGGCGCGGAGGCCCACTCTAGAGCTGACAGAGAACTTCATGGTCAAAGCTTTATCTCACGCAAGGCTCAAGAGGAAATTGAGGCGCTTAAGCTCCAGCATCCCGGCAAGCGTATGATGATGATTGCCGAAAAAGGTACCATGGGCGTAGGTTCTTCGCGAATGTCAGGGGTTAACAATGTCGCCCTATGGATGGGCGAACCTGCCAGCCCATATGTCCCGTTCGTGAATATTGCACCTATTGTGGCAGGAACGAATGGAATTTCTCCAATATTCCAGACTACTGTCGGCGTAACAGGTGGGATTGGTATCGACCTTAAAAATTGGGTTAAAAAAGTTGATGAGAATGGGAAAATAATCGTCAACAACGACGGGAACCCAATTCTCGAAGAGAAATATTCTGTAGCAACCGGAACAACTCTGACGATCAACACCAAGACCCGCAAACTGATGAATGAAGACAGTTCTGAGGAGTTGGCAGATGTTTCAAATGCCTTCTCCCCTCAGTCTGTAGAATTCATGAAAGCGGGGGGATCTTATGCAATCGATTTCGGCAAGAAACTCCAGATCTTTGCTGCTGAAACTTTAGGTATAGCTCCTAAACCCGTATTTGCCCCACCGAAAGTAGTATCGAACCCAGGCCAAGGCCTAACAGCCGTTGAAAAAATCTTTAACGCAAACGCAGTTGGTGTTCCTGAGGGAACTGTTCTGCACGCGGGTTCCGACGCGGTTGTAAAAGTGAATATCGTTGGATCTCAGGACACAACTGGGCCAATGACAGTGCAAGAACTAGAAGCTATGGCTGCAACAGTTATTTCTCCTGTCCTTGACGGAGCCTATCAGTCAGGCTGCCATACTGCCTCGGTTTGGGATAAAAAAGCTCAAGCCAATACCCCAAAACTAATGGCTTTTATGAACAATTTTGGCCTTGTTACCGGACGTGATCCGTCTGGTAAGTATCACGCTATGACTGACGTCATTCATAAGGTGCTCAACGATATCACGATAGACGATCGCGCCATCATAATCGGCGGTGATTCCCACACTCGTATGTCCAAAGGCGTAGCTTTTGGCGCTGACTCTGGAACCGTCGCTCTAGCTCTCGCTCTTGGCCAAGCCAGCATTCCAGTCCCCCAGTCAGTGAAGGTTACTTTCAAAGGTAAGATGGCCGATCACATGGACTTCCGAGATGTAGTCCACGCTACTCAGGCACAAATGCTCGCTCAATTTGATGGTGAGAATGTTTTCCAGGGCAGAATAATTGAAGTCCACATCGGCACTCTTCTTGCCGACCAAGCATTTACTTTCACCGACTGGACCGCGGAGATGAAAGCAAAGGCATCAATTTGCATCTCGAATGATGAGACGCTCATTGAATCCTTAGAAATCGCTAAATCCCGCATCCAAGTCATGATTGATAAAGGTATGGAAATACCCTCAAGGATGCTGCAACGCCTCATAGATAAAGCAGATGAGCGGATCGAAGGGATCAAATCAGGAAAAGAGCCTGCATTAAAGCCCGACAATAACGCCAAATATTTCGCCGAGGTTGTTGTAGACCTTGACGCGATCAATGAACCAATGATCGCTGACCCAGACGTCGACAATATTGATGTGGCCAAGCGATATACCCACGACACAATCCGGCCCATCTCTTACTACCAGGGCACAAAACAGGTGGACCTTGGCTTTGTTGGTTCGTGCATGGTGCATAAAGGTGACATGAATATTATTGCCCAAATGTTTAGAAATATCGAAAAAGCAAATGGAAAAGTTGAGTTTAAGGCCCCTCTGGTGGTTGCTCCACCTACCTACAATATTGTTGATGAGCTAAAGGCTGAGGGCGACTGGGATATCCTGCAAAAATACGCAGGCTTCGTATTCAACGACGACGCTCCAAAGACCGAAGCGCGTAAAGAGTATGAGAATATCCTATATTTGGAACGCCCAGGCTGTAATCTTTGCATGGGCAATCAAGAAAAAGCAGCAAAAGGCGATACAGTTATGGCAACGTCAACGCGGCTTTTCCAAGGGCGTGTCGTAGCCGACTCGGATGAAAAGAAAGGGGAATCTTTGCTTGCATCAACTCCAGTCGTTGTACTCTCGACCGTTTTAGGCAGAACCCCAAACATCGACGAATACAGAGCCGCGGTGGATGGCATTGATCTCACTAAGTTTGCTCCCCCATCTGCTTGAGCCACTCTTGCTGCCTATTAATCTAGAAATCTAGATCAAGGATGAGGTAACTGTCTTATGGCCGATCAGCCGAAGGGAGAATTGACTCTCCGAACACTGGCGATGCCGTCCGATACAAACCCTAGTGGTGATATCTTCGGCGGGTGGGTTTTGTCCCAAATGGATATCGCTGCAGGCATTGCAGCAGGCGCCACGGCGCAAGGGCGTGTGACAACAGTTGCAATAGATGCAATGCGTTTTCACCGCCCGGTGAAGGTTGGAGATGTATTGTGTGTATATGCTCTCGTTTCAAACATAGGCACAACTTCAATAAAAATTGAACTTGAAGCTTGGGTATTGCGGAATAGAATTGGCGCCCGAGAAAAAGTTACGGAAGGTATTTTCACTTTTGTTGCCATAAACTCTGATGGGCGACCCAGGCCAGTCAACTCCTAGAAAAAACCAGAACGCCTGTTATTCGCTTATTTATTGGGCGGACCTTGGATCAGCCCTTAGCACATATGCAAAGAAACAATACCATTACTCTTAAAAACAACTTTTCAGAATTATTTTGAAAATCCCACTATTTCTGTCCCAATAAACACAATTAATGGTACGAAAGACGCCTGCTTTTAGGGTTTTACGGTCGCTTCAGCAAACTATTTGCGGAAAGACATATCAATTTAGTATATTGATATATGAAACTATGAGATTGGTCAGCATGCGTGTTTTCCTGATTATATTGCTTGCCTTTTCAACTCTGGGGCTCTCCGGCGCGGGCTTTCTATTGCTAAAAAATAGACAAGCCGAACCAGTGATAAAAGAAATTCCAAAAACCTATGTCATGGTTCCCAATATGGATTTATTGCGGGGACATGTAATTGGCCCCGGGGATCTTGCATGGATGGAATGGCCGAGTGAGTCCGCCAACAATTTCGTTTCATCTCAACAAAAAGAAGATGCTTTATTATCAAAATATAATGGGAGAGTTGCACGGCTAGAAATTTCAGCAAAAACGCCAATTTTAGAAAAAAACTTTATTTCAAAAGACGCTGCAGGTGGTCTAATTTCTCTTCTTCTTCAACCCGGCAAGCGGGCCTACACAATATCAGTGGGAATTGATACTGGAGGAGCGGGTTTTATTGTTCCTGGTGACTATGTCGATATAGTCTTAATTCAAAACGTTCGCGATAAATTACCAAGATCAAATTCAAAATCAAAATCTGTTGGCCTCACCGATCAAGTTTTAAACGCTGCTGCTGAGACCCTTTTAAAGAATGTGAAAGTGATCGCAGTCGGGGCAAAAACCTACGTAGCAAGAACTTCGTCAGACACAGAGGTTACACCAGTAGAAACAATTACCGTTGAAGTGGGCCAGGTGGAAAGTGAAAAATTAGCTTTAGCGAAAACCATGGGATCATTGTCGGTCGTTTTGCGATCACTTTCTTTTGAAGCAGACTCTGATGCCATTGGATATGTCTCGGATACAAATGCTTCTAAGGTGCTAAATAAAGTTATGGTCGAGGCTCAAAAAAATGCCGAAGAAGAATCAGGGTCCAGTTCAAATAAAGGTGGGCAATCGCGAAAAAAATCGATTACAATTATTAGTGGGCGCAACGTAATTGAACAAAAAGTCACGCCGCGGTAATGTGAGGAAACAGCTTTGAAGGCCTTTTTACATACCATTATAGTTAGTATTACCGCGCTTACTGTCTGCTTTGGCTTTGGGTCAACAGGAATTGCTCAAGAAAAAAAATCAAAAATAAGCATTTCTCAGCTTGCGACAGAACAATCAAGCCGCATATCAATGGCGAAAGGTTCGATTTACAAGTTAAAGACCGAGGTTGCGATACGAGATGTAAGCGTCGGTGATCCAAAAATTATAGGCGCGAATATAATCGACCCCACCTCAGTTAACATTTTTGGAGTGGAATTCGGAACGTCGAAGGTCTCTCTCCAAGGTGACAACGGAGTAGTTTTAAAAACTATCTACATAGATGTAAGAAGACCAACACAACTAGCTCAGGATATGATCAATTCTTTGTTGCCGAACGCTGACATTCAAGTCTCAAGCGTTGGCGCCTCATTGATCTTAAAAGGTAGCGCCCCCTCGGCTCGTGAAAGCCTGGATGCGGAAAAAATTGCGCGGCAATTTGTGGACGAAGATAGCCAAATAATAAATATCCTGGAGGTTCGAGCCATTCAGCAAGTTTTGCTGAAAGTCCGCATTGCTGAGATGGAGCGCACGGTCCTGAAAACACTAGGAGCGAGTCTTTCAGGAAACGATAGAAACCTGGGCCGACTAGGAAACCGGTTAGGTGCAGAGAACGGAGTTGCAGTAGATAATTTTGCCGCTGTCACATTAATAAACCCTTCCGTTAGCTTTTTTGATGACTTAACTATTTCAGCTCTTGAAAGGGATGGTTTGGTTAAAACCCTTGCGGAGCCTGCTCTGACTGCAATTTCTGGAGAAACAGCTAATTTTCTTGCTGGAGGCGAGCTACCAATACCGTCTGGGCGTGATTCTCAAGGCAATGTTCAGATTGAGTTTAAAACATTTGGTGTTGCTCTAAGTTTTACCCCCGTAGTTCTTTCTAACAACCAAATCAGCCTACGAATCAAAACCGAAGTCAGCCGAATAAACGAGGAACTAACTCTCAATTTAGCGGGAGTCACAGTTAAGGGCCTATCTGTTCGTCGCGCGGATAGCACCGTGAACCTACCCAGTGGCGGCCAGCTAATGATTGCGGGCCTTCTCTCTAATTCTGATAGCGCTCAAACTGAAGGTTTACCTTTCTTTAAGGATTTACCCATCCTTGGAGCACTTTTTAGAAGTGCGCAGTTCCGTGGGAACAAAAGTGAGCTTGTGATCATTGTCGAAAGTTACTTGGTATCCCCTCCAAGTGACAACACGCAACTTTCAACCCCGCTTGCTAACTCGGCAGAAATTAACGCCTTTGACATATTTTTTAATCGTAATTTAGACAAAAAAACAGAAAACAAAAAAGATAGCGATGCCAAGGCAATTCGCGATCAAATTGTTGGTGATTGATATGAAAAAAATTGCAATTCTCATGTCATTTGTGTTTGCCACTTCCTGCACAAGCGCAACTAAACCACCCGAAAATCCCTCATCCACCGTTGCTAAAACTAGCAGCTCTCCTATCGACGCAAATTCAGCCTTTGGTGAAATAGAAATTAAAGAAGAATCTTTAATCATCGAGCGAAATGAATTTGACGCAGAAAAATTACTGTCCGTTATTCAAAAACACACAAAATATACCGGCTACAAAAAATTTTTTCTGATCGATTTACAAGCAGGCCCGCAATCAAATGCCGATGAATTTGCCAGCATTGTGAATAACGCATTGAAAAAAACCAAGTTGAATTATGAAATACAAGTAAAACCTGGGAATGAACAGAAAATCCAGGAAAGTGTGCTGGTGAGGCTTAGATCTATCCATATTAAGCCAAGAGATTGTTCTCCTAAAAAACCGGGACCAAGGGAAATATTGGGGAGCTACTATGAAGAAAAATTTGGATGTTCTTACGCCAACAACATAGCTGCAATGATTCACAATCCCCGCGATACACTAGCACCTCATGGCAGTGCATTCCTCGACACGCCACGTGCTATGAAGGTCCTGAGAAACTACATAGACGGGCAGCGCACGGGTGCTTTGCGCCCAGAGGGCGAAGCTGGTGAAGTAAGTGAAGTATCTCCATCTCAGTAAGCCAGATAACTACCGAACGGTAACTTTGAAGCCATGAAGACAACAAACTTAGGTTTTTATAGCACTTCAGAGAATTTAAATTCTGAATTTGCTGCAATAGCAAAGTCGTACGAACAATCTTGGTATCTCAAAGATGTGATATCCAAAAATGCATCAGATTTGGCTACTCATATTTCCCAAAAACAAAAAGCTGACGACTTGATTTTCTTTGGTACAGAGGCAACTGGTGAAACACTTATAACTGAGCTGAATACTCTTGCCGATGCATGCAATCCAGATACACAAGTATATGTATTCTCTCCTGAACGTGATGTAGTTATTTATAGAAAAATTTTAGGTATGGGGGTTGCAGGCTTTGAAGGCTTTCCCATTGACCCAGACTTCATCAACCAAGAAATCAGCTCGTTTTTAAGCATTGAAGACAGAGGAAAACTAATTTTAGGATCAGCAATCCTCCCTGGAGTTGGCTTTTCTACAGCCTTTTTAAATATTGCCGCTAGATGTGCATTCCGTGCCGGACCAGATGCTGGGGTATCTTTCATAGACGGAGACAATACTGGGGGGATAACAAACCTATTTATAACCGAATCTCCCAGAACACACGTCCAATTCGAAGGAAATTCGACGACTGATTTTTTTCAGGGCGCCATTCTGTGTGAGTCCACGAAACACCAAAATCTTAAAATTTTCCCTTCCCCTGCGAGGTTATTAGGCAGTCGCAAAATGTCAGATACTTTTTTGGAAGAGGGGCTTTCAGAAATTGCGAATAAGTCAGAATATACTTTTGTAGATTTTGGTGTATTCGATCGCCTTTGGGGGTCACAATCCATCGAATATTGTGACCAAATTCTTCTTGCTACTCGACCCACTTTAAATGGGGTTCGTTTGTTGAGAGAAGTGATCCAGCACATCATAGAATCTCGCGGAGCCATTGAAAAAATCTCATGTTTATTTATTGGACGTGGAAGAGGCGGAAAGCATGAGGTCAGTGCCAAGAAGATAAAAGAAATACTACCTAACATAGCTATTTTTGATGTTCCTGACGCTCCATCATATGTATTTGGAAATGAGAGTTCCGGCTTGCTGAGATTTCAAAGCAAGCGAGCCTCTAATAAATATGAAAAATCCATTGAACAAATCTGCACAGGTTTGCTTGGCTAAGGTGGAGACCATCGATGGCTTTCGGTAAGCGCGACTTAATCTCAAACGAGAATAACTTTGGAACTCAAGGCACGGCAAACACCTTGACCAAACCTGAAGTGCGGGTAGGGACTGAGAATAAAGAAACCATTAAAAAAGCCGAAGCCACAGGAAATTCTCAACCTGAGTCAGGCCTAAATAACCCAGACCATCATTCGGAAAGCCACGACAACTTCGACCGACTTCAGAACTTGAAAGTAAAAATTTTTGCTGACCTTATTAAGGTCGTTGATTTGACGCAATTCGTTAATGAAGACCGCGAATCAGTCGAGGATATAATTGGCGATGCTATAGCGGAGCTATTAGTTGCTAATGGCTATGACATCAGAAGTGATGAAGAGCGCGAATTATTGGTCCGTGACATCTGCTATGATGTTTTAGGATTTGGACCGTTAGAACCACTTCTTGAGCGCCAAGATATCGCAGATATTATGGTTAATGGCCCAAACAAGGTGTATATTGAGACTAAAGGGCAAATAGAATTAACCGGGATTAAGTTCCGCGATGCAGCGCAACTTATGAATATTTGTCAAAGAATAGTTTCAGCGGTTGGTCGGAGGGTTGATGACGCAAACCCAATTTGTGACGCGCGCTTAGCTGATGGCTCACGGGTAAATGTTATTGCGCCGCCTCTCTCGTTAGATGGTGCTTCTCTTACCATCCGAAAATTTTCTAGCGATAAATTACAATTACCTGATCTGGTAAAGTTTGGGTCCATCACTGACGAAGGTAGGATCCTCCTAGAAGTTTTATCTGAATGCCGTTCAAACGTATTAATTTCTGGTGGTACTGGTTCGGGAAAAACCACACTACTTAACTGTCTAACCGATTTTATCCAGCCTGGTGAGCGCGTCATCACGTGTGAGGACGCTGCAGAATTACAACTTAAAAACCCTCATGTTGTGCGCTTAGAAACACGCCCACCGAACCTTGAAGGTGCTGGCGCTATAACGATGAGAGATTTGGTCAAAAACTGTTTGCGTATGCGTCCCGAACGAATAATCGTGGGTGAGGTCCGCGGCCCTGAAGCATTTGATCTTTTACAAGCAATGAATACTGGCCATGATGGCTCAATGGGAACAGTGCATGCCAATAGCCCAAGAGAGGCAGTATCAAGGCTGGAAAATATGATTGCAATGGGCGGCTATAACCTCCCAATCACCGCAGTGAGAGAACAAATAGCAGGCTCAGTCAATGTTATTGTGCAAGCAGAAAGACTTCGCGATGGTTCAAGAAAAATCACCAACATCTCAGAAGTAATGGGCATGGAAGGTGACGTGATTACATTACAGGAACTATTGGTGTTCAAGGTTACAGGAGAAACACCTGAAGGAAAATTAAAAGGCGAGCACGAGCTCTCATCAAATAGGCCAAAATTCTCCGAGAAAGCAAGATATTTTGGCTTAGAGAGCAAACTACAGTCGATTTACCGGTAGCTTAATTTATGTATATAAGTGACACTGTTCTTATTTTTTCAATATCTGTACTAATTTTTGTACTGTTTTTACTCTGTATTGTTTTGTATTTGACTTATCGACAAAATATGCATGAAAAAAACAATAGATATAGGTCTTTAAATATTCTCCCCGTTAATCTTCATAATGATGATACCGATCTTCAAAATGTTGCCCTCCAACGTGCTCTGAGAGCAAGGTTATCGGAGGTTAAAAAAAATGAAAAAGGGGGCCTCAGGGCAAACGTTAATAAACTGCTGCTAAGATCTGGCTCTAAATATAATTTTAAAACTTATCTTGTTTATTCTGTAGCAGTTTACGTTGTGTCTATAGTTGTGATCTTTGCGCTATCCTCGAACGTGTTAATCTCTGTATTCAGCGCGATTATCCCTGGCTTATTTGGCCAGAATTTTTTCCTCGCTCAAAAAGTTAAACGGCGCCAAAAACAATTCACAGCTGATTTTGCAGGTGCGTTGGACATCATCGTTCGTGGTGTGACAGTGGGATTATCAATCAACGAAAGCATGAAAACTGTTGCTTATGAAGCTCAAGGCCCAGTGGCCGAAGAATTCAAACGTATTGTCGACAGCCAAGCAATGGGTATCGAATTTTCTGATACTTTGACGGAGGCTATCGATAGAATGCCTACTCCAGAATTTCAATTCTTCTCTATTGTTATGCAAATTCAGCGCCAAACTGGCGGTAGCATGGCCAAAACCCTTGCAGACCTCTCGTCCCTCTTGCGAGGGCGCAAACAAATGCGTGATAAAATTTTATCTCTAAGTTCAGAAGCAAAATCATCAGCTAAAATTATCGGGTGTCTACCTTTCGGTATTGCCGGGATGATCTATCTTGTTGCACCGGATTTTTTAAACCCTCTTTTCGAAACCACTATAGGTTACGTAATGATAGGTGCAGCCCTTGGCCTTATGTTGGTTGGCATGCTGGTGATGCGCGCAATGACCGATCTAAAGATCTAACATGCAATTTCTGATTCTTATACTTCCCTCTATTATCCTTGTACTGGGGATTTTATTGTTAAGGGAGAAGGCAGTTGATCCAGATAGGATCAATTCTATAGTGCTCGAGAATTTTGTTGTGGGAACGCCTTCAACCCCAAAAGTGAAGCGCAAGGTATCCGCCACTAGTGGCTTCTACCGAAAAATCCGGGACCAAAATGCAATATCTTCTTTAAAAATACAAAAGCTCCTTCTTAAAGCGGGTGTCAGAGGAGAGAATGCAGTAGAAATTTTCAGAGTCACACGGTTTGCTGCAGCATTTTCATTGGGAGGGCTGGTATGGATCGTTCTAACATTCGCTGAAAAGCTCGATGTCACGCAACCTCTTAAAACCATAATTATCTTGGCCGCAGGAGTTTTTGGTTTTTTTCTTCCAACCATATTGATGATTAACAATGCAATGAAGCGGCGGGATGAAATTCGAGCTGGCATCCCCGACATGTTAGATTTGATGGTGATTTGCATCCAAGGAGGTTTAAGCCTTGAGCCAGCGTTAACCCGTGTTTCAAAAGAAATAAGGGAGTCCCACCAAATTCTTTCAGAGGAAATGACAACCTTGAATGTTGAACTTTCTTACCTCGGAGATCGCTTTAAGGCTTATCAAAATCTACAAGACCGAGTTGACCTACCTGAAATTAAGTCGTTAGCGTCTATGATGTACCAGAGTGAAAAACTTGGTACCCCGCTGGCAGTAGCGTTTAACACTCTCACAGATGAAACTAGAAAAGAGCGTATGTCTATTGCAGAGCGGAAAGCTGGGGCATTGGGTTCAAAGCTCACTGTGCCCATGATTGCATTCTTTGTACCAGCTATGTTTGTCGTGATCTTGGGACCAGCTATTATCCAAATGACTTCAATGTAAAAAAACCATCAGTTCAGGATATCAGTGCCTTTTGGAACATCTGATAAATTATAGTTCCGCTCTAAATCAATTAGTTTCAAAGTTTGTTTTGTGTTGTTCAACAATTTCCAATAATCAACCGCGCACGCTTGAGTATCTGAAGGCAAAGACAAACATTCTAAGTAGACTTTTTCTGCATTTTCATACTGGCCTTTATTAATATTTATCGCACCGCGAAGCCTCAAAACAGTGGATTCTTTCAAGTTATAACTAATCCCCTTTGTAAGTACAGCTGAGGCCTGTTCATTTAAATTATGGTACAAAAGCGACATCACCAAAAAAGAAACGTATTTATCTTCTGCCCAAAGCATATAATCATCACTGTCTTTGAAGTAGTTTTTTAAAGCATTTAAATCTTTAATATTGTTAACAGATCGAATGTAGCCATAATGATGGGATAATTCTTTTGGCTGCAGTTCTATAAGTTTGCTATATAGCCTTTTAGACAGGTGAAACGTCTTGGCATTATCTGAAACTTGCGCCCGCCCACTCATTATTGATACCAACGACTCCTGCGGGCTAGGCTTTGGAGAAGTGCAGGCAACTAGAGATATCAATAGCGTTGATATGCCTATACCAAAATACAAGCAGGAAAAGGTGTTGGAGAAATTAACATGAAATCGTGGCTCTTTTTTTGGTTGGTTCTTACCCATTTTGTTTTTTTTATCAACGGCCAGGCTTATGCCGAGGATAAGTCCTTAGTGGTGGGTGAGGTAAAGGTAGTCGAGATACCATTTGAAATCCGGAGCATATTAAATGGTTCAGATGAAGTTGTGAATTTAAATGTTGATGGACTACGCACTATTATTATGACCGGCATATCTTCTGGTCGCACTAATTTGATTGTCCTCGGACAAGAAAATGAAAGAATTGACTATTCACTTCACGTCGTTTCGGACCAACGGGGCCTTGTGTATTTACATGAGGGCGCCGCTGCAACTGTTAAATTTAATTGCGAAGCAAGGTGCCTGCGGGAGAGTAGTGCAGGTGAGGAATCATCATCACTTGAGTCAGCGCTGCCACTCTCTGGAGGCGAAGCTACAGCTAAATAGCCGAGGTAACTGAACTAAAGAGATCAATAATAGTCTGACCAAAGCCAGAAACCAGTGCGACAACCAGCACAAGAGCAACACTAATGATCAAAACATATTCAAGCGCTGCAACGCCATTTTCATCTCGTCCGAATTCACGCACCGACTCTAGTCTTTTAAAACTAAAGCGGCCATCATCAGATGACCGCTTTAGCCTTGTACCATGAGAAGCCAATTCCAGCCTCTTTGCTTAACTTAGGAGAATAGAGCAGCCGTTAGAGCTTCGATTTGAGCTACCAATGCGTCACCGAAAAGACCAATAGCACCAATGAGAACAACTGCAATACCAGCAATAATCAACACGTACTCAACAGCGGTGGCACCATCTTGGTTACGCACAAACTTTGAAGCAAATTTTTTCAGCATCTTGGGGTCCCCCTTTTAATAATATACCCTTCCGGGCCTATACTAGTTTATATCAACTCTCCTCAACTAATCAAACACAAAACTTCTTACCTAAATAACCCAATTCTGCAAAAAGTGGGTGGGGCATACTAATGAAAAAATTTTTTAAACAACAAAAAGGGGCAATTACTGTTGAGTTTATCTTGCTGGTCCCATTTATGATGATGCTTTTGCTGATGATATTGGATTTCGGCTCCTTTCTTCTAAGAAAACAGAGCTTATCATCCACCACTCGAAGCATAATAACGATTGTTAGCAACACTCCTAATTTTGCTATAGATCACCCAGCTCTTTTAAGCATGGCTCAAACTTCTCTGGGGCCAGATGCCACAAACCTAGTTTTAAACGTGAGCACAAAGTGCACCTGCAACAATGTCCCAACTAGCTGCACAACTAACTGTGGGGCAGCACCTTCAAGGATGGAGGTTAATGCGGATATTTCTTATGATCACACTCTTATTTTTCCATATCCGGGCATAGGACAGACCGTAAGAGTAAGCGATAGCCTTGCTTTTCGCTTACGCTAATTTGTGGAGCCAGCTTTGAATTCATTCGCAAATCTAAGAAATTTTCTTAAGAACAGTTCTGGGGCCGCTGCAGTAGAGTTTGTTTTAATTGCCCCTATCTTTATCGCACTCATAGTAGGAGGTCTTGATTTAGGGCGTTATTTTTTTCTTCAAAATGAGCTCACATCAGTTGTCCAAGAAGCAGGCCGGTTTGCTATGATCCGCGGTTCATCATCATCTACACCTGCAACTCAAGGAAACGTTGCAAATTTCGCAACGCAGCAGTTACGTTTTAATGAAGCTGCAAACGTGACATTCACTGTGACATTTCTCCCAAATAACACTAAGGGAAGCACAGTTCGCGTAAGAGGACAGGCAAATTTTCAGGTTTTTGGAGGGTTATTTGCAACCAGCGCTCTAACCTTGGATGCGACGTCAGTGAATATCTTTGTAAATTAGAAAAAACATTTCATAATAATTAAAGAAGAAAAAATTCCTGGTGCAAATGGAATTTGCATTTCTTTCCAACTGGCTGAAAGGCAATCAGGATATCGCCAAATTTTTAATGGCCAACAAACAAGAAACCAAACAACACCACAGATAAAACACCCGCACAAAAAGTACATCACATTTGGAAGATCTACTAAAAATACAGATGCAGCCATTAATTTTGCATCCCCAGCACCCCAAACATTTAGTATAAATAAAACTAGGCCAAAAAGTATTACTAAAAAGAAAATACACGTATAAACAAATAAATTTATAAAGCTTTGGCCTATATAAATTTGGTAAATAACCCCAATAAATAATACAAGAAAAATACTCCAATTCGGTATTTTTAAATATTTGATGTCAATATACGAAATAATAGAAAATAAAATCAGAGAAAAAAATATGATAATTAATATCATTTTGGGGTCTACAATTCTCCACGACTTTTTAGAGAAAATAAATCCAAAACAATTAAATCTCTATTTCGTCTTACGATGATTTCGTCATGCATGAGTTGTCCTAAAATTGAGCTTACAAATGCTTTTGAGGTACCTGTCCACGCTGCAATTTCATCATGTTTTGGACTTGGGCTTATGATCCATTGACCAGGATTATCACTTGATGCCTTTACAAGGCTGATAATTTGCTGAATGACGCGTGTTGATGGGGAAGTAGTCGAAAAGTCAGCAAGACGCTGGTTTGTTTGGCGCAATCGTGTTGTAAAAATCTTAAGCAGCCGAAGCGTTATCTGTGGTTCAGTTATTAACAGTTGTTCAAAATCTTGCGGCTTTAATTCATAAAGCTCTCCATCAGTTCTACATCGAACATCAGCTGAACGTGGCAATCCATCAAGCGCAGACATCTCTCCAAAAAACTCATTTTCAGAA
>Ga0255764_10002222_pt1 | contig 15820 bp, 10 predicted proteins | sample 071ome_30_FD_179964 | JGI IMG/M metagenome (GOLD analysis project Ga0255764, IMG submission 179964) | Coastal salt marsh microbial communities from the Groves Creek Marsh, Skidaway Island, Georgia - 071406AT metaG (version 2) | ecosystem: Environmental > Aquatic > Marine > Intertidal zone >... | reverse complement strand
GACAGCAGGCGATCGCCGACGAGGCCAGCTCGACGCTCATCTCGACCTTGTGCTTCTCGACCTCGCTCAGCACGAACGACACGGCCGTGCGGCCCGCCTGCGAGCGTTTTCCAGCCTTGAGGAGCGCCACCATCGTATATCCATCGGGTCGGATCCCGACTTGGTTCACCATCCGCTGGTACGCCATTAGGCAACCGTTGTACTGCCTCGCCGTGGCGTACGCGTACAGCAGCGCGTTCCAGTGGCTCCGGTTCGGCTTTTGTTTCATTTGTTGCGTCTTTCCGTAGTCCTCCATGAGCTCGTCCATGACGGCTTCCGCGCCGGCGGGCCACCCACAGCGCGCGTACCCCGAAATGAGCTGCAGGCACAGCGTCGCGTCGGGCCTCAGGCCCGCCGACCGGAGCAGCACCTCGACGTGCCTCGTCATCGACCATTTCTGGCTCGCGACGATCGCGTGCATCAGCGACGAGTACGTGCGCACGTCGCTGCCGAGCTCGCTGGTCCGGAGCTCCTCTTCGAGCGCGAACGCCGTGTCCACATCGCCCAGGTCGGCCGCGATCCGGATCACCGTGTTGTATCCGTACTCGTTCAGGGGCAGCTTTCTCAGCTTGACCTCTCTCAGAATACGTGAGGCCCCACGGAGGTCTTTGGAAGGCCTGAACGTCTTCAGTAGGGAGGCCGTGCTCTTCTCCGACGGCGTGAACGGGCACTGCATCCTTGACACGTTGCGCCACGCCCTGACCGCCCGGCTCGGCGGGCATCGCGCCTCCTCCAGCCCTTCGAAGAGCTTGATCAGCGAATGCTCGTTCGCGATGCCCTTGAGTCGCATCCAGTGAAACAGCTGCTCGCTAAGGTCCGGCCTCCGGTACTTTCCCAGGATCCTGATACAGAAGTTCAGCGTGTTCACCGGCTGCTCCTCGAGGAAGGACTCATCGAAACCCTCGAGCTCTACCAGGTGGTGGATGATCTTCCCCTGTCGGCTCGTCGGCGGGGGCCCCGGTCTTCTCCCTTTTCCTCCCTTTTCCTTTGGGAACGGCAGCGGGGACGAGGAAGAGGGGGATGGGGAGGACGAGGACGACGACGAGGACGACGATGAGGTCGGGCGTGGCGCGGCTCGGGTGCAAGCCGGCGGTTTCACCGTCCGCACAGAGACGCTCGGAGTGGGACGGGGCAGCGTGCCCGACGACCATTTCGTCGTCGAGCAGGGCAACATCCTCTCAGGAACTCGCGCGTGCTACCGCTTGCCGCTATGTCGCAGCTTGAGCTCGAGGCTCTCCATGCGCCATCGAGTGGTGGTTGTTGGCTGTGGGCGTCCGACAAAAATTGAATTCTCGTCGTCACGCGGCGCAGCTCGCCGAAGAAAAGCAACAAGAGGTCGTGCTGACTTGTGGTGCTGGTCGCGGAAGAGTCGGCAGGACTGCGGAGCGACCGTGCTGAGCGCCACGAGGTCGTCGAGACTGCCGGGCGCCGCGACCTCTGGCGTCGTCGTCGTCGTCGTCGTCGGCGACGGCGACGGCGACTGTCGGCCCGTCACCGATGCCGTTGCGCTCCCCGCCGCCAGCCCCTGTCACCTCCCCCGCCCGCTCGCGCACCCTCCGACGCAAACCGTCCCTGTGCACCCTTGGAGAGCCGGCCAAGACCCGAGCAGACCGTCACCCGGTGACGGTCCGGCCTACCCACCAAGCACTTATCCTTCCGTTTTCGGATTCGGGGCGCGAATCGCGACGCGCGAAATCGCCCTTTGGCTTTCCTCGGCTCCACACACGCGCCCAGACTATTTCAGACTCTTGATTCCTAGATCTTACAAACAGGACACCACGATGATGCAGACGCTGCGCACAACTTCGTCGTTCACCGCGAAGACCTCGGTCTCGAATGTGAGGGGCTCTACCAGGATCCACGCCGCTCGTCCCACGTGGTACGTGTCACCAATCCATGCGAAGGCGACAGACTCTGTGAATACGGCGCGACCGGGGGCGATGGCGGTCGGAGCGCTCCCTGCGACGAGGATTGCAATCTCTCTCTGGCACTCTCACACCCCGCCCCTTTCCCTTTCTTCCCTTGGCAGGTACCCGGGTGCCGCCGCCCCGGCCCACCTCGACGGATCCATGGCCGGAGACTACGGCTTCGACCCGCTGAGGCTCGGAACCAACAAGGAGGTCCTGCCGTACTACGCCGAGGCCGAGCTGACCAACGGACGCTGGGCCATGATGGCCGTCGCCGGAATCCTGTTCACCGACCTTGTGGGTGCTGGAGACTGGTGGACCGCTGGTGCCAAGGAGTACTCCCTGGACACGAAGACGCAGCTCGCGGTTGAGATTCCGGTCATGGCCGTCCTCGAGGCCATGCGCGTCAAGGGATGGGAGAAGACCGGAACGTCCGGTGCCTTTGGAATGCACCCGTTCGACCCGATGGGCATGGCTTCCGATGAGAAGAAGCTGAAGGAGGTGAAGAACGCCCGTCTTGCGATGGTTGCCTTCCTTGGATTTGCCTCCCAGGCTGCCGTCAGGGGCATGGGACCGATCGAGTGCCTCAAGCTCCACCTGGAGGACCCGGGTCACAACAACATCTTCACCAGCGCTGTCGGCCCGGAGGCCACGGTCGCCTGCATGGTGCTCGGTATCACCCCGGTGATCCTCGAGGCCAAGAAGGCGCTCGGAGACAACGACGAGGAGTTCAGGCCGATCCCGTGGTAAGCAGGAGGACATTTTTTTGGATTTCGTCAGGAGAGATTGTAAAGGAAACGCTTGAAATAGGTGTACATGTATCGTTCATCGCTCGTCGCTCATCGACCCGGCGTCGCCGCCAACGACCAGAGGGCCTTGAGTCTTCTTGCGTGACTCTCAAACTCCAGCTCGGCCAGCATCTCAAACGCCGCCCGTCCGCCGTCTGCCGGCACACGCAGGCGCATCGTGTCGAGCGCCACGTTGGTGCTGGGCACGTCCACGTCCGTCCGCAGCTCGACGAGCTGCTTGCTGAGCCGGGCGGCGGCCAGGGCGTCCTCCGTCGCGAGCGCGGTAGCGGCCCGCTTCGGTTGGGCCTCGTCGGCACGCCGCAAGACTTCTTCGAGGGTTCCGAACTGGTGCATTAGCTTTATGGCCTGGCGGTGAAAAAAAGACGGAACGAGCGAGCGAGTTAGTTGGTGATGGGACGAGCCACCGGCGGACGAGGGCACCATGCGCACCATCTTGGGACCGATCCCGGGGACGCCGGGCACGTTATCGCTCGAGTCTCCCATCAACGAGAGCACGTCGACGAACTGATCGGGCCGCAGCCCGTCCCACTCGATTGCAAAATCGTCCTCGCTGTACGGCACGAGCGAGTACCTGTTCACGTCCTCTCTGTTCTTCTTGGGCGGCCGCAACAGAATCAATCCGGGTCGCAACAGCTGGAAAAAGTCTTTGTCGGGGCTGGCAACCGCCACGGCCATGCCCTCATCGATCGCCCGCCCCGCCAGCGTGCCGATGATATCGTCGGCTTCCACGCCCGGCACGCGGACCTCTGTGATTTCCATGGCACGCAAGAGTTCCTGGACGACGGGAACCGCGTTGACGACCTCCTCTGGCGCCGGCGGTCGCTGGCCCTTGTACCCCCGGTACAGCTCATGTCGGAACGTCTTTCCAGACGCATCAAAGACGACGGCAAAATGCGTCGGATGTGGGGAGAGCTCGAGCAGCGACAGGACGGTCGACAGGAACCCAAACTCGACCGTCGTGTCCCTGGCGGGTGGAGTGGAGACGGCGATGAGCACCGAGTGAGCGAGTGAGCGAGTGAGCGAGCGTCAGCGTGTCAGGGCGACCACCACCCACTACCCACCTGTTCCCGGTCGTCCGCAGCCTGTGATCGTGGCTGAACGCAAAGTGGCTTCTGTACAGGAGGGCCATCGCGTCGGTCAGCACCATCCGGCTCCCATCGTACGCCAGCGAGGTGGTCGACGCGACCCGGGTGTTGGGGATGCCGCGTGTGTTGAGTTTGCGCGCCAACGGCAGCGACTGGAGGCGCCTGATGATCGACATCTGCCGCATCGATACAGATGGATACCTCTGAGCGCGCGACGACCGCAATCGTTCGGGATTTTGAATTTGAAAGCCGCGAGTTGTGTTCAACAGACGACGAACCTTGTCACAGATGCTTGCTTACTTGTCCTCGTTTGTCTTTTCCTCCCCCACATCGAAGAGGCTTCCCTTCATGCCGATGCCCTTGAGCAACTCCTCAGCCTGCTGGATGACGTCCGTCTCCAGACCCCGCAGCGCGTCCAGCTCGTCGCACGCCTCCCGCACAGCGTTCCCAAGCTCCGTCTTGGACGACATCGCGTCCCGGTAACTTCCGGGGACCTGGTTTGACGGGTCGAAGATTTCTCTGTACTCATCCTCGTCCAGCGCTTCCATCTCGGCGTCCACCTGTTTGTCGTCGCCTTCTGGCGTCGCCCGCCCACCCACGCTCCTGCCGCGCTGCACGACGTGACCCGTGGCCCTCAGACTGGGAGCAGTCCTCGCGGGTGCGGTCTTGGTACCGACGACCGGACGAGCCGCGCGCTGCCTGGTGTACGCATGGAAGCTCCGGGCGCGAGCCACGTGCTGCTGCATGGTGGACGCGCTGACGAATTCGTCTCTCTCTCTCTCTTTGAATACGCGCGGGCCTGTGTGCCTCTTGTCGTCTTGTGGATAGGTAGATGGATAGATCTGGACGGCTGAACCAACGACGATGATTGGTGAATGACGGCCCACGAAGCGATAGGGAAGAGGAAGAGAAGAAGCGGTCGCGTCTGCCCGTTCATTCGGGGTTAAAACAACAACAACACAGCAGCCTACATGACCATCGTCTTCATCTTGCCGTCCGGGATGTCCAAGAGCACCAGGCCCTCCGGCGACGACGCCTCGCTGTCGACGATGTAGTACCCGCGTCGTTCGAGCTGGATGACGTCACCCTTGCGCAGGTCCCGCATGTTGAGGTCGCCGACAGTCTTGATGATCTTCTCCGAGTTGCGGTTGACGTAGTCCTCAAACACCTCGTCCTCCTCCAGCTTGGTCTTCGTGAGCAGGAAGCCGTAGTGCTTGAGCGTGACGGGGACGTTCTTGTCCGTGTCGGCGAGCCAGGTGACCTTGAGCTTGGTCTTCTTGAAGTCGCCCTCCAGGTGCAAGGTGGCGTCGACGCGCTCGACCTTGGATCCGTCGGCGTTCCTGTGCACCTTGTCGACGATGACGTTCCCCCAGGCCATGAGGGTGATCTCCATGCCGTCCTCGAGCAGCGCGGCGTCGGCCTGGTCGATGATGGCCGTGCCGGTGCGGATCTGCTGCTTCATGCCCACGTCGGGGTTCTTGACGTGCTTGGGGACCTCGACGGTCTCGTCGACGACGCCCGCGATCGTGACGCGGACCACGTCCTCGACCTCGACGCCGGTGTGCCTGGGGCACACCGGGTCGATGACCTTCTTGTTCATGGTCCAAATCTTGTCCCACGACTGGTAGGTGACGTTCTTCGATGCGCCCTGCATCAGCATGAACTCGCGAAGGGCGGGTACCTGCATGCCGCGGCGCAAGACGCCCTGGACGGTCGGCATGCGCGGATCGTCCCAGCCCGTGACGATGCCCTCCTCGACGAACCAGGTGAGCTTCCTCTTGGAGAGCACCGTGAACATGAACGAAAGGCGCGCATAATCCCAGATGACGACGTCGGGGAGCTCGGGCCAGACCTGCTGCTGGAACTTGAGCATCCTGTAGAACTGCTCCTCCCTGTCCTTGTACTCGCTGGTACGCAGGGCGTGGGTGACGCCCTCGTACGAGTCAACGAACGGACAGGCAAAGTCGTAGGTCGGATACGCCTTGTATTTTTCGCCGTGGCGCTGGTGGGGCGTCGCGTTGCACCGGTAGCAGACCGGGTCGCGGAGCGCCTTGTTCGGGTTGGACATGTCCATCTTCACCCGGAGACAGTTCTTGAATCCCTCCTCCGTTCCGGCCTTCATCTGCTCCCAGATGGCCATGTTCTCCTCCACGGACCGGTTCCGGCGCTGCGACTCGACGCCGTGCATGCGCTCCTCGCGCATCTGCTCGACCGGGGTGTCGTCCGCGTAGAGCATGCCGGCCTTGATCATACGCTCGGCCAGGTCCTCGATCAGGGGAATGTAGTCCGACGTGTAGGTAATCTCCTCGGTCTTGAGGCCGAGCTTCTTGGTGTCGGCGATGATGGAGTCGACATACTCGTGCTTCTCCTTGGTCGGGTTGGTGTCATCAAAGCGCATCAGCAGCCTGCCGTGGTACCGGCTCGCGATCTCTTGGTTCAGGAGCGCCGCCTTGGCGTGTCCGATATGCAGGTAGCCCGACGGCTCGGGCGGGAACCTGGTCACGACCTTGCCGTCGACGGCGTTGGGCAGCGCGATGGCGAACGGATCGCCAGCGTCGCCCTTGACGTTCTTCGACTTCTCGTGCGCCGTCTTGCCCTTCTTTGACTTGGCATCCGCGTATGTGTTGAACGTCTCGGCCACGCTGGGGACGATCTCGATGTTCTTGCACCACCTGTCCAGGTGCTTGTTGACGCTCCTCGCGCGGCGAGACTGCGAGTTGGACACGAGCTTCTGCCACGCGGCCAGGTCGGCGATCGAGATCTCGCGGCCGGCAAGGTACGTCCGCGACGACAGATACGCGTTGAGCGCCGCGCTCGCGGCCTCGAAACCCGGACCGGGCACGAACTGCGTCTCGATAAAGTCCAGCAGCGAGTCGATCTGGCACGCCTCCAGCGCCGTCGATCCGTACAGGGCCTTCCCAGAGCGGGCCACGTAGCGCAGCGCGGACGCCATGCCGTCGAGCTCCTCGCCCGTGGCTTCACAGGCGACCCGGACGCTCGGAACGTCGCTGCTGGCCTCGAATCGCACCGCCGCGCCGTTGAGCTGGGCGGCGATCATCGCCGCCATCGGCACGGCTTGCGGATTGAAGAGAATCACAGCCGCCGCTTGTGTCAACATGGTGGCGGCGAAGGGCTGAAGAGAAAAATACTGAAGAGCTGGGAAAACAGCATGCACGTTTGGGCACCGAAACAAATACAAATAAGACACAGACACGGACGCAGGGTACACACAGACACGTCCCATACATGCTGGTTTCCCCGTCGTCGGGCAGGGGCGACGAAAACGGTCCGTCCGCCTCGACGTCCACCTCGACGACAGTGCAGGAGGGCGACCTCGTCGTCGTGGTCGAGAAACACACACCGCTCAGGATGGTCTCCGTGACGCAGGGAGGGACCTTTCAGAACCGCAGCGGGCTGTTCAAGATGCGGGACTGGATCGGCAAGGAGTGGGGCACGCGGATCATGAACGCCCAAGGGAAGGACATTCTCGTCGTCAGGCCGACGCCCGAGTTGTGGACGCAAGTCCTGACGCACCGGACGCAGATCCTGTACTTGCCGGACATTTCGATGATCCTGATGAAGCTGGAGCTCAAGCCGGGGTGCGTCGTCCTGGAGACGGGCACCGGCTCGGGCTCGCTATCAACGTCGCTGGCCCGCGCCGTGCACCCGACGGGCAAGGTCTACACGTTCGAATACCACGCGGAGCGGGCGGCCAAGGCGGAGGAGGACTTTGCGAGACATAAGATCGATCACATCGTCGAGGTGTCGACGCGGGACACGCAGGCCGACGGGTTTCCGGAGGAGTTTCACGGCCGGGCGGACGCCGTCTTCCTGGACCTGCCGTCGCCGTGGCTCGCCGTGGCGTCGGCTCACGCGTGCCTCAAGCCGGACCGCATGTTGTGCAGTTTTTCTCCCTGCATCGAGCAGGTGCAGCGGACGCTGGAGGAGCTCAACGAGCTCGGGTTTTACGGCTTCGAGACGGTCGAGATTCTCACGCGCGAGCACCTCCTGGTCAAGGAGATAGAACTGTCCGTGATTGATACACTCTACGAGAAGCTGGACGGCGTGCGGGAAACCAACGGGAAGGACGGCGCGAGGGACGGCACGAGGGACGGCACGAAGAAGCGGAAGGACGGCGGCGAGGGGTGCGAGGGGGGCAGGGGCGGCGCCGGGTCGTCGGTCATCAGCCGGCCCGAGTATAAAACTCGTGGTCACACCGGCTACCTGACTTTCTGCAGAAAGCCGGTGTGCTAGAGAGGCCTCGATGGTTGGGGCGCGGTGGATTGGATTTGGCGAATCGCCTCTAATCGAGACTGCATCATTCCTCAGCGAGTAATAAAACGCTACACACAATGCAGGTACGTGATCCCAGTACCATAGACCACATATACAGCCGCCGATGGGCCGACAGCGCCACGAGCGGCGGAATTTTCGGGTTACGATTCTCTCCCTCATCGATTCTCCTCGATGACGCGCCCGCCGTTGGACGCAGGATCGAGGCCTCGCGGCCGCCCCGTCTACCGACGAACCGATCGGAATCCGGTGGCCGAAGGGCGCCATCGGCTTCATCGGCGCCTGTTCGGTCAACGTTCGGAAAATTCTCCAGCCTGTCACCCTCGCTCTCTCGCTCTCTCGCTCACCCGATCGCCCCCCGCCCGCCCGCAGACCGTCTCCCTCCGCACGACTTTCGCCAACCGCGTGGCCGCCAAGGCTGGCAGGACCTCGGTGCGCGTCCAGGCCGCCGTCGACGCGAAGTGGCTGCCCGGCGCCAAGTCCCCGGCCCACCTCGACGGAAAGGCTCCTGGAGACTTTGGCTTCGACCCGCTCGGTCTGGGAAGCGACCCGGAGCGCCTGAAGTGGTACTCTGAGGCCGAGAAGATGAACGGACGCTGGGCCATGGCCGCCTGCGCCGGAATCCTGTTCACCGACGTCCTCGGAAAGGGCAAGTGGTTTGAGGCCGGCGCCGGAGAGTACTGGATGCCGAACAACGCGCTGATCGCCCTCGAGGCGCTCATCATGGGATTCCTGGAGCTGAAGAGGTACCAGGGATGGAAGGACTCTGGCGTCTCTGGATTCGTCAACGCCTTCCCCTTTGACCCGGCGGGCATGGCCAGCGCGGACATGGCCGTCAAGGAGGTCAAGAACGGACGTCTTGCCATGGTTGCCTTCATGGGATTCGCTACTGCTGCTCTGGTCACCCGCGAGGGACCCGTCGAGGCCCTGACCACGCACCTCAGCAACCCGTTCGAGAACAACGTGATTGGCATGGTCGCCAAAATGCCGCAGACTTTGGGACAGTAGATAATTGATGATTTTGTTGTTGTCGTCGTGGTGGTGGTGATGTGCATGGTGGTAAGATACAGAGGGATCGTCATCGTCGTCATCGTCGTCATCGTCGTCATCGTTACAGACGCCATCACACTACTCCTTCACCGACTCTCCTACTCTTTCGAGACAAACTGGAGCCGCATGATGGGCAGGCTGTGGTCGCGCACGGCCACCCCCGCGTTCGAAAACCCAATCTCCTCCCACTGCAGGTCCGCCGCCACCACCTCCTTCATCCCCTTGGGCAGCGGCACCCCCGCCGCCTTGTACTCCTTGCACGACAGGATCGAATTGCACTTGGACAGCACGTACAGCTCCGAGTCTGCATCCTGCCTCGCCAGCTCATATCGCGCCCCGTACGTCTCCAACAGCAGCGCCGACGACTTGAGCTTCGCCGACGTACGATCGTGCGGCTTCAACCCGTGGTCACTCACAGCCTGGAGCGAGTACTTGATCCACGGATCGTTCGACAGCGAAAACACCACCGTCACCTCCTGACTCGCCTTCGAACGCCCCCCATGCCCCACATTACGCGTCATCATCCGCTCCTGCTTCCCAGGCGTAAACGTCGGCACCACCATCGACGCCCCCTGACTCGCCGACAGCGGACTCAGATCGTAACTGTTCCCCGTCCTCGTCACCACCCACGCCTTCTCCACCTTGAACGAACACCCCTGCACCGCAGAATGCCACGACCGCGACCGTATCGAGTTCCGAGGCACCGACCTATACGTCGCCTGCGCCGGCATGGGCACCACCACCGCCCTCACCTCCGCCACCTCCCTCAGCGGACTCGGTATCGTATGATGCAGATACCCACAATGCATCAACACGGCCACCAAATCCGAATCAGACGTATACACATCACACCCCCACAGCTGCCTCCCGCGAACCTTGTGATTCCCACTACACACAAACTGCCCAGGCGCACGCACCTCCACCTTCTGCACCCCCCCCTTCGGCCCGGACTTCAGATGCTCCACCAACGCATCCAACGTCTGACCCGGCCGATACACAATCGTCGGACGACGAGAGGTCGTCGGATTCTTCACCACACCCCCGCCCGGACCCTGCACGCCCTGGACCTTGTTGGGAGGGGGCTGGAGACCCGAAAGGTCAGGGGCACCCGTCGGAGCAGGACGCTTGTTACTCATCGTCTCTCGTAGGATGAAGATGATGAAGAATAGAACGAGTTCTCCCTACGCCACCGAGATATATCGCCGGGTGAAACCTGCCACGTACGACGCGCCACGTCGAGCGTGTTTTGAAATCGAGGAACAGAAAATTCCTGCGTGCTCCCCCGTCGTAGGCGTATAGACCTCAACGCACCCCGAACACACACAGCGTTGTTGTCAGTCTGACGGTATCGCAACGACGGTATGCGGACGAGTAGACACGAAGGGAAATTTTGTCTGCTCCACCTCTCGAGAGCTCCCGATCTTCAAGTCCGAGGAGTCCAGGAAGTAGCCCGTCAGTCTGATATTCGTTTCGCCATAGAGGTACGTATCTGTCGAGTATACATGCTGTTGACTTCTACAACGCTGCGCCGGCGCCAATGTGCTCCTTGTGCTTCGACTGCACGCCGGATGCTGTGATTCGTCCGCGGCGTTGCCGTCGTCGTCTGCACCTGTCCGTGTGGCATGCCCGGCGTCGTCCATCCGTGTCTTTCCATCTGTGTCTCGATGGCACAATGCGAGATGCGGTGTCCGGTGCGGATTCGACGGGAGGCTGGTGGGTCGAATCAGCGAGAGGAGACGGAGACGGGGTCAGCAGCAGAGACGTGGCTCGCTCGCTCGCTCACTCGCCCGCTCGTTTCACTCGCAGTGCAGTCTTTTTCATCGCAGCGTCAGAAGAAGAAGACTCGGTGGCCATCAGGATGTCTGGTCGTCGGCATATTACGACGGCGAAGAACCATGTGTTCAAGAACAGTGACCTGAACCAGGTGTTGCACGAGTCTGAGAGCAATATGCTGTCCAAGACGAAGATCGTGGCGACGATTGGGCCGGCGTGTCAGTCTGTGGAGGCGTTGTGTGACCTGTTGGAGGCGGGGATGACGTGTGCGCGGATCGATCTGACGTGGGCGCCGATCGAGTATCATAAGGTGAGCCTGAGGAATTTGCAGGAGGCGATGAAGAGGACGAGAAGGCTGTGTGCGGTGATGCTGGATACGCTGGGGAGGGAGCTGATGATACGTCGTAAGTATGGGGTGGACGAGAATGGGTGGCCGGGGATCTTCGAGCAGCTGAGCGTGCAGCAGGGGGGGACGGTGACGATCACGGCGGATCCGAATGCCGAGTGCAGCGATTCGGTGTTTCCGGTGACGTACTCGAAGTTTCCGGCCATGTGTCAGCCCGGGGATAATATCTTCATCGGGAGGTACCTGGTGACGGGGAGCGAGTCGTCGTCGCTGTTCCTGGAGGTGGTGGACGTGTCTGCGACCGAGGTGGTGTGTGAGGCCAAGAATGACGCCGTGTTGGACGGGCTGCTCACGATTTTCCACCAGGAGAGGTCGGTGGAGGGGCTGAGCAACCTGCAGAACGATCTGTCGTGTCTGACGGTGTTTGATAGGCAGGCCATCGAGGCGCTGGCCAAGGAGTTCGAGGTGGACTTTGTGTCGCTGTCCTTCTGTCGTTCGGTGGAGGATATCCAGGAGGCCAGGGACTTCCTGCAGAGTATCAAGATGGATAACGTGAGGGTGCTGGCCAAGTGCGAGACCCGGCAGTCGCTGCTCAACTTCAGGAGCCTGGTGCACGCCAGCGACGGCGTCATCATCAGCAGGGGGAACCTCGGACTGGACGTCAGGCCGGAGAAGATGGCCATGATCCAGAAGGCCATGGCCATCACGGCGGCCATTCTCGGCAAGCCGGCCATCATCACGAGGGTGTGCGACTCCATGGTCGGCATCCCGCGCCCCACGCGTGCCGAGGCCACCGACATTGCCAATGCCGTTCTGGACGGCGTCGACGGCATTCTGCTGGGCGCAGAGACGTACAGGGGTAAGTACGGCGTCGAGACGGTCAAGACGGCCGTCGCCATCTGCCGGGAGGCCGAGGCGGTCTACGACCACGAGAACCATTTCGAGCACCTGGCGATGGAGAGCGAGTACATGATCCGCATCGCCGACGAGGAGAACCGCAACGCGCCTTGCGACCCGGAGCACCCGTCCCAGAAGTTCGGACTGCAGAGGTCCAAGTCTGGCGTGCGCAGCGAGGCCGACCTGAACATTGCCTTCTCCTCGGCCAACCTGACCAGCCTCGGGCACCAGGCCGCGGCCAAGCAGGGGTCCTCGGCCAGCCACAACGCAAAGCTCGAGAGTATCGCGGCCGCAGCGGTCAAGACAGCCGAGGCCACAGGGGCTGCACTCATCGTGTGCCTCACGCACACCGGCAAGACGGCCTCGCTCGTCGCCAAGTACCGCCCGAGCCAGCCCATCCTGACGCTCGTCGTGCCCTTCCTCAGGAAGGACGGCATGAAGTGGAGCCTGGAGGGCGTTTCCACCGCTCGCCAGGCGTTGCTGACCTACGGACTCGTCCCGGTCCTGGCCACCCCGTCGTCGACCAGCGGCGAGAGCCTCCTCGAGGAGGCCGTCGCCATGGCCAGCGCGAGCGGCATCCTCAAGCCCAACGACCACGTCGTCATCGTGAGCCGGTCGATGAGCCAGGAGTTCCTGCTGAAGGTCATCTCCGTCGCCGACGACGGCAGGTCCATCGAGCAGATCAGGCCGAAGAGCCTGATGGACTTGCTGGGCGGGGGCGACGGCGCCGGCCCGGGCATGGGCGCGCGCGGCGCCCTCACCAGCGGAAGCGTCCTCATCGGCGCGGGCAAGAACTAGGAAGGACTAGGAAGGACTAGGAAGGATTAGGAAGGTCGCGTCGTCGTATTGTTGGTTGGTTCATTCACGAATTGAACAGACACATGATATGGGTTCTCTCTCTCGGCCGAGGTTCATCCCAGGGAGGGAGAACACCCCCCGTGGACGTCAAGCCCGCAGCGCATTCTTTCATTTCATCGCACCGTTCCTGCACATCATGTTTGCATCAATGAACATGAAGTCCGCGGTCACAGCCAGGTGCGTTTTGCGCGACGTGGTGGATTTTCCCTGATTCGACTACTATAAGAGCGCCTCTCGCCGTCTCTCTGGCCACGTTGGACGAGCCCCGTGGCCATAGTCGTCGATACAACCGATATTTGGCCACAAAGATGCCAGCGCAAAGGGCAATGCGGTCGCGGAAACGGGGTGGCGTCCCATCGCGCTAGCGACCCGCTGCCAGCAACTCGAACTCGACTGGTTCTCACACACCCTCCGCTCCTCCGCTCCTCCGCTCCTCCGCTCCCTCGCAGGACTGTGGCCGTCCAGCAGCCGCTCCGTCGCGTGGCGGCCGTGTCGGCCCCGCGCGCCGCGAGGACCCTGGCCGTCTCTGCCGCTGCGGGCGTGCCCACCGTCGCCGACACCAAGGCCAAGTTCATGAGCAACTTCACCAGGCCGCTGCCGTCGCTGTACTCCACCGTCGTTCTGGAGCTCCTCGTCCAGCAGCACCTGTTCCGCCACAACGCCTCGTACAAGTACACGCCGATCCAGGCGCTGGGCGTGTGCTCCGTGTTCGACCAGATCCTGCAGGGCCTGCCCGAGGGCGAGCAGGAGGCCGTCTTCTCGGCCTACATCCAGGCTCTGGACGAGTCCCCGGAGCAGTACAGGAAGGACGCGGCCGCCCTCGCGGAGCAGGCCAAGGCCGCGGGAAGCCTCGACAGCCTCATGCCGGCCTCCAACGCCATGATGGCCGGGATCGCTGACGCTGTGTCGAGCGGAAAGTTTTTGTACACCAAGTTCTTCGCGGTCGGAATTTTCAGGATGCTCGAGCTGGCCGGACTCAAAGAGCCCAAGGACCTGCAGGCGGTCGTGGCGGCCCTCGGTGTTCCGCTGGAGCGCGTCAACGCCGACCTGGTCACGTACAAGGGCATCCTCAGCAAGCTGAAGATGGCCAAGACGATCATGGAGGAGTTCCTGGAGCGTGAGAAGAAGAAGCAGGCCGAGCGGCAGGCGGAGAAGGCCAAGAAGGCCGAGGAGGTGTCGGCATAATTTTCCCTTTCGATTCCTTATTTGCTGTTTCAGAACAAGGCTTCCCTTGGTCATATCTGTCTGATGCCGCCGATTACCTTCCTGCTGCTGCTGCTTGGCGTCTCGCGCTCGGGACGCGCTCGGGACGCGCTCGGGACGTGCTCGGGACGTGCTGGGGACGCGCCGGGCGTCCCCGAAAACGCCACCAAAACGCGTCGTCCCGAAATCGCCAGACGCGGCCGTCGCCAGAAGGTTTTCATGGGAGGTCCCTCACGATCGTCACTCATTCATTTCCAATTCTTCTATACCCCTCTCTGTGTCTCATCAACACCACAGTGTACTTTCTAGGACGCTCAGTCACACACATACATACACCGAACAATCACCGAATCTCACTTCGCATCCCGTCTCACGCGCTCCGTGAAACGTACGTCTTCGTCGACCATTCGCCGATCAGCACATATCTATGTCCATACATGCCCGCCACAGCCCGAAAAAGTCGCTCAAGCTGCGGTGATTCAGGAACACCTAGGTCTTGGGTCGTCCAATATGCCTTCACTCATGGGCCAAATATTCGCTCTCACAGCACTCCCCCCTCGCCCTCCCTCCCCTCGCAGACCAAACCAAACCGCGATGATGTTCTCCTTCTATAAAACCGCCGCGACGACCAAGGTCGCCGCGAGCGCCGCCCGGACCGTCCAGTCCACCGCGCCCCGGCCTCTCACGGGCGTGGACGCCGCCAACGCGGGAAACATCTCGCCCTTCCACCATACCAAGGCGAACGACGTCGACATCCAGGTCACTGAGAACAGCGAAGACGCGTTCCCGTGGGTCGTGGTTGCAAAAAAATTCACGGCGGCCATCATCGACAGCTGGGCGGCCTCCTCCCCGAGCGAGGATGATCTCGACGCCGTGTCTGCCCAGGCGATCATCGACGCCATGGAGGCGGAGCTCGAGCTCGAGCTCGAGCTGTCTCCTTCCTCCAAGCTGCAGAAGGAGTCCGTCTATGGCATGCTCGCCGACTGGGACGCCTACAACTGATGATAGATAGGATCGATAGGGATGGCATTTTGATACACCGCAGCCGATCCAAACCCACGACCCACGACCCACGACCCAACAACCGAACACATGATACGCCGACGAACGACGGCCATTGCAAGCCTTGTGACCCCATTCTTTAAATACCAACCAAGCCATTCACCGATCTTCTAGTCCACCATCATCGTCTCGGCGCCACCTCCGCCGGCCGACACCTCCACCAGGTCCCTCGTGATGATGCGCTCGCGAAGCACCTTGCTCGTGCCCACCGGAATCTTCTTCGGAAACTGGCGCGCGTACGTCTTGTCCTGCAGGTACTCGTGGTTGCGCATCATCTCCACCCCGTCCTTCGTGATGACGCACACGTCGATGTTGCTTCCCGACCCCAGGTCATTATACACACCGGCCCGAATCGCGCGCGTCACCAGCTCCACCCCCTCCTCCTTCGTCAACCCGTCCTTGTACCCGGATTCAAACACCGACATGGCGTTCAGGCTCCCGCTCCCCATGGTACAGTACGGCAGCGAGTCCGTCGACCCGTGCGGGTAGATCGTGAAC
>Ga0255764_10002201_pt1 | contig 15891 bp, 13 predicted proteins | sample 071ome_30_FD_179964 | JGI IMG/M metagenome (GOLD analysis project Ga0255764, IMG submission 179964) | Coastal salt marsh microbial communities from the Groves Creek Marsh, Skidaway Island, Georgia - 071406AT metaG (version 2) | ecosystem: Environmental > Aquatic > Marine > Intertidal zone >... | reverse complement strand
TCAGGTGCAAGGCACCATCAACGGTATTGGTGAGCGCTGTGGCAACGTTGATCTGACTTCGGTTATTGCCAATCTAGAGTTAAAAATGGGAAGGCCCTGTCTGCCGCAGGGAGCGCTCGAGAATCTCACCTGGGTATCGAGGCGCGTCTGGGAGTTGCTAGGGTTTGATGGGCCATTGGGGCAACCTTTTGTCGGTCCCTCGGCGTTCGCGCATAAAGGGGGTGTCCACGTATCCGCGGTCCTTAGAAACCCTGAAACCTATGAGCATGTCACCCCTGAGCAGGTCGGGAACGCGCGCAAAGTGCTGATCAGTGAATTGGCCGGAGGGTCGAACGTTCGCGCAAAACTTGCGAACCGCTATGCGGAGCTGGAGGATGGACACAAAACCAAAGCGATTCTGGAAGAGGTCCAAGACAAAGAACACGCGGGCTACAGCTTCGAAAACGCCGATGGCAGTTTCGATCTGGTCGTGAGGCGTCATCTCGGCCGCCTGAATTACCGTTTTGAACCGCTCTTCTATCGAATTTATTCGCCCGGCAACGAGAATGCATCGGACCAAAATGATGTGGATATCGCCGGAGCAATCGAAGCGTCAGTGAAATTGCGCGTAGGCGATCACGTTGAACTCCGGGCCGCCGAGGGCAGTGGTCCCGTAGATGCATTGAATCTCGCGCTTCGAGATGCGCTCGCGCCGCATTTTCCCGAGGTTAAAGATTTACATTTGACCGATTACACCGTGAAGGTTGTTAACTCAACGCAAGAAACGGCGGCACGTGTGCGCGTCCTGCTCGAACACACGTTTGAGGGAGAAACCTTCGGGACCGTGGGCGTTAATGTGGACGTGATTAAGGCGAGTTGGAATGCCTTGGTCGAGGCTTACCATTACGCACTCATTCGGAGCCATGAATTTGCGGTCGAGCAACGTTCACTAGGCAGCGCGACATCCGGCTCAGAATCATCGCAATCATGAGCAACGCTGCACCAGCGCAGAGGTGGCTGGCGGCTTGGCCGAGGTGCTCGGTTCGGAACAGGGCCGATTAATGACTTGGGAGCAACGCTGGCATCCGCTGCTTGAGCGATGGGTGACCATCACCAGTCACCGTGGTGGACGACCCTGGCAGGGACTGAGCGCAACCGTCAAGGGCGATCGTCGACCGAGTTTCGATCCACAGTGTTATCTTTGCCCTGGCAACCCGCGCGTCAGTGGCGAGCGAAATCCTCAGTACGCTCAAGTCTTTGTGTTCGACAACGACCACCCATCCTTGGGTGCAACGGTGGCGCCTCAGCCACCGCCGAGCACCTTTTATCGGGTTGCGTCGGCTGCTGGTCGCTGCCGCGTCATGTGTTACGACCCAGATCATCAGCGTCGTTTAAGCCATCTAGAGATTAACGAGCTCGAGATCGTGCTGCAGGCATGGCGTGATGAAACGCAGATGTTGAGCAACGAAGGCTGGGCTCATGTCTTCATCTTCGAAAACAACGGCGAGGTGGTAGGCGTCTCAAATCCTCATCCTCATTGTCAGATTTATGCTTTTCCTTTTGTCGTTGATACCATCGCAAGAGAACTGCACGCCGCTAAAACCTATCTTCAGACACATGAACGGCCCTTGTTTCAAGATCTCATTCGGGCAGAACGGGACGATCAGCGCCGAATTCTCATAGACAATGAGCGTTGGCTCGCCTTCGTGCCTTACTTTGCACAGTTTCCATTCGAAGTCATGATCTGTCCTCATCGCCAGGTGCTTCAATTGACTGAGTTGTCTGATTTGGAAATTCATGATTTAGCCGTGGTGATGAGCGCGGTACTTGGTCGGCTTGACGGGGTTTTAGGGCAAGCGCAGTCCTACATCTTATCGGTGCATCAAGCACCTGCTGCGCTGATCGACCCGGAGGAATATTCGCTCTACATTCATATCCAGCCGCTGCTTCGTGCGCCCGGGCTGCAGAAGTTCCTGGCCGGTGTGGAAACCGCTGCTGGACAATTTCTGAACGACGCGTCGCCAGAGGCGCACGCACAAGCGCTCATGGATATTCGTCTGAATTAGGAGACGTTTTTTTTATTTACCGTTTCGGATAAGGTCGAGTCGTGAAGAAGTGGCGGGATATCGCCTCGATCCGCAGGGGTGAAGGATCGCGGTGGTATTGAACGTTGAATGGCTGGCAAGGGATCCAGAATGTCAGCGTCTTATCTGAACGCTGACGATAGGAATCCCTTCGTCGCAGTTGTCTTCTGCTCATGTTGGCAACAAACAATCAGCACGTGTGGCAGCGCGCCCTCTGAGGTGCGATCGATTCATTGATGAGTAAGGTCATCGTTAAACGTTTTTAGAGGAAAGTAGGCATGAAAGTAGACACACACTTGACCCAAGACTGGACAAAAATTCCTGAACACATCAAGCGCGTTGAAGCAGAGGGTTATGATGGCGTTGGCACAGCGGAGATGAATCACGATCCGTTTTTCCCGCTATTGATTGGCGCTGAGCATAGTGAGCGCGTCGAGCTCAGAACAGGCATCGCGGTTGCCTTTGCTCGCTCTCCGATGACGTTAGCGAATCAAGCTCACGATCTTAACGCCTACTCAAAAGGGCGTTTCACCCTGGGGCTCGGTTCCCAGATCCGAGCGCACATTACCAAGCGCTTTTCGATGCCATGGGGTGCGCCGGCGGCTCAGATGCGGGAACTGGTGCTCGCCATGCGAGCAATTTGGGCGAATTGGTACGAGGGTGCGCCGCTTCGATTTGAAGGTAAGTACTATCAGCACACGCTCATGACACCCGCGTTCACGCCAGAAGACACCCAGTTTGGAGCGCCCAAAGTCATTTTGGCTGCGGTCGGTCCGATCATGACGGAAGTTGCGGCAGAAGTGGGTGATGGATTGATTATTCATCCATTTTCAAACGAGAAGTACATCCGTGAAGTCACGCTCCCCGCGGTTGAGCGCGGGCTGGCCAAGGCGGGCAAGAAGCGGAAGGACTTCGAGATTAGTTATACCCCTTTCGTCGTGTCGGGCAAGGATGAGCAAACCTTCGAGGCAGAGAAGGCAACCGCTAAAGCTCGGATCTCATTTTACGGATCCACACCGGCCTACAAGCAAGTGCTGGGTGTGCATGGTTGGGGCGATTTGCAACTCGAGCTCAACGCGATGTCTAAGCAGGGACAGTGGAAGGAAATGGCTGAGCTCATCAACGATGACATTCTAAACGTCATGGGCGTGATGGGGGAGCCAGATCAGGTGGTGAAAGAGATGCTGGCGAGATATGGCGATTTTACTGATCGAACCAGTGGCGCGTTCAGCTTCGTGGAGACTGAGAAACGGGTCGAAATGGTGTCAGCGCTTCGGGCAGGATGATGACAAACGCGGAATCGATGCTGCCTCGCAGCATGATTGCTGAGCCTGATCAATTGCGGATTCTTGATCAGCGGCAATTGCCAAGAGAAACGGTTTATCTGAATTGCAGAGAGACGCCCGAAGTCATCGATGCGATCAAAACCCTTGCGGTTCGCGGTGCGCCCGCGATCGGCCTTGCCGCAGCGTACGGGCTGCTGCTGGGGCGTTCTGAAGGTTTGGCAGCCGATGCTCTGCTCGAGGAGTTCGAGGCCGCGGCATCCTCACTGATCGCGGCTCGGCCAACGGCTGTAAACCTCGCTTGGGCCGTCGAGGCGATGATGCACGTCGTTCGGCGACTTCATCGCGAGGGCTTTCCAGATGGCTGGTCCTCGAGGCTGCGTGCGGAAGCGGATCGGTTGTATCAGGAGGATCGTTCCAGTTGCCTCGAAATCGGGAGGCTGGGTGCATCGCTCATTCCCCGTGGGGGGCGAGTGCTTACGCACTGCAATGCCGGCTCGCTTGCCGTATCCGAATTCGGAACAGCACTAGCGCCTGTTTATGTCGCCCATGATGCTGGCAATCCATTACATGTCTTTGTGGACGAGACGCGACCGCTGCTCCAGGGCGCCCGCTTGACCGCGTTTGAGCTGATGGCCCATGGCGTGCCCTGTACACTGATCACAGACAACATGGCGGCGCATGTGATGGCTTCTAATCGAATCGATTTGGTGATTGTGGGGGCTGATCGGGTGGCGGCCAATGGCGATGCGGCCAACAAGATCGGGACCTTGGGCGTTGCGGTCCTCGCAAAACACTTTCACATCCCCTTTTATGTGGCCTGCCCTTTCTCAACCGTCGATCTCAGCACGGCGAGAGGCGAGGACATTGAGATTGAGGAGCGACACCCAAGTGAAGTCGCCTGCCTTTATGGTACGCCGACTGCGCCAGAGAATGTGCAGGTCTTTAACCCTGCCTTTGATGTAACGCCCGCATCCTTGATTGATGGCATTATCACCGAACGAGGGCTTATTACAGGCGATCTAGCCGAAGGATTGAAACGGCAGGCGGAGCCTTTCTCGTGACCGAGCGTGAGGGTGTCATTAAGTTCGCTTTGGATTATGTAGCAAGCGCTGCCACGCCGTTCGCAGCCTTCCAAGTCCTCGAGGCTTGGCGCTCCATATACAAAGAGACCGGTCTCATCGGTGAGGACCCGGCTCGCTACGACGGGTACGGTTTTGGCAATTTAAGCGCTCGGACCCGCGCGGGCCTTGTGATCACTGGAACTCAGACCGGCGCCATCGAGCGCCTTGGGAAGGCGCACTATGCCGAAGTGACCGGGTGGTGCCTTGCCCAAAATAGGGTCAGTGCGATGGGGCCTATAAAGCCCTCATCAGAGTCATTAACCCATGCGGCGGTATACGAGGCGTTTGATGAAATCCAATTTGTTTTTCATGTTCACTCCCCGGATATTTGGCGTGCGACCGAGCGATTGTCGATCGCTTGCACACCCGCTGACATTGCATACGGCACCGTCGAGATGGCTTTATCTTTGAAGAAGATCACCGAAGGATTGGGTGTCAAAGGGCTCATGACGATGCTCGGTCATGAAGATGGCGTCATGTCCTGGGGCACTACAGCGAGAGACGCTGGAGAATTAATTATCTCGGCCCTGGCTGAGGCGAGGGCCGGTGGCAGCTTGTCTCGGTGAGGTGAGCAGACTTAAAAATAGGACTGAGTAAAAAGATACTGCAATGACGTGAGTGAGCAAGCAGAGACCTAACGCGAAGTCGACCACTTGTTAGGGTCCGCGCACCGTTGTCCAAGTCATTGCCAAGTATTTGTTAGCCATGCTCTTGGAAAGTGCGGCCCACTATCAGGCTAGGAGGGTTTGTGTGGCCTAATCAGCGCGCTCCGAGGGCAGTCACCAGGGTCAAAAATGGACAGAAAGAGAGGCTTAAAGGTCCCGAACTTTGCCTAGACCCTCTGCCGGACCAAGCGCTTTGACCGCTGGTTTAAGAATTGAAGCGTCGGTGCTATCGTTTACGCTTTCATAGCGAACCTAAGTCATGAACCCTGGGGGGGACGATGTTAGAGAATAAAGGGTTGCTCGGAGCCATTGGACTGACGCTGGTGATTGCAGTCGTCCTTGGTGTCATGGTGATCAATGAAGAACCGCAGCCCGCGCCGCAGCCGAAGGAGGTGATTGCGTTGCCCCAAGCGCCAGAACCGGAACCAGAGCCAGAACCTGAGGTGATCGAGCCGGTACAAACCGACATTGAACCCGAGGTCTTGGAAGAAGAGCCGGAGCCGGAACCGGCGCCAATTGAGCCGGAATTTATCTTGCCGCTGCTCGATGCAAGCGATGCGCTGGTCAGGGATGCCCTTGTGGGTATGAGTCGACACGAGGGCCTGCACCGATGGCTGGCGGTGGATGATTTGATCCGCAAGTTTGTCGGGTTCACTCAGGGTGTTTCTGAGGGTCGGGTCATCCGTTCAGCGGTTCAAGTGCTGGCGCCAAGAACTGGGTTTTCGGCGATCAGTGTGGGTGAAAACGAATATATTTTGAATCCAGCGAGCTACGCTCGATACGACATCTTTACGTGGATTGCTGATTCGGTTGATTCGAAGGCCTTGGCAGATTTCTATGTGCTGATCAGTCCCCTGCTGGGTCAGGCCTATAAAGAGTTGGGCATGCCTGAGACTGATTTTGACCGAGTGGTCTTCAGTGCTATTGGCTTACTCTTGGAGACACCGGTTGTCGAGGGTGAAATTGAATTGCGGCGGCCTGTGGTGATGTACGAGTTTGCCGATGCCGAATTGGAGGGGCTTGCGCCAGCCCAAAAACAATTGATCCGCATGGGGCCGAGCAATACGAAGCGGCTACAAGCCAAGCTCTCGGAAGTCGCTCGCGCACTAAGAAGCGCACTAGGTAATCGATAAGTCCGGAGTGGTCGGGCCGCTCTCCCATATCCGGGTCCTCGATCTGAGTATCGTCCGGGCCGGGCCCGTCGCGGTGCGACTCCTTGCTGACTGGGGGGCGGAGGTGATTCGCATTGAGCCGCCTGGCGAAAGCGATGCGCAAGACGTCACCGGGCACTGGAACTCACCAGACGCGCAGAATCTCCATCGGAACAAGAAAGGCATCACGCTGAATTTGAAAGATCCGAGGGGATACGGGGTTCTGAAGAAGCTCGTCGCTACCGCCGATGTCTTGGTCGAAAACTTTAAGACGGATGTGAAGCATCGTCTCAAGATAGATTACGAAACCCTAAAACCCATTAATCCTCGTTTGATCGTCGCCAGCATCAGTGGGTTTGGTCAGACGGGCCCTTACGCGACGCGTCCTGGATTTGATCAGATCATTCAGGGAATGAGTGGTTTGATGAGTTTGACGGGCGTGCCCGATGGTGAACCCATGCGGGCCGGTATTGCCGTGAGTGATACATCAGCCGGCATGTTCCTAGGTCAAGGCATTCTTCTCGCCCTAATCGAACGAGAACGAACTGGGCAAGGCCAATGGGTCCACACAAGTTTGTTGGAAGCGATGCTGAGTAAGCTGGATTTTCAGGGAGCTCGCTACACCATGGCCGGTGACGTGCCGGGGCGAGAAGGCAACCACCATCCAACCGCTGCGCCATGGGGGTCTTCAAAGCATCCGATGGGCACGTCAATCTCGCCGCGACGACCGGTCGCATGTGGCGGGCGTTTTGTTATGCGTTGGGGTTGGAGCATCTTTTAGACGACGCAAGGTTCAGTTCCAACACGCAACGAGTTGCGAATCGGCAGCTGTTGATTGATGAAATCGAGAAAAAGACGACGCTCAAGTCACAGGATTCTCTCATCCAAGAACTGAACGCGATTGGCTGCCCTTGTGGACCGATTTACACGGTGGGTGAGGCTTTCGACGATCCACAAGTTGAGGCGCTCCGAATGCGTCTGCCCACCGACCATCCGGCCTTTGGAGAGGTAGATTTGGTTCGATCGCCAATCAATTTATCCAGTCACCCTGAGGTACATCGACGTGCCTCCGCAGTGCCCCGACGGGGTGAACACACAAGTCATGTCCTCGAATCAATTGGGCTGTCTGCTAATGATATTGAAATGCTTAAAAGTGAAGGCATCATTTGATGGCGTGCATTGAGGTTTGAAGGGGCCTGTCTTATGACTCGAATTGAATTAGCCACTGAGAAAATGATTCTGGAAGTTGACAATGGACTTGCCTGGATCACGTTCAATCAACCCGAGCGGCGCAATGCGATTTCCTTGGCCATGTGGCAGGGCTTAGCAGACGCAATGTCCTATTGCCTGAGGTCTGATGCGATTAAAGTAATTCTATTGCAAGGCGCTGGTGGGGAAGCTTTTGTATCCGGCGCTGACATCTCAGAATTTGATAAGAATCGCCACTCGGCGGCAGCCAAAGCTGATTACGCTCGGGTGTCTGGCCAGGCATCCCGTCAACTTCGTGATTCGGCCAAGCCGATTCTTGCGTTCATCCAAGGTTATTGCATTGGCGGTGGGCTGGCTACGGCGCTCCAAGCAGACGTACGAATTGCATCACCAGACTCAACCTTTGGGATTCCCGCGGCACGATTAGGGCTGGGATACGAGTATGAAGGGCTTGATCTGCTGACATCAATTGTTGGGCCTGCGCGAGCCCGCGATATCATGATTTCCGCACGTTACTTTGGTGCGGATGAGGCACTCCAAATGGGGTTAGTTAATTTTGTGGTGCCTAGTGACGAAATTCGCGATTTCGTCACTGACTACGCGATGCGGGTCGCCGCGAATGCACCCTTGACCATTCGCGCTGCGCGCGCGGCTATCTCGGACGTGACTAAAGACCCAACGCGACAAGACCGAGCTGCGGTCCAAGCGCTCATTGACCAATGCTTTGACAGTGATGATTACCGAGAGGGGCGTCGCGCATTTGCTGAGAAACGACCGCCTGCATTCAAGGGGATTTGATAGCGTGTAGCCTTCGACTAGCGTTCGCGAAGAGCGTTCGCCGTGGCTCGCTTAATGGGTTTCAATAAGTAATCCATCACCGTTTTCTCTCCGGTGATGATGTCTACAGACGCGACCATGCCCGTCATGATGGGCAGCGGCGCGATTTCGGTTCCCAAATGATTTTTTTCGGTTCGCACCCGAATTTGAAAATAATGTTCGCCGGTTTCATCGACAATGGTATCTGCGCCAATTTGTTCTAACGTCGCCTCTAGGCCACCGTAGATGGCATAGTCGTAGGCGGTGAGTTTGACCATCGCTTTTTGCCCAGGGCGAATGAAGGCGATATCCACTGGTCGCACTTTCGCGTTGACTAATAACGTGTCGTTGGTGGGTACAATTTCGATTAGGTCCATCCCCGGCTGAATGACTGCGCCACGCGTAGTGACAAGGATCCGATTGACCACACCCTCGACGGGGGACCGTACTTCGGTTCGGGCAACGCGGTCCTGGAGGGCAATGTTTGAGAAGGTCAAGCGTGAGAGTTCGGCTCGTACCAATGTGAGTTCTTCCTGAGCCTGAGATTTAAATTGTTGCTGTCGCTCGATGATTTTTTCTTCAGCTTCTTGAATCATAGAGGCAGCGCTAGGCAGCTTGAGCCTGGCTGTCTCAAGTCGTCCATTGGCCTCGTTGACAGCCATTTTGAGTCTGAGCAGTTCAACTTGCGAGACTGCGCCGCGATCCACAAGAGGTGCTGTGATCTCCAACTCTTGCTCTGCTAGTTGCGCATTTTGGGACAGTTTGACCAACTCTCGCTCGAGTTCCTCCTTTGATTGGATGTGCTGCTGTCGCTGCTCCTTCAGAATCGAAATCGCGCTCGAGAGCTCAATTTGTCGGCTTTCAAAAAGTCTCAGCTCTTCTGACAATAGGCGGCTTTGATCGATCGTTAAACTGTCTGGTTCTTTAAGATCTGTTCCGGATATCTCAGCCTCTAGTCGTAGGGCGCGATAATTGAGCGAGTCGATGGTGGACTGATTTTCTTGGAAGGATGAATTAAAGCGGGTGTCGTCGATACGCAGTAGTGAATCCCCCTGAGCCACTTGATCACCCTCTTTGACCAGGACTTCGCTCAGAATGCCGCCCTCAAAATTTTGAATAGTTTGGATTTGACTCGATGGAATTACCCGGCCCTCGGCGCGAGTGACTTCCTCGAGTGTGGCGAAATTAGCCCAGAATAGTGCCAAAAAAATGAAAGACAGGATGCTCCAAAGCATGAAGTGCGCAAGCGGATGGCCGTCGACAGCGGTTTCGAGTTGCGTGCGATTGAGCTCGTTAACTCGGCGATTCATCGGACGGCCTGTGGTTGCTTAGATAGCTGTTGGAGGATCTCGGTCTTTGGTCCGTCAAGAACGATACGTCCTGAGCGCATGACCACGAGGCGGTCAACAAGGGCCAGCATACTGGTTCGATGGGTGATCAACATGAGCGTTCTATGACTCAAATAGGTGCTGAGTGACTGTATCAGTGACTGCTCGGCCTGACCGTCTAACGCGTTGCTTGGTTCGTCCAAGATCACAATGTTTGCGTTGTTAGACAATGCCCGTGCGAGCGCGATGGCTTGCTTTTGACCGCCTGACAGTTGACGGCCTTGCTCGCCGACTTGGAGGTCAAAGCCTTCTGGATGTTCATTTAAATACGTGGCAATGCCGGAGACTTCGGCGGCGGCAACAATCGCTTCATCTGAGAGGGTGGCTTGGCCAAACTTAATGTTGTCGCGTACGGACCCGCTGATCAATGGCGCATCCTGGGCCAAAAAACTGACCTGTCTGCGCAAGTCCCCGGGGTCCACCTGACGCAGGTCCGTCCCGCCCACCAGCACGCTGCCTTGGTTGGGGCTGTAAAACTTACAAACGAGCTTTGCGAGTGTGCTCTTACCTGAACCCGTGGGCCCGATAATCCCCACCCGTTCGCCGGGTTGAATGTTGAGATCGATGGCCGAGAGCGTCGGAAAAGGATGATTGGGGTAGGTGAAATCGACCTCGCGCAATCGGATCGCAGCTTGGAGCGCCGGGCGATGCAATGGGGGTTGTTCAAGATCCCGCTCCTGCGGTAACTGCATCAAGCTTTGAACAGACTGAAAAGCGGCCATCGCCTGCTGAAACCGGGTCATCAGGCTTGCAAGTTGCGTCATCGGCTGCATGCTGCGGCCGGTAAGAATTGTGCACGCAATGAGGCCGCCCATCGTGAGCGCACCTTCACGGATGCTGAAGACGCCGGCGGCCACGATCAAAAGAGTCGTCATACCCTGCAACCATTGAACGAGGTTCAGGGCGATAAGGCTTTGGAGCCGCGTAGACAGGGATAATTCGGCGAGATCGGCTTGTTGCCTTTCCCAACGATTCTGCATTTGACTCTCTGCGGCCGAAGACTTGATGAGTTCGAGCGCGCTAAGCGCTTCTATGAGTAAGCCGCTTTTCCTTGCTGACGCTTGCATTAGTTCCGTCACTTGCGGTGCGAGTTTACGTTGGGCGACGACGCCAACGAGGCAGATCAGCACGATGGCAAAGATGGGGATGACAACGATCGATCCACCGATGGTGTAAATGATGAGGAGATACAGCACAACGAAGGGAAGGTCGATCAACGCGGTGAGGGTTGTTGAGGTGAAAAAGTCCCTGAATTGTTCGAAGTCGAGCAACTGATTTGCGAAGCTACCTACTTTGGTCGGTCGAGCAGCCAATTGCATTGACATGACCTGCTCAAAAGTCATCGCGGACAACATAAGATCCGCTCGACGGCCTGCAATATCAATAAAGTAGCCGCGCAAGGATTTGATCAATAGGTCAAAGAGCAATACGAGCGTGAGGCCGATGCCGAGCACCCAAAGGGTATCGATGGCTTGATTAGGAACGACTCGGTCATAGACGTTCATCACAAAGAGCGGCATAGCGAGGGCGAAAAGATTGACGAAGAGGGAGCCCGCGATGACTTCTGCGTACAGTGTTCGGTTCAATCGGATTAATTGCGACAGCCAGCGCGGTGTTCGGTTCGCTTGACCAATCAATGTTTCCCGAGATTGACCCTGTCTTTCACCCAAAATAAAAACACTCACGGGTTGCGTTTGTGCGCTGACCTTGGTCGCGAGATCCTCTTGACTTCGAACAATGTCGGCCGTGTTCTCGATAAATACAATGAGGGGGAAATGGTGACGTTCGATTTTGGTAATGTCAGCGGACTTCCTAGGGTCGATGCTGCGAAGGGTCGAATCAAATCCCAGGCGCCGGGTAGCTCGAAGGGCGAGTTCAGGGGACAGATTAGACCCTGTTAAGGGTAACCCAGCCAGCAACATATCTTTTGACATGGCGCTTCCCTCGCTAGCGAGCAAGGCCAGCAAGGTCTCGAGCAGACCAGGCTGCGGCGCTGAAGCTGTGGATTCTGTCATGGGCCGAGTATAGCACCCGGGTTGGATATGCTAGAGCCGCTGAAGGGACGCTGCTCGCAAAATCATTATTGGGTCGAATTCGTAGGACTGATAAAAAATGTAATGATCAGGTTGGGTGCACCCTGCGAACGGGCGCACCTGATTTCCATGCAATCACATTGTCTCTTAATTGATCGATCAAACGAGCTCGCGACTCCGAGGCGCCCCACGCATTGTGCGGCGTAACGATCAAATCCTCTCGGCGCACCTGGAGGAGCGGCTCTGTTGTGGTCGGAGGCTCACTTGCCAATACATCAATCGCTGCACCAGCTATCTGTTTTTGGTCCAACGCTTTGAGCAGCGCCTTCGAATCCACTAGGGCCCCTCGAGCCGTGTTGATCAGAAGCGCAGAGCGTTTCATTAGTCCCAAGGTGTCTTCATTGATGAGGTGAATATTTTCGTCAGTGAGCGGGCAGTGCAGTGTTAACACATCGCTTTCGCGAAGCAAGGTCGTAAGATCCACTCGAGCAATGTCGCCAACCTTTGAGGATCGATGCGTTTCAAGGGCGAGAATGGTCATGCCGAAAGCTTGACCCAATCGTGCGACCGCAAGGCCAAGCTCGCCAAGGCCGATGATGCCGAGGGTTTTCCCTGAGATTTCGACAATTGGATGGTCGAGTCGGCAAAACACATCGCTCTGATGCCATTGCCCTCGGGCAGTGTCGTCGATGTATCGGTACTGGCGCGTTGCGAGGTTGAGGATCAACGCAAACACATGCTGCGCCACCGAGGGTGTGGCGTAGCCGACCGCATTGCAGACAGTAACTCCCCGCTTTTTTGCTGCGCCTAAGTCAACATTGTTGGTGCCCGTCGCCATGATGCCAATGAACTTTAGGGCACTCGCGGCTTCGATGAGCGCGGCATCAAGGACCACCTTATTCGTCATCACGACGTCAAACCCTTGGATGCGTTCGTAGGTTTCCTCCGGGCGCGTTGCCCCGTGCACGGTCCAGTCGTCTAGTAGCTGCGTGACAGGAGAAAGGTCGGCATCTCCCAGGCTGTTCGCATCCAAGATGGTTCCGCGCATGGGGAGCGTGATCAGGCTTTCAGGTCTGGGAAGGACGCATCTAGGGTCTCATTCCAACTCGCGAGTCGATCTGCTTGAGCGGTCATGAGCTCATCGGTGTCGCCTTCAATCGTGATCTGAGTAATGGTATCCCCTTGCCTGATCGCGTCGACGACGGCCTGATCCGATTCACCATTGACTGAACCGAAGACCGAATGATTGTCATCGAGATGAGGCGTTGGGACATGGGTGATAAAAAACTGACTGCCGTTGGTGCCCGGTCCGGCATTCGCCATTGATAGTTGGCCCGGCCGATCGTGGCGGAGGCTTGCTACAAATTCGTCTTCGAAGCGATAGCCTGGGCCGCCAGTTCCGGTGCCAAATGGACAGCCGCCCTGAATCATGAAGTCGCCGATGACTCGGTGAAAGGTCAATCCATCGTAGTAGCCACGATTCGCAAGATTAACAAAGCTGGCAACCGTGACCGGTGCCTCTTCGGCGTACAGTGTGAGGCTAATGGTGCCCTTGCTTGTTTCGATGTTGGCGCTGATGCTCATAGTCTGTCCTCTTTTGTTGTGCGTGTTGGCGAAAATGTTACTTAAAAGGTGTTGTCCACGGTCCTGGTCATGATCGAAGTGGCCGATTTGACGTTTCGGTGCGTGTTACACCCTCTTACTGTTAGTGGCCGGGCTACGGTATGGCCTTGAAGTTTAACAGGGTGCGTCCCCGAGGCGCGCTTCATTGCCTGTTTAGCAGGTCGAGATAGAGGCCTAATTCACCTTTATGATACTCGCGTCGAAGATAGCTCCCAGCGACACTTGCGTGAGGGCTCAGGGCAAAACAGACGGTTCAGATTGACGGACCGTAGCCTTTTTAATCAGTCGATGGCGCACCATTAGCCTCGCTGGCTTCCGATTGAGTATGGTTAGAAGCCAGCGCCTGATCCGATAGGTGGGTCACACGATGCTCTCTGTAGTAATGGCTATTGTAGCAATGGCTATCGATCGCTGATGGGTACAAAGTCCCTCTGTGTTGGGCCCGTATACAGTTGTCTCGGTCTGCCAATTTTAAATGGAACGGAAAGCATTTCCGACCAATGAGAAATCCACCCGGGCGTTCTGCCCAGCGCAAACAACGCGGTGTACATAGGGGTGGGAATGCCCATAGCCTTTAACGTGATCCCTGAGTAGAAATCAATATTGGGGTAGAGCTTGCGTTCAATGAAGTAGGGCTCCTCTCGGGCCATCTTCTCAAGGGTGGTTGCGATCTTCAGTAGGGGTTCATCTTCGACCCCTTGCTCCGCCAAAACCGCGTGACAACTTTCCTGCATCACGAGGGCCCGCGGATCGAAGTTCTTGTACACACGATGGCCGAAGCCCATGAGTTTGAAGGGATCATCTTTGTCTTTGGCTTTGGCGACGTAGTCGTTGACGACTGCAACATCGCCGATCTCGTTGAGCATATCGAGAACGGCCTCATTGGCGCCACCATGTGAAGGACCCCAAAGCGCCGCGATACCCGCTGCGATAGCCGCATATGGATTGCATTCTGTTGACCCCGCCAAACGGACCGTTGACGTTGACGCATTTTGTTCGTGGTCGGCGTGGAGTATGAATATTCGATCGAGCGCACTTGCGAGCGTTGGGCTCACCGATGAGGGTTTGCCGCTCTCGCCAAAACACATGTTGAGGAAATTTTCGGCATAGCCGAGCGACGGATCTGGATCGACGAATTCCCGGCCGATGGATTTACGATAACTCATTGCCGCGAGCGTTGGCACTTTGGCAATGAGCTGCATGGCTGACTCCATTCGATGGTCAGGGTTATAGATATCCAGTCCCTCATGGAACAGTGCTGCCAAGCCACCCACGCCGGCACACAACATCGACATAGGATGCGCAGTGGCTGTGAAACCGTCGAAAATTTTTGCGAACTGGGCGTCGATCGGCATTCGCTCATTGATTTCAGACTTGAATTGATCAAGTTCAGATTGCGCTGGGAGCTCACCGTGCAGAAGGAGATAACACACTTCAAGATGTTCTGCACCGGAGGCGAGGGCTTCAATGGGATAGCCACGATAAGTAAGGACCCCAGCATCACCATCGATGTAAGTGATCTTGGATTCGCAGCTGGCTGTCGAAAGAAAGCCCGGATCAAATGTGAACAGGCCCTCGCTGATGAGACCGCGCACGTCGATCACATCAAGACCAGCCGTCGCCTCAAGGACAGGCAGCGCAACCGTTTTGCCGTCGATGGTAATGCTTACATCATGTTTCATATTGCTCACTTTCTTTTGCTGGATGAGATGAGCGCCAGTTTCCCCAACTAACGCTTAGCGTGCGTTTAGCGCTCCCTGGCTGGCTCTAGTAGTTTCGCAACCTCGTATCCATCGCCCATTCGAGGGCGCATGCGTGCGAGGGGCCCGATAGTTAGACGATGACCGCTTCGGTCCTATTCATGTCATGAATCTCATGTCATGAATCTCATGTCCTGAATCTCATCTCCTGAATCGCGAGGATGCAGGCCACAGAACTAGCGCGTAACCGTGGCTGGTGCCAAGAACCTCAGGGCGCAAAGTCGTGCTAACAGCGGATCACCAGGACGCAACATCTAATCAAATGGGTCGTCTGCTGTAAAGCCCAGTTGATCGGTCGATGACCCTGAATAGGTTTGTTTTTTGAGGGTCAAAACTCTATCATGGCGCGTCGTTTGAACAGGGCATTAATGTAGCCTTAGTCCAAAATTCGGGACGCGTTTTCGGCGCCGAATTAGGCGGACGTGCGAGTCGTCGCCAGTTTCGATCGATTGGCTATCGAAGACAGATTCGCTATCGAAGACAGATTCGCTATCGAAGACAAAGGTTGCTCGACGACCGAACTCAGGAGAGCCAAGGTTCGAAGCCAAAACGCCTTGTGTTCGCTGAGGCAAACCAATGCCTACTCGAGCGCAGCGTGAAAGTTGGCAGCATAAAAAGCGGCAACACAAACCTGACCGCCGATTGAGTCGAGGTACGCGTTAGGACGTGGCTTTTGAGACGGCATGGCGCCATGACGAACTAATAAAGGACGGACTAAGAAAGGACGGACTAAGAAAGGACGGACTAAGAAAGGACGGACTAAGAAAGGACGGACT
>Ga0255764_10002168_pt1 | contig 16060 bp, 8 predicted proteins | sample 071ome_30_FD_179964 | JGI IMG/M metagenome (GOLD analysis project Ga0255764, IMG submission 179964) | Coastal salt marsh microbial communities from the Groves Creek Marsh, Skidaway Island, Georgia - 071406AT metaG (version 2) | ecosystem: Environmental > Aquatic > Marine > Intertidal zone > Salt... | reverse complement strand
GTCTTCATGAAAGACTATGAGTTGAGAGGTTCAAAGATTAGAAAAATACTCAACTCTCAGAATAATATACGACTTAATGACATTTACTTCTTCTATAATTTATTGGGGGTTGATTACTTCAATATGGTTAATGAAGACTTTTTCAAGATTAGCAATAGACTTACAGTTTCGAGCTATGTATCCAACCACGAGAACATTTATGAGTTGAATAATTCAGAAAAGAAAAAACTCGTTAAGATATTAAACAATAAGTCCATTAGTGTTGATGGATTTATTCAAGTATTAAAAGACCACCTTAAGTTCAAAGAGAAGTTGAGAGGTTATGGTGAAGATGTGAAGATAAGAGCAAATAACGTTAAAGAGTTCAATGCCGAGCACACTGAATGGTCAACACTTTTGGATAGTTACCGTAAAGGTTTAATAACCAGAACATACTCAGTGGATATGAAACGTGAGATAGAGGAAATTATCATTGGACCTCATATTGACTACTATCCAATGTTGTTAACCACCACCAACGATTATGTGGGTGAGAGTCAACATCAAAAGAATTGTGTGAGAACATATACGGAACATGCGAATTGTTTTATTGTATCACTTAGAGAGGGTGGTCCCAACGGTAAAGAAAGGGCGACCATTGAATACCGTTACCGATTGAATGGTTCACCAAACCGAGTCCAATCCTTAGGGCGTCATAACCAAAACTTAAGTTCTAATTGGAACTATGCGTTGGAGTCATTGGACCAAAGAGTAAAAAAGTTACACGAGATTCAGGTGTTAGTGTTACCAAAGATTGAAAAGAGATTCCCTAATGGTAAGGTTACAACCTCTGAAGCGAAATGGGAGTATTCACCTAACAAATATCCTGGTCATGAACGTAGTAAAATATTGCAATGGAGTGATGATTACCAAAGAGGTGATACGGATTTACTGTTTGGATTTATAGATAATTTTGATTTTGATGATTTTTTACCATAAAGGTATTGTCAATCAAAAAAATTATTTTTACATTTGTTGTATTCATTAATGTTAAACTAAATAAAAACTAAAAAGCGATGGCTAAACTCAACTCATCTGGTACCATGGAAAGACCTAAGAAAAGTCGTCCTGGTGTTCATGCGAAGACTAAGACTTCACGTAGTAAGAACTCTTCTAACTACAAGAAGAAGTATAAGGGTCAAGGTCGTTAATTTAAAAAAAAACAAAAAATGGCAAACTATCTAAAAAGTATGATTGAGGTCCACGGCAACGAAGATGTTGTTAAGAAAGTGGACGAACTATTGGAAGGTGTTGAATACAGTGATGTGAACACCTTTGCAAAGGCATTCTACGACAACGTAGAAGAAGGTGAATCTGGTGGTGTATTGAACACATGGTCAATAGACAACTTAGGTCCAAAGTGGACTTATTTACATGACATTCAAGGAGATGGGGCATTCAGTGTTGAATCAGCATGGTATCCACCGATTAAATTCTTCATTCACCTTTACAATATCTTAGTGGAGCTTGACCCTGAGGTCTTTATTGAGGTGATGTATGAAGATGAGGGTTTTGACCCGATTGGTGCGGTTGTTATCAAAAAAGACAAAGACGGAACACCGTGTATTTGGCAAGAGGAGGATGATGAAATGGAAGACCCGACAGAGGATATGGATTGGGATGATGAGGAGTATGAACAAACTCAGATGGATTTCATGGATTCTATTTACGAGCGTCAACGAGAAATGGTCCTATATTGTCACGATTTAGTGGATACTGATGGTGAACCCATTGCGGATTACGAGGACTAACAGAAAATTAAGGGGGTATTACCCCCTTTTTTTATGGATTTTATGGGTAAGACCCATATAATTATAGGGTATAAAACAATTTTTTATGAAAATTAAGTTAGAATACGTTTGGTTAGACGGTTACTACCCCGAACCAAACTTAAGAAGTAAGGTAAAGGTAGTGGATGCACCTGTCCATGAAGTAGGTGGTAAGAGAGTTCATGGAGTTGGACTTAATGATTGTCCTGAATGGGGATTTGACGGTTCATCAACGATGCAGGCTGAGGGTCACTTCTCGGATTGTATTTTAAAACCAGTAAGACTATATCCAAACCCAATCAATAAGGGTGTAATGGACAGTTATTTGGTGATGTGTGAGGTGTTGAATGCTGATGGTACACCACACGAGACTAACACTCGTCATTTGATTGGTGAAGAGGAAGAAGGTCTTTGGTTTGGTTTCGAGCAGGAATATACCATTATGAAGGACGGCAAACCTTTAGGTTTCCCTAAGGATGGTTTCCCTGAGCCACAGGGTAAGTATTACTGTGGTGTGGGTAACGGTCAGGTTCATGGTCGTGAGTTTGTTGACAAACACATGGAAAACTGTTTGATGGCGGGTATCGAGGTTACTGGTACCAATGCTGAGGTGATGTTAGGTCAGTGGGAATATCAGGTCTTTGGTAAAGGTAAGTTAAAATCTGCTGACGACTTATGGGTCTCTCGTTACATGTTACTTCAGATGTCTGAGGACTATGGATTTAAGATTGAGTTCCACCCTAAACCAGTTACTGGTGATTGGAACGGTTCAGGTCTTCATTGTAACTTCTCCAATGTTAAGATGAGAGAAGAGGGCGGCAAGGATTACTTTGATGCTATCTTTAAAACTTTTGAGGGTCGTCATTTGGACCACATTAAATGTTATGGTTCATCTAATGAGATGAGGTTGACTGGTCTTCATGAGACTCAGAGTATTGATAAGTTCAGTTGGGGAGTATCTGACAGAGGTGCATCTATTCGTGTACCGTTGTCTACATCAAAGGATTGGGTTGGATATGTTGAAGACAGAAGACCTGCGTCTAACGCTGACCCATATAGAATTACTTATGTAATTGCGGAATCTATTGGTATGGCTGAAGAGTTGGGAAAAACACTTCACAATATGTATTCTGAAGTTACCGTTAGTGAAGAGGTTAAGGAAATGATTAAAACAGAACCTTTGGTAAGGGAAAGTGAATAATGAAGGAGACAAAGATTTCTGAAGATATTATAAAAATGGTTGAGGATAAGATGGGTGATTACCCATCTTTGATTCAATCTGGACCATATTCAGAAGATGTTGTTAAAGATTTGCGACAAAAAAATGAAGTTATTTGGTCAAATCAATACTTAAATGACAAATACGACTATGTATTGCATGAGGGTCTTATTGAGTTTTCAGAGGGTTCTTCGTATATTTACGTAAAGAAAGTGGATATGGAACCGTATTATTGGTTTGTGTTCATGGTAAATAAAGAGGGTAGGGACCAGACGATGTTCCTTATTCAAAAAATTAAAGATAAAAGAAAACAAAGTTTTTTCTAATGAATTTAACAGGCGAACAATTAAGAGAAAAGATTAAGAGTGGTGATAAGTTTATTGTAGACTTATACGCGGAGTGGTGTGGACCATGTAGAATTATGGGTCCAATCGTTGAGAGATATGCTGAAAAACTCGAAGGTGAGAGTTCTGAGGTGTCAATCTATAAATTTGATATTGAATCTGACCGTGAGATGGCGATGGAACTCAATGTTCGTTCTATCCCAACAATTAAAGGATTTGCTAATGGTGAGGAAAAGATTACACGCTCAGGTGTATTACAACAACCTCAGTTAGAAGAGATGAAAGAAATGTTATTGTCATGAAACACGTGATATTATATTCAATGGAGGGTTGTCCTCACTGTGATAACGCTAAACAGATGTTGAAAGACAATGGTATTGAATACCGTGACCGTGACATCGAAGTTTACTCCAAAGAATATGATAAGTTTGTGGAAGCTACAGACAATGATTATGTACCGGCTTTCATGTTGTTGAACTTTGAGGATGACAACGTGAAAGACATTAGGTTGATGGCACCTGACAGAGACTTTGACGATGTTGAAGAAGCTGTCGAAAAAATCAAAAAATTCTTATAAAAAAGGAAAGGGGACTTAACGGTCCCCTTTTTTTATATCATCATAAAATCCTTCAATCGGTTTTTCTTATTCCATGGATAATGTCCTTTATCCAAAATCAAATCTTCAAAATCAAAATCTGATAACCCTGTTTTTTCAATGATGTCTTTTGGGTCGTGTGAGAATGTGGCGTCCACCACGTTGAATGCGTGTTGATAGGTGGGTGTCCATTCGTTTGATACCATCATAAATGCAGGTTCTTGCTCTCTATGGATGTATAGGTTAATTCTCACTTCCTTGCAGAAAGATGATGCGAATAGATGGTTGGCAATTTTTGCAAAGTGAGCGTAATACATCTTCTCAAAGTATAATGAACTTCCAAATAGTTTGTCTGAGACGACGGGTTCATTTAAGGGGTTGATATCCAATTGAACTTCATAAATTTCTGTGAAGTCAAAAATCTCACTTTTTTTATCGAAGTTGAAACTGACACTTCTTTCTTTTTCCATTGGATATCCATACTCTAAAAGGTCTAATACATTTATCGGATTCCAATCATCTCCATAAAAATCTTTTAAATAATCATTTATTAATTCTCCGATGTTTACGGGAGTGGTGATGTTAGTCTTTCCTGTGATTACGTAAAACCTTCCAACATAGGTTACCCATATCTGAGATAAGTTTTGCGGTTCTATGACCTCAAAGTAGTTAGTTATTTTATTTGCAATTAGGTTTGTAATTTGTTTGTGAGTTAGAATGTTTGATTCCATATAATCTGATTCAAAGTATATTTAATTTTATCTTTCAGAAATTATATTAAAATCAAATGAATACTTAAAGAGAAACAAAGTATTTATAGAGTGATAAGTAATGAACTTTGTTATATTTATTATATAATAAACAGATTGACCTTTTATATTAGATGGCCAAAAATATAAAAATTGTACCTAATCCCTCAGGAGGGAATCCTTATATATTATTCGAAAACGACAATGGCGATAAAATTGCTATGGTGGTTGCTGCTGATGGTTCCATCACTTTCTCAGGTGCTACGAATGGAGATGACTTAGTTAAATTTGATTCAGATACTCTTAACCTACGTGTTAAGGGTAATATTCGATTTGAGGACCAGTTTGTTTTTGACAGTGCCTCAGGTGATGTCACCTCAATTATTGATACCGACCAAAAGTGGAAAGGTTCAGTTGAGAAAGGACTTAAAGGTCTTAAAGGTGGTGCAGGTACCAAAGGAGATACTCAGGTTAAAGGTCAGAAGGGTGAAATAGGTCCTGACGGTGGTGCAGGTATTCAAGGTCCTACGGGAGATTTACACAAAGGTATTAAGGGTGATAAAGGTTTATTAGGTGACGGTGGTGACGGTAATGACAAAGGTCAGAAAGGTTCCATCGGAGCTCAAGGTGTATCACCAATCGGCCCTAAGGGTAACATAGGTTCATCACCTGGTGGTGACAAAGGTTTAATCGGTGACTCTCCACAAGGTGATAAAGGTGGAGACGGAAACAAAGGTATTAAAGGAACGAAAGGTACCATTGGTGAGGAGTTTATCGGTGAAAAAGGTATTAAAGGTGGTGAATTCATTGGAGATATCGGTCCACAGGGTGACGAACACAAAGGTATTAAAGGTACCAAAGGAGATAAAGATGTTATTGGTCCTCAAGGAGATGTCGGTGAGAAAGGTCTCAAAGGTATTCCAGGTGATAAAGGTAAGAAAGGTGTCAAAGGTTCTCAGGGTGATAAAGGAACCATCTCAGAGAAAGGAAACAAAGGTATCGATGGTAACAAAGGTATCAAAGGTGTTAAAGGTTCTCAGGGTAATTCACCTCAAGGTGATAAAGGTACTCAAGGAACTTCACCAATCGGTGAGAAAGGTATCATTGGTATTTCACCACAAGGTCCAACAGGTGATGTTGGTGCATCACCAATCGGTAGCCAAGGTGGGGATGGTAATAAAGGTATCAAAGGTCAGAAAGGTGACCTTCATAAAGGTATCTTAGGTCCTCAGGGGGATGCTCAAATCGGTGCTCAGGGTAATGTTGGTGACAACAATGTTGGTCCTAAAGGTCCGACTGGTGAAGGCGGTGCTATTGGTGAAGATGGGGTTAAAGGTCAAAAAGGTTCAGTGGGACCTAAAGGCGCCATTGGAGACGTTGGTCCTAAGGGTGGTAAAGGTGAGAAAGGCCCTAAGGGTATAAAAGGTTTCAAAGGGGTTAAAGGTCAAAAAGGTTTAAGAGGTACCAAAGGTATCATCGGAACTTCACCTCTTGGTCCAATTGGTAATCAAGGGGATTCCATCAAAGGTGAGAAAGGTAATATAGGTAATAATACTGGTGGTGACAAAGGTGTCCGTGGAGATGTTGGTGACCAAGGTGTTCAAGGTGACTTATTTAAAGGAGACCAAGGACCAGGTGGTGATGACCACAAAGGTATTAAAGGTGGGCAAGGTGATGCTAATCCAGGACCAAAAGGTCCAACGGGAGCCAAAGGAGATACCAGTGCCGATAAAGGTAATAAAGGTATTGTAGGTCCAAAAGGACCAAAAGGTGTTAAAGGTTTCAAAGGGGATAAAGGTTTCAAAGGTCTTAAAGGAGACATTGGAGGTAAGGGTCCTAAAGGTATTAAAGGTCTTATCGGTTCTAAAGGTAACCAAGGAACGTCACCACAGGGGGATATAGGTCCTCAGGGTGATGTGGTAAAAGGTCAAAAAGGTGCACCTGGTGCAGAGCCACAAGGTGATAAAGGTGTTAAGGGTGCTAAATCGGTACCAGGATTTGTTGGTGATAACAATCCAGGTCCAAAAGGTCCAACAGGTGAGACTCACAAAGGTATTAAAGGACCTACTGGTGATGCCAACCAAGGGGAACTTGGTCCTGCAGGGGACAAAGGTCCAAAAGGTTTAAAAGGTGTTAAGGGTGAAAAGGGACTTAAAGGTTTAAAAGGGCCTATTGCTCCTGACGGTGATAAGGGTATTAAAGGTGAGAAAGGTGTTTTAGGTAATAAAGGTCTTCTCGGTTCTAAGGGTCTTATCGGTACAAAAGGTAACCAAGGGGCGTCACCAGGAGGTGATAAAGGTTCCCAAGGAACATCACCACAAGGTAATAAAGGGTCTCAGGGAACATCTCCACAAGGAACTAAAGGTCCATACGGACCTCAAGGTGCACCTGGTACTATTGGTGATAATTACCCAGGTGCTAAAGGACCGACAGGTGATAGTTTCACAGGTGAAAAAGGACCTGAAGGTGAATCATTTATTGGTGAAACAGGAACTAAAGGTCCTCGTGGTGGAGATGGTGAAAAAGGTGAAAAAGGTCTTAAAGGTGTTAAAGGTCCAAAAGGACCTACAGCTCCTGACGGTCCGAAAGGTCTAAAAGGAAACAAAGGTATACTTGGACCTAAAGGTAATGAAGGTGATAAAGGTTTAAAAGGGGTTAAAGGATTTAAAGGTTCACCAGTAATAGGTCCAAAAGGACCTCAAGGTAGTTCCCCAGATGGACCAAAAGGTCCACAAGGTACCTCACCTCAAGGTATTAAAGGTGGTCAAGGTATTGGTGGTCCAAAAGGTAATATTGGAGATTCTAACCAAGGACCAACAGGTGCCACAGGTGATAACAATCCAGGACCTAAAGGACCTATAGGTGATACCAATACAGGTCCAAAGGGACCTACTGGTGTTAAAGGACCTCAGGGTAATAAAGGGCCTGACCAAACAGTTAAAGGTATTGCGGGTGACCCAGGTAATAAGGGTATCATCGGTAATAAAGGAGCCACGGGTGATGCAGGTGTAAACGGACCTAAGGGTGCACAGGGGGATAAAGGTGTTATTGGTGATAAAGGTGTTATCGGTAACTCACCAACGGGACCAAAAGGTCCTCAGGGTAACAGTCCTACAGGTGCTAAAGGTCAGAAAGGTAATGCACCGACAGGTCCAAAGGGACCTCAAGGTAACAAAGGACCGATTGGTAATCAGGGAGATGGTAATCCGGGGCCAAAAGGACCACAAGGGGACGCTAACCCAGGTCCAAAAGGTCCACAAGGGGATTCTAATCAAGGTCCTAAGGGACCTACAGGTGCTGACGGTCCACAAGGTAATAAAGGTCCTGCACAACCTACAGATGGACCTAAAGGTAATAAAGGACCAACAGCTCCAGACGGACCGGTAGGTCCAAAAGGGCAAAAAGGTGGTACTGGTCCTAAAGGTAATATCGGAGATAAAGGTGTTATAGGTGCTAAAGGGTTATTTGGTGGTTCTCCAAAAGGATTGAAAGGTCCAACCGGTGGTTCACCAGACGGACCAAAAGGACCTCAAGGTGCTTCACCACAAGGGCCGAAGGGTTCTCAAGGTAATAAGGGGCCAACTGGTGGTGGTGGTGATGCAAACCCTGGGCCAAAAGGACCTGTAGGTGCAAACAATACGGGACCAAAAGGACCAATTGGGGATGCTTATCAAGGTCCACAAGGGGATAAAGGTCCAAAAGGTAATATTGGTAATAAAGGTCCAGCTCAGTTAATTGCGGGACCAATCGGACCTAAGGGGCCAACAGCGCCAGATGGTGGTGTAGGACCAAAAGGTCAAAAAGGTAACGTTGGTGCACAAGGTGGAATTGGTCCACAAGGTCCAAAAGGTCAAAAAGGTACTCAAGGTGGTTCACCAAAGGGATTGAAAGGGCCAACAGGTGCATCTCCAGGTGGACCAAAAGGACCTCAAGGTGCTTCACCAACGGGACCAAAAGGTTCCCAAGGTACTAAAGGTGCAACTGGTGGTGGTGGTGATAACAATCCAGGACCTATCGGTCCGACAGGTGCAAACAATACGGGACCTAAAGGACCAATTGGGGATGCGTATCAAGGACCTCAAGGAGATAAAGGTCCAAAAGGTAATATTGGTAATAAGGGACCTGCTCAGTTAATTGCGGGACCAATCGGACCTAAGGGGCCAACCGCACCAGATGGTGGAGTAGGTCCAAAAGGTCAAAAAGGTAACGTTGGTGCACAAGGAGGAATTGGTCCACAAGGTCCAAAAGGTCAAAAAGGTACTCAAGGTGGGGAAGCAAAAGGTTTGAAAGGACCTGCAGGTGCATCTCCAGGTGGACCAAAAGGACCTCAAGGTGCTTCACCAACGGGTCCTAAGGGTGCTCAAGGTGACCAAGGACCGACAGGTCCACAGGGACCAAAAGGACCGGGAGGTGCCAAAGGTCAAAAAGGTAATCCATTCACTCAAGGACCTGGCGGTGGTGGTGGTGATAAAGGACCTAAAGGTATTGGTGGTGATTTAGGTGCTCAAGGGCCTAAAGGACCGTCAGGAGGTCCAGGGGATGCTAATCCAGGACCTAAAGGTTCTACAGGTGATAAAGGTGTTATTGGTCCAAAAGGACCTCAAGGTAGTAAAGGTCTTAAAGGTCAGAAGGGACCTACGGCGGCTTCGTGTTACTCACATGACCTAAAATTCAACCCTGGTGACCCTGGTGCTGCCTGTGAAGGAGAACAAAACACATACTATAGTGACTGTGCCACTCTTGCTAGTGGTTGTTTCCTATACACAGACTCCGGTTGTTCAGCTTGTGTGGAGGATGGTTTTTATGCTGATGTATCAACTAACATCATTTGGGAAGTAGGTGGGTGTGAAATTCAAGGTGATGTAGGTACCTGTGGTAGGTCGGATATTAGAATTAAGAAAGGTGTCCAAACGTTAACTAATGTATTGGAGAATATTGAAAAAATTCAAATTAGAGAATACGATTGGAACGAGAAACTTTCTAACTATGAATTCTTAAAAGAAAGAGACAAGTTACACTCTATTGGTATGGTGGCTCAAGAATTAAGGGAGATATACCCTGAGTTCGTTTACCGTAGAGGTGACGGTTATTTAAGTATTCACTATCAAAAGTTAAATGCGGTAATCATTCAAGGTATCAAAGAACAACAAGAGTTGATAAATGATATCGATGCGGATATTATACACCTTAAATCAGTATTAGAATAATGGCACAGGATGTAATAATTTACCCTTCAGGGACGACGACAAATACAAATCCTCATGTGGTTTTTTCAGGTGCAAATTCCTCATATATTATTGAGATGATACCCGACGGGTTTTTGGATATTTCCATTGACAATTAACCTATAGATTTTTGATTGAAAAAGTTACAAAGATAAGGTAAAACATATTTATTAAAATAGAACAAACGACACTCCATGAAGAGCAAAATATATAGAATATCGGATTCAACCACACCACTACAGGTTTATGTAGTTACCAAAGTAGGTAAAGGTCTTTATATTAATGGTTCGCTGATTGTTGACGAGTACAACAACTGGCAAAGTAGCCCAATTAATATTAGAGGTAATGATGGTGAGGGCGGTCAAAAAGGTGCTCAGTTAGACAAAGGTATCAAAGGTAGTAAAGGTATTATCGGTGATGGTGGTGATAAAGGTCTAAAGGGTGTTAAAGGTGTTCTCGGTAGTAAAGGTCTTCGTGGTAACAAAGGTGTTAAAGGTGTTAAAGGATTCAAAGGTGGTACAGGTCTAAAAGGTCCTGATGGTGATGCGTTCCAAGGGGATTTAGGTCCGGGTGGTGATTCACACAAAGGTATCCAAGGAGCTAAAGGTATCTTATTCAAAGGACCTACAGGTGAAGGTGGAGACATCGGACCACAAGGAGGTAACGGAGACAAGGGTGTCAAAGGCCAAAAGGGTGGTGACGGAGATGTTGGACCAAAGGGTATCAAAGGATTCAAAGGAGGAAAAGGTCAGAAGGGCAACTTAGGTGGTGCTGGTGACAAAGGTCTATTGGGTCCTCAGGGTGAGAAAGGTATCAAAGGTTTCAAAGGAGACCAAGTTAAAGGTCCTCAAGGTAGTGACGGAACATCCCCTAAGGGTGGTGTTGGTGACGGAGGAACTCCTATTTTGGGTCCTAAGGGTCTTATTGGTCCTCAGGGTAATTTAGGTGTTCAAGGTGACTTATTCAAAGGTCCAACAGGTGCTCAAGGTGATGCATTCCAAGGTCCAACAGGTGCTCAAGGTGACGAACACAAAGGTCTTAAGGGTGTTAAAGGTGATGAATTTCAAGGTCCTACTGGTGAGCAAGGGGACATCGGCCAAAAAGGTAATACAGGTTCAAAAGGTATTATCGGTGATAAAGGTATTAAAGGAACCAAAGGTGTTAAGGGTGGACAAGGTGATAAAGGACCTACTGCTCCTGACGGACCTAAAGGTTTAAAAGGTAATAAAGGTCTTAAAGGGGTTAAGGGTTTCAAAGGAACTCAAGGTAACAGTCCAACTGGTGTTAAAGGTCAGAAGGGTGACCCTCAAAAAGGTGATAAAGGTTTATTGGGAACGCAAGGTGCGTGTCCACCACCACCAAACACAGGTTATCAATGGTTTGATAACGACTGTATTCCTGGTTGGGACCCAGTATCTCCTGACGAGATTATTGAGATTTGGAGAACGGGATTCTTTGGTGTTCCTGCTTATGCGGGAAATTACTTTGCTGAGATTAATGCTGCGTTATCATTCAAACATGCTTTATACCAATCAGTAACGTTAACTCCGAGCACACAGTATCAATTATCATTTGCTCACAGAGGTAGAAGTGGTTTTGCTAACTCCATGAATGTTAGTATTGTTGGTACATCGACAAATATTAATGTTGGTACATTTGTTGCATCGACATCTCAATGGACGGTAAATACACATACCTTTACCCCAAGTGAAGCCAACTTAACAATATACTTTAGTTCAACGACTAGTACCAATGGTGGTAACTTCTTAGATGGTGTATCTCTTGTTGATACTGCAACATCAACGGAAGTGATGGTCAACGGTAGTTTCGAATCGTTTGTGTCAGGTGCTGTTGGTGAGCAAGGTTCTCAAGGTGGTACTGGTGACGGTGGTCCTGGTGGTGATGCATTCCAAGGGGATGCGGGTCCTAAAGGTGATGACCGTAAAGGTGTTAAAGGTCCAATCGGACCTACAGGTGTTAAGGGTCAGAAAGGTGACCAAACAGATAAAGGTAACAAAGGTATCAAAGGACCTAAGGGTATCAAAGGTATCAACGGTGACAAAGGTTTAAAAGGTGTTATCGGTGGTGGTGGTGATAAAGGTCAGAAAGGTAATGACGGAACCAAAGGTAATAAAGGTATTAAGGGTACTAAAGGTGACAAAGGTCTATTGGGTGTATCTCCTCAAGGGGGTATTGGTGACCAAGGAGCTTCACCACGTGGTAGTATCGGTAGCCAAGGAACATCACCTGGTGGGGACATTGGTCTACAAGGTGGTGGTGGAGATTTAGGTCCACAAGGTGACCTATTCAAAGGACCTACAGGTGAGAAAGGTAATAGTGATGTAGGACCGCAAGGACCACAGGGTGACGAACACAAAGGTATTAAAGGACAGCAAGGTGCTGTCGGACCGAACGCTGACAAAGGACCAACCGCTCCTGATGGAACAAAAGGTGTTAAGGGTCAGAAAGGTGATTTGGGTAATAAGGGACCTAAAGGTCAAAAAGGTGGTGAAGGAAACAAAGGTATTAAAGGACCGAAAGGAAACATTGGTACTGATGGACCTAAAGGGGCATCTTTCCCAGGTCAGAAAGGGGTACAAGGAAATTCACCTCAAGGTGATAAAGGTCCACAAGGGACATCACCAATCGGACCAACAGGTGATATAGGACCTGGTGGTGATTTAGGACCGACAGGTGACTTACACAAAGGTCTTAAAGGTCCTGTAGGTGCCAACAATACAGGTCCAAAAGGACCAGAAGGAGATGCCAACCCAGGTGAAAAGGGTCCACGTAGTAATGACGTAGGTGAGAATGGTGAAAAAGGTCAGAAAGGTGCAGGACCAGGACCAAAAGGTCTTAAAGGTCAAAAAGGTTTCAAAGGGCCAAAAGGTCTCCGTGGTGAGAAGGGTGTTAAAGGTAATACAGGTGATAAAGGTATCATCGGTGATAAAGGACCAAAAGGTCAGAAAGGTATTGGAACTGTAGGTTTTAAAGGACCTCAAGGTAATTCACCAATCGGACCTGACGGAGCAATTGGTAGTTCACCAGTCGGACCAAAAGGTGACCAAGGTTTCCAAGGACCTACAGGTGCATTGGGTGATAATAACCCAGGACCTAAAGGACCTGTTGGTGATAACAACCCAGGGCCAAAGGGACCTGAAGGTGATTCAAATACAGGTATCAAAGGTCCGCAAGGTAATAAGGGACCAATCGGTAATAAAGGACCTTCACAAGATGTTAAAGGTAATAAAGGTATTAAAGGCCCAACAGCACCTGACGGAACAAAAGGTGTTAAAGGACAAAAAGGTGGTACAGGACCAAAAGGAAATACCGGTGATAAGGGTGTAATAGGTGACAAAGGTCTTATTGGTAACTCACCAAAAGGTCTTAAGGGAGATATCGGAGCCAGTCCTGCGGGTGATAAAGGACAAAAAGGTAATTCTCCAACGGGACCAAAAGGTACTCAGGGTAACAAAGGTCCAATAGGTAATCAGGGTGATGGTAATCCAGGTCCAAAAGGTGGTATCGGAGATGCGTATCCAGGTCCAAAAGGACCACAAGGTCCTGGTAATCCAGGTCCTAAAGGTCCAATTGGTGTAAAAGGACCACAAGGTAATAAAGGTCCTTCTCAACCAACTGATGGTCCAATCGGACCTAAGGGGCAAAAAGGTGCTGACGGACCAATAGGTACAAAAGGACCAAAAGGGAATGTTGGACCAAAAGGTACAACAGGTGATAAAGGATTGATAGGTCCAAAAGGACCAATCGGTAATCAACCGACAGGACCTAAGGGTTCTCAGGGTAATTCTCCACAGGGTAACAAAGGACCAACAGGGTTCTCACCACAAGGTAATAAAGGTCCTCAAGGACCTGGTGGTGATATTGGTGATAAGGGGGACCCTAACTTTGGACCTAAAGGTGGTGTAGGACCAGCTAATCCGGGACCAAAAGGACCTACAGGAGATACTAATACAGGACCAAAAGGACCGAATGGAGCCAAAGGACCACAAGGTATTAAAGGTGCTACAGGTGGTGACGGACCAAAAGGTAATAAAGGGCCGACAGCACCAGATGGACCTAAGGGACCTAAAGGTCAAAAAGGTAATGTTGGTACTAAAGGGCCAAAAGGTCTCCGTGGTGGTGGAGGTGATAAAGGGCCGATAGGTAACTCACCTACAGGACCAAAAGGACCACAAGGTAACTCGCCAACAGGTCCAAAAGGGCCGCAAGGTAACTCACCTACAGGTAATAAGGGACCTACAGGACAAAAAGGTACTCAAGGTGGTGTGGGTGATAATAACTTTGGGCCTAAAGGTGGTGTAGGACCTGCTAATCCAGGACCAAAGGGACCTACGGGTGATACCAATACAGGTGGACCAGGTGCTAAGGGACAGAAAGGTAATGCAGGTCCTCCAGGACCAAAAGGTGATGCGGGTCAAAAAGGTGCTATTGGTAATTCAGTTGCTGGTCCTCCAGGTGATAAAGGACCTAAAGGTAATATTGGTACTAAAGGACCAAAAGGACCTACAGGTCCGGCAGGTAACCCAGGTGATAAAGGTCTTAAGGGGTCAACAGGTCCAAATGGTGCGAAAGGTCAAAAAGGAGCTACGGGTCCACAGGGACCAAAAGGTCCTACTGGGCAGAAAGGTGCACAGGGTCCGTCATCGGATATCAGACTTAAGGATAGTGTAAAAGGATTGAAAGGTAACTTAGCGAAACTTTTACAGTTAAAAGGTCTTTATTTTGATTGGAAACAGGACGAATTTACATTAAGAACACACCCAACCCTAAAAGGACGTTCTATTGGTTTCATTGCTCAGGATGTTGAAGAAATTATTCCTGATGTAGTTATCGATGACTCTGAAGGTATTAAGAGTATTCAGTATGGATTGATTACGGCGGTAGCCTTAGGTTCATTGCAAGAGCAAATGACGAGAATTAAGTTCATGAGAAAAAGAATAAACACCCTAAAGAACTCAATAGTAGAAAATGGCTAAAAATATAAAAATAACACCGGATGATGGATTGTTTGAATTTTCAGGTTCAAATGCATCCAACATCAATTTGCAATATGACGGAACGAATGAGTCGTTAGCATTTTCAGGTGCGAATGATATCTTCTTGGTTCAACCTGATGGTCAATCGGGATTTGAATTGTCATCGGATGCTACCATTAACATTGGTGGTGATGGTGAATTAAACTGGAAAGGACTACAAACAGGTGGTATTTCTAAAGGAGGTATTTGGAAGGGTGTCCCATCAGATTTCAAAGGTATTAAAGGTGTTAAGGGTGGCACTGGTGATGCTGCTCCGAATGCTGATGATGGTCCTAAAGGTATTAAAGGTCAAAGAGGTGGTATTGGAACTCAAGGTTCATCACCAATTGGACCGACAGGTGACTTAGGTCCACAGGGTGATATTGGTCCTAAAGGTGAAGATGGGGACAAAGGATTCAAAGGTATTAAAGGAACCAAAGGACCTAAGGGCTTAAAAGGACCTAAGGGTAACATCGGAACCAAAGGTGAAGATGGTGACAAAGGTATTAAAGGACTTAAGGGTGTTAAGGGTACCAAAGGTTTAGGTGGTGAAGGTGGTGACCAAGGACCTAAGGGTATCTCAACGAAAGGTCAGAAGGGACCTATCGGTAATTCACCAACGGGACCTAAAGGTATATTAGGTACATCACCTAAGGGTGATATCGGTGAGAAAGGTACCAAAGGACAGAAAGGTATAATCGGAACTAAGGGTGACCAATTCAAAGGTGATGTTGGTGGCGCTGGTGATGCCAATCCTGGTGACAAAGGGATTAAAGGTTCAGATGTTACGGGTGATATCGGTACTCAAGGTGGTGGCGGTGACGACGGAACAAAAGGCCAAAAAGGTGGAAAAGGTAATAAAGGACCTAAGGGACAAAAAGGTGGTAAAGGAAACAAAGGTATTAAAGGACCTAAAGGTATTCTTGGAACTATCGGTAGTAAAGGACCCAAAGGTGGTAAGGGTCTTAAAGGTGTTAAGGGTGTCAAAGGTATCTTCGGAGAAGGTGGTGAGATTGGTGACACTGTAAAAGGTCAGAAGGGTGATATCGGTGCCTCACCTAAAGGTATTAAAGGTTCACAAGGT
>Ga0255764_10002156_pt1 | contig 16120 bp, 14 predicted proteins | sample 071ome_30_FD_179964 | JGI IMG/M metagenome (GOLD analysis project Ga0255764, IMG submission 179964) | Coastal salt marsh microbial communities from the Groves Creek Marsh, Skidaway Island, Georgia - 071406AT metaG (version 2) | ecosystem: Environmental > Aquatic > Marine > Intertidal zone >... | reverse complement strand
CGTTAGACGGGTCGGCGGAGACGTGGCCGAGTGGTCGAAGGCGCTCCCCTGCTAAGGGAGTAGACGGGAAACCGTCTCGTGGGTTCGAATCCCATCGTCTCCGCCATTTCAAATCTAATTTTCAAGAAAGTTGAACTTTCGCGTTTCCGAAATAATACTCCCATCAGATCATGGGAGTAGTCATGCAAAAGTTTGTTATTTCTTGTGCAATAGCACTTACCGCGGCATCGCAAGCAGTAAATGCGCAACAAGCAGAAACTACAGGTTTCGAACAGCATCCAATTTTCACAGCGCAATTCATACTGAACCAGCTTGGATATGACGCTGGTCGTGTTGATGGCGACTATGGACCTAGAACAGCTGCCGCAATTTCTGAATTTTATCAGGAAACAGAGTATGAAGACCATGATCCTGATCAACTTGATCTCTTTGATTTGCGCATTTTGCTTCAGGTAGCAGAAGATCTGTCTCTTCGTCTAACCCCGGCTTCGGGTTCTGAGCTTGAGAACACCCGAGACCAGTTTCTTTATCCCCCCCTGCATCCAGGTATAGTGGCAGAGCGATATTGGTTTGGTCATGATTTTGCGGCTTATGATTGGACCAATGATGGCTTGGTTGATTTCGTTTATACTGGAACAATGAGGCCAGAGAATATTCAAATTACAGGTGAAGATACTGGTGGTGCGTGTGGCGGAGACAGATGCGTCGGCGCAATGCCTGGCCCTACTCTTTTTGTGCAAGAACTTGATGGTTCATTTAGCGACCAAAGTCAGCTTTTCAGAGATTTACGAGACAATCCAGGTCAATCACTCGTCGGTAAAAACTTAGTGGCTGACTTCAACAATGACGGGATCTTCGATCTGTTTTTGGCTGACAATGGAGTTGGAACACATAATGGTTTCCGAGACAGCTATTTTCTGAGCCAGCCAGATGGGTCATGGCTAGAAAGTTCTGGGTCTCACCTTAGCAATCCAAACTATGTGATCTTCGATCATGGTGGAGCCGTGGGGGATATTGATGCCGACGGAGATGTCGACGTTATTTTGACTGAATTGGCTAACAAACTGACCTGTTGGATCAATGACGGTGCAGGTTTTCTGACGCGAAGAACTTGTGGTGATGTGAATGCATTTGCGATCGAGCTAGGGGACGTCGACGGTGATGGAGATCTTGATCTTGTTCATGCTGGACATGAATACGGTGGGTCCACACCTACAGGAATTGCTCTAAATGACGGCAGAGGGAATTTTACGCGCGGCATTTCTCTGCCATCTGTAGACGGTTGGGGGACTGTCCCGGAACTATCCGTCCGTGATCTCGATAAAGATGGAGATTTAGACTTTGTCCTTTCACGTGCAGGTGTCTTGTATGTCGGCACTGGCATACAAGTCATTGAGACTGTGGCTTATGGCGAATACCAATCGGTTTTCTACCCTATTGTTGAAGCGCCTCGTGATTACGTTCCTGAGCATGAGGGAAACATTTGGAACAACTTCGTGGAAGAAATCTATTTCCACGACGTTGATGCAAATGGCTGGGACGATATTGTGTTAGTCGGAGGAGGTGGTGATGATCAGCAAAATGCAGACGTCGTCAGAGCCTCTTACCTCTCAAACAATGGCAGTATGCACTTCAATCATATTGCCGGTAATGTCGCTGCAAACCAAATCCTTCGTATTCCTGAAAGCAGCTTCACCGGGTTGGGTGGCCAAGGAGCAATCGCAAGCAATGCCGATATTCCGTTCGGGAATATCCACGCTGCAGCATTTGATGACTTTGTGAGTGGCTACTCCAGCCGGCCATTTTCTCTTGATGATTTCTCCATTTTGGACGCACCAATCGAGTTGCCAACGTCTGGTGCTATCATCACAGCAATGGGCAATTTAGAGATCCATGATCGTGTTCTGGCTGGCAAATACGATGTGATCATTGAGTGGGCCGGACGAGAGTTGGTCGCTACGTTGTGCCAAGAATATTACCCTCAGTATGACTTTCTTGCGAACCGACTGGTTTTAGGCGCGGATCGGGGTTTCGGTGGTTTTGATCACTTGGCGCAATTCGCAACAAACTCTTGCGCATTCTATCAAGGTCGTGTCGCTGTCGGCGCTTGGGAAGCTGACCCTGCCATTTCTGTGACTGGCTTAGATGCCGTTTTAAACGATCTAAACCGTCAAGAAGTTGGTTTAGAGCTGATCGTCAAAATGCCAATGCTAACCAATGAGCAGCGCAATGAAATTCTCACTGCCGTGGGTGGCCAAGTTGTAGATATGCTTGGAAATGAACAAAGTATCGAGTTGGTGGAAGACAACGGTCAGCCCAGTTCAGAGGAAACATCAAGCTCGGTTTTCTACACCAACTCTGCCGAGGCAGTTTGTAGTAACGGTGAACCGGCAGCATTTCATGTTTATCGAACTGGCTCGGATCAATGGTTCGTATACTTGCAGGGTGGTGGTCTAGCATCAAACGCTGAGGAGTATTTGTCTCGCGTCCCAACCTGGACGACACCCCGTAATCAACCCGGCTACCTTCAAGACATGCCCGCCGTCGAAGATTTTCGAAACAAAGGCTACAATGTCGCAGTAATCCCCTATTGCTCGAATGACCTATACCAAGGTTCTCACACGCACACTATCGGTGGTGAAACGGTGTATTTCCGGGGACGAGCAATAGTAGAGGATGTCATCGACCAATTGGCTCCTGACCTGTCAGCTGCATCTCGTGTAGTGTTTGGTGGCTCGAGTGCCGGAGCTATTGGATTGGGTTACAATGCTGACTTGATTGCTCAATTTGAAAACCCATACCTGCTAGTAGACAGTTTTTGGCTTGATACTGAATCCAGAGCTGTCCGAGATAGTTGGAGTGGGCCTAATTGGGATGCAATTGAACAGTTTGTATATGCCAACATGCCACAACACTGTGGATCACAGTGGGCCAGTTGTTTTCCACAGAGAACACATTTCGACCGATATGGATTCGAGAACGTCTTCTTCATCTGGAATATGGGCGATCCCTACATGAGAGGCGATACTAACGCCAATCGAGCGAGCATAGAAAGTGATCTCGCTCACTACGGGCAAGGCCTATCCATACAGAACGGCGAAGAGTTACATCCTGACTATGCCGACTGGGTTCATGGAATGCTTTTCAATGATTTCTATGATTTCCCGTTGGATGGCGGCTCTCTGCAAGAGCGGATATGGGCGTGGTTGAATTAAATGGAAAGGAGGCCATCTCTGGCCCCTCTTTCGCATCGCTTTTTTCTCACGCATGATCACATCATTTGCGACAAAAAATAGATTGGGGCCGCGATTGCAAAAGTCGCACAGGCCGCTTTGGACAGGCACTCGGCGCAGGCTAGCGGGCCTTTGCCGGTGGTCATTTCACCAAACCACCCCAAAAACGCACCGACTGCATAGCCCGCCGCTTCGCGTTTCAGCTGTTCTTGTTTGAGTGATGCCTGTGACTGGGCATAGCGCGCTTTGAGATCAATTTGACCTTGTTGCACCATGTCGCGGGTCATTGATTGGTCATTCATCCTCGCCTCCTAAATCAAGTCAGTCCCGCTGACTTAGTGCCGTGGCAGGAAAGGCAAGGCGTTAGGTTATACTGCGGGCCGTATCGGAGATTTTCTCAAGTCTTGATTTTTTCCGCGCGATAAGAAAACGTAAAGCTTGGTAAAAAATCGAAAGTGAGACAAATGGAAGATCGGCCCGTGCGCAATATGGAGGAGTTTGCCGCCTTTTGCGGGGTGTCGCGTCCGACTGTGTCAAAATATTTTCACGACCCCGAAAGCGTCCGCCCCGCCACCCGCGCCAAAATTGAGCAGGCGTTGGAGGAAAGCAATTATCGTCCCAACATCTTTGCGGTGAACCAGAACCGCAAACTGACGAAGAATATCGGCATTGTTTTGCCCTATCTGGCAGACCCGTTTTTTGCCGAAATCGCAAGGCGGATCGAGACATTGGTGATTGCGCAGGGGTTTCGTCCAATTTTGCTTAGCTCGCATGGCGATCCGCAGCTTGAGGTTGGCAATTTGGACGCACTACGTGCGATTAAGCCTGCGGCTGTTTTATTGGCCCCACTTGGGCGCGCCTCTGATCGGGCGGCGTTGGAAAGCTTTTGCGCTGATGTGCCTACAGTGAATTTTGATGCCAATATTGAGGGGATCGGCGAGGCCTTTGTGGGTCACAACAACGAACAAGCAACCGATAAGATGGTCGAATATCTGACCCGCACAGGCGAGCCGCCCGTATTTTTCGAGATGCGCACGCCGCCCAACCCAAATGCGAATAAGCGCCGCTTAGCCTATATCGGCGCGATGGAAAGATTGGGGTTCGCACCACAGGTCGTGCAGGCCCATGGGGAAGGGTGGGCGCTCGAGGAGATCGGCTATAACGAAGGTCGGCGGGTGATTATGGAACGCGCCTTTTCAAGCAATACGATTTTCTGCAGTAATGACCGCTTGGCCATTGGCTTTTTGGCGGCGGCTTATGAATTGGGTTTGCGCGTGGGGCGTGAGGCGGATTGCGCGCTTCGGGTGGCGGGGCATGACAACCACCCCGTGGCGCGGTTTACCTGCCCGACCTTGACCACGATCTCGCATGATTACGCGCGTATTGCCACGAAAAGCGTTGAGACAATGATGGCTTTGATCGAGTCGGGCGAACGCGGCGATACCCGACAAGTGACGCTGTTTGATGGCGAGTTGATTATGCGCGCTTCGGCATAATCCAAGGTTATCAAGGGCTAAGATAAAAATTTACACGCGTAAATTTTTTTATTGACGGGAAACAAGTCTTGTCAGTATCGTCTGGTCACTGAATAGAATCCTTGGGAGGAGTAGGATGACTATGAAACGCTCGTTGCTTGCAGCGACAGCTTTGTCTGTGCTGACTGCTGGCGCTGCGATGGCGCAGACCATCACAATCGCAACCGTAAACAATGGCGATATGATCCGTATGCAGGGCTATACGGATACATTCACAGAACAAACTGGTATCAATGTTGAATGGGTGACCCTTGAGGAAAACGTGCTGCGTCAGCGCGTGACCACTGACATCACCACAAATGGTGGCCAGTTCGACATCATGACCATCGGCATGTATGAGGCGCCGATCTGGGGTTCTAATGACTGGCTTGTGCCTTTGGACGACCTCAGCGCCGAATACGATGTGGCTGACCTTCTGCCTGCAATGGCAGGCGGTTTGAGCCATGATGGCACGCTTTACGCTGCACCGTTCTACGGCGAAAGCTCGATGGTGATGTATCGCACAGACCTGATGGAAGCAGCAGGTCTGGAAATGCCAGAAGCGCCAACTTGGGCCTTCATCCGCGAGGCGGCGGCAGCGATGACAGATCGCGCAAATGACATCAACGGCGTTTGTCTGCGTGGTAAGGCAGGCTGGGGTGAAGGCGGCGCTTTCATCACTGCAATGTCCAACTCGTTTGGCGCACGTTGGTTTGACATGGACTGGAACGCACAGTTCGACACACAGCCATGGCGTGACACGTTGGAATTCTTTGTTGGCATGATGAATGAATCGGGCCCTGCGGGCTATGCCACCAACGGCTTCAACGAGAACCTATCGCTGTTCCAGCAGGGCAAGTGCGGTATGTGGATTGACGCTACTGTTGCGGCATCCTTCGTCACCAACCCCAATGACTCGACCGTTGCAGATCACGTAGGTTTTGCTCTGGCACCTGATAATGGCCTTGGCAAGCGTTCCAACTGGCTCTGGGCTTGGGCCTTGGCTATCCCTGCGGGCACACAGCAAGCAGATGCAGCCAAGCAGTTCATCGAATGGGCAACTTCCAAAGAGTATATCGAATTGGTTGCCGCCAATGAAGGTTGGGCAAACGTGCCTCCAGGCGCACGCACCTCGCTCTATGAGAACCCCAACTACGCAGACGTTCCATTTGCAGACATGACACTTCGTTCGATCTTGTCCGCAGACCCGAACGACTCGACTGTTGAGCCAAGCCCCTATGTCGGCATTCAGTTCGCAGCGATCCCAGAATTTGCGGGCATCGCATCTGAAGTGAGCCAAGAATTCTCGGCAGTTTATGCAGGCCAGCAGTCCATTGATGAGGCTTTGGAAAAAGCACAAGCCATCACCAATGAAGCAATGGAAGCAGCGGGCTATCGCTAAGCGGTAACCCACCTCCCCAAGAACGTGGGAGGCGTCTCAAGGTCGCCTCCCACATTTTCCGACATCGCCCCCGTATTTGTTAATATATATATTGACCAGACCCGATGTCTGTCCTGTGAAGGATTTGCCGATGGCCACCCAACATTCACGATCCGCTGCGCGTGTGATGATGGCCCCTGCCGTGATCTTGCTGCTTGGTTGGATGCTAGTTCCGTTGACCATGACCTTGTGGTTTTCGTTTCGGCAATATCTGCCGCTGCGCGGTGGCGACCAAGGCTTTATCGGGTTTGAGAATTACATCCGCTTTATCAGCTCAAGTTCGTTTTGGCCTGCGGTTCAAACCACCCTTGTGATCGTGCTGGGGGTTTTGGCCATCACTGTTATCCTTGGGATCTTCCTCGCCATGCTGTTGGATCAGCCCATTTGGGGGCAGGGTGTCGTGCGTATCATGGTCATCGCGCCCTTTTTCGTTATGCCCACTGTATCGGCCTTGGTGTGGAAGAATATCTTTATGGATCCCGTCAACGGCCTGTTCGCGCATTTGTGGCGCGCCTTTGGGGCCGAACCTGTTGTGTGGTTGTCGGATGTGCCGATTACATCGCTGATCATGATTGTCTCGTGGCAATGGCTGCCTTTTGCCACGCTGATTTTGCTAACCGCGATCCAATCTTTGGATGGTGAGCAACTAGAGGCCGCCGAAATGGATGGCGCAGGCCCTGTTGCACGGTTTTTCAATCTGGTGCTGCCGCATTTGGCGCGGGCGATCACGATTGTGATCTTGATCCAGACGATTTTCTTACTGTCTATTTTCGCCGAAATTTTTGTGACCACGGGCGGGGCCTTTGGCACGCGGACGCTGACCTACCTGATCTTCCAACGCGTGTTGGAAAGCCAGAATGTGGGTCTGGGGTCTGCGGGTGGGGTCTACGCCATCATCCTTGCCAATATTGTTGCCGTCTTTTTGATGCGCATCGTTGGCAAGAATTTGGACGCGTGAGGAGGAAACGCTATGGCCCGCGCAGTCACCCCAAACCGTAAGCTCATCAATACTTTGGTTGCATGGACGATTGGCTTTTTGATCTTCTTCCCGATCTTATGGACGATCCTGACAAGCTTCAAAACCGAGGCGCAAGCGATCAATGACCCGCCTTTATTCTTGTTCTTTGATTGGACGCTAGAGAATTATGGCGTTGTGCAGGAGCGGTCGGACTACACCCGCTATCTGTGGAATTCGATCATCATCGCGTTTGGTTCAACCGCGCTTGGCCTGTTGGTGGCGATCCCTGCCGCTTGGGCTATGGCCTTTGTGCCTTCCAAACGCACCAAGGATATTTTGCTTTGGATGTTGTCCACCAAAATGTTGCCTGCGGTAGGGGTGCTTTATCCCATTTACCTGCTCTTCATTGAGCTTGGCCTTCTCGACAGCCGCTTTGGTTTGGTTGTGGTGATGATGCTCATCAATCTGCCGATCATTGTCTGGATGCTCTATACCTATTTCAAGGAAATCCCGAGCGAGATCCTAGAGGCCGCACGGATGGATGGCGCGAGCTTGCGCGAGGAAATCCTGTATGTGCTGACACCAATGGCCATTCCAGGAATTGCCTCAACCATTTTGCTAAATGTCATTTTGGCGTGGAACGAGGCGTTTTGGACATTGAACCTCACAGCGGCCAATGCGGCCCCGCTGACGGCCTTCATCGCCAGTTATTCTAGTCCAGAAGGGCTGTTTTACGCGAAGCTATCGGCAGCTTCGACCATGGCGATTGCGCCCATTCTTGTGATGGGGTGGTTCAGCCAGAAACAACTTGTGCGCGGCCTGACCTTTGGCGCGGTTAAATAAGCGGAGCGGAAATGGGACAGATCACATTAAACAAAGTGTCCAAGAAATTCGGGGATGTCGAAGTTATTCCGCCGCTGGATTTGGACATTAATGATGGCGAGTTTGTCGTCTTTGTCGGCCCATCAGGCTGCGGGAAATCCACGCTTTTGCGTTTGATCGCAGGGCTTGAGGATGTCAGCGATGGCGCGGTGATGATTGACGGGGTGAATGCAACTGACATTGCCCCAGCCAAGCGCGGTCTGGCGATGGTGTTCCAGTCTTACGCGCTTTATCCGCATATGTCGGTGCGCAAGAATATCGCGTTTCCGCTGCGTATGGCGGGGCTGAGCAAATCGGAACAAGACGCCCGTGTTGCGCAAGCGGCAGAGGTTTTGAATCTAACGGATTATCTCGACCGTAAGCCAGGGCAATTATCGGGTGGTCAGCGCCAGCGCGTGGCCATTGGCCGTGCCATCGTGCGCGAGCCTGCCGCATTCTTATTTGACGAGCCTTTGTCAAACCTAGATGCGGCGTTGCGGGTTGGGATGCGCCTTGAAATCAGTGAATTGCACAAGCGCCTGAAGACCACGATGATCTATGTGACCCATGATCAGGTCGAAGCGATGACCATGGCCGATAAGATCGTGGTCTTGCGTGCAGGCGTTATCGAACAGGTGGGCAGCCCGTTGGAGCTGTATCAGCGCCCTTGCAACACCTTTGTCGCAGGCTTTATCGGATCACCCAAGATGAACCTGTTAGGCGGTGATCTGGCTACACCTTATGGCGCCCATACGATTGGCATCCGCCCCGAGCATTTGGAAATTTCCACAAGCAAAGGCACATGGTCAGGACAGGTTGGTGTGTCTGAACATTTGGGGTCTGACACGTTTTTGCACGTTCAAATCGAGGGCCATGCCGAACCGATCACCGTGCGGATCTCGGGTGAGATGGACGTAGATTACGGCGCGACTGTGCATTTGACGCCAAACCCCGATCACATCCACCGCTTTGATGCAAAGGGGCTCCGCCAGTCATGACACGGCTTCTTGGGAAAAAGGCGCTGATCACGGGGGCTGCGCGCGGCATCGGATACGCGTTTGCGCAGCGCTACATTGCAGAAGGCGCAGAGGTTGCGATTGGCGACATTAACATCACCCGCGCCCGAGAGGCGGCAGCGGCGCTTGGCCTCAAGGCGTGCGCGGTTGAAATGGATGTGACAGACCAAGCCAGTATCGAAGCAGCCGTGGATCAAGTTGAAGCCAGCCTTGGTGGGATTGATATCTTGATCAACAATGCGGCGCTTTTCACCGCTGCCCCCATTGTCGAAATCACGCGCGCCGATTTTGACAAGGTCTTTGCGATCAACGTGGCGGGCGTTCTGTTTACCATGCAGGCTGTCGCCAAGAAGATGATTGCCCGCGGGCAGGGGGGCAAGATTATCAATATGGCCAGCCAAGCAGGGCGGCGCGGTGAGGCCTTGGTGGGGGTCTACTGTGCCTCTAAGGCGGCTGTGATCAGTCTGACCCAATCCGCAGGGCTGAACCTCATTTCCCATGGGATCAATGTGAATGCGATCGCGCCTGGTGTGGTGGATGGCGAGCATTGGGACGGGGTGGATGCGTTTTTTGCAAAATATGAGGGCAAGCCGCTTGGCCAGAAAAAGCGCGAAGTCGGCGAAGCCGTGCCTTTCGGGCGCATGGGGCAAGCTGAAGATTTAACAGGCATGGCCGTGTTTCTGGCAAGCGCGGATGCCGATTACATCCTGGCCCAGACATATAATGTCGATGGCGGGAATTGGATGAGCTGATGCGAGACGTGCCGATGATTGCCCTTAGCCAAGATAACCTTTCAAGCCTGCCTTCAAAGATTGCGCGGCCCAGTTATGATCGAAGTGTGCTTTCGACGGGAATTGTTCATATTGGTCTTGGGAATTTCCATCGAGCGCACCAATCGTGGTATTTGCATCGCCTGATGGAGCAGGGTCTGGCGCATGATTGGGCCATTATCGGTGCAGGCGTGCGCCCTTACGATGACGTGCAGCGTCAAAAAATGCTGGCACAGGATTGTCTGACGACATTGATCAAACTTGATCCCGAAGGTGTCTCTGCCGAAGTGGTCGGGTCGATGATTGATTACATCCCTGTGGTTGAGGGTAATGGCCCGCTGATCGCGCGCATGGCTGAGGCGGATATTCGGATTGTCGCCCTGACTGTGACCGAAGGTGGCTATTATATCGACCCTGTTACGCTCGGGTTTGATGCGGCCCATCCTGATATTGTGCATGATGTGGCTCATCCTGACCAGCCGCGCACGGCCTTTGGCGCGATTGTTGCGGCCTTGCGGCTGCGCCGTGCCAAGGGGCAGGGGCCAATCACGTTGCAATCTTGCGATAACCTACAGGGCAATGGCGCGGTTCTGCGTCAGACGATTGTGTCGCTTGCGCGTCTGATGGATGCTGATTTGGCCGATTGGATCAACACCGCCTGCAGCTTTCCCAATTCGATGGTGGATTGCATCGTCCCTGCGACAGGGCCGAATGAATTGGCCTTGGTCGAGGAGTTTGGACTGCATGATCAAGTGCCCGTCACCCACGAGGCCTTTCGCCAATGGGTGATCGAAGATGATTTTTGTGCGGGCCGCCCCGATTGGGATTTGGCCGGTGCGACCTTCTCGGATCACGTTCACGCGTTCGAGGCGATGAAAATTCGCATTCTAAACGGCGGACATCAGGTGTTGGCCAATGCAGGTGAGGTTCTGTCACTTGCCACAATCTCTGCTGCGATGGGGGATGCGGATGTTGCGCCCTTTTTTGCAAAAGTGGTGCGCGAGGAAATCGCGCCCCATGTGCAGCCCGTGCCAGATATGACCCCCGCCGATTATGTGACGCTGATTGAACGGCGCTTTGGCAATGAGATGATTGTCGACACAACGCGCCGCGTGGCGTTTGATGGCTCGTCCCGTCATCCAGGTTTTGTGCTGCCTTCGTTGCGCGATGGTTTGGAAAAGGGCAGCTCAATTTCAGGGCTCGCTTTGGTCGAGGCCGCATGGGCGCGCATGTGTGCCGCTACCCGCGAAGATGGAACAGTGATTGAAGCGAATGACCCTAATTGGTCTGATTTGCATCAGACGGCGCTTGTCGCAAAATCTGATCCAATGGCATGGCTTTCTATGTCGCGGATCTATGGTGATCTGGCCGATGATCCGCGCTTTGCGACAGCCTTTTGCGATTGGTTGACTTTGATTTGGTCGCAAGGGTTGCGCGCTGCTTTGCGCGCCTATGTGGCGGCGGATTAAGCCCTTGGCATTTGCAGGGTCTTTGCGCCTATAGTCGGGGCACATATCTTCGACAACAAAGGCCCGCAGCATGAAGCTAGAATTTCACCATATCAATTTCGTCTCCGAAGATGTGGATCGGTTGCACGCGTTCTACACGGGTGTTTTGGGGTTGGACGACATCCCAATCCAATCTTTCCCGCGCCCTGAGGCAACATCGCAAAGCGGGTATGATGGTAAAATTCGTTTTGCCACGGATGGGCAGATGCAAATGCATCTTGCCACAAAGGATTTGTCTGTCGCCTTTCGCAATGGCGAGGTGATCAACCCTGTCGAACGCGGGCATATTGCCTTTCGCACAGATGACATTGCAGCCTTTATGGCGCTGCTTGACCAACATAACATTCCCTATTCTGATTACGGCACTGCCTTTGCGAAAGAATGGCATCAGGTCTTTTTCCATGATCCCGAGGGCAATGTGATCGAGGTGCACCAAGCTGTATGATGGGGGGTCTGTGGCTTCTTTTTGGGGCGGCTTTCCTTGCGGCAAGCCTAATCCCCGCGCAATCTGAGGCGGTCTTGGTTGGTCTAATCCTTGGCCAGACCTATCCCGTCTGGCTGTTGGTCTTGGTCGCTGGGATTGGCAATGTTCTGGGCTCTTGTGTCAATTGGGGTTTGGGGTGCGTTGCGGCAACCCAAGCCGATAAACGCTGGTTTCCGATATCCCGCGCCAACTTAACCCGCGCGCAAGAACGCTATCAGCGTTGGGGTTGGATCAGCCTTCTGGCCTCATGGGTGCCGATTATTGGTGATCCCATTACCCTTGCTGCAGGGGTGCTGCGCGAGCCTCTTTGGCGGTTTGTATTGGTTGTCGGCATCGCCAAATTTGGTCGATACATCGTTTTGGCGACCACTGTTTTGGGTGCTGTGCGTTTCTTTTGAGCATGGGTCTGAACTAAGCGCGTTATCAAGGTGATCCAGTAAATAGGACGGGGCGTGTGACGGCGTACGAAGTGGGAAAGTCACCCCATACTCCGTTTTCGTTTTGATGGTTAAAAGCGGAAATTTGGCAAATCAAAAATATTATCATTTTGATCTTTTATGATAGGTAGTAATTTTATAGGCTCGTCTTAAGCAGCGCTGCCCATTTAGTAGTTTGGGGCGGCGTTTTGGTTTCGTATGTTAGTTAGTGAGGGTAGTTTGATGTCAAAGCAGATGGCGCTGGTCGATCTTAATCTATTGGCCGAAACAAGCCGATTTCCAGTTTTGAAAGGTTTCATGCGTTCGCCAGCGCATTGGGAATTGCTGTGCAATATCTATGTCTTAGATGGCGATGAAACCTATGGCATCAATGACTATATCGACATGTGCAAAACGGGCAGTGTGACCCGATTGACGCTGTCCAATTTCCTGCGCGCGCAAATTTCGAATGGCGCTTTGGAGGTGCAATTTGGCGCCAAGAAAAGCCGCAAAACCCTGACCTTGTCCAACAGCCTGAAGGCAGAGGTCGAGAACTACTTTGCGCTTCGCACTCGCTTGATGAAAGAGCAAGCCTAAGCCAAAATGCACCCTGAACTGCGCCGCAAGTCGCCTTTGGCAGGCGCAGTGTCGCAGCATTGAGGGCGCAGATTGGTGAAATAGGTGTTTCACATGCCTCATGGCAGGATTTATCAGCGTGATAGCAAACGCAATTGGCCGCGCCTATCTTGCGGATATGAACCTTGGGCTATGATTTTGGGGGATGGTTGGTGATGACCTCTTTTTCAGGACTTTCAAATAAACTCACTGGGCTGACACGGCGCAGCTTGATAGCGGCGGCCGTTGGCTTTGCCGCGCTCCCCTCGATGTCTCTGGCGCAAGAAGTGACGTTACGACTTCACCAATTCTTGCCCGCACAATCCGTTGTGCCTGCGCAGATTTTGGATGTCTGGGCCGATACTGTCGAAGCTGCCTCTGGCGGTCGGATTGAGATTGAACGCTATCCATCGATGCAGCTTGGCGGCACGCCGCCTGAATTGATTGACCAACTCCGCGATGGTGTGGCGGATATTGTTTGGACTGTGGTGGGCTATACGCCCGGCCGCTTCCCAACCACTGAGGTTTTTGAGCTGCCCTTCATGGTCGAAGATGCGGCAGCGGCCTCATACGCCTATTGGACGATGTTCGAGCGGCACATGGCGCAAGGTGAATTTGCAGATTATCATGTTTTGGGGACTTGGGTTCACGGCCCGGGCGTGTTCCATGCCAATGCGCCCATTTCGGTGCCCAGTGACCTTGAGGGGATGAAAATCCGTGGTGGCTCGCGACTTGTGAACCAATTGCTAGAGCAATTGGGGGCCGAACCAGTTGGTATGCCTGCCCCCGCTGTTCCCGAGGCACTCTCGCGCGGCGTGATTGATGGTGCGACCTTCCCGTGGGAGGTTACATCCTCTGTGCGCGTGGCTGAGTTGATCTCTTATCACACCGAATTCGAAGGGCCTGCTGTCTACAACCTGACCTTCGTTATGGCGATGAATAAGGATGTTTACGCGGGGCTGCCCGATGATCTGAAGGCGGTCATTGACGCAAATTCAGGGCTAGAGTTCTCCGTTTTTGCAGGACGCACACAGCAAGCCGCCGATGCGCCTGCACGCGATATTGCCGTTGATTTGGGAAATGAGATCATCACGATCCCAGAGGCGGATGCAGCCCAATGGCGCGATCTTGCCGCGCCCGTATACGAGGCATGGGTGGCCGATATGGCGGCGCAGGGGCGTGATGGCGCGGCTCTGATTGACGAGGCGCGCGCCTTGATGGCCGAATATGAGGCCGCAAACCCCTAAGCCCAAGTGGAAGGGGATATGCGCCCCATGTTGGACAGGTTCATTCATCGCGTGGCGATTGGAATGGCCCTCGCGGGGGGCATTGTTTTATGCGCTGTGATTGTGATGGTGGGCCTGTCCGTTTTAGGGCGCGCCTCTAGCGACCTTGCTCATGGCCTGCGCGATAGCCTGCCTTTCGCACAAGCGCTGATTGATCTGGGCCTTGGGGCTATTCGTGGTGATTTTGAATTGGTCGAAGCGGCCCTAGGGTTTGTCATTTTCGCCTTCATGCCCCTTGCGTCTTTGCAGCGCGCGCATGCACGGGTTGACCTCTTGACCCCCTATCTGCCCCGCAGCGTAAAGAGGGGAAGTGATCATTTGAGCGCATGCGGATTTGCCATCGCATTTGCGGTCATGGCGGCTATGTTGTCGGTGGGAACATGGTCCAAATATCAATCAGGTCAGACCTCGTTCATCCTCGCCATTCCCGTATGGATGCCGCAAGCGGCGGCTGTCGGGGCGGCTTGGGTGGCGGCCATAGTCGCACTCTATGTGGCGATGCGCCAATTTGGGCAAGGGTCGCAAGATGAGTGATCTTTGGATCGGCATCCTGTCTTTTCCGACCTTGCTTGCGCTGATTTTTCTGCGCATTCCTATTGGGTTGGCGATGTTTGGGGTTGGCTTTTTGAGCCTGTGCGCCGTGCAGGGGGATGCCAGTTTGGCCTTAGGGCGGCTGCGCAGTGAAAGCTACACGACATTCTCAAATTATGCGCTTTCTATCATCCCGATGTTTCTATTGATGGGCCATTTCGCCACTTTGGGTGGAATGAGCCGTGCGCTTTTTGATGCGGCGGCCTCTTTCTTAGGGCATCGGCGGGGCGGGGTGGCGATGGCTGCGATTGGGGCCTGTGCGGGCTTCGGGGCGATTTGTGGCTCCTCTCTGGCCACAGCGGCCACGATGGGGCGGGTCGCCTTGCCCGAACTGCGCGCCAAGGGCTATTCGGGGGGGCTTGCCACCGCCACATTGGCGGCAGGGGGCACCTTGGGCATTTTGATCCCCCCCTCCATCGTTTTGGTGATCTATGCGATCCTTACGGAACAAAATATTGCTAAGCTTTTTGCCGCCGCGCTCATCCCTGGGGTTTTGGCGGCCCTTGGGTATATGGCGGCCATTGCGATTTATATGCGCCGCCATCCTCAGGAAGGCAGGCTGAGCCCGCGTGCCCCTTGGGCGATGCGCGCGCGGGCTTTGCGCGCAACTTGGCCTGTATTGGCGGTGTTTTTGGTGGTGGTGGGCGGTATTTATGGGGGCATCTTCACCCCCACGGAGGGCGCTGCAATCGGTGCGCTTGGGGCAGGTGGTGTGGCTTGGGCGCAGGGCGGGTTGACGCGCGAAACCCTCGCGCAAAGCCTGCTGCAAACGGCCAGTTCGACCGCGATGATATTTTTTATCATTCTAGGCGCTGCGTATTTTAATGGATTTCTTGCCCTCACCCAAGTGCCGCAAGGCTTGGCCGAATGGGTTGGGGGGCTGGGATGGAACCCCTATGTGATCCTCTTGCTGATCCTGTGCCTTTACCTGCTATTTGGCTGTGTCATGGACAGCTTGTCGATGATCCTTCTCACGATACCGATTTTTTTCCCTGTCATCTTATCCCTTGATTTTGGCTTGTTGGATTTCACCTCGCTACAGCTTGAGGCTGTGGCCGAGGTTCTGCGCGGTGATCTCTCTGGCTTTGCAGCAGATCAATTGGCCGAGGCGCGGGCCGCCTTTGATGCAGGCCTCCCCCTTGCGCAAGATACGGCGCGGGCATTGGGGATCACTTTGACCGAGGCGCGTGTCGCGTGGATGGAGGCCGAATTGGTGGCTATTTGGTTCGGCATCCTTGTGCTGATTGTGGTGGAAACAGGGTTGATTACGCCACCTGTTGGGATGAACCTCTTTGTGATTTCCGCAATGGATCGCGACACGCCTGTCTCGGCCACCTATAGGGCGGTTCTTTATTTTGTCACCAGTGATCTCTTGCGCGTGGCCTTATTGGTGGCCTTTCCTGCGATAACTTTGATCTGGCTGATCT
>Ga0255764_10002147_pt1 | contig 16167 bp, 15 predicted proteins | sample 071ome_30_FD_179964 | JGI IMG/M metagenome (GOLD analysis project Ga0255764, IMG submission 179964) | Coastal salt marsh microbial communities from the Groves Creek Marsh, Skidaway Island, Georgia - 071406AT metaG (version 2) | ecosystem: Environmental > Aquatic > Marine > Intertidal zone >... | reverse complement strand
GGGGCCCAACCGAATTGGACAAGGTATTGAGTTTGACTATTGCTGTGTACATGGCGTCTTGGCTGCGAGCGAATGTGGTTATGAAACCATTATGATTAATTGTAATCCAGAAACGGTTTCAACAGACTTTGATACCGCGGACAAGTTGTATTTTGAACCCGTATTTTGGGAGCACATCTATGATATCATTCGTCATGAAAAGCCTGAGGGTGTCATCGTACAACTCGGAGGTCAAACGGCGCTAAAATTAGCAGAAAAACTCGATCGCTACGGTGTCAAAATTATCGGTACCAGTTTTGCTTCTTTGGATTTGGCAGAAGATCGAGGGAGTTTTTCTACACTTCTAAAAGATAACAATATCCCTTATCCAGAATTTGGTGTTGCAGAAACCGCAGAACAGGCCCTTCAACTGGCCGATCATCTTGATTTTCCTATTTTGGTTAGGCCTTCTTATGTTTTGGGGGGTCAAGGGATGAAGATCGTGATTAACAAAGAAGAACTGGAAACCCATGTGGTAGATCTGCTCCGTAAAATCCCGAATAACAAACTGCTCTTAGACCATTATTTGGACGGCGCAATAGAAGCTGAAGCGGATGCAATTTGTGACGGAGAAGAGGTCTATATCATCGGCATCATGGAGCATATTGAGCCCTGTGGTATCCATTCTGGAGATTCTAATGCCACCTTGCCGGCCTTTAATCTTGGTCAATTTGTCATGCAACAAATTGTAGACCATACCAAAAAAATTGCTTTAGCACTTAATACAAAAGGGCTGATTAACATTCAATTTGCTATTAAAGACGATCAGGTGTATATAATCGAAGCCAACCCAAGGGCCTCCAGAACGGTTCCCTTTATAGCTAAGGCCTATAACGAACCGTATGTAAATTATGCCACCAAAGTGATGCTGGGTACACATAAGGTTAGTGATTTTACCTTCAATCCAAAACTCGAAGGATATGCGATCAAGCAACCCGTATTTTCATTCAACAAATTTCCTAATGTAAATAAACAATTGGGTCCAGAAATGAAAAGTACGGGAGAGAGTATCCTGTTTGTGGACAGTCTCAAAGACGATGAATTTTATAATCTCTACGCTAGACGCAAAATGTATTTGACCAAATAAGCGGCTAATAACAAATCTTAAATTGGTTGTTTTCAGTATCGAAAGCAACCAATTCTTTGGGAAATAGTTTTTTCATCACCCCTTTATTGGAGAGTTCTTTTGGACTTCCAAAATAGGCTTCACCATCATTTAACAGAAGAATGTGTGTACATAATTGTAGGGCGTGGTTGATTTCGTGTGTAGAAAATAAAATGGTTTTGTTTTGTTCTAAAGCCGTGGTTTTCAGTAGTCTAAAAACTTCTGCTTTGTGGTGCAAGTCGAGGTGGTTGGTTGGTTCGTCCAAAAGAATAAAATCGGTTTGTTGTACCATGGCTCTACCGATTAGGATTTTTTGAAGTTGGCCATCACTTAATTTTGTGACACGCTGATTTATAAGGTTTTCCATTCCTATTTTCTGAATTACTTCTTTCAGAATGTTTTTATCATTTTCATTTAGTTTTCCATACCAACCGTTGTGCGGATGCCTTCCAAGACGTAAAATATCAAACCCGGTAAGAATCCCCGAAAAATCTCGGGTTGTGGTTACGATGCTTAGCAACTGGGATTGCACGGTTGAAGAAAAGGCAGCGAGTGATTTGCCATCATAGCTGATTGATCCCTCAAGCTTAGGAATCAATTGTGCGAGTGTTTTTAGCAGGGTAGATTTTCCACTGCCATTGCGTCCAATTATTCCTAAGATATCCCCTTTTTTGAGGGTGAAGGAAATTTTTTGAGAAACCGCTGTCGTTTTATTTCCTGATTTATAACCCGTAGTCAAATTTTCTACTGTAAGCATATCACATCAAGATTTTTCTTTTTCTCAAAATTAGCCAAATCAAAATTGGCGCACCAATGAGTGACGTAACTCCATTGATTGGCAAGGTGCTTTCGACTCCTGGTAGTTGTGAAAGGGTGTCGCACAAAAGCAATAAACTACCTCCGGTCATAAAAACCGCAGGTGTCAAGATCCGATGATCTCCTGTAGGAATAAGTAATCTAACCAAATGGGGTACGGCAAGTCCAATAAAACCAATCGGCCCTGCAAAAGCCGTACTGGCGCCTGCCAGTAGACTGGTAATGATCAGAATTAGAATCCGTGTTTTACCAACCTGAATGCCCATGCTTCGTGCATATTGTTCGCCCATCATGAGTCCGTTAAGGGATTTGCTCAACCAGAGGCATCCCATAAAACCAATAAAAACAAATAGGATGATGTAGCCCAACTCCGAGGTATTGATGCCGCCTAGGCTGCCATAGGTCCAAAAAACATAGCGCTGTAGGGCTTCGGCAGTCGAAAAATTACTAAGAATTGTAACCAGGGCCGCCGTAAAACTTCCAAACATCAAACCAATAATCAAAAGCCCCATGACATCTTTTAGTCTAAGGGCCACTGCAAGAATAACACCAAATACTAAGGCACTTCCTGCACTCGAAGCAATGATGATACTCAGACGGGATATATTTTGAAATGCAATTGGCCCCAAAATTATACTGCTTCCAAAAAATAACAAAGCAACCCCCAAACTGGCTCCAGAACTGATTCCTAAAACAAAGGGACCTGCCAGGGGATTTCTAAAAAAGGTTTGCATGATCAACCCGGATAAGGCCAATCCACCACCTATTGTCAATGCTGCCATCGCTTTTGGCAAACGATAGTCTACGAGTATATAATAGCTACTTGTGTTGTTTGCATTGCCCTTTAGCACCTCTAAAACCTCATCAAAAGGGATGATTACGGACCCAAGTGATAAATTGACAATAAAAGCTAGGACAAAAACCAATCCTAAAACCAGTAGACCATATCCAAAACGTGATCGCTTTTTAGTCATCTAATTGCGTAAAATAAAAGGGTGTATGATTTTCAATCAACCCTGGGTGCATCCAATATACAATATCTTTTAAGAGCCGATCGGGTTGATAGGGTCCTGTTTCAAAAAATAAAGTTCCACCACTAGGACCGAGTGTTTTATTGTAGGTAAATATCTTTTGAGTTTTGTAGGGTTTAAATCTTTTATACAGATTGCCTTCTTCTTCCAATTGTCGATAGGAGGTATATTGTGCAGGAGCAAACCAAAACTCGGCATTTTGAGCTTTAAGAATCACATGTTCTGCATTTTTACTAAGACTTCCTGAAGCGTTGGTGTCACTCCAAAGATAGTTGGCTTGTGCGTCTTCGAAAAGTTTGCCGAGATAGCTGTTTCCTCCGGGCAGGTACCAGATGTCTTGGTAGATGGCCCCTGCCATAACTTTTGGTTTTTCTGGGATATTTATCAGCTTGTTTTTGACCTGATTATATTCTTTTTTAACGGCCAAAAAAATAGAGTCTGCCACGGGCTCCTTATCAAAAAAGGGCGCAAAAAACTTCAACCATTCGGTTCTGCCAAGCGGGTGGTTTTCGGTCCAGTCGGCGATCCAAACCACAGCGATACCGGCTTTTTTGAGTTGCTCTAAAGCATTGAAATTGTCTGAAATGCCAAAGGCAAAAAAGACATCGGGTTTCAGCCGTAGGATGCGTTCGACATCCAATTGTTGGTTGTTGCCGATGGAAGTTATTTGATTTTGAGCCAATCTTTCACGAAAACGGGTGTTTGAAACAAAATCAGGTGTAGGAAACGCAACTACTTTATCCACGGCTCCCAATAGATCTAACGCAGTAATCTGAGGAGTGGCTGTGGCAATAATTCGGCGAATTGGTTTTCTGATGATTTGAGTAAAACGACTCGAATCCGTTGGTGTTTCTTGCCCTTCGTCCAACAAGAGATATCGGTAGTTAAGGAGGCTTTTGGGCCATGGATTTTGGACCTTAAGGATCGTGCCTTTATCGATCTGGTCGATTGAAAAATTTACAGCATAATCCAAACCCGAGGCTGGCATGGGTTTTTTGTTATTCACGCAAGAATAACAAAAAAGTAGGAGCGTGAAAAGGTAGAATTTATGCACGGCCGTTTTTATTAAAAAACTTTAGATTTTATGGATTTTTAAATGCTGAATTAGAAACTAAAGTACTAATTTTATACTGAGTTAAGGTTCTTTGTAGTGAAGATTAATAGGGAATTAGGTGCAAAACCTAAGCTGTTCCCGCAACTGTAAGTTTAATTCTAAAAGGAATACTTCTTTTAAAACTTCGCCACTGTTTTTTACGGGAAGGCATAAAGGAAGATACGAGCCAGGAGACCTGCCTAAACTATTTATATAGATCGTACCGGGATAGTACCACTATTAACTATTTAATGCACCTACAAACAAATGTATTTTTTAAAAAATGCATCCTGTGCTATTTTTCTCTTTGGGAGTATGATAGTGGCACAGAATGCGCCCCAAAACACGTCCAATCAAGACACACTTGATTTGATTCAAAATGCTAAACAACAATTCTTAGACGAAGTTGTACTAATCGATTCGCGTATTGAGCGCAAAAGAGAAGCCTCTGGAAAACCCGTAATTACGATTACGGCCGCGACCTTGGCACCTTTTCAAGGGCAATCCCTAGGCGCTGTATTGTCCCAATACGCGGGTATTGATATTCTTGGTCATCAAACCTATTTGGGACAACCGCTCACGTATACAATTCGAGGAGGTCGCAATGACAAGGTATTGGTATTGATAGACGGCGTACGTGTAAGCGATCCTTCATTTATAGATAGTAGTTTTGACCTCAATCTGATCCCCATAGAAAATATTGAACGGGTCGAAATTCTCAAAGGCGCCTCAAGTACACTCTATGGCAGTGCCGCAGCAGCAGGAGTCATTAGTATCCAAACCAAAAAGGGAATGGATACTCCGCAATTAACTTGGTTAGGTGCTACAGGAACTTTAACAGATGCAGACCGAACGTTTAAGGGGTTGACCACTTATTCTAACCGACTTTCTTATGCCAATGATTGGGGTACTGCGGGTTATCAACTTCACTATTCGCAGCAATACACAGATGGTATCAGTGCGGTCATCGGTTCAGAAAAAGACCCTTTTTCGCGACATAACATTGGACTGCGCCTCTATAAACTACAACAATCGGATTGGGATTGGGACTTCAATATTGCTAAAACAAAAACTACAAGTCATTATGACAGCGCTTATCCCATAGAAGATGCCCCATTTAGATTGTTGTCGGATCAGCTTCGGATTTCCTTTGCTCCCCGATACAGGTATGGAAACGGTCAAATTAATCTCAATGTTGGATACCAAAAATCAGATCGTGATTTTGAAAGCAATTTCCCATCGGTTTTTTCGGGATCAAATTATTTTGTTGATTTGTTTGACACACACCGATTTAATAAAAAATGGGCGATTGTTTCGGGTTGGAATTTTCAAAAATCAATCTCTGAAATCGAATCCATCCAACAATCGACAATTCAAAACGACGTGTATATAAACGGGATCTATGAGGGGAAAAACCTGCATCTTAATGCAGGGATACGTCACAATATTCATAGTGATTATGGCGGCCAGTGGACCTATAATTTTAACCCTTCTTTGCATTTTAAAAAAGCGCTTACAAATTATAAGCTTTTTATGAGTTTGAGCAGTGCATTTATTGCTCCAAGTTTGTACCAGCTCTATAGTACTTTTGGCGATGAAAACCTCCAACCCGCAAAAACACAAACCGCTGAAGCCGGCTTTCTGTTAGGCACTCAGGTTGGGGCATTTGAGGGAGTGATTTTTAAAAGGAAAGAGCGTCCTTCCCTGATTTTTGACAACAATACCTATAAATATGCAAATTCATCAGATGCGGTTTTTTATTCTGGTTTTGAGTTTCGCTACCAACACCTATTTAATCAAAAATATCGTACAACGCTCAACTATACCTTTACAGATACCGAAGGGGGGGATCTAAGAAGAATTCCAAAACATAGTCTAGCTGCAAATTTCGGAATCCAATGGTCCAATAAGTGGTCTTCAATGCTGGGTTATCAATTTGTAGGAGTCCGTTTTGCAAGCGATGGATTATCAGAACTCGATGCCTATGGCATATTGAACCTTAACATAGGCTATAAGCTGCAAAAACCTAAGATAGAATTTGGATTTGCTTTGACCAATGCATTGAATAAAAAGTTTGTAGTATTTCAGAACTATACCACCCAAGGCAGAAACTTTTTGTTTACGGTCCGATGGGATTTTCTATAACCTAACGATTGGTTGATTTTTGAACAACAGGTTTGGCATACATTCTTTGTTGCCTTAGGTCTCTGGGTGTTAAAATCATATTTTCTATAGGATTTTTAACTTCAAAAATCCCTTTGGCTGTAACGGTCCCCAAAATTTCTTCTAGTGCACGACTCAATAGCGGTTCTTCCAAATCTCCAAGTACCCCTGCATTAGAAAAACTTTCTTTTAAAGTAATGTCAGGAGTCAAACCGTTTGTATAGTCTGAGAAGCCTTCGCTATTTGCAATTTTCAACACAATGGGCTGCATTGCATATTTGTGATTAGGGTTTTTGTTTCCATCGTTATCAATATAGTCGTAGATGGTTATCGATCCCACATTTTTACCCACAGTAGTATCTCCAATTTGAACTACCGCTACGTGTGGTGCGAGACCATTGATTAGCAGCTCACTTGCGGAAGCACTTCGAGAGGTTGTAAGGACAAATACCCGATCGAGGTTGAGGCTGTTAATGGGAACCCCTCCTTGCATAACTGCCGTAAGACGGTCGGTAAGGCGGCTCGGATTGTTTTCTTGCCAATAGGCCATCAGTTTTGAATTCCATTGTTCTTTTGAGAAAATTGCCGCACCTCGGTCACCAGCAATCATACTGGCCAAATAAATGCAACTGGTTATGGATCCTCCAGGGTTGTATCTGAGATCCAAAATCAGATCTGTAACCCCAGCAGCTTTGAAGGTCCCAAAGACATCATTAAGCTCATTGTCAAACGTACTGACAAATTGATTATACATTAAATAACCAATTTTTTGACCGTCGATCTCAAAAATAGTATCTAGTTGTATGGGATTGGTCTGAAAGTTTTCTTCTTTGACCAAGCTCACATCAGTACCATTCAAAACAAAAGTTTCTCCTTGTAGCTCTCCCATATTGAGGGTGTACTCCAAGTTATCCCCATAAAGGAGTGTCCGATAATTGTTAACAGTCAATGGGGTGCCATCGACACCGATGAAAAAATCGCCCCTTTTGATGTCTTTTTCTGAAGCGTCAGAGCCCTCTAAAATATAGGTCACAAACCCTACTACTGTAGCACAGCTACTGCATTGCCTTAGAAGAATAAACTCGACGCCATTGCTGGCCTCAATGCCTGCCAATGAATTTTCGAGATCGGTATAGTTGTCCACAATCCAACTAAATCGGTCGTCCTCGTGGAGGAGCGATTCAAAAAAGGCTTCTGGCTCAGGATTGGATTGGATAAATTGTGCGTAGCCCGTCGCATTTTCTGCCTTAGCGTCCGCAAGATTAGGGACCTGCTCCTGCCAAAAGTATACTTCGTTTAGTCCCTTCCAAACAAAATCACTGATTTCGAGGGTTCCTGTAAGATTGATTGTCGCATCGTCTCGGTCACCTGTATTGGTAGTGTCCTCTTTTTTACAAGAAGCTAAACCAACGATTAGGCCTACAAATACAAGTAGTTGCTTTTTCATAAATTGTGGTATTCTAACCAAATGTAAAAAATTACTGCCGAAATAGAAATAATTTTAGAAATTGTGTTACATCTTTCAGTCGCCAATCGTCTAGGATGTATAGGCTAAAATCTAATGGAATTGTCTTTGATCAAAAACAACCAACACGAAAGCGATCTCAATCAAGAAAAATTGTTTCGGATTGCAAAAAGAATGATGGTCTCTGTCGATGAAGCCCAAGACGCCGTACAGGAAATCAACATCAAGTTGTGGCAAATGGCTCCAGAAAAAAGAGAACAGCTACAAAATCTTGAATCCTATGCGGTGACCATGATCAAAAACTACTGTTTGGACCGTTTAAAATCCAAACAAGCGGCACATCAAGCACTTGAAGACAATGCATTGCGTGTCGAAGACACCCGATCTTTGGACCAGCAGATCGATCATTCAGATAGCCTGGATTGGGTAAGCAAGCTGATCAATGCCTTGCCCGAGCGGGAGCGCCTGATCATTCAACTTCGTGAAATCAAAAACTATGAATTTGAAGAAATTGCAAAAATAGTGGACCTCCCCGAAGTTACGGTTCGCGTGTATTTATCTCGAGCAAGAAAAAAATTAAGAAGTCAATACCTAAAAATAGACCCTCATGGAATCTAAGAAAGTAACTGATTTATTGGAAAAATATTTTGAAGGGCAGACCACCCTCCAAGAAGAGCAACAACTGCGAACATACTTTAGTAGCGCAGAACCACTCCCTGAAAAACTCCGGCCATATGCGCCCTTCTTTAAGTACACGCATCAAGCGCAGCAAACAACTGTTAGGGGCAATAGCCCCCACCAAAGCTATCGTACTTTTTGGGCTGTTGCTGCAAGTTTTTTGGTGTTGATCTCCATTACATTTTTGAGCCAAGACAACTACTCCACAGCCGAAATTGAAGACGCCCAAGTCGCCTATATGCAGTTTAAAGATGGTCTAGATTTGGTTTCTAGAAACCTAAATAAAGGCACATCAACAATCAGTTACATCGATTATTTCGAAAAATCGACCAACAAAATTTTTAAATAGAAAAGCAATGAAAAAATTTATCCTAATTATCCTTTTTGCCCAAATGGCCCAGTATGGCGCTGCACAAACGGTCTTTGAAAAATTTCAAAACAGCGATGCGGTTTCCTACATATCGATCAACCCCAAAATGTTTCAACTCTTTGGTAAAATGAGCATCAATACTGGAGATCCCGAAGCGCAGGCCTACCTCGATATGGTCCGAAGTATAAAAAACTTTAAAGTATTGATCACCGGTGATGCATCAATTGGCGATGAAATCGGTGAGATGGTAAACAAAATGGTCTCTCAAGAAGCCATGGAAACCTTAATGACTGTCAAAGATTCGGATGCAAATATTGTTTTTTACATCAAATCAAACGACAATGACTCCAAAGTGGAACGCTTGTTAATGTTTTCTAAGGGGCTAAAAGGCATAGACCTAGACGTTAATAATGCCAACGTAGAAAATGTCCTATTGCTGCTTGAGGGTGCTATAGATTTAGACCAAATATCCCTGTTGACCGAAAAGATGGATTTGCCAGGTGGGGATCAACTTAAAAAGGCGAAAAAAAAGAATCAGTAATCCATAGTTAAAATGAAAAACTTACAATTACGAGCTGTTTTATGCGTCTTGATGACTTCTTTTCTTTTCAGTTGTTCAGATACGATGAGCCTCCAAAAATATTATGTAGAAAAAACTGAAGACGCTGATTTTATCATCGTAAACCTTCCCATTGATCTTCAACAATTTTTAAAAGATGAACTGACACCAGAAGAGCTTATAACGATGGAATCCATTCGGAAACTCAATGTACTTATTTTTAGAGGTAATGATCAGAATACTACCAAAATGGAGCGTGAGATTCGAGTTTTGGATCAAATTATCTCTCAAAAAAAATACAACAGTCTCACCGATTTTGGGATGCTAAAAACCAAAGGCAAGCTCGTATTTCTTGGTACTGAAGACAAAATTGACGAAGGCGTTGTCTATGTACGTAACCAAGACATGGGATTGGCTGTTGTTCGAATATTGGGTAATGATATGAACCCAAGTGCACTGCTCTTACTGACCAAAAAAATTAATAAAGCAGATTTTATTTCTGGGTTGGGTGCGCAAATTGAAGGACTTTTCAACACCTTAGAAAAAGTCGAAGCCGACGAAAAAATTTCTTTAGATCAAACGCTCTAAAATTAGATTCCTGTATAATTAAAAGGACTAATTTTTTTGAGTTCGTCCTTGACGGTATCAGCCACGTCAAGACCGTCAATAAAATTATGGATATGGGCCCGATCGATGGCAGCATTGGTTCGTGTTAGTTTCAACAAAGCTTCATAAGGATTGGGATATCCTTCTCTGCGAAGAATGGTTTGAATGGCTTCGGCAACTACGGCCCAGTTGGCTTCCAAATCACTTTTTATTTTGTCAGTATTGACCAACAATTTTTTAAGGCCTTTGTCCATTGATTTAAAAGCAATCAGTGTATAGCCAAAAGGGAGTCCTACGTTTCTCAAAACGGTACTGTCAGTAAGATCGCGTTGGAGTCTAGAAATGGGAAGTTTGTTGCTTAGAAATTCAAAAACGGCATTGGCCATTCCAAAATTCCCTTCTGCGTTTTCAAAATCAATGGGGTTGACTTTGTGGGGCATGGCCGAGGATCCGATTTCTCCCGTTTTGATTTTTTGCTTGAAATAATCCATAGAAATGTAAGTCCAAACATCACGACACAAATCAATATAGATTGTATTGATTCTACGAAGTGCATCGCATAGCGCTGCAAAGTGGTCATAATGTTCTATTTGTGTTGTTGGAAATGAATGCTTAAGTCCTAAGCCTTGTTCGATAAATCGAGTTCCAAATTTTTTCCAATCCAACTCGGGATAGGCCACTTTGTGTGCGTTAAAATTTCCGGTAGCTCCTCCAAATTTTGCGGCATGTGGCACTTGCAAAAGATGAGTTTTTTGTTCTTCCACACGATTGATAAAGACCTCAAATTCTTTTCCTAAACGGGTAGGTGAGGCGGGTTGCCCGTGTGTTCTGGCCAACAGAGGGATGTCTTTATACTCTTCTGCTAATGACACCAATGCTTCTTGGAGGTCTTCGAGATGAGGTAAGTATTCTTTTTGTAACGCACATTTTATCGAAAGCGGAATCGCGGTGTTGTTGATGTCTTGAGAGGTCAATCCAAAATGGATAAACTCTTTGTATTTGTGGAGGTCTAGTTTGTCAAATTCTTTTTTGATAAAATATTCTACCGCTTTGACATCGTGATTGGTTGTTTTTTCTATTTCCTTTATTTCTAACGCATTATCTTGGTTAAAATGGGTGTATATGCTTCGCAATTCTTCAAAAAGCGAAGGGTTAAAATCCGCAAGTTGCGGCAAGGGCAACTCGCAAAGTGCAATAAAATATTCGATTTCGACCTGAACACGGTATTTGAAGAGCGCTTCTTCAGAAAAGTAAGCAGCAAGCGTTTTGGTTTTTGACCGGTAACGGCCGTCAATTGGATTAATAGCATTGAGCGCGGTCAGCATCATAGTATCAAACGTTTGAAGTGCAAAGATACGGTACGCTTTGGAACTGAAAAGGATTAGAGCAATAATTCTCTTGCAGCAGCTTTAAATCCGGGAGATGCGGTTGGCCATTGTTTTTTGATTACGGCCTTTAATTCGGGTAAAATCCATGTGGCATGATTTTGCAATTGAATCAAAATTTTGATGGCAAAACTTTGAGTGGCAACTTTGGCGGGGAAAATCAGCCAATCAAAAGCAATAGAAACCAACAATTCGTTTTGCTTCTTCGTCAAATTGGCGCTATGATTTTTACAGAAATAAAAGAGCAACTTGCTCAATGAACGTCGTACCGATTTATTTTTAATAGACGCTATTTTATTTAAAATTTTGGGCACATATGTTGTTAACTCCAAAAGGTTGTCCATAAAATAGCATTCCATAATCCAAGCACTCATCACTTGTCTTTGTGCACTGTTGTTTTTGAGACTATAGCTGACCATTATCGGAATAAGCTGGGGATGCTTTTGGACAAATGTTTTTCCCAGTTCGCGGTCCGTTCTTCGAGCACTTAGTTGGTCTAGCAGGTTTTCAAAGGCAGCAGTGATCAGCATTTTTTACATTTGAAGAATTTTGTACTCTTCATAGCAGCTGCTAATGGCTTCAAGGATTTGCAGGTCGTTGGACTCTTTGATAAAAACATCCGAATAGTTGCAGTTACGAAGTATTTCATCAATATCTACCTTTTGCAAATTGAGCAATTGGCTCAATACTTCACGATCAAATTTGGCCGCCAACAGGTTTTTGATTTCGTCATCGGCACGCATCTGTTTTAACTTGCGCATCTGTTGTGGATTTTTGCCAAAGAGATTGTGCAAAAAGTCTGCGGGATTAAAAAGTGCTCCAACAGCTTTAGAGAAAGCACCTCTCCCTTGGTTGCCGGCTTCATAACCCGAATTGGGTAGGCCTGAAATACTAAATCTTCCCGCTGGATTGATGGGGACATTTTTGGCATCGATGTCTAAATAACCGGTCAATTGATAGGGCCTAATAATGATTTCTTCCAGGGCAAATGCCAATTCGGTTAGCTTGAAGGTGTTGTTTCCAAACTTGATCATGTCTGCATTTACAGGGACTTTTAGTGGTTTGTATCCCAGATACGAAAAATATAGCGTATCATTTACTGCTACCGGAATCTCAAACACCCCTTTTGCGTCCGTTGTGGTTCCAATAACGCGTGTAAGGTTTACTACATGCACGCTTTCCATCGGGCGGTTGCTGGTTTCATTGAGAACCTTAGCTTGAAAGATTTGGGCAGGATTTTCTTCTTGACCTACAACATGCCATGCCGTCATGAGACAATATAAGAGTGCAAAAATGTGTTGTAGCGGTCGATTCATTGGTTAAAAATAGCAAGAAATATTATCAACAGTATGATTCAATAGAATTTAACCCAATTTTAGAACATAGCAGCCTGTGTTTTGAGAAAATCTACTAGTTTTTGGATGGCAATGCCCCGATGACTTATTTTATTTTTGGTGTCCATAGGCATTTGGGCAAAAGAGTTGTCAAATCCATGGGGTTGAAAAATCGGGTCGTATCCAAACCCGCCTGATCCTGTAGGTTGGTCTAGGATTTTGCCCTTTACAATTCCTTCAAAGGTATGTTGTTTTCCCTTGAGGTGTAAAGCAATTACGGTTCTAAACTGGCCCCCACGATGGGGTTGGCCTTTCAAATCGTGCAGAAGTTTTTGGACATTGCGCACTGCATTTGATGGGCTGCCAGCATAACGCGCAGAAAATACACCTGGGGCACCCCCCAATGCCGTAACTTCCAATCCGGTGTCGTCGGCAAAACAGTCCATTTTGTATTGGTTATAAATAAAATCAGCTTTTATCCACGCATTGCTCAGCAGTGTATCACCAGTCTCAGCGATTTCGTCTGTACAACCAATGTCGTCAAGACTATAAAGCTGAATGCTGCTCGGAATAAGTTTTTGTACCTCTTCTAGTTTATTTTGATTGTGCGTTGCAAATACAAGCTTCATTTATTGATGGTGATAAGGTTCGTTATTAAGTATGGTGTATGCACGATAGAGTTGCTCAACAAAAAAGAGGCGCACCATTTGATGCGAAAAGGTCATTTTAGAAAGTGCAATTTTTTCATCTGCTCGTTGATATAGGTCATCACTAAACCCATAGGGCCCACCAATGACAAAAATACAGCGCTTAGCTCCAAGGTGTTGTTTTTTTGCGATCCAGGAGGCAAAGGTGGGCGAATCCATTTGTTTCCCTTTTTCGTCCATGAGTACCAGATAATCTGCTGAAGTAACTTTATTGAGGATACGTTTGCCTTCTTGAATTTTTTGCTGTTCGACGGTTTGTGTTTTCCGATTTTTGAGATCAGGAATAATTTCTATACGAAATTTGCCGTACCGTACAATCCGTTGTTGATAGCGCTCGATAAGGGAGATCAATTGTTGATCGTCCGTTTTTCCAACAACAAAAAGTACGTTTTCCATCTTGCAAATGTACAGCGCCTTTATTTTTAAAGCCATTTTTTTAGACCATTTTAAATTCAATGTATCTTTGATGCAATCCTACACAAGCTATTTTGAAAAAAAGGGTCAGAGACATACCGGTTCTAAAAAAGTTGATTCAATTGTTGGATGCGATTTCCGTTCCCGGTTTTGAGGGTTTTTCTTTATATAGACTCATGGAGCTGTATATTATAGGTATTGTGCGGGGTACTTTGACGTCTCGAGCCGGAAGCATTTCCTTTAGTTTTTTTATGGCGTTGTTCCCGTTTCTTCTGTTTGTTCTCAATCTGATACCCTTTGTACCCATCGAAAATTTTGACGTGGTGCTGCTTAACTTTATCGAGTTATTGCTGCCCAAGGAGACCCAAGGGTTTTTCTCAGACATATTTCTGGACATACAGAGTAAGCCCCGTGGAGGGTTGCTGTCTTCGGTTTTTTTGTTGTCTATTTTTCTGACCGCCAATGGAGTTAGTGCCATTTTTGCAAGTTTTGAAGAGTCGTATCATATCAAAATTTCGCGTACCCTTTTTAAACAATACCTCTATGCGATGGGTGTTGGCGTTTTACTTGCACTGAGTTTGTTGTTGGCAGTGGCGGTTTTTGTGTTTTTTGAATTGTATATTCTTAGAAACCTACAAGGAATCTTAGAAAATACAGTAAACTGGATTCGTATCGGACAATTTTTATTTTTTATCCTTCTTACCTATTTATCGGTAGCTATACTCTATTATTTTGGAACGATCGAAACTCGAAAAATGCGCTTTTTTTCACCAGGAGCACTAATGACCACGCTATTGATTATATTGACAACCTACCTTTTTGGATTGTATATCGAAAATTTTTCTACCTACAACCAATTATACGGCTCCATTGGTGCTTTGTTGATTTTTCTACTCTACATCTGGATAAATTCCAATATCTTGTTGTTGGGTTTTGAACTCAATGCCACAATCACAAGCATCAAAAATAGTAGCCCATTTTGATGAAAATTGTGGCCTAAACTACAGGAGATGAATTTTGTAGATATAATCGTTCCGTTGCCACTTCCCAAGCCGTTTACCTATGCCCTAGAGGATGCAATGGTCCAACGATGCCAAATCGGAATGCGTGTCGCAGTCCCTTTTGGAAAGCAAAAAATATATACGGGTATTGTTGCCAAAATACATCAAAACCCCCCACAGCGTTATGAGGCCAAATTTGTTGAGCACCTCTTGGATGAAATCCCAACAGTAACAGAACAGCAACTCGAATTTTGGAATTGGATTGCGCGCTACTATCAATGTAACATCGGTGAGGTTCTAAAAGCCGCGCTGCCTTCCCTTATGTTATTGGAGAGTGAAATGCTCATCGCACAACATCCCGAGTGCCCCGACTATCAGACATTGACGTTGACCGACGACGAGTATTTGATCTTAGAGGCATTGCAGCTGAGGCCACTTACGATAAAAGACATTAGCGCAATAATTGCTCGAAAGCAAGTGATGCCGATATTGCATAAAATGGTGCAGTCCAAGTGGATTGAGCAGCAGCAATTGATCGCCGAAAAATACAAACCCAAAAAGGTGCGGATGATACGTCTCCATCCACGGCTCAAGGAGGCGCGTAATCTAAAGGCGGCCTTAGACGAGTTGTCGGGGGCTCCTCGTCAAAATCAACTTCTTCTTGCTCTTTTGGATCCCCAAGACAAAGCTGCTTGGAAACCAGCGGTTGCTTTGATGAAAAAAATTGGCGTACAATCCAATATTACGCGTGTGCTGATTGACAAGGCATATATCGAAGAAACCTATCAGACCGAAAATCGTAAACTACTTCTTCACGACCCGCTACCTTCAGAAATTACATTATCAATCGCACAGCAAAATGCACTGGAGGGCATTCAAAGCGCTTTCAATTCCAAAAATGTAGTATTGCTTGAGGGAGTAACTGCATCGGGTAAGACCGCTGTTTTCTGTAAACACATCGCATCTCAGTTAGATGCCGGTAAACAAGTGCTTTATTTGCTACCCGAAATTGCGCTAACGGCCCAAATGGTCGTTCGACTGCAATCCTATTTTGGCAAAAGAGTGACTGTTTATCACTCAAAATATTCCGGTCACGAAAGAACAGAAGTGTGGCAAGATGTGCTTCATCATCGGTCAAATGCACAGTTAATCGTCGGTGCCCGCTCGGCATTGTTGTTGCCTTTTACAAGCCTGGGCTTGATTGTGGTAGACGAAGAACACGAAACCTCTTATAAACAATTTGATCCTGCACCCCGTTATCATGCACGAGATGCTGCTATTGCACTTGGGCACTTGGTAGGAGCGCAGGTAGTGCTAGGATCGGCTACGCCAGCCCTAGAAACTGCCTATCATGCACGCAAGGGCAAATATGGGTGGGTCCAGCTCAAAGAGCGATATGGC
>Ga0255764_10002127_pt1 | contig 16298 bp, 18 predicted proteins | sample 071ome_30_FD_179964 | JGI IMG/M metagenome (GOLD analysis project Ga0255764, IMG submission 179964) | Coastal salt marsh microbial communities from the Groves Creek Marsh, Skidaway Island, Georgia - 071406AT metaG (version 2) | ecosystem: Environmental > Aquatic > Marine > Intertidal zone >... | reverse complement strand
AGATGGTCGTAGTTTTTTTTACGCCTCTCTGTTTTGAAACCATTTTAATTTATAAATGACTCAAAACAAAAAATAAGTAAAAAGAAAGGGCGACTAGTGCTAATACTATGGCTAGTCGCTTATTCTTTTTTGCTAAATTCTTTTTATCCTTCTCAGCTAATGCCATCAATTAGTTTTCAAGCATTGATTTAGTTAGCTTTGGAGGTGTTTCAAATGTGTGAAATGGTGCTGGTGAAGGAACAGTCCACTCAAGACCTTTAGCGCCTTCCCATGCCTGAGCCTTAGCTTTCTTGCCACCCAGTGCACATTTGATAACAATGTATACAAACAATAACTGACTGATACCGTAAGCAAATCCACCGATACTTGAGATCATGTTGAAATCAGCGAAAACAATATTGTAGTCAGGAATTCTTCTTGGCATACCAGCTAGGCCAAGGAAGTGTTGTGGGAAAAATAAAACGTTTGCAGCAATCGTAGATAACCAGAAGTGTATCTTCGCAAGCTTCTCATCGTACATATAACCTGTCCATTTTGGTAACCAGTAGTAAGCCGCTGCCATGAGTGAGAATACTGCACCAGTTAAGAGAACATAATGGAAGTGAGCCACAACAAAATAAGTGTCGTGATATTGAAAATCAACTGGTGTAATACCAAGCATCAGTCCTGAGAAACCACCAATTGTAAATAAGATAACGAATGCGATTGAGAACAGCATTGGCGCTTCAAAGGTCATCGCGCCTTTCCACATTGTTGCCATCCAGTTGAAAACTTTCACGCCAGTTGGTACAGCAATCAACATTGTTGCATACATAAAGAACAATTCACCCTTGATTGGCATACCCACAGTAAACATATGGTGGGCCCAAACAAAGAATGACAGGATTGCTATCGATGCTGTAGCGTAAACCATCGATGCATAACCAAATAATGGTTTTCTAGCGAATGTAGGAATGATTGTTGAAACGATACCAAATGCTGGAAGCGCTAAAATGTATACTTCAGGGTGCCCGAAGAACCAGAAGATGTGTTGGAATAATACCGGATCACCACCGCCAGCTGCATTAAAGAAACTTGTGCCGAAGTACTTATCGGTTAATAACATTGTCACTGCACCAGCTAACACTGGAAGTGAAGCAATAAGCAAGAATGCTGTAATCACCCATGTCCATACGAATAATGGCATTTTCATCAATGTCATACCTGGAGCACGCATGTTAAATACGGTTGCAATAATGTTGATGGCACCCATGATCGATGAGACACCTAAAATATGCACGGTAAATATTAAGAATGGAAAAGCATCGCCTAACTGCAACACAAGTGGTGGATACATAGTCCAACCACCAGCTGGACCTCCGCCATTCATAAATAGTGTACTGATCAATAAAGCAAAACCAAAAGGAAGAATCCAGAAACTCATATTATTCATACGAGGAAGTGCCATATCAGGGGCACCAATCATTAGAGGAATCATCCAGTTTGCTAACCCAACGCCAGCAGGCATGACGGCACCAAAGATCATGATGAGGGCATGAACGGTAACCATTGAGTTAGAATATTAAATAGAGTGTTCCAATGTCCTTATGGTTGGTTGAAAAAATCCAACGTTTTAGACCGGTTGGAGCATGATGATGATCATGTTCGTGTGCTACTGTACTCATAATATTTTCCTCATAAAATATTTGTTTAGTTTATCAAAGTTTATTTTCTTTCAGCTGATACGTCAGCTGCTTGAACCATATCTCCAGTATCATTACCCCAAGCGTTACGCTCATAAGTTGTTACTGCAGCAATATCTCCATCATTTAGCTGTTCGCCAAATGCAGGCATCAAATTCTTACCGTAAAGAATGTGAGTAATATGTGTTTTTAAGTTCTCAGCTTTTGTAGCAATCTCACTGCCTGCAAGAGCTGGGAATACACCTTGAACACCTTGACCGTTAGCTTGGTGGCAAGCTAAACAGTTGGCCTTGTAAACAGCTTCACCTTTGGTCATGAGTTCTTCCATAGACATCTCTTTATTTGATGCCGCGGCAGCTGCTTCCTGTGATTGTTTTTTCTCTGCTACCCATGTTTTGTATTCATCCATAGAAACAGCTTTAACAACGATAGGCATATAGCCATGACCCTTACCACAGATCTCAGCACATTGACCTCGATATGTACCAGGCTCATTAATCATAGTCCAGTTGTCGTTAATGAAACCAGGAATTGCATCACGCTTCCATCCAAGATCTGGAACCCACCATGCGTGAATCACGTCATTGGCTGTAGTTAAAATTCTAATTTTAGTATTGGTTGGTAAAACGAGTGGTTCATCTACATCCAATAAGTAATCAGGATGCTCCATTGGATTCACAGAATCAACACGTTGACTTAATTCAACACTTTTTTCATCCAGATTACTATAAATTGTTAAATCGTCTTCAAGATACTCATACTTCCATTTCCACTGATAGCCTACTGCCTTAACTGTCAGGGCTGTATCGGATGTGTCATCCATTTCAATCAGAAGTTTAGTTGCAGGAATAGCAAGACCGATAATAATAAGTAGAGGAATAGCTGTCCAAATAATTTCAACTGTTGTGCTGTGAGAAAATTTTGCAGGTTTTACGCCTCTTGATTTTCTGTGGTGAAATATTGACCAGAACATGATACCGAACACTACGATACCGATGATTGTCACAACCCATAAGGACACCATGTGCATGTCATAAACTTTTTGGCTGATTGGTGTAACGCCCTCACGCATGTTAAGACCCCATTCAGCAAACACTGATAAAGGCAAAGTTACTAACGCTAACGCTTGAATGAATTTTTTGAAAATACTTGTCATGCTTTCTCTCTTCGCAATGCTTAATTAAATAAAAATAAAGATTTTTTTAACTGTGTAAATGTAACTAATTTGTAACATTGTTGTCAACCACTTCGTTCAAATGGTTTTAATTAAATTTTTTAACTTTTCTCGCTCTTCGTCAGTAACTCTTTGACCCAAAAAGATTTTTTTTCCATCTTTGATAAAATAAAAATTTGAGTGTTTTAGCCTGGTTGGAGGCTCATACTGAAAATTAGTCCAATTTCTTACTAATTCATACTCTTTAATTTTTTTTCTCATCACAAATCTGACTTTTATATTATGCGGACTAATTAAAATTTCCTCATAAAAAGTACTTTTTAAAGCTGTAATATAAAGTGCATAACCTAAAATTAAAAATTCAATCCCATAAAAAGGAATGGCCAAATATAAATTAACATAGGTTAAGGCAATTGCTATTAATAGAATGAAACAGCCAAAATAAAAATAGACCTTCTTAATAATGTCCCATGGCATGGCTGGATTAGGTCTAATAATTATTGATTGAGTGTCTTTCTGTTTATCAAATTTATTTTCAATCATCTAATGTATAATTTTGTGAAATGGTGCCGGGAGCGAGAATCGAACTCGCACGCTGTCGCCAGCGCGGGATTTTGAATCCCGTGCGTCTACCAGTTCCGCCATCCCGGCAGAATGGAAATTATAACAAGCTTTTATTAAATGAATATAGAAGAATTTAATTACACACTGCCCGAAGAATTAATCGCACAACAGCCGACAGATAAACGGTCCGATAGTCGATTACTGCAACTCAATCCGAATACTGAGGAAATTATTGATAATAGTTTTACAAATTTTTTATCTCTCATTAATCGAAATGACCTTCTCATTTTTAATGATACAAAAGTAATTAAAGCTCGGATTCATGGTCATAAAAAAAGTGGAGGCAAGGTCGAAGTATTAATCGAAAAAATAATCAATCAAAATTCATTTGTTGGTCATATTGGAACATCCAAAAAAATCAATGCTGGATTAGAAATTATGGTGGGTAATTTTAAACTTTCGGTAAAGGATCGAGAAGAAAATATGTTTATCATCGAAACCGATGATAATATTTTTAACATCATCGACCGACATGGAAAGCTTCCCCTGCCCCCATACATTAATAGAGATAACGAGGATTTTGATGATGATCGTTATCAAACTGTTTTTGCTAAACATGATGGCGCTATAGCTGCGCCAACGGCCGGTCTTCATTTTGATGATCAATTTTTTTTAGAATTATCAAAACAAAACTTTAACTTTAGCTTCATCACGCTTCATGTTGGTTCTGGAACATTTCAGCCTGTTCGTAATTCAAATATAACTGACCATAAAATGCATTCGGAAGAGTTCATGATCAGTCAAGATGTATATGATCGCGTAGAGAAAACAAAAAAAAATGGCGGGCGAATCATTGCGATTGGAACAACTGTTTTGAGGGCACTGGAATCGGCTTACGCCCAACCTAAGAAAGACTCGGACTTTCAAAAAACTAATATTTTTATTTATCCAGGTTATCAATTTAAAATTGTCGATAGCTTATTCACCAATTTTCACTTGCCAAAGAGTACTTTAATTATGTTGGTCTCGGCATTCGCTGGTCATTCGTTTACAATGACAGCCTATGCACATGCTGTTCTAGAAAAGTACCGATTTTTCAGTTACGGTGACGCAATGTTTATTGAACAAAAATTAACCTCAGAAGACAAAAGATAAACCTAATTAAAAGAAGAGAACTTTATATGAGAATCATCTACACCATTTTATTTACACTTTTTATATCACTTAATATTCAAGCTGAAATACTGCCTGAAGCCAAATTAGAAATGAAAATTCCTCTAGCTAAGGAACCGTCAACACGGCCTATGACGGTTGCTTACATTCCTGGTGAAAAAAAGTATTACATTGCCGATGGAGGGTTATCACCTGTAGGGAATGAGCCTTTCTCAAAATCACAAGTTCATGTTTATGATGAAAAGGGAACCCACATCAAATCGTTTTCCCCAGGTTTTGATAATCGTTCAATTTATTACAATGAAAATTCTAAAACTCTGGAGACAGTTACTTACAATGTATCGAGTGCAGCGGGATTTTTTCCAAATACAGGAATCTTCAAGCTTGAATTAGATGATCAGGGGTTACTAACGAACAAGTCTGACACTGTATCAAGATTTTCAGAAACTTTTGGTAGTGCTGGAACCATGCCTACTTATGATGCCAAAAATAATCAGTACTTTGCCAAGCAAGAAAAAAGCAACATTGTTAGAGTTATAGATGGAACTTCGAATGACATTAAAAAAGAAATTGCTCTCGATTTTTCTGCTGCTAAAGTTGAGCACCATGATGTGACTGATCACTATGCTGCATTTACAAATGTTCCTGGGCACGAACTCATTTTACTTGACGTAGACCACAAAAGGTTTTTGATATTCAATTTAGATGGAAAACTAGTCGGGACTTCTGAGCTTGCAAAGGATTTGAAAATTAGAGCAAAAAATCATTTCAATGGATTAGGATATACCAATAACGGCTTGTTCTTTTTATACATTGACTCTGAAGGTGAATTTGGGACTTATCACGCATACAGGGTGTTGAATTAACCTTATATTTTTGAATTTATAAATTGAATAAGATCTGGAACATTGATCATTTCCGGATTTGATTCTGTTCTCGATTTAAATTCCACTTTGTTTTCGTTAAGGCTTTTTTCGCCTATCACTAATCTATTTGGTATGCCTATCAAATCCGATTCTGCAAACATAATTCCTGGACGCGCATCACGATCATCTAGAATGACATCAATACCACTTTCCAATAAGTCTGCATAAATTTTATTAGCCTGAGTTCTGACATTGTCATTTTTATGATACCCAATTGGTACAATAATCAATTCAAAAGGAGCAATACTTTTTGGCAAGATCATGCCATTCTCATCATTATTTTGCTCGATGGCTGCAGCTACAATTCTTGACACACCAATTCCATAACATCCCATCGTCATGGTCTGAGATTTGCCTTCTTCATTAAGAATTGAGGCTTGCATAGATTCAGAGTATTTCTTTCCTAGCTGAAAGATGTGACCTACCTCAATTCCTCTGCAAAATTTAAGCTTACCAGATTCATCAGGACTGACATCTCCCTCTACCACATTTGTGATATCCACAAATTTTTCAGTATTGCTCAATTGAAAATTTGTGAAGTGATAATGTTCCTCGTTTGCTCCACAGACCATATTTTCCATTTCAATAATGGAGTAATCAAACAACTTTCTAATATGGTCATTCCCCTCAGGTCCAATAAATCCAGGAATTAAACCATGTTTTTTCAGCTCCTCATCTTTTGCCACCCTGAATCGGTTGCTACCGATTACTTTTTCTAGTTTAACCAGATTAATTTCCCGATTGCCCGGCACAAAACAAATGACTAGCTCATCATCGTGGTTAAAAACGACCGCTTTTAAAATACTTTGTGTATCTATTTTAAAAAACTCTTGAAGAGCCTCTATCGTTGTTATTTCAGGAGTGTGTACTTTTTCAGTAGGCACATTATTTTCTTTGGATGCCTTTTTAAATACCGTTGATGCCTTTTCAATGTTGGCGGCATATTCAGATTGATCAGAATAAGCGATTACATCCTCTCCGGAATCAGCTAACACATGAAATTCATGTGATGCATCACCACCAATCGCCCCAGAGTCAGCAGCTACTGATCTAAATTGAAGACCAATTCTTGAAAAAATTCGATTGTAAGTTTCAAACATCAATTCATACATTTTCTGCAAACAATTTTCATTCGCGTGAAAGGAATAAGCATCTTTCATTAAAAATTCTCTGGCTCGCATTACACCAAAACGTGGACGAATTTCATCACGAAATTTTGTTTGTATCTGATAGAAGTTGATAGGAAGTTGCTTATAACTATTAAGTTCTTTTCGGGCAATGTCGGTGATGACTTCTTCATGTGTCGGGCCAAAACAAAATTCATTCTCATGCCGATCATTTATTTTGAGCATTTGTGGACCAAATTGCTGCCACCGACCTGTTTCTTGCCATAGCTCTGCAGGCTGAATCGCTGGCATCAATAACTCTACCGCCCCAGAAGCATTCATTTCATCTCTGATAATATTTTCAATTTTTCTTAACACCCTCAAGCCAATTGGCATCCATGTGTAGAGTCCTGAGCTCAATCTCTTAACATAGCCAGCTCGAACCATTAATTGATGACTTTTGAGTTCAGCATCTTGAGGAGCCTCTTTCAGGGTAGATATAAAAAATTGACTTGTTTTCATAGATTTAAACCGCCTTTAATGGCCTTCCATAGTTCTTTTTTTAATTCTGCATTTGTACACATTTTTTTCAATGAAGCTAATTGCAAAACATCAGGAGATAAAGGTTTAGCTTCATCAGACAGTAAAATTTTAACAGAATCCTTAAACGGTTCTGCCAAAAATCCAGAAACACTCATGTTCTGTAATTTAAATGAGCCTATTCCTTTCAAAAACAAGTTAATACTTCTCATTAAGGAGGTACTCTCTGTATCTTGATCTGGAATATCATAAATCATTAATAGTGTTTTGTTATCAACCTCCAGGACGGCGCAATGATAATTTTTTTCTTTAACTTTTGGGGATGAATCATCGAGCGTATCAAACTTAGATTGATACATTTCAAAAACGTTTAGCAACTCAAGTTCTTCTAACTGATCACGTTCATTAAAAATCATGGCAAATCTCTTCCCATAATAATGGCATCCTCATAACCCTTTTTGGTCAGGTAATAATTTGGGCGAACTCCAATCTCATTAAAATCAAATTTTTTGTACAAACTGATGGCCGGTATATTTGAAGTTCTAACTTCTAAAAAAATGTGATTGATACTTTTATTATTGCATTCACCAATGAGTGCGTCCATTAACTTTGTGGCAACTTGGTTATTTCGCATACTTTTTCTTACGCCAATATTTAAGATTTCACACTCTTGTTGAATGAGTCTTGCCACAATGAAACCTAGGATAGTTTTATTTAAGAAAAATAATTTAAAAAAATGCTTAGCTAATATCGAGTCTTGAAAATTTTTTAAGCTCCATAACTCAACCTCATTTTCTTGTTCGATCGCGTGCACTTCATTCAAGTCTTCATCTTTTGGATCTTGCATGAATTCCATTATTTATTTTCTTTCGTCAATGGTTTGCGCCACCTTGTTTCGGACATAAATAGGCTGAATTCCATCAAAGGAAAATTTGTCTGGTAGCCGATCCAATGCAATAGAAGCGATGAAGCTAGCCATATTTTTTTTTACATCTTGTTGTTCTAAAGTATAAGACTGATATCTATCATTGAAATGATCTTTAAATATTTCATAACCTGAGCCAATAACTGAAAATCTATCAGTAATTTCATCAGGCGGTTTAGGTAATTTATCTGGTGCAGCTACCATAGGTTCTGAGAGAGGAATGATATTCTTATCATCGCTTCTTTTAAAGAACTGCAAATAGACTTCATCCATTCTTGCGTCAATGGTCGATAAAATATAATCTGTCTCCGCCATTGATGCAATTGTTTCCAATGAACTAATTCCTATTAATGGAATTTTGTAAGAATAAGCCATTCCATAAGCAACGCCACAAGCTATTCTAATCCCAGTGAATGAGCCAGGTCCTGAAGAAAATGCAATCGCATCTAAATCTTTAATGGCGATATTCACTTTTTTTAAAATTTTTTGTATTTCGCTCAAGGCAACTGAGGAATGAGTCATACCAGCATTGAATTCAATATTTTCTTTTACATCTGAATGAACGATGCATAAAGAAAAGTTTATAGAAGATGTGTCAATTGCTAGCAGATTCAACGAAGTTCCTCAATAAAATTTAAAACCTGATTATAATCCTCCACCAATTGAAAAGGGGGTAAGGATTTTAAAATTTGTTTTCCGTAATATTTTTTTTGAATTCTGTTATCACCGAGTATCGCCACACCCTTATCAGAAAAATTTCTTATTAGCCGACCCATCCCCTGCTTCATCAATAAGGTTGTCATTGGAATTTGAGATTTCATAAAAAAATCTTTTTCATTCAATAAATTTATTTTTGCATCCACGATAGGGTCATCGGGTGATTTAAACGGTAGCTTATCAATAATTAATAGGGTTAAGTTATCCCCAATGAGATCAATACCTTCCCAGAAAGAAAAAGATCCGATCAAGACAGAATTTTGGCTATTTTTAAATTCCTCAATTAACAATTGATTTGGCAACATTCCCTGTCTTAATATATTTAAGGTATCCATATTTCTGTTGTTAATAAACTCGAACTGATTGGCTACTTGCTCAACACCATTTAATGAAGTTGTTAAGAATAATGCTCTCCCTTTATTTAATTTTATCGCTGGGTAGACATAATCGACCAAGGATGAAAAAAAATCTTTTTCATTGGGGTTCGGTAAACCCATAGGAATATGTAACAAAGCATTTTTCTCATAGTTAAAGGGACTTTCAAAGACTCTTGTTTCTATGTCTTTCAATCCTGTTAAATCTTTAAAATAATCAAAATTGTTATTGGTCGTCATTGTTGCCGAGGTAAATACCATCGAGTCACTGGAGGCTGTTGTTTTTGAAAAAATTCCCTTGACATCAATTGGGGTGATATGAATGGAGATGGAGTTATAAAACTTTTCCAACCAAAGTGCATTTTTTTTCTCTGAGGGATTAATGATATTTTTTAAAAGCTCAATAAAATTATTAAGTTCCTTGATTGAAGCATCTATATCTTTATTAATAAATCCTGGCTCTTTAATCGAATTAATGAGCTCCTCAAGGTTATTCATAATTTCAATTAAGTGATCTTTGAAGGTTGTCAGTTGACTGAGTTTATACAAAGAAATTTTTTGTGGTTCATCTTTGACCAAATCAAGGAGCTGGGATATTGAAAAATTATATCGATTAAAAATCATCGAAAAATTTTCTAAGCCAATAACTGAATTTTTTAAATGATTAATGAGATCATCAAGAACGCGATTCAATTTTAGGGAAGAGAATATTTTACTGGAGTAGAGCATCGCTAAATCAATTAAATTATGCGCCTCATCAAAGACAATGACATCTGACTTTGGTAATAAGTTATTGGCATCATCATTTTCATTAAAAAAATCTGAAAAAAATAAGTGATGATTCACTATAATTACTTCAGCAGAATGCGCCCTCCTCCTTGCTTTATTTACAAAACAATCATTGCTAAACTTGCAATCACCAAAAAGACAATTTTCACTCGTTGATGTGACTGCATGAGTTATATTCCCTGATAAATTTTTTTTTAATTCAGCAACATCACCGGTATTAGTTTTTTTTAAAACACCTTCAATATCAGAAAATATCGAAGCATCTGCTTTTGAAAAAAACATCTTGCTGTGATTGTTGATTCGATGATGACACAGATAATTAGACCGTCCTTTTAATATAGAAACATTAAAATTGAGCTTCAATGCTTTTTGAAGGATTGGAAAATCTTTCTCTAATAATTGCTCCTGAAGGTTCTTTGTTGCTGTAGAAATAATAATTTTTTTATTTTGGCGCACCAGCGGTAATAAATAGCCTAAGGTCTTGCCTATGCCTGTTCCAGCCTCTATGACCACTGTTTTTTTTAATGTAACTGATTCATCGATGAACTGAGCCATTTGAACTTGACCATCTCTTTTTTGATAGTTAGTAAGATGGCTGGCCAATGGACCTTTTTCATCAAAAAAATGATCGAAAAAGTTTGGTTTATCTGACATTATCTACGTGGCCCAAATTTCTATCTGGATCGATCAAATCTCGTATTCTTTGCTTAATAATAGCGACATCAATAAAACCATTTTCCTCTTTTCTTGAGAAGATTAAACTTTGATTACAAGTAATATCAAAAACACCCGATTCTGAAGGAACTAACGTTACAGATGATAAGTCGGATTCGAAAGTGCTTAATAATTCCTGAGATATCCATGAGGCTCTAGATAACCATTTACATTTAGGGCAAAACTTGATTTCGATGTGATGTTTTTTTTGCATAAGTAGTCAATTATTCGTCAGAGATCTGATGTAATATTGTACATGTTTAAAGTTAGTCATCTATTTAAGGTTTGGTATGAAAAATAAATTTAAGAGTCTTACTCTCATCACTTTCGGACTTGTCTTCGGTATTTTAATCAGTGTTAACCTGTCTGTGTTTGCTGATAAAAAGAGTGAGGCTAAAAAGCTTCCCGTTGAAGATTTAAGAATTTTTGCTGAGGTATTTGGCAAAATTAAAGCGGACTATGTCGAAGAGGTTGAGGATAAACAACTATTAACTGAGGCGCTAAATGGAATGTTAGCTGGACTTGACCCACATTCTACCTTTCTTGATCAAGATCACTTCAAGGAAATGCAACAAGGAACAGCAGGAGAATTTGGTGGACTAGGAATTGAAGTGGGCATGGAAGATGGTTTTGTTAAAGTTATATCCCCGATTGAAGATACTCCAGCATTCAAAGCTGGTTTACAAAGCGGTGACCTTATAATTAAGTTAGATGACAAATCAACCAAAGGGATGTCTTTAAATGATGCGGTGAAGATCATGAGAGGTAAGCCAGGCACTTCATTAAATGTTCAGATTTTAAGAAAGGGGCAAGATACACCTTTTGACGTAAAAATTACTCGCGCACAAATTAAAAGCCAAAGTGTCAAAGCTAAATTGATTCAGGAAGATTATGGATATATTCGCGTGACACAATTCCAAGAAAGAACCGGTGAGGATGTTGCCAAATCGATCAATAAACTTTTTGATGAAAATAAAAAGCCATTAAATGGCCTTGTGCTTGATATGCGAAATAATCCTGGTGGGCTTCTTAATGCTGCAGTGGCGGTTTCAGCAGCTTTCATCCCTGAGGGTGAACTTGTTGTTTATACCGAGGGACGAGCTAGAGATTCAAAAATGCACTTAACTGCAATCCCAGAAAATTTTATTCGTGACCCAAAAAATAACTACATTGAAAAACTACCAAGTGAAATTAAAAAGACTCCTTTAGTCGTCCTTGTGAATAATGGTTCTGCATCTGCATCAGAAATTGTTGCCGGAGCACTCCAAGATCACAAAAGAGCATTAATTGTTGGTACAAAAAGTTTCGGTAAGGGTTCAGTGCAAAGTATTTTACCGATGAATAATGGGACAGCAATCAAGCTCACCACTGCTAGGTACTTTACTCCTAATGGTCGTTCAATTCAGGCTAAAGGTATTGATCCTGACATTGTTGTCGAAGATGGCTTTAGTGGATTAATGTCTCGTGAAGCTGATCTTAGCCACCACTTGTCTAACCCAGAAGAAAAAGACTCAAAGGACGAAAGTGCAAATTCAGAAGAACCTCAAAATGATGAAAAACAAAAAACATCAACCAAAGCCGATGATGGAGGTGAAGCTCTGAAAAGCTTTAAACCAGTCGAGTTTGGTACAGCTGAAGATAAGCAATTTCAAGAAGCTTTGAACATCTTAAAAGGTATAGATATTTATAAGAAAATTAATTAATTCATGATTGATAAGATAATTTCTGAAGTTGATTTCGCCCTAAAGCTTTTTACTGTGCCACAAAAAGGTTTAAGAACCTCTCCTTCAGAAAATGTTTCGAACAGCAATCATGAGCTTTCTGATGATGACATAAAACAAACTGCTCGACTGATGAGAGTCAACCACACTGGCGAAGTTTGTGCACAAGCCCTTTACAGAGGCCAACTGTTTTTTAATTCTGATGAAGTCACTGGAAAAGCTTTAAAGCATGCTGCCATTGAAGAAATTGATCATCTCAATTGGTGTGAGCAACGTATAGAAGAATTAGGAGGAAAGACAAGTTTTCTCAATCCAATATTTTATATGAGCTCTTTTAGTCTTGGGGCAATTGCAGGAAAAATTGATAATAAATTTAATTTAGGTTTTCTTGAGGAAACTGAAAAACAAGTCACCGCACATCTCGAAGGGCATATAAAAAAAATATCAAAAAATGATAAAAAAACGCATGCTATTTTAGAACAAATGAAATATGATGAGCAGTGTCATCAGAAAACAGCCAAATCGCTTGGTTCAAAAGAGCTTCCAAGCTTTTTTCAGAAAATAATGAATGCAACTTCTAAGCTGATGACTAAAACAACCTATTGGATTTAAATTAATGCAAAACTTTAAAGAAATATTAGAAACGCTCAACTCCGCAGATCATATTAAAGAGATTCAGTTGTTTCATGATGAAGAGCTTCACGGGGTGATTAAAAGCAAACCAGGCTCAATGGGTTCTATTAAAGTGTATTACTACTTATATGAAACTTTTGGTGTAATCAACAGTGATGCTGCCATGGAAGGGATTGATCTATACGCAGAACATACTGAGGATGCTCAAAATAATCCAGGGAAACACCCAAATATTGATAGGTTATTAGACGTTATTGATTCTGATATAACCCTGCAAGTAAAAATAATTGAAAATTAATTTTTTCAAGCCGCAATAATTTCAAACCCATGCGTTATATTTACACTCTTACTGAGCATTATTGATGCCGAACAATACTTAGTGGCAGACAGCTCAATTGCACGAGCCACCTTTTTTTCATCTAAATCTTTTCCAGTGACTTTGAAGTGGATGTGAATATCCGTAAACACCTTTGGAACTGTTTCTGCTCGCTTTGATGAAATGACTGCCTGACAAGCAGTCACATCTTGTCGTGATTTCTTTAAAATGGTCACCACATCAAATGATGTACACCCTCCCATGCCAGATAACAGAACCTCCATTGGTCTCATGCCCAGGTCTTTTCCTCCTAGATTCTGAGGACCATCCATTAACAAGCTATGATGAGATTCAGATTCAGCTTTAAAACAAACGTCTTGTTCCCAAGTTACGGTCAAATTCATCTTAATTTAACCCTAACAATTCAACATCAAAAATTAAATCACTATTCGGTGGAATGACCCCTCCTGCACCTCTTGATCCGTATCCCAAATCTGATGGAATAATAATTGTTCTTTTGCCACCGATTTTCATACCTTGTACCCCAATATCCCAACCTTTAATGACTTGCCCTATGCCTAAAGTGAATTCTAGTGGGGCATTTCGATCAAGTGAACTATCAAATTTTTCACCTTTATTATCCTTTTTATTTGCATCATATAACCACCCCGTGTAATGAACTTTGACAATAAGTCCAGGCTCAGCTTCTCTTCCATCTCCGACCACATTATCAATGAGCTGTAATCCCTTATCGTAGACCTTAGCAGATTCTTGTTCCATACTTTTTTCCTTTTCTCCTATTAATTCAATTGAAAAAACTGATGACGTCATGATTAAAAAAATCAAAAAATAATATTTCATATAAATCCCTAATTAGTTTTAATGTTGATACAAATAATCTAGGCTTTGTTCAATGAACTTTAAGAAGGATTGATATTGAGGTCCATTTAGTACGAATGTTACTATATATTCCTCGCCCTTGCTTGACTTCATAAAACCTGACAAAGCAAATACATTTTTAAGACGCCCAGTTTTAAGATGAGTTGCATTGGAAAAAGATTTCTCTTTAAACATAGTCTTTAATGTACCATCGATACCTGCAATTGGAAGTGAGCTGATAATTTCTGATTTCCAGTCAGATTCTTCAATAAACGCCAAGACTTCTTGAAATAAAAAAGTATTAGCATGACTGCTTCGTGATAACCCCGCCCCATTCTCTATAAAAAATTCATTGGCATTGATTCCCTTCTTTTCAAACCAGCTTTTAAAATAAATATCGACGTTAAACTCATCAGCGTCAAACTCTGTCTTTTGTTTCATTGCAGTCAACGCAAGGTTTCTTGAAAATAGATTAAGGCTGTACTTATTCATCTGATACATCAACTGATTCAAAGGATCTGAAAAATGCTCATCTAGCAACACAAAACTATTTAATTCTTCATCAGCAAAGCCTTGCTTTTGTATTTCACCAGCAAATTCAATCCTCACCTCATTTAAAATATTGCTGATGGCAACCTTCATGTATTCATCCTGATCCAATGCATTCAGGTATAAAGATTTATTTTTACAGTTCTTGCTAAAAGATCCATTAAGGCTGACCTGTATCGATTCATCCGTAAATATCACTTCAGGATGAATCTTGGACTTCCAATCCTCACATGCTTGATTTGTTATCTTTAAATTATTGATAACCTCGATTCCTTCAATGGAAGGTTTGTTATAAAGTCTCAGCTTATTATCCTGATTAAAAAATTGTATCTCAATCGCTCCTGCTTCAACTAATAAGGACTTAGGTTGAACGTTATAAGCTCGGTAGCTTAGATCATCAATATATTCTGGGTTAGGTTGAAATTTAAAGTATGAATCATCTAAAAAGATATTGCCTGTAATTTGATTAATCCCTCTCGCCTTAAGTCTATAAAAAATATCTTTTAAATTTTCAATTGATAGAGTTGGATTACCCTCCCCTTTGATGATCAAATCTCCAGGTAATGTATTCTCCTTGATTTGTTCGCTTGAGAAGAATAATGTTCGAAATTTAAAATCTGGGCCTAATTCATCGAGTGCAATGGTGGCAGTAATCAACTTATTTACAGATGCGAAATTAAATGATTTATCAGCACCCTTACTCCATGACTCGCCTGTTGAAATATTTTTTATTGAGTAAGCAAAATCTTGCGGATTAATTTTATTTTTAATGGCAAGTTCTTGAGAATATGCTGTTGTGATAAAAAAACTAATGATTAAAAGAAAACGTATCATTTAATATCCATCTGCAGTTTTTTAAATATTTTCTCTAAAACCTTTACTACAAATTTTATATCAGACAAAGTGCTTGTGTAAGGGGGCATAATGTAAACACATCTGCCAATCGGTCTGATTAATAATCCATCCTCCCGAGCTAGAGACTCAAATTTCATAGACTCCTGAGTTTCCGGTAAATCAAAACGCCAAATCATGCCGATATTAAAAAAATTTCTAATGTTATATTTTGTTAACTTCTTCATGATCTGATTAAACAACTTAGACTTCTCATTTACCTTATCAATGCTCAACTTGTTATTAAAATAATCTAGAGTTGCAATGGCTGCAGAACATGCAAGAGGATTCCCAGTAAAACTATGAGAGTGTAGAAAGTTTTTCTCAACATCCGGATTTAAAAACTCTTGATATATTTTTTTGGATACAAGAGTAGCCGCCAAGGGAAGATAACCTCCAGACAAACCTTTTGATAAACACATAATGTCTGGTTTGATATTGGCATGCTGACATGCAAACATTTTACCTGTGCGGCCAAAACCAACAGCGATCTCATCTGCAATAAAATGAATATCAAGCTTAGAACATAATGCTCTTAATTTTTTCAAGTAAATGGGGTGGTAATAATTCATGCCTGAGGCACATTGAAGAATCGGCTCAATAATCAATCCAGCAATTGTTTTAT